>ERZ773005.1518-NODE-1518-length-11938-cov-3.629050_pt1 | contig 11938 bp, 21 predicted proteins | sample MGYA00580666_ERZ773005 | MGnify/ENA primary metagenome ERZ773005 (study PRJEB29015, sample SAMEA2737999) | human oral metagenome | biome: human oral; feature: human-associated habitat; material: dental | place: China | collected 2061 ... | reverse complement strand
TACCCCAGCTTGCCTGTTTTGAGGAAGAAGCTTGCCGGGGCCGCCGCTATCCCCAGAGGGGAGCCCCCGACCAGCCGCTCGCTTCGCTTGCGGGCCGATCAGTCTCGGGATAGCGGCGTGGGGGATTTAAGCAGATGACCGGCGATAAGTAGGCGAGCAACGCGAGTTGTGCCCAAGAAGCGGGGCATGCTATGTCGATCACTTAGTTTCCTCACCAGGTACGAGCCGTGTCAGTCGCTTAGGGAAACGCTTATTAGAGGAGGAATCACGTGAGTTTTTATTGTCGTGTCAAAATTGTCAGATAACACACGAGCCATCAATCGGATTTCAAGAAAGATTCGAACAAATTCTTCTTCCGTAATGTTTCTGCAACGTTTTTGGGGGGCATCACGCCCTTTTGGGGACACAATAACCCCTTGATTCTCTCATCGGCTTGGCTTTCCCGCCCAGCCCCACATCAAGAAATTCGCATTGCCAAACGGCGTGTACGGACGCTTCACTTTTCCTGTTCTTTTTCTTGACTATGCTCCAGGACGAAGCTCAATGGAAAAGGTAAGCAAACAAGATACCGAAGAGCGAAAAACCGGATGTCGTCAGGGTTTATGAAGTTTCCACAAAATAGGGGCCTCTGTGGGCCAAATTTTGGGCCATTTGTGCTTGGATTGTAGCATATCAGGGTAGACTTTCATGGAATGAGGGCGAAAGAAAAACCCGCTTGGCAGCGGGTTCATTAGACAATCTTGGGTATTTCTGAAAAATAAAATGGTGGACTGTGAGGGACTCGAATTGACTTGGGGAATGCGTTGTATTTCAGCATAGTTCATTATGGTCAATGTGTTTTGTTGTACGGTTTGTTATACGGGTAAGGAGACTACCCCTCGGGCGCAGACTCCTCTTTTTTATCTTCTTCGACGTTTTCTTCGATGCTTACAAGAGCAACCGGTATATACAGAGGACGATGATGCGGTCCCCGGGAAGTCTCTTGGATAACGTGTTGCCTGATCGCTCCAGTTTGTACAGCTACTGCCCAGTTATAGACAGTTTTCAAAATAGTATCATCCAAAGAAGTTAGCCCCCTCAAAACATATACCCCTAGAGAGTGGACGCGAAACTGGCATGCCCCCTCTTCTTTCTGAGCATTTTTGATCCCAACCAAAACTTGTATAATCTTTGAATCTTTTTCATCTTTAACAATATCTATCTGAGAGTGGAACAGGATTTCTTCTGGGGTCAAATAGTAGGGGGATGGTTCGCTGGGTTTCCCGGGAAGAAAGGAAAAACGCGAATCCATAATGGAGAGTTGCACAATCTCCATTGGGACAAAGTTTAAAGTTGCTTTCAGCGTATTCCTCATGCTGCGATGGCTTCCTTTTGGTCTTTACTTTGGGGTGACGGGGATCCGCCTAACCAATTACTTGTTGCATAACAATCTGATTCTTTATGGGGCTTAATTTTTTCAAAGCCTTCTTTGATTTCTGTTTGCAAACTAAGCAGCCCAAGACGTATTTCAGAAAAAATAGACTGCCGAACAACGATACTGGAAAGTATGTTGTTTATAAGTTGATTAAGGCTTGTCTTTTGTTCCTCTGCCATTACTACCAAGTCTTGGTGAAGTGTAGGCGGCATCCTTAAATTGATGCGGCCAGAGTAAGTACGCTCCCCCTGAGGTTCTGGAACTTCCATCCCCTTTTGAAGTAAGTCTTTTATGTTTGAGCGCCTGATCTCTTTGAGCATAAGGAGCGCATCTTCTACGGTTTCTCCCCAAGCATTGGTCGATAACCGACCGAGCTCTGGATTCTCGACTATAAAACCTCCACCCTCCTCATCGGATAGCTCACGCAGCTCTGTTTTGTATTGAAGATTCATGTAATATTCCAGGTCTTTGTTCATTGTGACCCGTTCCCTTCTTTTAATTTAGAGTATCTTTTTATCAGGTTGCAGGCTTTGACTATCCTTTTCAGGTATGGCTCATGCACCTTATTATGATGGCAGACAACAACAAGTCGCCCCGACCTTAAAAAGTTATCGAGGTCATCACATTCGTAAAAGTTGCTCACAATCTCTGCCAAAAGGTCATGCTCGAAGGTAAAATGGCTCCCTTGTCTATTTGCTAGAGTAAACCCCCACGCTTCTAAGGTATCGAGGACTTTATTTTGTCTTTCATCTTTTGCTTTTGACCAATCGTTTAACAGAGTTTGGTCGAAACACATTGACTTCCCCCCTGTAGTACCGTATATAGTACCACTTATCACGCGGGCTGGGTAGTGCCCCTCGCAAAATCCTTGCGCCGACTCAAAAAGCAACATTTTGACCTTGACCGCCTATGAATACCATAAGTATTCGTAACGCGCTGGCCACGTACTGCGGGGCGGCCAGGACGGCGGCTGCCAGGAGGAGAACCGCGAGGATTGAGAGAGCTCGGCGCGGGGGCGTGGGGCGGGCTCAAAGATCAAGAGAGAATTAAGGTTCTGGCGTCGCCTTGGTTGTCCTTCTTCTCTTAACCTTAGTGCTGACAAGTCCTTGGAGGTTTTGGTCAATAAACCCTCGTATCCACCCGCGTCGTTGCTCAAGGAACTCCCTGAAGAAATGTATATCCCAAATGTTGACTGCACCATCTTTGGGTTCGGGGATCCTATGCAACTGCAAGAAGTCACGCAGCTTCCCCTTTTCTTGCAAGATCGCAAAATATTTTTCAGGCAGAAGGTCTGCCTTCCCCAAGTTGTCTTCTAGCGACAGCATTTCACAATTTACGATGCTGTCATACTGCTTTCTTACATATACCCTTCTCCCCCTGTTGTTGACCCTATAAGTGGATACTTCGCTCTTGGGGAATATGTGATCCTTCTCGGTCATTGTTTTGGGGTCATACCCAGGCACCCCTTGATAAACAAGGTGCATGACGAGTTTGGCAAGCGGATCGTCCATCAGGATATCCAAAAGTGCGTCGATGTCGACATTGATATCTTTCCTGCTGGCTTTGCAGGTTCGCTCTATGGCGGAGAGGTCGAAGGCAGAATTTCTCATGACCTGTGCGAGCAAAGTCTCCATCAGTCTTTGAGATTGCCCTGACAGAGCCTTGGTCAAAAGCGTGGCAAAGAGGAACGCCTTGGCTTTATCCTTTATCCCCTTCCAAGCCTCCTGCCCATGAGCATATCGGTAACAGGCCAAGATGAGAATCGGGTTATATGTCGGGATTTTGCTGGGCGGGAGAAAGGTAAACTCCGCTATGAAGGACACGACGTCCATGATAGCCTCGCTGACCTTAGTGATGTTCTCCTCCAGATTGTCTTGGACCTTGGGGGCCGCAAACAACTGTGCAAGCCCGTTCTTTTTCCCTCTTCCAGGGACCTTCCCGCTCAGCATGGCGACGCAGCATTGAAGAATAAAGTCTTTGGGGTTGTTGAAGCCCCTCGCCCGAATCGTATTAACAAGCTGGCCGATGTTCTTATTAGACCTTCGCCACTTTCCCCTGAGGAGAGCCATGATGAGGTCGGCCTTTTCAAGGACAACCCCCTCGGAATTGATGCGGACGAATATCTCGGCAAGGTCATCCATCCCAATATCATCCGTTGTGGCGAGGTTTTGGATAGGGATGTTCTTCTTTGTTTTTAGGACATCGTAAAGTTTTAGAGCATTTTTCATCATGCGAGAGCGCTTATCCTTGTCCTTGCCGCAGTCGGGGATAAGCCCCGCATCTTCCAGGTCGAGAGATGTAAGCCCCTTGAAATTCATTGCCAAAAACTCGGGGACATTCAGCCATCCCGGCTTTCCATAAGTTCTCGATTGGAATTGAAAGGAATAGGCGGAAGTATCGGGGTTGCTGTTGAGGTCGAAGAAAAGAACGCCTCCGTCATAAGAGCCCTCTCTGATTATGAAAAGACTTTGGAGACGTTGCTGTCCGTCGAGGACATAACGCCTGTTGACCCCGCTTTCCCCTTCCTTGACGGTCTCGTCAAAGTCGTAGTTTTCGTTATAGTCACGAACAAAAGGGCGGTAATCAATAGCTTCATCCGTTTCCCATGTGAGGATCGTGCCTATCGGATATCCGCGCATGAGTGAATCGAGCAGAGAATAAATTTTCTTCTTCTCCCAGACAAAGTCTCGCTGGACATACGGAAGAAATATTCCCCCATTGTTGTCTTGGTTGATATTCTTCAGAACGCTTTCCACCGTTTCCGAAGCCACGATTCCTCACCCTTCCACCCTAAAGTTTTTGCCGTCACCACAAGCCATTGAGCTTCTCAATGGCAACCTTCAGCAGGACCTTCCCCAAAATGCAGAATTTATCGAGGCCGTCCGGAGTAACGATAATAGGGTCATACTCTTTATTCAGAGCCTGGAGACGGATGTTGTCTCCCTCGAAGAACACCCCCCGAACCATGTAACGGCCGCGATACCGCACAAGCCCGAGGTCCCCGTTAAGAAGCTCCGTGTCTGCAAAGAGGACTTGGTCTCCATCCTCGATGCGAGGGGCCATGCTGTCCCCCTCGACTGTAATGATCCTAAACCCGCCGTCCTTCAACAACCAGGAGAAGCCCAACAAGTCGGCTGTCGGGACGGGGTACTTCCCCACAACATTCCACTCGACATCCTCCGCATAGGCCGTCCCCGTTCCACAGCAAATGGTTATTGCCCCATCTACGACAGGAACCCACGTCACGTCCGTAAAGCGGACGTTGGATGGTGGTAGTTCCGAGACTGTCGTGCGCTCTGTTCCAGGCTTCGCGGGATCGTCCGTCTCACCAAGAAGATAGGCCGTTGAGGTGTCGAGGGCCTGGGCAAATTTTAGAATGTACTCTTTCCCCATCCCAAGTTTATTTAACTCCCAACGAGAAATAGTATTCCCATCCGAGCCAACCATCTCTCCTAATTGAGCCTGAGTTAATCCCTTCTTCTTACGAAGTTCTCGGATTCTATTCCCTAAACTCATGGGACACACCCCTTTCAATACATAATAACTAAATGCCTAATTTGCGCAAGGGAGTAAGGTTCTAGTTTTATAGGCTTATAGTTATTATTATGCTTGACAGGTGTGTTTTTTGTTTTATAATTAGGCTAAAAGTTATATATCTGGGAAGGGGGTGTGGCGGGGTGAAGGGGCTTTATTACGTCAGGAAAAAACTTGGTCTTACACAATCGGAGCTTGGAGATCGGGTGGGAATAGACCCAAACACTATTTCGAGATACGAACGTGAGCAACTCAACGCAACAAATAAAACAGCTATGAAAATAGCTCAGAAATTAGGCGTTTCTGTCGATGAGCTACTGCGGGAGCCGGCGGAGGAGGATTGGGTTTTGGAGATCAAGATCGCGGATTCAAAGGAGGAGGTGATCGACATGACGGGAACGATGCCGTGCGTGGCCGCCATCACGGGGACGCAGAGCGGGGCGAACCTGCAGCTGAGCGCGAAGTGGGAGACGTTTCGGGACGACGCGAAGTTTCAGGACTTCATCGACCAGGTGACCCGGGCGCGAGGGTTGCTGCTGGAGATGGGGGCAGGGATGGAGAAGCTGAAGGGCAAGGAGGCAAAAGCATGAGCATGGTTCGGACTCTCCGCAAAGCAATGCGGAGGAACAGACAGCAGTTCGGAATGTTCTTCGGGGTTTCAAGGGAGACTGTGAGGACGTGGGAGAACGGACGGGTGCCCCCACCGGAGACGGTCCAAGAGTTCGCGGGGCGGTGGGGCGATGAAGCTGGCGCTCAATCCGAACTACCAGCTGTTTGAATCGAAAGGGGCGGCGTTCTGTTCGAGCCGCCAGGTGGCGGAGACGTTTGAGAGAGAGCACAAAAACGTCATCGCATCCGTCAGGGAAGCGATCGCAGAAACGGAAGATTTCGCGGCTGATTTTTCAGCCACGAACTTTATTGAGGTGAAGTACAAGGAACGCAATCGCTTCTACCCGGAGTTTCTTTTGACGAAGGATGGTTTTACCTACGTCGCAATGAAATTCACAGGCAAGAAAGCCGCGCGGTTCCGCGTCGCCTACATCCAACGTTTCAACGACATGGAGCGATTCATCAAGAACATGCTGACGGCGCGGGCGGAGTTCCCGGCGTTTACGGATGCGGTGATGAACGCCCACGAGGAGCCGAAGTTCTATCACTTCTCCAACGAGGCAGACATGATCAACAAGATCGTCCTCGGCATGCCGGCAAAGAAGTTTCGGGAGCTGCATGGATTGGAGAAGGGGGTAAGCATCCGCCCCTACCTGAGTGACGCGGAGGCCGAGGCTGTGCTGGCGCTCCAGCGGGCGGATATCGGATTGCTGGAAGTGATCCCGGAGTTCGATCGACGACGCGAGGTCCTGACGAAGGTCCATGCGCGACACGCACTGGCGGCGTAAAGGAGGTGCCCCATGCAAGGGCAGGTGGTAATGGCGGTCGACCCCCGCCTGTACGAGAAGCTGGATGCGCTGACGGCGGCGCTCGAAAAGATGGCGTCGGCGCTACACACTGCGGACAACGGGTGGAAGAGCAGTTCGCAGTTCTGCGCGGAGCACCACATCAGTCTTTCGACGCTCCAGCGGCGGGTCGAGGATGGCGAGGTCGAGGTCCAGGTGCTGGGCCCGAGGGCAAGGCGGTACCGGAAGAAGGAGGCCCCGGCATGAGGTGGCAGCACATTCTGCAACAGGTTGTGCTCCTGGGCGCGTGGTGCTGGGCGCTGTGGGTAGTCTGGCACGAGGTGCGGGGACTGATGGAGGAGGCGGAGCGCCATGAAGGAGAAGCGTAGGGGGGGGCTGGACCGGCTGCAGGGGCTCCCCAAATACATCGAACTGCCCCATAAGCTGTTCCGTAAGCCGTTCGTGGCACGGTGTGCGGACGGGGACAAGGCGGCGCGGTTCGGCAGGCCGGATGTCTACGTTGCGGACCTGGAGAGGATGGGGTGAGTTGAGTGCCTGAAACAGCATTGAAACCGTGCCCGTTCTGTGGGCGTGATGGCGCAAGCCTATCGACAGTGCTTTCGTACCGCTCCATCTATACGATCAACTGCGGCTATTGCGGTACTCATACAGCCGACCATAAACGGCCTAAGGAAGCGATTGATGCGTGGAACATGAGAGTGCCGGAAGAGGAAGAAAAGGCATCCGGCGACGAGTTGAAAAGTTGCCCTTTCTGCGGGGGGAATGCTGAACTTAGCCTTGGGGGGCATGACACATGCAGTGATCATGTGTTCATAGCCACAATCAAATGCCAGGTATGCCACGCCTACACGCGAAGGATCCTGTCGATATCCGAGCCGAATGTGGAAGACGAAGACCTAGAGGACGCACAAAACACGCTAAGGGGCCTTGCAGTCAGATTTTGGAATCGAGTTGGGGATCGAAAGCGAGATATGGCGGAATACGAGGCGCTGCTGAGGAGAAGACACCGGAGGCTCAACAATGCCACATAAAGGGGCTGATCGTAGTGATGAACGAGTTCAAGAAGCATTTTAAGGAGGCAAGCGCCAATGGGCATTAAATGGGACAACATCCATATCGGCGTATTCCCAATAACCAACGAAATTCTCCTTTGCAAGGGAAAGGAGGTGGTCGATAAGGGCAGAACGTATTTTATCGCAAAAGATAAAAGCGATGACAAAACAGAAGAAGTTTTGAATGCAACCATTAAATACCTTCTGAACAGCATAAAGCGCTCCGGTGGACCAGAGAGAAAAGCAGTTATAGAACGTGAGGGCCTGTACAGGCTGACGCTTGAGGACTTAAGGGAGGCGAGCGCATGAGTTACACGCAAATCTGGAATAAATGGATCAAATTGCTCCCCGAAGAAGATATTCCTTCGGTGCAGCGCGACAACGAAAATATCGGATATGGATATTGCACCCATTGGCCAATTCTGACCATCCAAACAGACAGGCTTCTGGTTACGTTTGGTGACACCCCTTGTTTTTCACATTCAGTACTTGCGTACATGAACATCCCGACACTTATTGAGAACCCTAAAGGGTGGAAAAGCGAGTATCGCGGAGATGAAGCACCAACCACAAAGGGCAATTACCTCGTGACGATAGAGGTAGTACAACAGGGGCACAAGCGTTTTCTTCTGGATCATGCCTATCACGATGGCAAAGAGTGGGCTCGGTGGAACGGGGTAGACCCCACTTCAATCATGGGGTTCAGGCCCTATCCCAAACCCTATAAGGCGACAACATGAGCCACACGCCGGGACCGTGGAGTCTTGAGCGAGACAGCAACAAAGTTCCTGAGTTCGTTTTTGGGGGAGACGTGTGCGTTTGTGATTTTGGGATAGAAGCACCGAAGCCAGAAGACGCCCGGCTGATCGCCGCCGCGCCGGAGCTGTACCAAGTCTGTTGGGAGCTGGAGAAACTAAACCCGAACAGTTATGCAGCAGAAAAAGCACGAAAAATTATCGCCAAGTTGCAGAGGCAGGAGGGATAAGCGCATGAATCACACGCCGGGACCGTGGGCAACGCACAAAACCGAGGGCAACGGGGGCAATATCCCGGACCGCCTGGAGATTGTAGGCCCCGAAGAGGGCAGAAAGAGAAGCCTCATAGCCAGTATTTACGGCTTCAAATTACCAGAGGGACAAGCTAACGCGCGCCTGATCGCCGCCGCGCCGGAGCTGTACGAGGCGCTGGTGAACCTGATGGACTTTTTATTTCACGGCAAGAAGGACCGCCAGATGATCCTAAGAGCCAGAGCAGCCCTCGCCAAGGCGCGGGGGGAGGAGGGGATAGAGGGATGAAGCAAACCTATTTGCGTATCCCAGATGATCTGCATAAGCGCTTGAGGCACGAGGCAGCTGAGGACGACATATCTTTAATGTGTTTTTGAAGGAGGTAGCGTGATGGAGTGTGCAATCTGTGGGGCACGAGGCTATGACGGTGCAGTTGATAAGAACGGGGATTTTGTATGTGTGGATTGCTGGGCCACAGGGGAAGCGATAGGGCGGACCGCTGTGAGTTTCTGCCCGGCCGTTACGTCTTACCACGTGCATTATCCCGCGAAAATGGGGCAAGATTTTGTGGACGCCTGCAATCGTTCGAGCAGGGTGAAATAAGAAAAGCCCCTCTGGCAAGGGGCCTTTCCCATCCAAAAACAACAAAGTCCGGGCGCGACAACGCCCGGGCCCATTCTAACATAGGAGGGTAACCATGCAAGTTGAGAAGAAAATCGCCAAAAGGGCGAAGGCGCACACGATCTACAAGCTGGCCAATGGAAAGCGGGTACCGGGAGTAACGACGGTCCTGGGCATAATCAACAAGCCGGCCTTGGTGAAGTGGGCCAACGGACTGGGGCTGCAGGGCATCGACAGCACAACCTACGTCGACGAGACGGCGAAGGTGGGGACATTGGCCCATGAGATGATCCAGGAGTACCTCGGCGGCCCTGCCTGGGACCGCAACGCCTACAACGCAGAACAGGTCGACCTTGCCGAGAATGCCGTCCTGTCGTTCTTCGAGTGGGAGCGGCAGACGGGGCACAAAATGCAGACCTTGCACATCGAGCTGCCCCTCGTCAGCGAAGCCTGCATGTACGGCGGGACCATCGACTGGTACGGAGAGATCGACGGCAAGCGCTGGCTGGTGGACATCAAGACCAGCAAAGGGCTGTACCCGGAACACACGTTCCAGGTCTCGGCCTACTGGCAGATGTTGATCGAAAACGGGTATCCCGTCGACGGCGTGCGACTGCTGCGCGTTGGGCGCACGGAGGACGAAGGGTTTGACGATCACGTAATCGATACCCCTGCGCTGAGCGATGCGTGGAGGGTCTTCGAGGCGGCTCTGAATCTGTACCGCCTCAAGGGTGCTTTCGAGAGGAGGGCCGCGTAAATGACAACGGCATTGGCGGAGAGCCCGCAGGCCCAGGCGATCCAGTGGAGCCCCGACGAGGTGACAACTATCCGCAACACTGTCGCCAAGGGGGCCAGCGACAACGAGTTAAAAATGTTTCTGCACCTGTCCCAGACCTACGGCCTGGATCCGTTCGCCAAGGAAATCTGGTTTATCAAGGCCGGCGGACAGCCGGTCATCATGACGAGCCGGGACGGGTACCTCAAGATCGCAAATAACGACAAAGGCTACGAGGGCATGGTCTCCGACGTGGTGTACGAGGGAGACGCCTTCCAGAAGACCGTCGACGGCGTATCCCACACCTACGGGGTAGGCAAGCGCGGCGGCATCCTCGGGGCCTACGCCCTGGTCTACAAGCAGGGGACCCGATTCCCCGCCTATGTGTTCGCCCCCTTCCGGGACTACAACAAGGGCAATAATGTGTGGAGGCAATACCCCCACGCCATGATCCTGAAGGTGGCCGAGAGTATGGCACTGAAGCGCGCTTTCTCCCTCTCCGGCCTAGTGACCCGCGAGGAGATCGACACACAGGACTCCTCTGCTCCTCGTCCCGTCGAGACCATCGACGCCGAGGTTGTCGATCATGCTCCGGACACCTCCGCCAGCCCCTCCAAGACGGCCCAGGCCGAAGCAATGCCCCCGCAGAAGCCCAACTATACCCCCACACTCGCGGAGCGCAAGAGAGCCCTTTATGACGGCTACATCGCGGTGTGCGACGGAGTGCAACAACATGCGCAGAACGCCATGCTGCAGATCACCGAAGGGCGCCCCTCGAAGGAGTGGACGGAGACGGACCTTAAGCGCCTGGCGGTGGACCTTTACAAGCGCCAGGGGAAGATGAAGAACTCCGCCCCGGAGACGCCGCCCGTGGAGGTGCCGGAGCCGGAAGGAGCGGCAGAGGTGTACATGTCCAAGCTTAAGGAAGACGGGCCGGTGTTGCCGTTCGGGGAATCCCTGCGGGAAACGATGCCGGATATCGACAAGGTTTAGGAGGGAAACGTAATGATCAGCTGGGACTACAACGAGAAGGAGTACGTCGAGGAGAGCCAGGCTAGGCTGATCCCCGCAGGGGATCATAAGGTGCGTATCGACGGGGCCGAAGAGACGTACAGCAAGGCGGGGGCGCCCATGATCAAGCTGACCCTGAAGGTCTCCGGGGAAACGGGGAAGCTCTTTTACTACCTCGTCTTCAACTACGAGGAGACGAACCGGACCAACAAGAACTTGGGCGACCTCTACGCGAGTTTTGGCATCCGCCCCGGCGAGATGAACACCGACCGGTGGCTGGGGAAGATTGGGATGGCGAACGTGACCCACCGCGAGTACAACGGGAAGACCTACGCGCAGGTCAACTATTTCATCCCGAAGGACATGCAGGACGACGCCCCTATGTCTCCTGCCAAAGACGAGGAGGATATACCGTTCTGACCGGAGCGGAGGGGCCGGAGAACCCGGCCCCCTTTTTGCCAGAGGAGACAGACCATGCAAGACATCGAAAAAATCATTGAGGAATCCCAGCGGCTGCGGCTCTTGAGATTGAGATGCGAGAGGGAGGGGAACACAGAGGGAAGGCTCAGAGCTCATATCGCTCTGATGAATCTGTTCGGGCTCACGGACAACGAGAACAACGAGTACGAAAAGTGCATCGAGTACAACGAGAAACCTTCGTATTACATCTCCAACCACCTCGAGATTCTGGAATGCGTTCTACCGGAATCCTATGGCGAAGTTATAGGCGGCAATAGAATTCTTCTGGATTCGGTATTGGATGACGCCTTGTGGTTCAGCGCTGTGTGCACAAAGGGATATGGCCTTTGTTCTCGGAGCTATCCATGCCTATTTGGCCATATCTTCCGTTCCGAAGCAGAAGCGCTGCGGGATGCTGTCGCTGTGTTTCGCCGCTACCTAGGGGACTTTAACCGCTTCCCCCAAAACACGTCCCGGGAGAAAAAGCTCGTTGAACGTCTGTGGAAGTGGCTGGACGAGGTTGAGGCGAAGAACGGACTCCTAGCAGGAAACTGAACCAGGCATAGTTTGCCAACCAACGCCACTGGGAGGGAGGGCATGTGAATGCTTTTATCCCCATTGAACTCATAGAGCAGCAGGTGCTCGAGGCC
>ERZ773005.1516-NODE-1516-length-11942-cov-3.150669_pt1 | contig 11942 bp, 11 predicted proteins | sample MGYA00580666_ERZ773005 | MGnify/ENA primary metagenome ERZ773005 (study PRJEB29015, sample SAMEA2737999) | human oral metagenome | biome: human oral; feature: human-associated habitat; material: dental | place: China | collected 2061 ... | reverse complement strand
ATGTCGGCTGTTGTTTTTTCTACATTTCAATCCACGCTCCCCTCGCGGGGAGCGACACGTATCTGCCCCCACACGCGGTTCCACCAGTCACATTTCAATCCACGCTCCCCTCGCGGGGAGCGACCACCAGACTTGAGCTTAGCCAAGCCGCCACCAGTATTTCAATCCACGCTCCCCTCGCGGGGAGCGACTTTTAGATTACGCGGACGATATTCACTTGACGGTATTTCAATCCACGCTCCCCTCGCGGGGAGCGACTCCCGCAGCCAGTCAAACGCCCCCTCGATACCATATTTCAATCCACGCTCCCCTCGCGGGGAGCGACGACCCCACGACCGGAGCCCCCAGCACACAAGAAATTTCAATCCACGCTCCCCTCGCGGGGAGCGACCAACAACATAGTTATGTCTTAAGGGGCAAAATCTATTTCAATCCACGCTCCCCTCGCGGGGAGCGACGCTTGACTGTTAACGCTCATACTGTGGTCGAGTAATTTCAATCCACGCTCCCCTCGCGGGGAGCGACCTGGCTGTCTCTTTTATCGGCTTTAAGTCTAAGGAATTTCAATCCACGCTCCCCTCGCGGGGAGCGACCAAGACACAATAAGCGTGATATAATAAAAAATATGATTTCAATCCACGCTCCCCTCGCGGGGAGCGACGTTCTGTATATTTCATGCGTTTTGTCCTTTATTAATTTCAATCCACGCTCCCCTCGCGGGGAGCGACAAAACAGCATAAAAGACAGCGTCAAAGCCCTCATAATTTCAATCCACGCTCCCCTCGCGGGGAGCGACTCCTCGCCTTCTACCAACCCAAACGATTACATTGATTTCAATCCACGCTCCCCTCGCGGGGAGCGACCTGACGAACCGTCCTTTCGTTGTCACTATGCAGATTTCAATCCACGCTCCCCTCGCGGGGAGCGACCCGGATTACCTTCCATACGAGAGCGCTCTTGTTTAATTTCAATCCACGCTCCCCTCGCGGGGAGCGACTTTGGATTTCGCGGAGCATATTCTGACAATAAATGATTTCAATCCACGCTCCCCTCGCGGGGAGCGACTTGGCCAACTGGTGCATGATTCGGATACGTCGTGATTTCAATCCACGCTCCCCTCGCGGGGAGCGACCCTACCGGCTCGGCCTTACCGGCATGGACGCCTGATTTCAATCCACGCTCCCCTCGCGGGGAGCGACCTCCAACCAGCCCGTCACACTATCCACCGATATCATTTCAATCCACGCTCCCCTCGCGGGGAGCGACCATACCAACGCCTGACGGGCGCTGCGGAGCGGCGATTTCAATCCACGCTCCCCTCGCGGGGAGCGACCACACACTCACCCACGCCCGCAAAAAAATACTAATTTCAATCCACGCTCCCCTCGCGGGGAGCGACTACTGATTATTACATAATTAAATGAGCATAATTATTTCAATCCACGCTCCCCTCGCGGGGAGCGACCCTTGTGCTCTTGTGTTTTGATGATATTCGTAAAATTTCAATCCACGCTCCCCTCGCGGGGAGCGACAGAGGGTTGTAAGCCACGCCGAAACCAGCAGCAATATTTCAATCCACGCTCCCCTCGCGGGGAGCGACGCAGAGTGTCAACGACCTTACCGCCAACCTTGGTATTTCAATCCACGCTCCCCTCGCGGGGAGCGACCAAAACAGCATAAAAGACAGCGTCAAAGCCCTCGTAATTTCAATCCACGCTCCCCTCGCGGGGAGCGACCCAAGATTCCACTCCACGCCCAATTGCGGCATATTATTTCAATCCACGCTCCCCTCGCGGGGAGCGACTTACCAATGTTATACAGGATTTTCCCGGCATCACATTTCAATCCACGCTCCCCTCGCGGGGAGCGACCTTTTCAGACTGTTAACACTAGCAGCCGTGTTATTATTTCAATCCACGCTCCCCTCGCGGGGAGCGACTACTCGTTATCCTCATTCACCAGCAAAGCAACACAATTTCAATCCACGCTCCCCTCGCGGGGAGCGACTAAGCCTGCTTATCAGCATTATCACCGTAATGGTATTTCAATCCACGCTCCCCTCGCGGGGAGCGACCAGGCTGGCCACTGGCTTGACGACCGCCAGGATACAATTTCAATCCACGCTCCCCTCGCGGGGAGCGACTGAATATCCAGTTATTCGGTGTCCCGTCGCCTTGATTTCAATCCACGCTCCCCTCGCGGGGAGCGACCGCAGTTTTGGATATATTTCGTCCAAATACCGGACAAAGTATATCTAAACCCAGTTCACAGTATACGCAATAATCAATAATTCTTCCACTGACTGACAAGATTAACAAAAACAAGCCTTTTCCACCAGAAAATCTGGTGCGACTCTCCTATTAGTTTCTGAGTGCTTATATATCGCACAATTAAAACACATATCAGATCAGCATAACACCATTAATCGGAAGGTGTTTTTGTCTTCCTAACTGTTCAACTTTACCATCAATTTTTGATCCAAGACGATAAATTCGAAGACTATCAGCATCCTTATCCATGATTTCACTCAACTCGTGCTTGAGTACAAGATAGTCAGAAGGATTTATCATACACTCAAAAACACTATTTTGTACTCTTTGTCCATACTTCATACATTTTTTTGCTATCCACCGTAAGCGTTTCTCCCCTGCAGGAGTTTCTGTATTTACATCATACGCGACTACAATAAACATGATTAGCTCATTTCCAAAGGAATGGAGGATAGCCTTCCAAATCACCGCGTATGCTTCGTGATAAAAGAAGCGCCTGTATATACGGGACTAGTCCCCATTCCATTTTTTCTTTAAGAAAGGGATGCGTAATTTTCTCTTGCTTACGTTTCTGCCACGAAGCCAGAACGATTTTCCTCCCATCCTCATTAAGCAAGACGCCCCCGCTTTCAAGTTCATTAAAGTGTTTATGCTGCACTGCGCCACTATTAATAAGAGTAAGAGCAAATCGATCCGCTATAGCTGGACGGAATTCTTCCATAAGGTCCAAAGCCAGCGAGGGGCGCCCGGGCCTGTCCGTATGCATAAAGCCAACATATGGATCCAGCCCAACACCTTGTAAAGCAGCTACGCACTCACTGGTAAGCAATGCATATGCGAAAGATAATAAAGCATTCATACAGTCAGTTGGAGGACGCCTGCTCCGATCTTCAAAGTAGAAGACTTCTTTATTCCTAAGAATCAAATCATCAAAAACTGAAAAGTAATCCTTGGCGGCAGTTCCTTCCAAACCTCGAAGCATATCTATAGTCGTAGACTTCTCAATTTCTATCAACAAATTACGCAATAATCCACTTTGCTCGCTTAAACGTTCAGTATCAACACGAAGCTGGTGATCACGTTTCGTACGCTCAATAACCCACCGAGAGTTGTATACCTTCCCCATTATAAAAGACCGTGCTATAGGCAACGACGTCTCCTCATTGTCTGCAACACGAAATTGCTCTCGACGCAAAAGAACGTTCCTATTCTTTTCGCCTAGAATAGAGCAATAATACCGCCCACGTGGCGAGAAAAAACTCAAACTCACGCCTATCTCAGCACATTTACCCATTAAAGCTGGAGAAGCTCCGTTATACGAGAAAGATACTATCGTCTCAAGCGACCTTAAGGGTACTTTCGCGAGTATATCTTTTTTCTGTCCGATTACGACATTGTCATTTTCTAAAGACAGGTATGCATCCTCAGTTGTCACAAATAACGTATTAAGTAACTGCTTCATTATCCTTCAACTCCCGTATTAAATAAATCATCAATATGAGAGCAAATATATTCCTCTACTGAAGGTTTTTTCAGGAGCGTCGGCAGGCATATCTCACGCAGTGAGCAATTGCTACAAGCCTTTTTAGGCTTTACTTTCGGCGTAGTCCCACGCTCGAATAATTCATGCATTTGCCGAGTCAACTCGGAAACCTGTTCTCTTAAATTCTGATCCAGCTGAACATATTCTCGACGCTTTATACCTTGATAAAATAATGCCCCCTCAGAAATCGTACACGCCAACATCTCCTCCAGGCACATTGCTTCTGCACATAACTGCAAACGGTCAGCATTTTCAGCTTTAGGCCTTCCATGCTTATACTCAATAGGATAAGGGCACCATTTACCCTTCCGTCCATGTATTTCAACGCCATCTTCAGTCCGATGAAATTCTACAACATCACAAGCACCGGTGATACCTAGTTTTCTTGAGAACACTTTTAAATCCCTCATAATCAGGAGGTTCCCTCGGGTTTCTGATTCGTTGTAATCATGTGCACGATCATGTTCCAGCATGCCAGCAGTGGTAAGAGCATTCTCTTGCCACTGCTGTTCAATATGGATCAGAGCCCATTGCCTTTTACAAAAGGAAAAGTGCTGTATCCCTGATAGAGATAGCCATTTATCTTCTGGATAATCTGAATACCCCATAGCCAGCTTTAATATGCACTTTTGAGTACTTTATTTTCAACTTTTTCAGTAACTTCAACACCCGAAGGGATTACAGATTCGTCAAAGGAGATTTTATAGTCCGAGAATTGTCTCACTACCTCTATATCCTCCCGAGAGTGTTTTACAGAGATTGATTCGAACAGCTTATAGCTTGGCGCATCCCCTAAATCATTGCTGTGTTTAAAAGTATAAAGCTTACGGACAGCCATTTTCCCGCGAGCAGCGGAACGGTCGAACTCAAACATATTGAGTATCGCTTTCCACAGTACTTCAAGATCTTCTTCCGAAAAACCAGTTACCTTCTCTGCAAGTTTCGCAGAAATAAAACCATCCACCCTATACAGCGCATACGGAATGATATATTTATTACCCATTTCTGTCCGTTTATGTTCAGCATCTTTAGCAGTAGTTATTGCAATACGGGTAATAGTAACTTCCTTGTAATCAACAGGGTCAATTGATTGAGCAAACCCCAACTGTACCGGCCCTCGTACTTGCCCACTGGCAAGCTTAATATCACCTTTATTAAAGGTCGTCATAACAGCGCCGAATGTCCGAATATCGAAAAATTGCTCGCACATAAATTGACGAAGCTTCCAGTCGATATCCTTAATATCCTTATCTTTAATTGCCTGTCCAAGTTTTTTAGGATCAATATCATTCGCTGTAAACGCTTCTTCATCCAGGCTGTTGAGAGGTTTACGCTCCTGAATATATATCCTCCATGGTGCCGTATCATTTTTTACCAGCTGCACGTAGTTACGAATTTTACGTTTTAAACATACATCTGTGACTAATCCTTTTCCAGTATAATCGTCAACTCTCGGCATATTACCGGCATCAGGATCACCATTAGGATTACCATTTTCTACATCAAAGAAAATACTAAAATCATAACGATTCTTTAATGCATTTTCGATAGCTTCACTCATGAGTGGACTCCTTCATTCCATTGTTTAAATTCTCATTTTTCTTGTATTTTCTATTATTTTCGAAATAATATCCCAGTTGGAAAGCTCCCTGTTCTATCATTGAAAGATGCTCAGGATATCTATCGCCTATTCTCTCAGATAATTCTTCTATTTGTTTTTCTAGAAATACCTTCTTTCCTTTATACTGAAACTCTTTACGCAAATGCTTCTGAGAAAGTTTCCCTAGAACAGGGAAAATCCTTGCAGGTGTAGCAGCTGCACTATTAAAATATTTATCCCGGATTGTCGTGTTTATACTAGGATTGGCGCCCTCTTGCACTTGTTCGTACAAGGAAAATAATCGTCCAAGTACATAAGGCTTATACTTGCTTTCTTCGTTAAGAGACACTGTTAGAACCTCCTTAAATTCTGAGTTAAGTCCCTTTTGACGTAAATAATATGCTTTGAGAATTGCCGCCTTTTGTTGGTTCATTTTCCTTTCAGCATGTATTCGTAATTCAGTATTTGTAAGTAGCAGACGCGGATAACTATACCCTTTAAGAACAGCATCCATAACCCCTCGAATTAGAGACTGTGCTAGTACTTTTTTCGTAAGATTTGGATTCACAGTTTCATATAACAGTGCCCACAAGCTCGTATATTCTTTCAAACCATCAATATTTGAATCAGAATAATGCTTATTAATATTCCCCATTAAAAAGCCGAAAGTATTTTTAAAGTAAAAGCTTACGGATAATCTTGCAGCGTTGGGGGTCAATCCAAGTATATAAAACCTTTCACCAGGGTCAAGCAGATGCCCATCCAGTTTGCAAGCTTCTCCTTTAGCCAGTTTTCCTACAATATTACGCAGCGCCTGATCATCGAAAGGAGCGCTAGCTTTTTGGCCGCAGATTTGAGCAAACGCATCCCGATAAACCTCTTCACCATTCTGAGCCCAACAAAGAATAGTTGTATCGCCGAATCCTTGGATACGATGCCCATCATCCGCTATAAGTGTATTGAGAACTGTTGTGTATTTGTATGCTTCTTCCTTACCCAAAGGAGCATTATCGCACTGGTCGAGGTTATAAGAGGCAAACGCCGGTCTATTAAAAGAAATAAGCGCTGCACCGGAGGTTTGAGCACCACGTATACCCTTAATTGGAGGATGTACCTTTTCAATTTCTGTTATCTCTCCCGTTACTAGACTCATCATTTTCTTCCTATCATCTGATATGCTTTGATAGAAACTATCCCAGGCATCACGAATTGCCGAATTCTTAAGAGCCGGGCTGCCCTCAACAAAAATAGTAAAGAGGTATCCATGCGAGATAATATTATCCCAGCTCTCTCCGTCACTTATCTTTTTTCTTGCAACATCACTCTGAGCGTCACGCCTGAAAAACCGCCGAATCGCCTGTGCCATTTCATCTGTAACGTTTTCCAAAATTTTCTCATGTAATGCCTTGCTCGCCTCGAAGCAACATTGAGAACGTTTTCTTTCTTTGTCTTGGAGATTCTTTCTATTTACATCTGTATCTCCCTGTTTTTTTATTTTATCTTCTATTTTTCGGGAATCAATGTCAGCCAGCAAATAAGAAGCCTTATCGCACAAAAAATGAGGCAAAACATTACTAGAAGATTTATCATGATGCGGGACGGGAATATTATTTACAGGCTTAGATTTCGTATGATCTCCTAAATGGATAATATTTATTATCCGCCCATCAAAATCAATATTTAACGCATAAGGAACGTTAAGAATATCCCAACCATAAGGCGGTATTTTACCTTGTTTCTCCAAAACATCATATTCAGAGATAAGATCCTCAATCATAATTTAACCTCTACATTTTTAACATCTAAAATACCTTTATTAAGCTGAGCTCGGAAGAACATGGGTTTAATATTTTTAGGATCTGAATAGTCCATATCGTAAAGCATATACCCTAGATCACGACTACCCTCTTCGAAACCCTGCGGTACTTCATCAGAATCCCACAAACAAAAATTAGCAGGAAATTCTTTACATCCAAGATATGGTTGCTGAAAGCATTGTCCTTTTGCAGCTCTTCTAATGAACATATTATAGAACTTCGGAGCGGAGTCCCTTTCAGACAGCTCTTTTTCGGTTAGCTTAAAATGCGCATCAACAACATAATGAACATCACGTAATACCATTGATGCTCTTTGGGCGATTTTCTCGGATGCATATATCCGAGAACTTTTTCCGCTCATCATCATTGTTTTTGCATTGTTTCTGGAAATCTTTTCAGTTACTTCATTTCGTCTGATATTGCCAAATCTAATTGGATTAAGTACATAAATCTTATCAATCTTCCATTTCAAGCCGGGATGCCAGAAGATACTCTCAAGCAGCCCTCTTGCAGCCGAAGGCGTCATAACATCATATGACACCCTTTCTACCTTAAATTCCGGCCTGCTGAATAACGCATAGTCACCCCAGACTTCAAGACTAACTGCCACTAACGTGCCCTCCTCAAGAAGAAAAAGTACAAACAACTTTGCTTGCTCTAAGCCGAAACTATAGTCCTGTCCCTATACAAAAATCGGTTCGCCTGTCGCGGGTTTTATCTGTAACCCATATTCGCGGGAATATACGGATAGGTCATCAAGAATAAACGACTTCCTGTCGTCATCGATAGAAGTTACCTTTCCCAAAGAGCTAAGCTCCTCAAGATGTTTCGGCCATACGTTAACCGAATAACGCCCCAATTTACGAAAAATTCCCTTGCTAAATTCCCCAGATTTTAACCGTTTACAAAGAGATTTCGCGGTGTCATCTAAAGGTATGTAAACTGTTACAGCATCAGAGTCGATAATCTTAAACTTCTCATCAATCTTTCTAAAGGGAAGCAAGCAACCCTGACTTCCGTCTTTATGCATAAGCATTATATTTTTAGAATCTAGGGCGGTTTCGCCTTTCAAGCTAAAAAAGTAATTAAAATACTTCTGAACTGCACTAAAAGAAAAATTCTGATATCGGTCAGTAGAAACTTCAGTAGCATCAATATTCTGTCTGATTTGTTGCAAAGCGTTACTGCTCTGTCCTTTAAGAGAGAAAATATATACGGGACTTTTTGCCTTGTCCCTTTTACCTTCACGATTACACCGTCCAGCTGCTTGAAAGACTGAGTCTATTCCTGTTTCCTCACGATAGACAACAGGAAAATCAATATCCACACCGGCCTCAATTAATGAGGTGGCTATAACCTTGCATTCTTTACCCTCCGAAAGTCTCTTCCGGATACACCTCAATATATCAAGGCGGTCAAAAGCACACTGCAGTGTAGTTAAACAGAAAGTACCTTCTAGTTCGGAATCGTTTTTTATTATATCGTATATCTCCTGTGCAGATTTACGGGTATTCACTATACAAAGCGCCTGTTCTAACCCTTTTAACTCCTCGGCTACATTCTCAGCACTCATCTTTCCCTTATAAGATATTGTTGTCCGGTCAAAAAGTTTCCTGTCGTCGTCAGAAATATCTATAAGTTCGGGGATTTCCAGCTTTTCATCACTAAACGTATCCCTAAAACACGGAAGTAATGTCGGCTGAGTTGCAGTGCATAGAATAGCAGTCGCATCAAAGTCCTTAACCAATTCTGAAATTGCTTCTACACAGGGGATAAGATACGGTATAGGCAGGGTTTGCGCTTCATCAAATATAATAACTGAGTTCGTCAGGTTATGCAGTTTCCTGCATTTAGAGGCCTTACTGGAGTATAGGCTTTCAAAAAACTGCACTGCAGTTGTAACTACAATAGGCACGTTCCAGTTCTCAGCGGCAAACCTCCGACGCAAATTATCCTGAGTAAGATCAGATTCCTCTTCCATCTGGTAGGATGCTTCAGAATAGTGGGGCAAAACTACCGGGTTATCATTATCTATTTGATCATCAAAATACTCTTCCAATTTAGCAGCCGTCTGATCAATAATTGAAGTATAGGGAATAACGTATATGACACGTTCCAAATTATTAGTTTTTGCATGTTCAAGAGCAAAAGTAATAGACGAATTAGTTTTTCCGCTCCCTGTTGGGGCAGTAAGAGTGTATACACCTTTCCCGTAATCAGCGTTCCTTCCTTTACTAATACATTGTTTTAATATGTCACAACGCAGTTTGTCTAGCTGGCTTTTTCCGCCTCTACCAAGTAGCTGATCATTAATTTTTCGCATCTTAACAACTAAAGAATCAATTTCACCAGCTTTATCCTTTATCATCTTAGCCGTAAGGCTTTTCGATACTGCTTCGACTTCCTGCAGAGTAATCGGCAATGCCTGAGGAGTCCATCGCCTTTCTAATTCCTGATGAACATATTCTAAGAATTTGAATTCCCTGCGGAGACCATTTGAGCTTGTAAAATACTCTGCATCCAACCTATCTGCATCAACCAAACACGAAAATATCATCCGAGTAATCATCATTCGCGAATAATCGCTTAATTTAGAACCTGCGCAGCCGCTACTATTTATATTCTCAAAAAGAATTTCCTTGCACAATATGGGAGAAACTTTATGTACTTCTTCCTGCTGATTTTCTTGACGAATTCTGCTAGAAAAAGTTGGGGAAGAAACGTCTCCGCAATTACCACCATCAGGCAGCCCAGCATGATGCCCGGCGATTGCAAATGCTGCTTCGAAATATCCCAGGTTCGAAGCAAGTATCGCTCCTAACGTTGAGTGATCTACTGTTGAGGTATTCTCGGGGTCTCTGATCCTTTTTTGGAATGCGTCCGAATACTTCCCAGCATCATGTAACAGCCCTGCGATGAGCCCCTCTTCTAAATATCCAAGCCGCGAGGCAAAGCTCCCAGCAAAGCAACTCACCATGGAAAGATGCTCTACACATGTTTCATAACCATGATCACTAGTCCGCGCCAGATATCCTGCATTGTCCATGCTATCCCTTTACTTCACTATGCGTTAAATTGATTCAACCTTAGCTTTAACTCACCCCTACACCAGCCGCGGGCCTAAAAGCCCGAAAACCAGCCAGAGCACAACAAGCGCTGCGGACAGCGCACTGCCGTAGATCCACATCCGCCTGCCGATGCTCTTAGCGCGCAGAGCCGGCAGCCCTGACGTCATAAGCCACGCCAGGAAAGCCCCTGCAGCGGCCCCGCCTACATGGGCCTGCCACGCTACCCTTCCAAACATCATAGGGACGATCAGCACAAGCCCCAGGAAAATGATAAGGGCCAGATTGTTTGAACGCATCCCGGTCTGCATCCCCGATCGCACGCCCATTTTTGCTGAAGCCACTATCGTCGCGCCAAACAGCCCGAATATCGCGCCGCTCGCACCGAGTACGGCCTCGAAATTCCCCGAACCGAAGTACGTCCACCAGATAACATACGTAACGGACCCGGCAAACCCGCTTATAAGATACAATGCGAGGAATTCCCAGTGCCCCAGCAGCCGTTCCAGCATCATCCCGCCAATATACAGTGAGATCATATTGAAGAGGATATGGCTTGGATCCGGCACTGCATGCAGGAACAGATTAGTCAGCATAGTCCAGGGGCGGCTGAAAGACAAACTGGGGATCAGCTCAGCATAGGACGCTGCTGATTCCAGAGCCTGTCTGCTGATGAAATACATGATCTCCTCAACAGCCCATATCAGCGTACACAACGCAATAAGGATCACCGTAATATTAGTGCCGCCGTTCTCCCAGTCGTACTTCCACTTCCGCAGGCGTACCTTGCGTTCAAAACTGCGCTGGCCCTTGTCCGGTCTGGGCGATCCCGGAAACCATCCATTGCCGCCGGTACGTGAGCCACGCGATGGTTCCTGGTATGGGTTACCGTTGTCCCGCACCATTACCGCCCTTCTGGCGGTACTTTCTGCCTTATTTTTCACCATACTTTTGCCTCCGATACCACCGCAGCTGCCGCTGCTGCCGATCCTGTTTTCTTGCGTATACGCGCTGCTGACGCCGCGGCTGTCCGCATATCCATACAGAGAATTTTACCGCAAAGGGCTAAGTACAAAAGGCTAAGAAGAAGGCGCAGCCATCCCCCACTATCTCGACACGCCGCGACACGCCTTTATTAACAAAGGGTTAATTTCTGCAAAGATAAAAATTCAGGGCAATATCGGCGTGTTATTACGCATTCGCCACAAAATAAGAATAGAATAGTGGTATTGATGCAAAGGATGATCCTTACGCATCCCTTACAGAAAGGAGCCCTTATGGACGAACGCAAGTCCGGAAGCGGCTGGAAGTTTTTCGCATTGATTTTCGGCGCCCTGTTAGCCGGATTAGTTGGCTTTTATATCTACAAGCAGCAGAACCCTGAGTACGACCCATGGGAAGAACCGTGGGAGAACAGCTCATCACCTGTCGAGCTGGATCTTGACGATGAAGAGGAAAATGAAGCTGCCGAAGAGATCCAGGAAAAAGCCGAATAGCCAGGCGAACTTAACTTCTCCAGCACCAGTTCAGTACCGGTCAGCCCCCTATTGGGGGCTAGAAGCCAAAGACAAATAATATAATCACATTAATACGGTTTGGGGCTGCCCTCTATAGAGGGCAGCCCCAAACTTTTTATCATCTACCAGC
>ERZ773005.1510-NODE-1510-length-11963-cov-39.297279_pt1 | contig 11963 bp, 7 predicted proteins | sample MGYA00580666_ERZ773005 | MGnify/ENA primary metagenome ERZ773005 (study PRJEB29015, sample SAMEA2737999) | human oral metagenome | biome: human oral; feature: human-associated habitat; material: dental | place: China | collected 2061 ... | reverse complement strand
TCGCGCGGCCGGCCCGGAGGCCTGGGGGCGAGCGTCATCATCTCGCCGCTGCTGGCCCTCATGCGCGACCAGGTCGCCGCCGCAGGCCGCGCCGGGATCCGGGCGGTGACGATGAACTCAGCCAATGTCACCCAGTGGGCACCGATCGAGGCCCAGGTGCGCACCGGCGAGGTGGATGTCCTCCTGGTCTCCCCCGAGCGTCTCAACAACCCTGTGTTCCGCGATGAGGTCCTGCCGCACCTGGCAGCAGACGCCGCGCTGGTTGTCATCGACGAGGCCCACTGCATCTCGGACTGGGGGCACGACTTCCGTCCGGACTACCGGCGCATTCGGACCCTTCTGGCAGGCCTGCCGCCGCACACCCCGGTCCTAGCGACCACGGCGACCGCCAATGCCCGGGTCAGCGCCGACGTCGCCGAACAGTTGGGGGCGCACCCGGCCGAGAACGGCGACCAGGGAGTCCTAATTCTGCGCGGTGACCTGGGACGCGATTCCCTCCACCTGGGGGTCGAGGTTCTGCCGGACTCGGCCACACGTCTGGCCTGGCTGGCCGCATATCTCAGACACGCCCCCGGAAGCGGCATCGTCTACTGCCTGACCGTCTCGGCAGCGCTGGAGGTCGCCGAATACCTACGCACCGCGGGTGTGGAGGTGGCCGCCTACACGGGGCAGACCGACGCCGCCGAGCGTGAGCGCCTGGAGGAGGATCTCAAGGCCAACCGGGTCAGGGCGCTGGTGGCCACCTCGGCCCTGGGCATGGGCTTCGACAAGCCGGACCTGTCCTTCGTGGTGCATGTGGGGGCGCCTTCCTCGCCAGTGAGCTACTACCAGCAAGTGGGGCGCGCCGGTCGCGGCGTGGAACGGGCCGAGGTGGTTCTGCTCCCCGGTTCCGAGGATCGCGCGATCTGGGAGTGGTTCGGCTCGCAGGGCTTTCCCCCCGAGGACCAGGTCCGTGCGGTCCTGGACGGGCTGGACAGGCAGCGGGAAGCGGGGGAAGGGCCGATGTCGACGGCGGCGCTGGAGACGGTGACGTCGCTGCGGCGCACTCGACTGGAGTCCATGCTCAAGGTCCTTGACGTCGACGGAGCTGTGCGCCGGGTTCGCGGCGGATGGGAATCCACCGGCCAGTCCTGGTCCTATGACGCCCAGCGCTACGCGCGAGTCGACGCCGCGCGCCGGGCCGAGCAAGAGGCGATGATCGCCTACGAGCAGCTCGGCGCCGATACCGACTCGGCGACGACGGTTACCCCCTGCCGGATGGCCTTCCTGAGGGCGGCGCTCGACGATCCGCATCTCGAACCGGGGTGGCACTGCGGCACCTGCGACCTGTGCGGGGGCCTGTTCCTGCCCGCCGCACCCGACGAGGAAGAGGTCGCCTCCGCTCGTCAGGCGCTCGGTCGCGTCGGGATCGAGCTGCGGGCGCGTCGCCAGTGGCCCACCGGGATGGAGCGGTTGGGACTGAGCCATTTCAAAGGTCGTATCAGCGCCGATCAGCAGGCGGCGACCGGGCTGGCCGTGGGACGGCTGGACGGACTGGGCGCGTCGGGCGCACTGCGGGAGCTGGTGGCCTCCGACTCCGACGGCGAGGTTCCGGTTTCCCTGAGGCCGCTGGTGCTTCAGACCGTGGACCGGCTCGGTGAGATCATCCGGGGCGACCGGAGCGACGACCTCGAGGACCCCGACAGCACCGGGCCCGTGGGGGAAGAGACCGTCGTCGTCATCGTCGACTCCCGTACCCGGCCGGGAATGGTCCGCCAGCTGGGTCGGGCGGTGGCCAGCCGGCTCGGGGCCAGGCCGCTGGGCGTCGTGGGCTTCGTGGGCCAGGAGCCGCCGCACCGCAATGTGGGTTCAGCGTTCCGCCTGGCGGAGGTGGCCCGCAACCTGACGCTTCAGGCGTGGACGGCGAAGACGCTTGAGGATCTGCGAGGCGCCGCCGTGGTCCTGGTAGACGACTGGAGCGACTCGGGCTGGACGCTCACGGTGGCGGCCGCCCTCCTGCGCGAGGCGGGAGCGGCGGCGGTTCATCCCTTCGTCCTGGCCCAGCGATAGCGCTGGGTGGGGGCAGTAGCCCCCCACCCAGCTGCACGTGAGCTAGAACCCGGTGGATGCGGCGGCCAGGGCCGGAGCCACCCCGCCTCCGGGGGTTCCGACCTGATCCTCGAGGTAGTACCACCAGAAGGGCGCGCCCCAGGCGTCGGAGCGTCCCAGTGCGGCACCGGTGACGTGCTCGGCGACGGCGGTGCGGGCCACGACCGGATCGGTTGTCGACCCGAACCACCAGGGGCCGGCGTTGAGGTCATCAGCCCCGTACCCCAGCTCGGTGACGGCGATCCGGGATGCCGGGAAGGCCGCGTCCAGAGTGCTCAGGATCCGGTCGGCGGCCGTACCCAGCGGGTGGAGCTGGGGGTAGACGGACAGCCCGACGACGTCGACCAGGTCCCTGATCGGCTGGGTGATCTCCCTGGCGGCGTAGCTGAACAGGGAGAAGGCCGGGTCCGCCTGTCCGAGCTGGTAGTACAGGGTGAGCACTGTGGCGGCGCTGGTGCGCTCGCGGACCGCCTTGGCGGCGCGCAGGGCCTTGGCGACCGGCCCGGTGCCAAGCCAGTCCCCCCCGATCTCATTTCCGATCTCCCAGGCGTCCACACTCGGCAGGGCCTTGATGAGGGCGTCGACCCGCGTGTCCCAGGCGGCGTCGCTCAGAGCGGCCATGTCGTGGGAGTCGCAGATCTGAGCCAGAGCCAGGCCGCCCTGCGCATGCAGGGCGTCGACCGTGGTTTTCCAGCCAGCCATCTCCTGGGCGTCACCGGGGTCGCCGATCACAAGCCGGGCCGACACCTTCCGTTTGCCGCCCCCCGGTCCGTTCGGGGCCAGGGCGGCGGTGATCTCGGCGGCAGTGGGCACTCGGGTGAAGGTGACCCCGATGATGGCGTCCTGCGGTGCTTGGGCCACGAGCGCCCGGTCCAGGGCGAGCTGGACCCCGGCGGCGGACTCCAGGGCTGAGTTCGCCAGGCGGCCTCTGTCGGTCCAGGACTGGGCTGTGGCGCAGCCATCCAGGGACTGCTGGGCGGATGCCCGCAGCGTCACAGCCTCGTCGGAGCCCTTGAGGCCCTGCGCGGTAACCTGCTGGTAGCGCTCGTCCTGATGCTCGTGAAGTGTCCTGGCCGCCAGCTCCAGAAGATCGTGCTCACCGGAGGCGGGCAGATCCGCCATGAGGGCCGAGTACCCGTGGCTGGTGGGCCACGACATGGTCAGGGTGCAGGCGCGCCCCGTGGGTACGTCGAGACCGATGACCCCGCCCTCGTCCTGGTAAAGCGGCCCGACGGCGATGACCTCCAGGGTCCTGGTGTCCAGCAGGGCGTCGTCGTAGCCGGCTTCGCCCCTGCCGTTGGACTGGATGCGCCGCAGCGCCTCGAGGTTGAGGGCGTTGCCCTGAGCGTCGGTGATGTGGAGGCTCAGGTGGGTCGTCGCGCCGTCGCCCATGGCCGGCGGCGTGGTCATGTGCCCGTGGCCACAGGAGGACACTGACGCTCCCATAACCCCAGCACCCAGGAGCGCCAGCGCCCTTCTGCGGTTGGTTTCAAGAATCATGGAACCATTATTCCCGTCTCTTGAGAGTTTTTCCGACCGAACGGTTCCGTCGTGGTGGAAGACAGGCGACTCAGCGCCATTTCCTGAACCGTTATCACTTCAGCTCCGAAGCCGGAACGAAGGTGTACCCCTCGGCCTTGATGCCGGCGACGATCTTCTTCAGCTCGGGCAGCGGGTAGTAGGGGTGGAAGAAGAAGCTGGCGGTAGCGTGAGTGTTGACGAGGTTGAGCTTGGCCGCGTCGATGACCTCCTGAGCCAGGCGCGGCGGGTGCTGGTTGATCTCATTGGGTTCGAAGTTACCCAGGTTCTCCGGCAGGATGTGGGACCCGTAGGGGTCATTGACCGCATAGGGGAAGAACTGCCCGTAGTAATCGTGGGGGCCGGCCTGGGTGTTGGTCAGAGTGCCGGCGTAGAGAAGCTCGCGCTCATAGCGCACCGGGTACTGCTCGCCGATGCCGTAGTAAGCCTCGCGGGTGGCCGAGTAGTGCGGGGTCTCGAAGATCTCCGGAGTCGGCAACCCGACCTCACCGAAGATCTGGCGCCCCTGCTCCACGCGCTCCGCGGCCCATGCCTGGGAGGTTCCCGGAAGGGTGCCTCCGATCTGCACGTAGGACTTGTCCTGGCAGTCGACGGCGGGGGCCTTGGTGTCGTTCGTGGTGGAGCACCACGAACGGATGAATTCGAAGTCGTCGGCGGACACGGCATTGTACGGGTTGTCCAGAGTGCCGAACTGGTGGGTGGTGCCGTGCTGGACAATCGTTCCGCCCTTGTTCACGGCGTCCTGGAGGACGGCCACCAGCTCCGGGGAGTCCTTGAGGGTCATCTCCTTGGGCACGCCGTTGTTCTCGGTGCCCTTGGGGTCGACGTACTTGGGAACCACCGCCATCTGGAAGGGAACGTTCTCGCTGTAGAAGTAGTCGACGATCGCCTGGAGCTCCTCCGGATCGCTGTCCGGGGTGACATCCTCCAGGCGCACGGCGGCCTGACGGTACTGCTGGGCGTTGGGCTGGAGGAAGTCCAGGAGGATATCGGCGGCGGCGATGTAGCGGTCCTGCTCACCCAGATAGGTCAGGGGGATCTCGCCGATGAAGGTCAGTCCAGAGGAGCTGACGGCCCAGGGGAAGGAGTTGGTCCCGGACTGGGCGACGGACGCGCAGGCCGTGGCCGCGCCGTCAGACTTGGAGCACTCGGCACGCCCCAGGACCTTGACGTCCTTCTCGCGGGTGATGTGCGGGGCGATGATCCCGCCGCTGTTGAGCTCGTTGCGCTTCAGGGAGGCGCCATTGTAACTGATCTTGGTGACACGGTCGGTGGAGTCAATGTAGGAGGTCGCGGCGTCCCAGCCGTAGCGCTGGGTGAAGGCGGCGCGGTCGGCATCGGTCTTGGTCAGCTGCCAAATGTTGAAGCCGGACCACATCACCGGGACGTTGCCGGTGAGGGTGTCGTCGATGAAGGCGCGCGGCAGGGGCTCGTCGTAGGTCGAGCCGATGTAGACCACGTTGGTGAAACGACCGGCCAGGCCTGCGACATAGTCCTTGACGGGAAGGGTGGTCACGGTCCCGGAGTGGCTGGCCAGGGTGCCCATGCTCAGGGCGTAGTACTCCCCCAGCTTGGCGTAGTCACCGGTCGTGTCGAACAGGACCAGGGTCGATGCGGGTCCCGCATCCTGGTTGGAGAAGCTCACCGCACCGACAGGAATCTCGGGCGCATTCTGCTTCAAGTCACGAATCTGGACCTGCCCCGCGGCGGGCGCGGGCTTGTTCAGGTCAACGTCGGCCTGCTTATCGCCCTTGAGGGGAAGCTCCTTCTTGGCCGCGGCGGCGGGCTCGGGCGGGGCCGGAAGCGGGTTCTTGGCCGGGTCCGCGTCGTTGGCCTGTGCACCATCGGCCTGCTTCGCCGCGACAGCCCGGGCCTGCGCCTGGGAGACAGCCGACTGGGGCGTGGCCTGGGCGGGGCCCACAGAGGCGATGGAAGTGCCCAGGCACACCGCGATGGCGGCTAGTGCGCAGCGGCGTCGTCGAGACGACATGAGGGTCGGGGTGATCATGAATCCTCCTTGTGAGATGAGGTGGGAACTGGGTCGAACTCGGGCAGGGGGACGCCACGGCCGAACAGGGCGGCGGTGGCTGCCAGGATGCGCTCGCATGCGTGCCCGTCGCCGTAGGGGTTGGCGGCGTGGGCCATGGCCGTGTAGGCCGCCTCGTCGGTCAGCAGGGTGGAGACCCGCTCGACGATGCGGTCCTCGTCGGTTCCGACCAGCTCGGCGACACCGAAGGCCACGGCCTCGGGCCGCTCGGTGTTGTCGCGCATGACCAGGACCGGCTTGGACAGCGCGGGAGCCTCCTCTTGGACGCCCCCTGAGTCTGTGAGGACGACGTCGGAGCGGTCGATGAGCGCGCAGAAGGCGCCGTACTCCAGCGGATCGCACCACAGAACATTGCGGTGGCCCTCGATCTGCGGCAGGAGGTCCTCGCGGACTTTGGGGTTGCGGTGGACCGGCAGGACGAAGAGCACCTCGGGGTGGTGCTCGGCCAGGCGGGCGACGGCGCGTCCGATGGCCCGCATCGGCTCGCCCCAGGACTCGCGGCGGTGGGCGGTCACGAGCACGACTCGTCGGGAGCCGTCCTCCAGAGCCGCCGCCAGGTTCTCATCGGGTGGTGGAATCCGGCGGTCGACGGCGACCAGGAGCGCGTCGATGACGGTGTTGCCCGTGACGCGGACGGTCTGCGGGTCGGTGTTCTCGCGCAGCAGGTTGTCCCGACTGGTGGTGGTGGGACACAGATGCAATGTGGTCACCTGGCTGATGAGCCGCCGGTTGGCCTCCTCAGGGAAGGGCGAGGAGATATTACCGGTGCGCAGGCCGGCCTCGACGTGGAGGACGGGGATCTCGTGGTAGAAGGCTGCGAGCGCGGCGGCGAAGGCGGAGGTGGTGTCGCCCTGGACCACGACGGCGTCGGGGCGATGTGCCTCGATCGCCCGGCCCACCCCTTGCAGGGAGCGGTTGGTGATCTGGGTGAGGGTCTGTCCCGGGGCGTGGATGTCGAGGTCGTCGTCGGGGACGATCCCGAAGAACTCGTGGACCTGGTCGAGCATCTCACGGTGCTGTCCGGTGACGACGACGATGGGGTCGAAGCGCTCGTCGTCGCGCATGGCCGCCACCAGGGGGGCAAGCTTGATCGCCTCCGGGCGGGTGCCGTAGACGAGCATGGCCCTCAAGGGCCCGCCCGATGGCGTGGTGTGTGTCGTCATGGGTTCTCCTGCTCAGGTGTGTCGGGATCGGGCGCCGATACGGTCGGACGCCGGGATCGGGATGGGCAATGGCCGCCTCGGACCGGTCTCACCGGTCCTCGGTGATCGGGGTGAACGTGACGTCGGAGTCCTCGCAGTAGGCCGCCACAGCGCCGGACCGGTAGGGGGTCTGAGAGTCGGTCACTGTTCCGAGCTCCTTTCCGTCCACGGTGATGACGAAGCTGACCGCTGCTGGGTTGGTGGTGTCAATGGCGACGGTGACATCGTGGCTCGCCCCGGGCGGGTAGACGGGAGAGTTGCCGGAGGCCAGGAAGCGCTGGGCGCCCTCGTAGGCGGTGTCCTGCTTGGAGACCTCCCAACCGTTGGGCTTGAGGGCCAGGGCGTAGAAGTGGTTGTTGTCGGAGTAGTTCCACAGGAGCCAGGCGACCTCCCACGCGTTGGGACTGCCGTCCTCGCGGAGTTGACTGACGGTGGTCATCCTGGTGTGGATCGTCTGGACATTGCCCTCCTCGACCTCGACCGTGGTGGACTTGGCCAGCCCCGCATGCGTCTTGTCCTGGGAGTCGGCCGACGTCGGCTTGAGGCGCAGCAGGCCGTCTGCGCACGAGGCCTCGCCGTAGCCGTCGAAGACGATCTCCCATTGGTCGCAGTCATGGGTGCCGGCCTCTCTGGCGTGGCAGTACACGGTGACTCCTAGGATCAGTGCCAGGACGCAGCCGACCAGTAGTCCGCGGCGCAGGGCCTTGCCGTGACGGGCTCCGTCAAGGACTCCTACGTGCTGAGGGCCGGTGGTGGCTGTCATCTCGTCTCCTCATTGGTCAGGTTTCCCGCTGTGTGGTGGGGGCTGCGCCCCACGATCGTCGCCCCGGTCATGGGGGCGCCGGTCAGGGTTGATCGACCCTGATCAGGAGTCCCCAGTGCGGTCGGCGCCGCCGACTGCCGAGCCCCGGGTGGCGGCCCTCCTGGAGTGGCGACGGCCGCAGCCGTCCGGGAGGGATCGGCACCCTGGGCCGGCTCGGCCTCACGAGCCGTCTTGGCCCAACCGGTTCGTCCGGTCATCTCCCTGGCCACGGCTCCCCCCCCCCCTCGCCAGCCGTAGAGGCTGGGAAGGAGTCCGTAGAGGACGAACAGATGGGAGTAGCCCACCGCCTTGATCAGGTTCAGGCCCTCTCTGCGCTCGATGCGCCAGTAGATCCAGGCATAGATGAGCGCCGGCCCGAAGGCGATGACGTAGGCGCCCACGAGCCAGGCCCACGACTGCTCCCACCTCAGAACCGCAGCCACACCAGCGGTCACCATCGTGATGAGGAAGGACAGAGTCAGCAGGGACCCGGTCAGAAGAAGGTAAGGCGTGAGAATCTGCCAGAGCGTGTCGGCGCGTCCTAGTCCCCTCTGCTCGCGGGCGACGGAACGCAGGAGGTGCAGCGCCTGAAGGTTTCCCTGGAACCAACGGGTGCGTTGGCGCATGAGTCGACGCATGTTGGTCACGCCCTGCTGGTGGACGGAGGCCGAGGGCCAGAACTCGTTGGTCCAGCTGGTGGCGTTGAGCCGGATCCCCAGATCGAAGTCCTCAGTCAGAGACCGGGTCCATGGCCTGGGGCCCAGGGCGTCGAGCGCGCTGAGGCGGACGAACTGGGCGTTGCCGCCCATGCCCACACTGTGGACTCTGCGCCGTCCCCGCTGGAAGACCTCGGTGAAGATGACGAACTCCATATCCTGCATACGGGCCAGCAGTGAGCCGAAACGGTTGTTGATGCGCACGCCCATCTGGACGGCACCGACCTCCTGAGGGGCGAAGGCCTTGCGGACCTCGCCGATAGCATGCGGGTCGAGTCGGCCGTCGGCGTCCATGACCCCAACGACCACCCTGGAGGAGGACACCGACGTGCAGCGGGAACGCACGATCGACAGTGCGTCGTTGAGCGCCTCCCCCTTCCCCAGACGGGCGTGCGGGGGACGGCGCCGCACCACCTCGACCCGTGCATCCCCGGCCTGGGCGGCTACCTGGGCGGTGTCGTCGTCGGAGCCGTCGTCGATGACCATGATGCGCAGACCGGGGTCCGGGATCGAGGTCAGGCGCCTGACACTGGCTCCGATCACCTCCGCCTCGTTGAGACAGGGCATGAGGATGACGATAAGAAGCGGGGCATCCGGGTGCGAGGCCCCGCCGTGCTTCGGGGCCCCGCGGGAGGCCAGCAGCATGAACAGCGTGTAGACGAGGGCGACGGCGATCATTCCCAGCGCGCCCCACCAGCCGACGCGGTCGAGGATTCCCAGGGGGCTCGAGGGGCCGAGATCCATGAGCATCAACGAGAACTGCGTACTCATCACGCCCGCAGACTCATCGTGCCGCCGCGCCGTTGGACGTGACGCCCCATGGCGCTGCGCGAGCGCGGGAGCAGGCCGCGTACGGCGCCATAGAGGTTGGTCAGCAGGAAGAAGGCCAGAATGGCGACGAATACCAGTCCGGCGCAGTCGATGAGGAAACGGGCGATGAGTGCGGGAGGGGAGCCTGCCGGAGCGACGTACCACACAACGAACAGTCCGGTTCCGGCGGCGAATGGGGAGTAGTGCATGAGGCCATCCATCTGGATCCAAGGGGTAGGGCCGATACTGACCGGCATTACCGGAAGAGTGAGCTAAAGCCAGCCGATACCAACGCCTCGGTGCGGCGTGCCCGGGGGTGACGGGTGTGGGAACTCAGCCCGTCGGGCACGGCACACCGTGCGTCAAAACCAAATATAACAATAGAATAACGCTTCGCAACACTGTGTCATTCGACTATCCGGCCGGCACTCTATTGGAGGAAGGCTCACAACACCCTCAAACGGCGTTATTGCAACGATTGAAGACTCAAGGAGGGAGTGCCTCGGTAGCGGCACTCCCTCCTCGATGAGCACGGAGAAGATCACATAACGATCTCGGTGGCCCGGTCGATCGTCTTTCTCACCCCATCCGGGCGCGAGCCGCCTCACCGTGAGCGGGCAGGTCTTCGCACGTCGCCAGTACCTCCAGCGGGGGTGTCATGGCCTCCAGGGCGCCCGCGTCGTACTCGATGAGCTGGACCGGTTTGAGGAAGGCCATGACACTCAGCCCGGAGGCAAAACGGGCGGTACCGCCCGTGGGCAGGACGTGGTTGGAACCCGCAAGGTAGTCGCCCAGGGGCACCGGGCTGAAGGGGCCCACGAAGATCGCCCCTGCGTTACGGACGCGACGGGCCACCTCGGCGGCGTCGGCGGTGTGGATCTCCAGGTGCTCGGCGGCGTAGGCGTCGGCGACCCGCACGCCCTGCTCGAGGTCGCGCACCAGGATGATGCCCGACTGCGGACCGTTCAGGGCGGTGCCCGCCCGGTCCCGGTGCCGGGTCGCACTGAGCCTGCGCTCGAGCCCGGCGTCGACAGCCTCGGCCAGCTCCGGGGAGTCAGTGATGAGAACACTGCCAGCATTGGGATCGTGCTCCGCCTGGGAGAGCAGGTCAGCGGCCACGTACTCGGGGTTGGCACCGGCGTCGGCCAGGACGGCGATCTCGGTGGGGCCCGCCTCGGCATCGATTCCCACCGTCCCCATGACGGCGCGCTTGGCGGCGGCCACGTAGACGTTGCCGGGACCGGTGATGACATCGACTCCCGGGCACAGGACCTCTCCCCCGGTGTCGGCGCGATCGATGTCATTCTGGGCATCGGCGCCATAGGCGAACATCGCGATCGCCTGGGCGCCGCCAACGGCGTAGACCTCGGTCAGTCCCAGCAGTGCGCACGCCGCCAGGATCGTGGGGTGGGGCAGTCCGCCGAACTCCGCCTGGGGCGGGCTGGCCACGGCGATCTGCTCGACGCCGGCGACCTGGGCCGCGACCGCGTTCATGACCACGCTGGAGGGGTAGACGGCCAGCCCCCCGGGAACGTAGAGGCCGACGCGCCTGACCGGGATCCAGCGCTGGGTGATGGCGCCTCCGGGGACCACCTCGGTGGTGCGCTCGGTGGGCACCTGAGCGGCGTGACCGGCTCGGTTGTGGGCGATAGACAGTTCCAGAGCCTCGCGCACCGCCGGATCCAGGTCGCTGAGTGCCTGGGCGATGGCCTGTGCGGGCACGCGGAGGTGAACGGGGCGCACGCCGTCGAAGCGCTCGGCGGCGTCGCGCAGGGCGGCCGCGCCCCGGGAGCGGACGTCCTCGATCAGAGGGGCCACCGCGGCCTGGGCGGCAGACACGTCGAGGGCGGCCCGGGGAAGAGCCTGTGCCAGCTCGCGGGGGCCGAGTCGGGAGCTGCGCAGATCGATACGGGAGAGCATGCCGACAAGCCTACCGGCCCCGCGCGAGGCGGCCTGGGAGAGATGTCCTCTCCCAGGCCGCCTTAGAGGTACCGCGAAGCGTCTCAGAAGCTCACAGGGTCGCGCGCACGGCGCGGGCGGCCCCTACAAGACTGGCCAGGCTCGCCTCGGTCTCGGCGTAGGCGCGGGTCTTGAGACCGCAGTCCGGATTGACCCACACCTTCTCCGCGCCCAGGGCGTCCACGGCGCGCTGGAGCAGCTCGGTGCACTCGGCCTGGCTGGGAACGCGCGGGGAGTGGATGTCCCAAACACCCGGGCCGAGTTGACGCTCGAAACCGTGCTCGGCCACGGCGGGAAGGATGTCCATGCGCGAGCGGGAGGCCTCGATGGATGTGACATCGGCGTCGAGGTGGTCGACCGCGTCGATGACAACGTCGAACTCGGAGTAGCACAAGTGGGTGTGGACCTGGGTGGCGGGTGCGGCCCCCCCGGTGGCCAGGCGGAAGGAGCCGACGGACCATTCCAGATAGGCGGGGCGGTCGGCGCGGCGCAACGGCAGGGTCTCGCGGATGGCGGGCTCATCGACCTGGATGACGCCGATGCCCGCGGCCTCGAGGTCTGCGACCTCCTCGCGCAGGGCCAGGCCCAGCTGGTCGGCGACCTGGGCGCGCGGGATGTCATCGCGCACGAAGGACCAGGCCATGATCGTCACCGGGCCGGTGAGCATCCCCTTGAGGGGCTTGTCGGTCAAGGACTGGGCGTAGGCCGACCAGGCCACCGTCATCGGTTCGGGGCGCACGACGTCTCCCCACAGGATGGAGGGTCGAGTGCAGCGCGACCCGTAGGACTGGACCCATCCG
>ERZ773005.1503-NODE-1503-length-12012-cov-2.782972_pt1 | contig 12012 bp, 11 predicted proteins | sample MGYA00580666_ERZ773005 | MGnify/ENA primary metagenome ERZ773005 (study PRJEB29015, sample SAMEA2737999) | human oral metagenome | biome: human oral; feature: human-associated habitat; material: dental | place: China | collected 2061 ... | reverse complement strand
TCGTCGTCACAGATCGACAGTCCCGCCATATTGACGCCCATGTCCGTGGGGCTCTGATAGGGCGATTCTCCGAGGATCTGGGTGAAGAGGCGGTTGAGGACGGGGAAGATCTCAACATCGCGGTTGTAGTTGACCGTCTGGACGCCGTGGGCGGCAAGATGGAAGGGGTCGATCATATTGACATCGTCAAGGTCGGCGGTCGCGGCCTCGTAGGCGACATTCACGGGATGATCAATGGGGAGGTTCCAGATCGGGAAAGTCTCCCACTTCGCGTAGCCCGAGGAGATGCCCCGCTTGTGGTCGTGGTAAAGCTGGGAGAGGCAGGTCGCCATCTTGCCAGACCCGGGTCCGGGGGCGGTGACGACGACGAGGTCGTGACTCGTCTCCACATACTCGTTGCGTCCCAGGCCCTGATCGGAGACGATGCGTGCAACATCATTCGGGTATCCCGGGATCGGGAAGTGGCGGTAGACGCGGATCCCGAGGCGCTCGAAACGGCGTTTGACGGCTTTCGCTTCGCGATTGTCGTCGGTCCACTGGGTGATGACGACTGAACCGACGTAGAGTCCGTAGTCGTCAAAGGCATCGATCTGGCGCAGGACTTCGTCCTCGTAGGTGGTGCCCAGGTCTGCGCGCATTTTGCGACGTTGGAAGTCCTTCGCGTTGACGACGACAATGATTTCCACGTCTTCGGCGAGTTCGCGGAGCATGACGAGCTTGTTATCGGGGGTGAATCCGGGGAGTACTCGGGCGGCGTGCATATCGTCAATGAGTTTGCCGCCGAACTCGAGGTAGAGCTTCCCGCCGAATTGGGCGCGACGCTCGGCGATGTGCTGGGACTGTAGTTGGATGTACTTGTCTCGATCGAAACCGATCCGGTGCACGAAGGTCTCCGTCCTTGCTGGGATCGTTCCCCGCTCGGCTCTCCATCGTATCGGCACTTTCACTCCTGTCCTAGCCGCTTGGAGTTCGGAGCGTCACACACTGTTTTACCGTCACACGATGTGCCTTTGCATCGCCCAACGGGTCAGTTCATTGCGGTTGGACAGCTGGAGTTTACGCAGCACCGCTGACACGTGCGTCTCCACGGTCTTGACGGAGATGAACAGTTCGTTGCCGACTTCTTTGTAGGTGTAGCCGCGGGCGATGAGCCTCATGACTTCCTGTTCGCGTGCGGATAGCAGGTCGAGTTCGTTGTCTCCGATGGCGACTTGGCCCGTGCCGAATGCGTCGAGGACGAAGCCCGCGAGCCTGGGGCTGAAGGCGGCGTCTCCCGATGCGACGCGTTGGATCGCTTCGACGAGTTCGGGGGTGGAGATCGATTTCGTCACGTAGCCGCGAGCGCCGGATCGGATGACCTGAACGACGTCCTCGGGAGAGTCAGAAACGGACAGGGCGAGGAAGCACAGTCCCTCGATGTCTTGGCAGCGGGCGGACACTTCAGCGCCTCCCCCTCCTCGCCCTCCGGGCAGGTGCACGTCGAGGAGTGCAACATCGGGTTTGAGTTCGTGGCAGGCAGCGACGGCGCCTTCGACGTCGGCGGCTTCGCCAACAATGACGAGGTCGGCGCCGGAGTGTTCGAGTTCGCTGCGCACGCCTGCGCGCACCATCGGGTGATCGTCGATCACTACGAGTCGGATCGTCATGATGCTCCTTGGGTGTTGGGGACGCCGTGCGGGATATTCGAGGCGTCGTGCGTGATATTCGGGGCGTCGTGCGGGATGTTTTCGGCTTTCCTGGGCACTTCGAGGGCGATCTCCGTGCCGGATGAGCGGACGCGGATGTGCGCTTTTCCTCCGACTCTTTCCATTCTGCCAATGATGGAGTCGCGGACACCGTGCCGGTCGTGGGGGATGGAGTCGAGATCGAATCCGTTTCCGCAATCTTTGATGAAGGCCTCGATCTTCTCCGCGCGCGCTTCGAGGTAAACGGAGACCGGGGGGCTCCCGTGGCGCAGCGCATTGGTGACTGCTTCCCCAAGGGCTGCGACGAGGGCGAGTTCAGCTGGCCCGGGTTCCACGTCGGAGACGGTGACGACTTCAACGGGCACGCCGAATTTACTTTCGAGGGCGCCAACGCTTTGGCGCACTGCTTCGGCAAGTGAACTCGCCGCCTCCGAGCGGCCGGTGTAGAGCCAGGAGCGCAACTCACGCTCTTCGCTCAGTGCCAGGGCACGCACTCTTTTCGGATCTTCAGCCGAGGCGCGGATGAGAGTGAGGGTTTGGAGGACGGAGTCGTGCAGGTGGGCAGCAATATCCGCTCTTTCAGCGTCACGAACCTGCTGGGCTTGTGATGCGGAAAGATCTTTCGAGGTTCTCAGCCACAGGGGCGCGAGTGCGAAGAGGACGCCCGCGACGATGACCGCCCCGATGAGGCCGCCGCGCAAAAGGATGATCGGAGGATCCCCTCGGGCGACGAAGAGGAGGATCCCGAGGGAGAGGAGGATGACGCCCGAGATGATGCTCGCGAGGAATCTGATGGAGCGCCACTGCTCGAGAGCGCCGGCTTGGCTCCACACGAGGCCAATGCCGAGAACGATTGATAGCGTGGCGGCGATATCCCTAATGGACGCGAAGCCGGCGCGGCTGAGGATCACCACCCCGAGGGCGATGAGGATGAGAAGGATGCCCGCGCCGAGAAGTTGATTGCGCACGGTGAGGCGCATCCGTTTCAAGTCGATCGCTTCGAGTCCGCGTGAGAGGACTGTTGTGCCGATGCCATGTAGCTCACCGCTGTCTTTTGGCACCATGACCCACAGCCATAGGTACAGCAGGACTCCTGCACCGCCGAGCGCAGAGAGGACAACGAAGCTCCACCGCACGAGGGATACGCGCACACCCGCGTGTAAGGCGATGCCCGAGCAGACTCCCGCCATCCATGGGGTTGCCCGTTCGCTGGAGGCACCAGTCGCGCGCCGTAGCGGTGGGCGGAGCCTGCGAGAGGGGAAGGGCGCCCATTCCTGGGGTTGTGCTGTGTATATCCCCGGGTTCGGGTTCATTCCACCTCCCCCGGTGGGCGCAGAGGGCCTCCCCTCCGAGGAGGGCGGAACCCACCTCAAAGAGGAGGGGGAGATCGGGGCGTTCACGGAACTCATCGTCTCACGACCCGAGTGCGAAGCAGGGGCTCCTACGGGACCATTCAGGGGAGGATCAGGGCCGTACCCCATTTTCTCCGCGCAGCTGCGGGAGGAAAGTTGATGTCATGAACAACGGCTTCAATTACTCCAGTACGCCGAACTCTCATCCCACAGGTGATCACTTCGGCGGGCAACAATTCCAGGCCCCTCCCCCTGGGGCACCTTCCCCTCGCCCTTCAGGCTTCTTCGATTCGATTCGCCGCTCAGGATGGTACCGCCCTGAGCTTCGCACCATTGGCGGAGTCTGTGCGGGTGTATCCGCCAGAAGCGCTTGGGATCTCGCCCTCGTTCGCGGAATCACTGTGGTCGCGGCGCTTTTCTTCCCCTTCGTCTTGGTGTTCTATGCGCTCGCTTGGGCTCTGCTCCCAGAAGAACGCGATGGGCGGATCCACTTCGAGGAACTCACCAAGGGGCGATTCGACATTGCTCACCTCGGAGTGTTCCTCTTCATCCTCTTGGGCGCCGGTTTTGGGCCGACGATCGGATTCGAGCTCTTCGGCCCCGCATCGGTTCTCGTGAGTCTGCTCATGGGCCTCGGGATGCTGCTGTTGGCACTCGTGGTCCTCGCCGTGGTCCTCGCTTCGCGTTCCTCCCAGCCTCACTCCTCTCCCACCCGGCCCGTTTCTTCGGGGTGGACGCCGCAGAGTGGACCCGCGTGGACTCCGCCTACTTCTGCCTCCCCCGGGACCTCCTTCCCCGCTCCTGGGAGTGCTCGCGCACCGGGTGCCTCGGATGTACCGTTCTTTCAGGCCCCCTCAGTCCCACACAGCAGTGGAGCCGAGCCCGGCGTTCAAGGGAATCCTCTGTCCTCACCCCCCACTGCCCAGAACACAGACCCCTCGTCTCCTCAGGTTCCCTATTCCTCCTCGCACATGCCAGTAGGTCCTTCCCCTCTTGTCGCCTCCTCTCATTCCCCCTCGGCGTGGACGCGCCCGCCACGCGTCGTGTTCAAAACGGTGAGCAAAGGTTTCAACCTCGTCATCACGGGGCTCGTGCTCCTGTCAATCGCCGCGACCTTCGCCACGATGTTCTATTTCTCCCGTATCGGCAACCCGGAGGCTCAGATCCGTTCGGCGCGGGAATCTCCCTTTTCATCGTGGGCCTCGCCCTCGCCTACGCGTCCTTCAAAGATCGGGGCGCAGGCTGGCTCATCGCTTTGTCCCTGCTCGGCTTCTTCCTCGCCTGGCCGACAACTCTCGTGGGTCTCTTGGCGAGTGAGGATCATCCCCCCTTGAACTTCCCGAGTGACGCTCTCGTCTCTGATCACTTCGATTGGAAGGTCAATGAGATTCCCTCTGATTCTTCCGGCTTCGTCGTCCTCGATCTCAGGGATGCGCCCGCGGGAGTCTCCAAGGAGATCAGCGTGGATGATTCTCTCGTGACCCTCACAGTGAAGGCACGAAAAGACCAGCCCATCCGTTTCATCTGCAATGGCATGCTCGAAGGAGTATCAACCTCCTACGCCGATGGTCTAAACAATGGCTGGGCGGATGCCCTCAAAGCCTGCGCGAAGCTTGACGGCAGTGAAGAACAGGTCAGCGCTGTTTCACCGACATGGACGAAGGATGAAGGGATCACGGTTCGCATCCCACAAGACCTCTTGACCTTCGCCTATGAAGAGTCCTCGTCTGCTCCTGAGAGCTCCCAGTCTTCACCGGTTCCACAGTCTGGAACCGAGGCACCTCAGTCGGCGGCCCCAAAGCCCCAGCTTGCTCCGAGTTCATTGTGAATCGGCTCCCTCTGAACTGTCCTTTGAACTGTTGAACTGTTTCCTCCCCTTATTCCTTTTAGGAGCTTGAGATGAACGAGATGAGTACCCCCGCTCGAAGCTCGAATCCCACTGATGACGCTAACTCGCAGATCCGTGTGAACGATGAGCACAAGACCCCAGAGACGCGAAACACCCCCACCCAAGAGATGCCCGTACAGGAGCCTCCGGCCTCTGAAACATCCTCTCCCGCCTCTTTGAACGGGACAGGTGGGAAAGATCACCTCGCTGATTCTCAAAGGCCCAGTGATCCTCAAAAGCCGAAGGTATGGACCGTGGCCGATGCGCCGAAAACTTCGCCGACGGGCGCGACTTCCATTCGAGTCGGACAACTCGTGTGGGCGTGCATCATCATGCTGACCTCGGTTTTCCTCATGGCCCTGCCTTTCCTCGAGCCTGAGAACCTGCCCCTGTTCTTCATCGCACTGGTGGCGCTTCTGGGAGTCTCTCTGATCGTGGCAGCCTTCGCAGTCGGTCGCGAAGCGAAGAGAAAGGGTGATTGACGAGCCAGATTCTGCCTGAAAATGGGCAAGAGGCCACTTTTCTTACGCTTCCCGAAGACTTGGTCTTTCCCTAAGATGGACTCCGATGACACAGACATTTTCGACTCGACGCAAGGTCCTGCTCTTCTCCACCCTCGGGGTGCTCACGCTCATTGTCGGAGCATCGGGCGCTTATGCGTATTCCTTCTCCGACAGGGCCCTGCCGAACACGGCTATTGCGGGCCATTCGCTTTCCGGCATGAAAGAGAGCGCGATCGCCTCTCTCGTCGCCGATCTTGAAAACCAGACGAAGATCAACATTACGGTCGGGTCTTCTTCTGCTCAGGCGTCCCTTGCCGACCTGGGTGTCTCAATTGACGAGGACGCGACCGCTCGCGCCGCTCTTGAGCGTTCAGATCATGTGCTCGCCAGATTTACGGCTTTGTTCTCATCGAACTCGATCGAACCGGTCGTCACCAAGGATTCCGAGGCCTTTACCCGTTTCACTCAGCGACTCTCTGAAAGTCAGGGACCCGCCCCCGTGAATGCTGGGGTCTTCGCCGATGCGGATGGGACATTCAAGGTCACGGAGGGAGCTTCGGGCTTGTCCATCGAGGCCTCGCCTCTCGAGCAGGCGATCGACACTGCGCTCTCAACTCTTAGCTCAACCTCGGTGAGTGTTGAGGTGAAGGAACATGATCCTCAAGCGACAACGGATGAGGCGCAGAAAGTCGCCGATGCTGCGAACGCCCTGATCGCTCCTGAGGTGAAGCTCGGGGATGGGATCGACACTTTCACGGCGACTGCGCTTGAGAAAACCGCATGGGTGAGCCTGCCGAAGATCCCCGATGAGACGGCCAAACCCGCCCTTGATTCTCACGCCGTCAACGACTGGGTGGAGCAGATCGCTCAGAAAACGAACGTTGCTCCGATTCCGATCTACGACAATGTGGATTCGGCGGGCAACGTCCTCGTTGAGGAGGCTTATCCCGGTAAGAGCGGACTGGCTGCGAATAATGTTTCTGAAATTGCCTCCGCTCTCTTCGACGCTGTGAGTAAGGGCGAGTCCTACAGCGCGACTTTCAACTACGACAAGGTCGAACCCACTCGCGAGACTCGTCAGGTGATGGCCGGATACGAGGGTTACGCATACCCGATGGCAGAGGGCGAGAAGTGGATTGACATTGATCTGTCAGCAAATCGTCTCACCGGCTATGAGGGGCAGACTCCCGTGATTGGCCCCTTTGCGATCAATCACGGGGCGCCAGGTCATGAGACCGTTACGGGCCTGTTCCACGTGTACCTGCAGTATGCGAGCCAGGACATGGGGTGTACTCCTGATTGGCCGTACTGTGCACGCGATGTCCCCTGGGTCTCCTACTTCACGGGCTCCTACGCGATGCACGGCGCTCCTTGGGTGTCGAGCTTCGGACGCGGATCTGTGGGCGGCTCGCACGGCTGCGTGAATCTGCCAGTCGGGGCCGCGCACGAGGTCTACACCTGGGCGACGATCGGTACTCCCGTCGCGAGCCACTACTGAGAGAGCATTTCTTCTTTGAGCCGCCGAGCGGCTCAAACCCGTAAGGCGGGGCTGCAGTCACCACTGCAGCCCCGCCTTCAAGCTAGGGTCCTTCGAGCTAGGGTCCTAGGGTCTCAGGCGCCCGTCACATCGTCTGGAACCGAATCCGCGTAGCGGGCGAGTTCTTCTTCGACGATGCTCTCATCGAGTTTGACGAACACCGGCGTCGGCTTGGCGATGGGGGTGCCGACTTCAATCTCGTGACGCTCCCAGGTCGGGGCGCAGGTGTAGTCACCCGTGATGATCGGGTAGCCGCTTCGCCCTTCGAAGGCGGCTGGCAAGACCTCGGGATTGAGTTCCTCAACTTCTTCAATGCGCGGCATCGGGGCGATCTTCCCCTGCCCACCCATGACTGTGTCGATGTCGTTCGCAGCGTGGGGAAGGAAGGGGGAGAGCATGAGGTTGAGGTCCGCTACGGCCTGCGCCAGGGTGTGCAAGACCGTCGCGAGGCGCTCACGCTCCTCAGGGGCCTTGAGTTTGAAGGGCGCGGTCTCAGTGACGTACTTGTTTGCCTCGCCGACTAGGCGCATCGCCTCGGCGAGCGCGGCCTTTTGACGGTGATGGCGAATCAGATCGCCGACGGTGTCGAAACCTGCGCCGACCTCGTCGAGGAGCGCCCGATCAATGTCCTGGAGGGGGCCGGGGGCTGGGATTTCGCCGAACTTCTTCGCGATCATTGAGGCCGTGCGGTTCACGAGGTTGCCCCAGCCTGCGACGAGTTCACCATTCGTGCGACGCAGGAACTCCGCCCACGTGAAGTCCGCGTCGGAGGTTTCGGGGCCTGCGGCGGAGATGAAGTAGCGGAGCGCATCGGCCTGGTAGCGGGCGAGCATGTCGCGCACGTAGATGACGATGCCGTGGGAGGAGGAGAACTTCTTTCCCTCCATGGTGAGGAACTCGGAGGAGACGACCTCTGTGGGGAGGTTGAGGACACCGAGCTCACCGGGCTTTCCCCCCTGTGCTCCTTGACCGTTGTAGCCGAGCATCTCAGCGGGCCAGATCTGCGAGTGGAAAACAATATTGTCCTTGCCCATGAAGTAGTAGGACAGGGCCTGGGGGTCATTCCACCACTTGCGCCAGGCCTCGGGATCGCCCGAGCGCCTCGCCCATTCGATTGAGGCCGAAAGGTAGCCGATGACGGCGTCGAACCACACGTAGAGGCGTTTTGAGGGTTGATCCTCCCAACCGGGAACCGGGATTCCCCAGTCGATGTCGCGGGTCATGGCGCGCGGGCGGATATCTTCGAGGAAGTTCTTGGAGAACTTGATGACATTGGGACGCCAGGAGCCTGAGTTCTCACGCTCATCGAGCCACTCGGACAGGGCTTCGGCGAGGGCGGGAAGGTCAAGGAAGTAGTGGGTTGACTCGACGAACTCGGGGGTTTCACCGTTGATGCGCGAGTGAGGGGCGATGAGTTCGGTCGGGTCCAGCTGGTTGCCGCAGGCGTCGCATTGGTCTCCGCGAGCGCCCTCGGTTCCGCAGATCGGGCAGGTGCCTTCGATGTAGCGGTCGGGCAAGGTCCGGCCCGTCGAGGGTGAGATCGCTGCTCGAGTGACCTGTTCGACCATGTAGCCGTTGTCGCGCACGGTGCGGAACATGTCTTGCACGACGGCGTAATGGTTGCCCGCGGTCGTCCTCGTAAAGAGGTCGTAGGACAGGCCGAGGGCGACGAGGTCTTCAACGATGAGACGGTTGTTCCGATCCGCGAGTTCGCGTGCGCTCACGCCCTCGGAGTCGGCGGCGACGAGGATCGGCGTGCCATGCTCGTCGGTTCCTGAAACCATGAGGACGTCATGACCGGCCATGCGCATGTAGCGCGAGAAGACATCGGAGGGGACTCCGAATCCGGCGACGTGTCCAATATGACGGGGGCCGTTGGCGTAGGGCCATGCGACGGCGGACAGAATTCGACTCATAGCCTCCTAGCCTAGTCGCCGCCACAGACTCAGTCGAAGCGCCCCATCTCCCCTTTTCTCCTCTTCGCGACTAAGTTGGAAGCATCATTCCCCCTCTTGAGGAGTTCTTCATGAGCCGCGCACTGATCGTTGTCGATGTCCAGCCCACTTTCTGCGAGGGCGGGGCGCTTCCCGTTGATGGGGGGAACGCCTGCGCAGAACGTATTGCCCGTTTCGTCGCCGAGCGCGGCGGTGAGTATGCGCTGGTGGCGACGACTCAGGATTGGCATATCGATCCGGGTAAGCATTTCTCATCGGCTCCCGATTTCGTGGACACCTGGCCGCCTCATGGTGTCGCGGGCACGCCCGAGGCTGAGCTCCATCCGGCGCTGGCAGATCTTCATGCGGATATCAGGGTGAAGAAGGGCCAGTATTGCGCAGCCTATTCAGGTTTCGAGGGGGTGGCCGAGGATGGGGCGAGCCTTGAGGAGGCCCTTCGGGCGGCGGGAATCACCGAGGTTGATGTTGTGGGTCTTGCTCAGTCGCATTGCGTGTGCGAGACCGCGCTTGATGCGAAGCGCGCGGGTTTTGAGGTGCGAGTCCTCTCCGACTTGACTGAGCCCGTAAGCGTTGAGACCGGGGCGACTGCTTCGAAGCGTTTGAGTGAAGCAGGGATCGCGGAGGTTGCTTCTGCGCCGCTGTCGTAGCGAGGAAGCTCGGCCGTTGGAGCGGGAAGCGGGGCTTGTCGTACGTGCCGCTGCGGGAGGCGAAGCCGCGCCCAGGTCACGGGACTGCGCTGCGGCGGAGCGGACCGTGCGCCCCAACCGCTGTGCCCCGGCTGCCCATCCCTATTCACCGCTCTTCTTTGCGGCGCAGGGCGGCCTTGTAGAGTTCGTTCTTTCTTAGGCCGGTCGCTTCGGAGACTTCGGCGGCAGCGTCTTTGAGTCTCATGCCCTCCGCTGCGAGTGCGAGAACGGCTGGCACGTGGTCTTCGGCGTTTCCCCTCCCCCGGTAGCCTGCGATGACGATCGTGATCTCACCGAGCATCTCACCCGTGGTCTGCTCCACGAGCGATTCGAGATCGCCTCGGAGGATCTCCTCGTGAGTCTTCGTGAGTTCACGGCAGACGACGCCTTGGCGCTGCGGGCCGAAAGCTTGAGCCATCGCGCGCAGGGTCTCGTTGAGGCGTTTGGGCGATTCGAAGAAGATCAGCGTGTGCGGATCTTGGGCGAGCGCGGAAAGGTACGCCTGTGCTTCTCCGGTTTTACGGGGAAGGAATCCTTCGAAGCTGAAACGGTCTGAGGGGAGCCCGGACAGTGCGAGCGCCGTAATGGGCGCGGAGGGGCCGGGAAGGGCGCTGACGTGCACCCCCCTGTTGACGGCTGCTCGAACGACACGAAAACCCGGGTCGGAGACCGTCGGCATTCCCGCATCGGAGACGAGCAGAACCCGCGCCCCGCCTTCTGCCAGATCGACGAGGCGCTCGGCCTTATCGGCTTCGTTGTGGTCGTGGAGGCTGATGAGTGTGCCGTTGATGCGCGTCTGAAGGCGATTCGCAAGACCGAGGAGCCTGCGAGTGTCTTCGGCCGCAATGATCTCGGCTTCACCGAGGGCGCGGATGAATCGCGGCGACGCGTCGGTGACGTCCCCAATGGGAGTGGCCGCGAGAAGGATCGAGCTCGGGCTTTGGACGGGCATATCACTGTTCTCCACGCCCTCATCGTCTCACCACGGCTCCCCTTGTGCGAAGTCAGTGGCCGAGCGTGCGCGAGGCTGCGCGCCCGCGTGAAGCGAGCAGGCGGCACAGGGCGTAGAAGAGTCCCGCGAGCACCGAGATCGTTCCGCCGATCGACAAATCCGCAATGCTTCCAAGGAAAAGGCCGCCGAGCCCGATGAGAATCCCAGCCACCGGTGCGGCGATCATCAGTTGTTTGACGGATCTGACAAGGGGGGCGAGACCTGCTGCGGGAGCGGCGAGGAGTGCAATAGACAAGACCGTGCCAACTGCGGGGATGAGCGTGACCACCGTGATGAGGATGAGCGCGAGGATCACTTCTCCCATCCGCTGCGGATTGCGTCCACTCGTCAGATACGCCGCAGGGTCGAAGGCGCAGGCGATGAGATCCTTGCCCCAGACGATGAGGACGAGGAAGGTGAGGAGGAGTGCCGCGCCAGCCGCCCACACATCCCAGGGGCCGACGGTGAGCACAGAGCCCGTGAGGAAGGCTTGGACTTGCAGAGGCAGGGGCGCGAACCATTTCGCGAGGAAATAGCCGAGAGCGAATCCGAATGACAGGATGATTCCCGCTGCCGCTTGTGAGGAGATCCCGGGCAGATCCGCGAGGAAACGCATCAGCCATCCCAGTGGGAGGCAAAAGAGTGCGGCTCCGATGAAGAGCGCGATTGAGGTCGGCCCGTGTCCGAGGTGGAAGCCATGTGCGATGACGACGCCAAGGACTGCTCCGGGGAATGTGCCGTGAGTGAGTGATTCGGCGAAGAAAATCTTCTTATCGAGGAGCGCCAGTGTTCCGACGATTCCCGATAGTGCCCCAAGGATCACCAGTTCGATGATGGGGAGGACGAGAATGCTCGTCGTGATTCCGGGGAGCGTATTCACTGCGCACCCACCCCCTGCAGCTCGCTCTCCGTGAGGTCTTTCCTGTTCGGCGCCATAATCTTGCGGAGCGCAGTGTAGATCTTCAGCCCCGCGATGATCAGCACGAGAAGAGCAACGATCGAGAGGACGACTGCGGCCTGTGGAGACACGGGATGGGGCGTGGGGACCAGCATGAGGCGCATTCCCAACCCCCCGCCGAGGACGGCGACGAGGATCGAAATGGCGCACATTCTTCCAACGCTCGCAGAAACGAGGCGTCCAGCGGCCCCGGGGACGACCAGGTAGGCGATGACAAGGAGCACTCCGACGGCGGAAGAGGCGGAGATGACGATGGCGGCGATCGCGCTGTTGAGAGCGAGATCCACGGCGAGCAGGTTGATCCCCATCGCCCTCGCGCCTTCGCGATCATGGGCGACTGGCTCAGCGCCCCCCGCAGCGGTGCATGAGGGCGTGCATGACGGCGGCGGCGCCATCATTCTCGACGGCCGCGGTCACGTGGCGCGCGTGGGAGCGCACCTCGGCCGACGCGCCGCCC
>ERZ773005.1498-NODE-1498-length-12036-cov-2.798514_pt1 | contig 12036 bp, 5 predicted proteins | sample MGYA00580666_ERZ773005 | MGnify/ENA primary metagenome ERZ773005 (study PRJEB29015, sample SAMEA2737999) | human oral metagenome | biome: human oral; feature: human-associated habitat; material: dental | place: China | collected 2061 ... | reverse complement strand
CTGCGGCCTGCTGCAGCCGGCGCGGGCGAGGGCCTCGGCGGCGCTTGAGGCGCCCAAGGCGCGGTAAAGCCTGAGGACGTGGTATTTTGCCGTGCTGTGGGCAATCCCCAGGTCCTTCGCGATCTCCCCGTAGCTGGCGTTCCTTTCGAGAAGCTCCAGAATCCGAACCTGCCTGCCGTTCAGGAGGGGAACCGTCTCCGCCTCCGCTTTTGACGGAGGCGGAGACGCCGTATCGGTCCCCGCCATGGCAGCCCGGACCCGGACCGCAAAGTCGATCCAGAGCGCCTTTCGCGTTTTGAAGGCCCGAAGCAGGGCGTCGAGGATCGGGGCGAGGGCGGGCGCGTCGTCGATGAAGAGCCTTGAGAAATTGCAGAGCGCCGCGATCTTGAGCGCCCGTTCTATGTAAAAGAGGCTTTTTTTGCGGTTTCCCAGGTTCCTGTGGGCGATCGAGAGCAGCAGAGAGGCTTCGATAACGTCCAGTTGGCGCCGAAAATCCATCCCCAGCTTCAGCAGCTTCTCGCCAAAGAGGACGGCCAGGGCATCCTCACGGACGGCGAGCAGCGCCCGGACCGTGACGAAGTGCTGGTGCATCCGGTACAGGGGCAGGCGGTCGGCGAGGGGGGGGGCGTAGGTATCCAGCCACTCCCGCGCCGCTGTCCCGTTTCCGCCGGCGATGCGGGAGGCATAGCGCCAGGTCCGAAGGCTGGGACGCAGGGGCAGGAGGCCTTCCCTCTCGATGCGCCGCTCCGTCTCCGCCTCGATCCTGGTGGCCTCGTCCCTCCGTCCCATCCCCCTCAGGATGGCCGACAGGATCAGGTCCGCGGAGAAACGCACCTCCGCCCTACAGGGCGTCGTCTCCATCATCTCCTGGGCCCTCAGGGCCCGGAAACAGGCCTCGGGGAGGCGGCTGCTCTCGTAGAGGATCCCCGCAAGCTGGCATTCCAGCATGACTTGATGCTCGTTTCCCAAAAGGGGAGTAAAGGCCCTCCGCCTCCTGGCGGCCTGGACGTAGAGATCGCGGCCCCGAGCCAGGTCCGAGTGGTCCATCAGGGAGCGGTGCAGCATGGGCATGGCCGCGGTGAAGGTCCCCACCCGGAGCTGTCCGTCGGGCAGGAGATGCTCCAGGTCCTTTCGTCCCTCCAGGAACTTGTCCGTATAGCGGTCCAGGGGCCTGCGGAAATCCAGGGCCCGGAGCGCACAGAAGAGCTGGATGGCATCCCTGTCCGCCTTTTCGAGGGGGTAGCCCTTCGAGCTTCGGCTTTCCAGCTCTCGTTCCATCTTATCCATAAGCCGGAGGAAGTGCCGGGCGTTACCCTCCACGTAGTACACGAACGCGCATTGGGTCAGTATGGGAAGGTTCCCCTCAAAAAGGTCCAGGGGGAGTTCCTCGCGTCCACCGATCACGTATTCCTTGAAGAACGCGATGCGGTCCTCCACCGAGCTGGAGGCGGCAATTCGCCGAAAGGCCGCGCAGCAGGCGGACAGTCCCCTGGAATCGGAGCAGCGGATGTAGTGCGCAGCAGCAGCGTAATAGTCCTCCTCATCGAAGAGCGCGTCGGCCACCTTTTTCTCGAGGGCGTGAATTTCTTCGGCACTTCGGCTTTCGTTGAGCTTCTCCCTCAGAAAGTCCCGAAAGAGGTCGTGCAGGCGGTAACGCCCGTCCCCCAGACGGGAGACGAAGGCCAGGGACCCGAGGATTTCGGCGCTGTCCGGTCGTCCCGTCAGACGGCGGCACAACGGCCCGTCCAGCAGGGCGGGCAGGGAAGCCTGCATCAGGAAGTCCCGAACCCAAGTGTCCCAGCCGCTCCAGACGTGAACGTCCAGGTAGCGGCGCAGCAGCTCCTCCCCCTGCAGGGCTCCGTCGGGGGAAATTTCCCCCCTTTCCCGTTCCTCTCCCGGTGTCCCGTGCCCCATCAAAATGGCCCTCACCGCTATGGGCCAGCCCGCGGTCCTCCTCAGGAGGTCGGGCGCCTGGTGGGGGGAAAGGCCGTTTCGAGTCAGAAGCCTTCGCAGTTCCTCCTCGTCGAAGGCCAGGTCTCGGGAGTCCAGGACGGTCATATCGCCCTTCAGGATGGCGTCCAGGAAGATGTCCGAGGGCTCGTCCCGGCTCAGGAGGCAGACGGTGAAAGCGGAGGGGAGGCGTTTTCGGAACAGGGGGAGCGCCCTCAGCACCGCCCCGTCCCGCAGGTGGTGAAGGTCGTCCAGGACCAGGACGTACTTTTTGGTGTTGGACAGGAGCAGATCCAGGGCGTCGAAGAGGTACTCCAGAAAGGGGGGCTTCACCCGCTCCGCGGCCCGGGCCAGCCTCCGGTTGGCCCTCTGGGCGAAGGCGAGCCCCCCCAGGAACTTGCGGACGAAACGGCCCTCGTTGTTGTCGTAGGGATCCAGCGTGATCCAGGCGTGCTTGTTGCGCTGCGGGGCCAGCCACTGCGAGACGGCGAGGCTCTTTCCGAACCCGCCGGGAGCCCCGACGTAGACCCAGTGTCCTCCGCGCTCCTTCGCGGCGTCCAGAATCGCGTTCACCCTCGCACGGGGCAGAATCCCCTTTCCTGCACGGGGCGGAAGGAAGTGTTCCTCGGACATGGTCTATTCTCCCTGGATGTTCTTCGTGATGGATTCAAGCGTATCTTTATTCCAGCATAATTATACAGGAACGTGATGAGGGCTGAGGTCGGCGTTTTGGGGCTGGCGGCGGGCCGAAAAGTTTCTCTTTTGCGGAAAAAAGTTGCTTCTTTGGGCTGTAATCATAACCTCGGGTTATGGACGCTCCCTGGGGCAGGGCATAGAATATCGCGGATAGAGGGATTCGACCTCTGTCCGTATTCAGCCTTGTTATCGGGAAGGGAGTTTTTGTGAATGTGGAGCAAGCGTATTGGTGTCTTGTCTGTGTTGGCGGTCCTCGTGTTCTCCGCTGCGGCCTTCGCGGCCGTGCAGGATTTCAAGGATTTCACCGTGGATGTCCCGGACGACTGGACCGCGACGCAGAACGGCACGACCGTGGGGATTGTGGCCAACGACAACTCTGCGGCGGTGAGCATCACGATGGACAAGCGGGATGGAATGGAGGCCAAGGACCTGGCTGCGGCTTTCGCAGAGAAGCTGAAGGGCTCGGAGCCGGTGTTTGAGGACGACGTGTACCATTTCGACTTCAAGAACGAGGCCGGCGTGGAGAGCAGGGCGATCCTGAACACGGAGGGCGATAACTACCTGCTGCTCGTCATCACGGGGCAGAACCCCAAGCTGGAGGCCCTCATCGACTCCATACAGGGGAAATAACCACAAGTAAGACAAGCGGGGGGATGTCGTTCTCTCGGGGCGTTTCGCCTTGAATATGAGGAACATCCGGGGAATATTGCGGACGGGCTTTGCCGCCGTTGCGTTTGAGTGGGATCTTGACAGGTACGGCGTTTGGTTTACGCCGTACCTGTTGTTTACTTATTCTTTATGGAGTTGAGGTGGGGGAAGGTGCGGAGATTGTTTGGTTCATGGAAAACGCGATGGGAAACGCGAAGGCCAGGGGGCTCGAAGGAAACTGGCCTCGGAAGGATTTTGCCTCTGGCGCGGGCCTGCGTCCTGTGCGCGGGGGTGCTGCTGCTCCAGGGCGCGCCGTCGGACGCCGCCTCGTCGGTTTTGATCAACGGCAAGCCGCTCGCTCAGATCGACGACATCGTGAAGGAGACGACCGGCTCGCGCGGTGTCGTGAAGGAATCGCTTTTGAAGTTCTTGAAGGCAAACGACGGCAAGTTCCGGTTCTATCCCACTCAGGGGGACGACAGGGGAAGTCCGTCCGAGAAAGAACAGGTCAACCTCGGGGACGACGGCGGGTATACCAACACCGGCCTCCACCCGACTGTCGGCAAAAAACGGGCCGAGGACGGCTCCCTCGTCGTGATGTATCCGTCCTCCAACGAAGACGGCGTCACCCTCCGCTTCGCGCAGGTGAAGCCGGACGGGAAGGGCGGGCTCGCCGCGGCGAAAGGCTGGAGCACGACGATCGAGGCGTCCGGGTACCCCTACGTCACGGACTCGGCTGCCGGGCTCTTCCCCGACGGCGAGGGCAGCCCCGAGGCCTTCGTCGTCGCGTACTACACGGCGGGCGGGGACCCGTGGGGGAAGAAACGCCCCGGGTACGAGCAGACCTACACCGCCTGGCTGGCCTTCGTCGACCCCGCTGCTAAGCGCGTCGAGACCCGACAGCTCGGGGCGATGAACGCTTATTTCCCGTCGGTTCGCGTGGCGGCGGGGGACCTCGACCACGACGGCAGGGCCAACGAGTTCGCCCTCATCCGCACCGGCAGGGACAACAACTATTTTCTTCAGGTCTATCGCGCCTCGAGGAGCGCGTCGGGGGGCGTCGAGGCGTCCCCGATATACGAGACCGGCCTCGGCAGCCGGGACGGCAAGGGCGAGAAGGTCGACGGCTGCGACGTGGTGGCCGGGGACTTCAACGGCGACGGGAGGACGGAGCTCGCGGCGGTCTACGCCGACAAGTGGAAGGACAGCGACGCCTATCCGACCGTTCGGACATTCGGGTGGAACGGTTCCGGGTTCAGCGGCTCCGAGACGCGGCTGGATGACGACGATCAGCGGGTGGGCGGCACGTCGTGGACGCTGGTGTACGTCCCGCACTACGGGATGATCGCTTCTGCCGGCGACCTGGACGGCGACGGGAAGGACGAGATCGTCTTCCTGTCCGCGAAGTACGGGGGTAACGGAGGGCAGATTCAGGCCTCGGTGTGGAAGACGGACGGTGCCCTGAAGCCCGCGCGTAAGTTCTGGCGCAGCACGGGACAGGACCTCGCCGGATACGGCGGGGTCGGCGGCGTGGACAGGGCGGAGTGCAGTTACCTGCTCCGCAGCGCGTCGCTTGCGCTTGTGCCCCTGGGAGGGACATCGGAGCGGGGGGCCCCGCTCCGAAAGGTGTTCTTCTCGATCTCGCAGGACGACGATACGGACAAACGGTCGAGCGATTACTTCACCGGCGACAGACTGTGGTACCTGTCGCCCGAGATCTCGGGCGGCAACCTCACGGGCCTTTCCTCGCCCGTTCTTCACGCGCAGGGCGGCGCGGGGCGCGCCCTGGCGCTCCTGCCCGAGGACTTCTACGGCGAGTCCGTGGCCCTGGGCGAACCGACGCACCTGGTCTTCGCCAACGAGCGCAGCTACGCCGCGGAGATTCAGACGCCCCCCTACCACGTGGACTACGTCCAGGCCCCGTTCGAGGTCAACGGCGTCCGGCCGGAGAGGAAGTCCGTGATGAACCTGTCCTGGATGGGCTCGTCCGTCGCGTACTCGAAGAGCCAGACCGAGAGCAGCAAGGCCGACACGTCGTTCAGCGCGACCAGCGCGCTGGAGTGGGGGGTGTCGGCGTCCGTCGGAGGGCGGTACAAGCTTATTGGCGCCAACGCCTCGGGCGGCTACAAGGACACGTCGGCCAGGGTCGAGAGCAAGGCCAACAGCTCCCAGGCGACGGTCGCGACGACCATCACCAGCGTCACGGACGGATCGGACAACGTCGTCCTGTACAAGACCGACCGGCACGTGTGGCGCTACCCGGTTCTGGGCCCCGCGCCCCAGGCCCCGGACGCGCCGCTCAAGGAGGGGGAGAAGCTCAACGGGGACCGGTTCATGACCTTCTCGCTCTGCGACGCGCCGACGATCGTCCAGGGCGACGCCGGCCAGAGCCTGCAGTTCGACGACTACAACCCCATCCACGAGGAGGGCAACCTCTTCTCGTATCCGACGAAGGTTGAGAACACGCCGTATTACGGCGACCTCCAGCGGGTGCTGTCGAACAGGCTGAACTCGGCCGTCGGCGGCAGGACGGTGCTGGATCTCGCGGTCTCGCAGGTCGAGTCCGACGTGTCCGGCGTCACCACCAAGTCGAAGAAGGCGGCGAACGGCTCGCTCAACGTCTCGCTCGGCGCGCCGAAGGTCTTCAGCGTCGGGGTCACGAGCACGGTCGGCTATTCCAACGAGCTGACGAACACCGAGACCTTCACCAAGACGTACCAGGAGTCCGAGAAGTTTACCGTGACCCTCAACAACGCGCAGCTCCCGTTCAACTCCAGTTACGTCAAGCACCTCATCGAGACCCAGCTCTACGCCGACGCCGCCGGCGTGATGAAGGTGGCCTTCGCGGTGGACCTGGCCGACAGCAACGCGCTGGTCTGGAGAAACGCGCCGGGCGGCCTCTACGCCGACAAGCCCGACCCCGCGCTCGTCCTGCCGGCGCGCTACAACCGGCGCGTCCAGTTGTCCGAGAGCGGCACGACCCGGGTGGTCTGGTCCGCCAACGAGGACAGGCTCTCGGCGACGCAGGTGCGCGGAATCGGGTTCCGGGACGAGGGCGCTCAGAGGTGGGCGACGTCGGCCCTCGTCCGCGGCGGACAGTACAAAATCCAGATCCCGCTCTACAACGCGAGCTTCAAGGACGCGGGTGACGTCGAGGTCGAGATGCGCCTTCGCGCTTCCGGCGGGGACGCGGACCTGCGGACGCTGGACCGGCAGATCGTTCAGCTTGGGGGCTGGACGCAGGGCGTGGAGGCCAACAAGGCGACCGCCTCGTTCACGTGGACCGTTCCAAACGACCTCGCCCCCGGCAACTATGACCTGCACTTTGTGGTGGACCCGGACAACAAACTCGACGAGCTCCACGAGGAATGGGACTACAAGAACGATCCGGGCGGCAACAACGTCGGCCGCTATCCGATCGCCGTTCTGGCCGAGGAGCCGAAGGCTGCTGCGGGCCTGGCGGTTGTGTCCGGCCAGGTGGCCCGTGCGGCCGCGACGGAGGGGGACTTCAAAATGACCTTCGACCCCATCCGGTCGGACGACACGCGCACGCAGCTGACGCTTCCGGAGTTCCGCGCGGAGCTCCTGAAACAGACCGGGGACTTCCGCGCCCATGCCACCATTCGGTACAGTGGCTCCGAGACGCTGACGAACCTGCGCCTGACGGTGAGCCGGGTCAAGGGCGATGGCAGCGAGAGCCGCGTTGTGACGCGGACCATCCCGGCGATCTTCCCGAACACGGAGCGCAGCCTCTCGTTCATCGTGTCGCCGAGCAGGATGCGCGAGGGGACCCTGGCCGTCGACCTCGTCGGGGACAAGGGCGTGAGCCTCCACTGGCCGCGCGGGGACGCGAACGATCCGAAGGATCCTCCCGCGCCCGGCGGCAAAAGCAGTAAGAGCGGCGGCGGGTGCGACGCGGCGGGCGGGAGTGGGTTGGCGCTGGTTCTTGCTGCGGTATTCCTGCTGAAAGCGAAAGGAACACATTCTTTAGAAGCGAAAGGAAGGGTTCGGTAATGAGAACGGTGCTTGTGTCGATTTTCCTTTTTTTGGCTTTCATTTTTTGTCCCGTTCATGCCGAGGGAAAGGACTTGCCGACTCTGGTATCCCTGTCCGGGGCCGGTTGACCGGCCTGCAAACAGATGTCCAAGGTTTTGGATGCGATCAATGACCGGTATGAGGGCAGGCTGGCAGCGGAAGCGGTGGACGTGGACGAGTATCCCGAGCTCGCTAAAGAGTACAACGTGACCTACCTCCCCGCCCTCCTCTTTCTGGACGACAACGGCGATGTCGTTCGTCAGGAGGTTGGCTATCACAGCCTTGACGAGGTGCTGGAGATCTTCCGGGACATGGGGATCGACATCGAATGACGCGGGGCCTCGAGTCTCGGAGTCCGTCGAAAGGGGAGAGAAGATCGTGTTCGTGAGTAAAGGGAGAGGAAAGAGCGGCGGGGGCGTTTTGCCCCTGGCCGCAGCCCTGGCCCTGCTGCTGTTTCTCTTGGGGGGGTGCGGCGGAGGGAGGGATAGGCCCGATTCCGGCTCCGCGGCGACGCTCGACGACGCCTACGTCTACTGCTATCCGCTGGTCATGATGTCCGTGTCCCAGAGGGTGGCGACGAACGTCGTCGAGGCCACCTCCGCAAAAGTGCCCGTGAACCAGCTGCGCCACGCGCAGAGGTTGGCTGGGCCGGACTTCAAGGATGTCGTCACGCCGAACGTCGATACGCTCTATTCTCAGGCGTTCATCGACCTGAAGGGCGGGCCTTTGGTGTTCGTCAAGCCGGCCGCAGACCGTTACTGCTCGGCGCAGTTCCTGGACGCCTGGACGAACAGCGTGGGGATTGCCGGCACGGGGGGCAGGGAGGGAACGTCCGGGGAGCAGGTTTGCCTGCTGATGCGGTCGGACGACAAAACGACCGTCCCGGCGGGGATGACGCCCTTTCGCTTCTCCGGGAGCCTTGGCTGGATCATCGGGCGCACCCTGTGCAGGGGCGAGGACGACCTGGAAAACGTCCGGACCCTTCAGAAGCGGATGAGGCTGCTGCCGCTGGCCGACTACCTCCGGGGCGGAGGCTATGTCCCCCCAAAGGGGACCCACGACCCCCGGTACGACGGCGTGATCCCCGTGGACTACGTTTTGAGGATGACGCCCGAGCAATTCTTCGGCGAGGCCAACGCCCTGATGCGGGACAACCCTCCGCTTTCCGGGGATGAGCCCCTCTTGAATAAACTTCGTGTGCTGGGCGTAGGGCCCGGTCTCAGCTTCGATCCCGCGGTGCTGGGGGCGGACGCGCAGGATCGGGACGCGGCGTGGCGGGCGATGATCAAGAGGGTCCAGGCGCGGGTCACCGCAAACAGCCAGAAGTTCCTCGTGCATTGGGGGCCATGGCAGTACCTCGGTGCGCCGATCGCCGAGTTCGGGACGGAGTACGACTACCGTGCGATGGTCGCCTGGAGGGGGCTGGGGGCCAACCCGGTATCGGCCGCCATATACGCCAGCGCGAACAAGGACTCCTCGGGACGGGCCCTGAAGGCGGGGACACGCTACAAGGTGCGCTTCGAGAAGGGGGCGCTGCCGCCGGTTCGGGAGGGCGGGTTCTGGTCGGTAACGGCCTACGGCGACGACGACTTTTTGATTGCAAACCCATTGAACCGCTACTGCATCAACGACCGCACCCCTGTCACCTATAACGCGGACGGCTCGCTGGAACTGCTGCTCCAGCCCGAGGCTCCAAAGGACAAGGAGCCCCTCAAGGCCAACTGGCTGCCCACGGGGCAGGGCGGGTTCCACCTGTTCCTGCGCATCTACTGCCCGGACAGGACGAGGATCGATGGGGGATGGAAGGCCCCGAGCCTCATCCCAACGTCTGAATAGGTCGGGCGGAGGGATCGGACTCCGTCTCGGGGTTGGGTCTGCAATGGCAGATATTTTTGGAATGGCGGATATTTTTGGTGAGTTTGGTGAGTTTGGTGAGTTTGGTGAATTTGTGAGTTTTTGAGGAGGATGAGAGGATGGTTTTGAGCAGGAGGTTTTTGTGTGTGGCGGCGCTGGGGGCGGTCCTCGCCCTGGGCCTCGCCGGGACCGCGCTGGCGGCGGATAGGACGTGGATAGGTGGGGCAAGCGGGACTTGGAGTGATACCACTAACTGGAGTGATAGCACTGCTCCGGGTGCTGGTGAGGCGGCTATCTTTAACAAGGATGTCGTGATCGATGGCATTGGGAATGCTGATACCACTGTCGGTGAGCTGAAGTTCGCGGGCGACGCCACGCTGACCTTGAACAAGGATGCTGATAATAAGTCGTTGACGGTCAAGAAGATTACGGTCGAGGCGGGCAAGAAGGCCGTGGTTAACTCCGAGGGAGACGACGACAAGTTTGTCGTCGCGGACGCCAACTCCATCTTCAATGTCGGGGACGACGCGGTTCTTACCCTCACAGGGAAGAAGATTACGGGTGCTGGCGAGCTGCAACTCCTCGGTAAGGGGACGCTGGTTTTGGAGGCTCCGGTGACGGTGGCCACGGATCTGAAGATCACGGAGGGTGGCACGCTGGACGTTGACGTGGCTAACGCTCTGCCGGCAGTGGCAGCCCCGGTGACGATCACGAAGGGCAACCTGACGTTGAATCGTGGGCTTGCGGATACTGTTAACAAGATAACGGTCACGGAGGGCGTCCTGACGCTTGCGCAGGGGGTCAAGATCGGAAAGGATGCTCCACTGGACGGCGAGGTGGACCTGAAGGCCGCGGGCCACCTCGTGCTGAGCGGGGACCTGACGCTCAAGGAGCTGACGACGGCCGAGGGCAGCAAGATCACGGCCAACGGCAATGTCCTGACCATCATCCCCACGAGTCCTTTTGTGCTCGACGCCGAGATCGATAAGGGGACTCTGAGCCTGGATGTGCTGCCTGGTCAAACGGCCACCCTGAGTAAAGATGTGGCGAACGTCGTGTTCAACGGGAAATCCGGCGGTGCCCCTACCTTGAAAATTGAGGAAAGAGTCTTTGTGAACCACCTCGATATCAGAGGCTCCACGACAGAACCCGCCAAGTTGCAGTTCGGTGGGGAGAACATCATCGGCACGCTGAAGTTCGTGAGGACGACCACTCCCCTTGTCGTTTCCTATGGCACGCTTTTTGTTACGGTCGAAAAGCTGATTCTTGCCGATGGCGCTGCCCTTGAGGTGAGTGGGGGCACTGCACTGACCATCAAGGACGGAACGCCGGGCAAGAATTGGAACGTGAAGATGGGGAATACGGATACCGATTTCAGGGTGGGGAGCGCGGGGCTGCTCTCCGGAAACGTCGAGGTGACGCTCGGCGGCGGCACCCTGTACCTGCCTTACGGAGCGTACCCGAACCTGATCCTGAAGGCGGATTCTCCTTCTGTTAACCCGACGATCGATGCGGAGTTCTTCGAGGGCGACCCGGTCCTGACCGTAGGGAAGGTCGACATCAATAATTCTAACCTGAGAGTGAAGGCTACCGGTGTCTGGAGACACGGCCTGAAGGCAGGCGATACGCTCACGCTGCTGGAGGTCAATGAGACGAACCTGAGTGATGGTAAAGTGATCTCAGGTGATCCAGATGTGGATAATAGTGGCTACTTGAAATGGAAGTGGGAGCGGCTGGAAGGAACCAAAACAAAACTGGTCCTCACCGCGCTGAAGACCATCTCCGTCCCCGATCTGGTGGCGGAGGCGAGTTACTCGGGGAACAAGTGTACCGTGAACGTCAAGGTCTCGGGTGACGTGAAAGTGAATGAGAGCAACTGGAACGCCGATATGATCCTGGGAGATAGGCCGGAGAATGATCCCGCTTATAAGAACCCTAAGACTGGCTCTGAGAAGGGCGCGGTTTTTGAGGTCATTCTGCCGTCCGGTTTCACGAGAGGGACGCTGAGGGTGAAAGCCACAAACAAAGAAGGAGGAAATTTCCAGGGCTTTGTCGACGTCCCGCTGGTGCGCACCACGCCGGGTGGCGAGGGCAACGGCAACGACGAGGCCGACAAGCCGGTGGAGATCGACAACACGAGCTGGACCGCGACGGCCCTCACCGGGGAGTCGGGAGACGTGACGCTCCGGGCGAAGCTGAAGCTGGTTGGCACGCCGAAGTCCCTGAAGGTGGAGGCCTCCGGGATGAAGACGCCGAAGGCCGAGCTGCTGGACGCGGCGGGGAAGGTCGTCTTGACGTCCTCCATCCCCTCGGTCCGCGCGAGCGCCAAAGACTACACGCTGAAGCTGACGTGCAGGACCACGAAGGCCGAGATCGCAGCGGGTGCGGAGATCAAGACGGTGACCGTGACGATGGCCAACGGCACGAGGTACAAGATCGCCGTGAACAAGAAGCTGAAGGACATGAAGCCCGCGACGTCCGACGACAACAAGCAGCCGGACAATGGCAAGAAACCGGACGATGGCAAGAAGCCCGGTGATGGCAAGAAGCCCGATGATGGCAACAAGCCCGGCGACGACAACAAGCCTGGCGAGGGTAAGAATGGCGGCTCCGGCGGCGGATGCGACGCGGGGGTCGGTGGACTTATGTTGGCTTTTGTCGGAGTGTTGCTCTTGAGGAAAAAGGCATAACCTCGGATGGACGCAGCTAGTCCCTTCAGGGGCGATGCGGGTGTCAGTGGATTGGCGCTGGCTCTTGCAGCTGCGTTCCTGTTGAAAAGGAAAGCCTGATTTTCAACAACCGCAGCTAGTCCGTTAAGCAGACGACCAGCTCTCCGCGGGCTTCTGCCCGCGG
>ERZ773005.1496-NODE-1496-length-12044-cov-3.456919_pt1 | contig 12044 bp, 11 predicted proteins | sample MGYA00580666_ERZ773005 | MGnify/ENA primary metagenome ERZ773005 (study PRJEB29015, sample SAMEA2737999) | human oral metagenome | biome: human oral; feature: human-associated habitat; material: dental | place: China | collected 2061 ... | reverse complement strand
TTTTCTTTAGCCTCCAGTTCAAGAGCTTCTAGGAGCTCTCTGGAAGATCCATAGTTAGGACGAATCATATTAGCTAGAAAATAGAGTTTAGCTGTAATATAGGACTCTCTTGTCCGATAGTCAATCACATCCTTTCGGAAAGCTTCTAAACGGCTTGAAAGATTAAACTTAGCATTGTATCCAAATTCAGAAGGAGTAAGCGGACTGATAATCGCATGACTGACCGCAACTGCATTCTTGGTAGCTGTCGCAAAATCAGGGCGGCAATCAATTAGTATATAATCAAACTGTTCCAGCTGTTTCTTCTCGTAATTGTCTTCCATCCACAAATACAGCAGCATATTCTTTTTATCGTTGTTCTCCAGTGTTCGTTCAACGGCATCCAGCTGAACAGAACCAGGTATCAGACTGATATTATCCTTGACAGACTTTATCTCGACTTCTCCGCCTGTAAAGGCGTTTGCGATAGTTTTCTCACTCTGGTAAATGTTATAGGTTTGCGTTAAATTGCACTGGTGGTCAAGATCAAGAAAGAGCACCCTATGCCCTTTCTTAGCTAACCACTCACCAAAGTTAAATGCCAAAGTTGTTTTTCCTACGCCACCTTTAATGGCTGCAAATGTAATAATTTTCATTTCTCTTTCTCCTTATCTGTAAGCTGAATAGCCTTTCCTGTTTTCCAATCATAGCCTTTCTTGGCTAGCATTCTTCTCGCAGCCTGCACAGATTGATTATCTGGATGACCTTGTGCCACCTTCAGCGATTTTTGAATTTGGGTTGGCGGTTTTATTTTTCCAATGGCCACTAGACTATCATATTTTTGGATAGCTTTATTTCTACGGTCATGGTAACAATCAATATGTGTTCTTGCTTCTTTCGTAAACTTCTCCCTCTGGTTTCCACTGGAAAAGTTTCTATTCCCTCGTAGCTTATCGTCTAAATAGCCACTAATTGGAGAACTTAGCCCATGGAGTCCAAGAAATTCATCTCGAGATAGTATTTGTACTTTTGCGTCTACCATATTTTCATCTCCTTTTCTATACTTCTATTATACCATTATAATTATATTTGTCAATATATCTATAATTATATTTATGAATATATTTGATTTTACAATACTTTCTCTTCGTTAGCTTTTCTACTCTGTATCTCCCTTGTATGAATAGCCTCTTTCACATCTCGGTAGTTTGTGTAGTGTTCCAAAGTATCTTCAAAGAACTCTTGCAGGGCCTCTCTTTCAATTTGATATTGTTGAATACGCTGTTGGATATCTGTTAATTCTGTCTCTGTTGGAATATTTAATTCCTGAAGTACTTGAATAGCGGTGAAACTATTTTCTGGTGCCACCTCTAACGTCATCAAAGCTCCTTCAATTTTATGTAACCTAGCGAGACGATTATCTAATTGTTTCAATTCCTTATCCGTTTCTTTAATCTTCTCATTAAAACGATTTTCTAATTCTTGAAATTGAGTGCCACTTGTTACGCCATGCTCCACCAAGAAATTATATTCCTTAATGAGTTCTCGCATAGAGGAAATGGACGGATTTTTTGTGACGAGCAACTCCCCATTTTGCTTCGATAATTGTCTCGCAACGGTCGTTCCCATCATGTAACGGTTCTTTTGAGATTGATCTGGATTGAGAAAATAAAAGTAATCTTTTTCTTTGATGTAGATGGTATAATTGCCATCTTCTGTCTTATCTACTTTGTGAGCTGGTACTAAAATAGTACCACTGTTTAAGGCACCATAATCCATTTGAAGATAGATACCTTGTTTACTTTCTTGTTCAACCTGCCAACTAGCCACTGATAATTTCAATTCAAAATCGTTATCGATTTCAGACTTTGTTTCTTGATAGCGTTCTTTGATTTCAGAAACATCATAAACCAATTGATTTTTCTCAACCTGTTCTTTGATTTGTTCGAGTGAGTAGCGTCCTTTCTTTGATAAGGTGTCATCTCTAACCCGTCTCTTTTGAGGTTGATCCGTCAATTGATACTTGACAAATTTCCCAGAAAAAACAATTTGAAGATCAAGAGCCTGTGCTTTTTCTTTGAAATCCTCTAAAGAAGTTGACTGCTTAAGCAAAAAATCTAAGCGCTGTTTAATCTCAAAACGATAATTGTTTTGTCTGCGCCAAGCAGAATATTTGGTGTAAGAATTTTTCATGCTCGGCTCAATAATCTTGGCTCCATATTTAGCTGCATGTTTATCGGAGATAGCTCTCAAATTCTTGAGTGTATTCTTCTGCCAACGCATTTTTTTCAGCGTAGACGTATTGGTGGTAGATAAAATGATATGGTTGTGCAGGTGATGTTTATCAACGTGTGTTGCAATAACAAACTCATAATCCCCACCCGTAAATTCCATCATGGTCTGTCGTCCAATCTCATGGACTTGTTCAGGAGTCAAGTTATCTTCTGGAGAAAAAGACTGGATAAGATGATGCGCTAAGACTTGTTTCCCTGAGTTTAATTCTTTTAGGTCATCATCTCCTTTTTTAAAAGCAGCTGCTATTTTTGTCATTACCATTTCTTCATCTGCCACGCTGACATCTTCAATACCATAACCCGATACTAACTTCAGCTGCATTTCTCCATTATGATAAATCAGGGGGAAATCTGTGTCGGTTTCTTTGACATCTTCGACTAATGTTTTAGCTTCATTTAAAATATAGCGCATAGCAATTTTTAAATTAGATGGCGTTTTAATTTGTTTAGGTGGTTTTATAGCTACCATTCATCATATGTCCTTATCTCTTTATTTTTTCTTTCTTGTAAACTTTTCTTTTCTGCACTAGATAGCTTAGTTGCGACCATATCTCTAATCTCCGATAAATAAGCTAAAACTTGTTCCAACTCTTCTGATGAGATTGTTTGATTTTCATTAGCATGCTTGGCGATTTGGTTGATATTTCCGCCAATCCGATTAACAGCAACCCGTAAATTTTTCAGCTCTGAAAAATCAATTTGGACCAGCTTACCTTGTACCAATTGGTTTTTGGCATAATATTGAAAAGAAGGAGCATTCATCTGATTCATAGCATACTTGACTTGATTGTATTCTTGTGGAGTAAAATAAATTTCTTTGCGAATATTCCGTTTCCGCCTATCCATATTTTGAGGCATATCCTCATCTCCTTTCCTTGTGGCAAGCGTAGCATTTGCCCGGGCAAATGCGAATTTAAAAAAGGTCAAAGAAGGTCAACTTTGCAGTTTTCCTTCTTACCTTTTTCAGTTTTGGGGAAGTCCCCAAGCCCCTAAAGCCTATCTCTTTGTGAAGAGAAGAAACTTCTTTTTGGAACATCATTCTAGTAAAATGGCTTGAAAAAACGATTCAATAGTGAGGATTTTTCTTCGTCCGTTTCTTCTGTTTCTGGCTGGTTTTCTTTCAACCAGTTACCTAAATGTGTAAGTTGTTGTTTATCTAGCTCTTGAAAAATAGACCGACCTATTTTGAGTTCTGTTAACAGAATTTGTTCCGTAAGAACTGTTTGAAATTCATCATCAGAAATAGTCTGCAAAAGCTGAATATTCTCATTAAAGTAAGTAAGTAAGATAGAATCACTTTCAGAGAATGAAGCCTTGTCTTTTTCTAATTGATTCACTAGTTTTTGGCGGGTGAACTCCTTTGCTTCAGGAGAAATCCCTTGAATCGTATCGCCATCTAAAATCGGGATGATATCCATCAATAGGGTGATGAGTTGAATTTCTTGTGTTGTCTTCATGACTGTTGTCCTCCTTGTGGTGGGGTTGTTTTTAGTTTGACCTTAGGGGATTTGTTCGTGTCTCGTTCGGTCATTTCGAGAGCCCCTCCTCTTTTTTTGACTGGGCTTCCTGTTTCATTTCTTGCTTATGCTCTTCTGCAGCCCGCTTGCTTTGGTCTTTAAATTTTTGAAGTTTTTGTTCAAAGTGCTGCTTACTTTGTCGTTGTTGGATTAGCCGTAGCTGTTCTAATTCTTGATCCATTCGAACCATTAAACTTTTGGCCTCTTGTTGGACAATATCCAGTTGTGCTTCCAAGTCAGCTAAGGTCTCTTTATCCTTTGACCAACCCGCTAGGTAGTCAAAGGAATAATCAGACGTATCAATACCGTAGTAAGAAGCAACGACATAAGCGACACTTTCTGCTTGCAGTTCAGCATTACTTCTGGTCAGTTGTTCTCTTTGTGGATTATTAGAATGATGTAATTCTGAATGAGCTGTTTCATGGATGAAGGTCTTAATAAGTTGTGACTTATTCATATCATGACTGCGTAAAACAATTTGATGTTCGGCTGGGCTGTAATAACCTTTTGTTTCTCCTGCCATCTCTTCAAACCTCACAGACACATCATTAGTTTTAGCAATACTCATAAGAGCACGATAGAGATTGGCATAATCTAAATCCGTTAACTGTTCTTTCACTTCAGCAGCCTTTGGCATCTCTTTTCCTTCTGTTTGAGAAACATCAAAGGTGGTTGGTTTTAGGCGGAAAGTCATTCCTGTTTCAGGTCTGCCATTTTTATCTAAGATGGGTTGTCCCTGTTGATCTTTCTTTACATAGGTTACTGGAATAATGACACTTAATGCCTTTTCCCCTCGTTTGACATGACGGTCAAATTTTCTCCACGTATTATAAGGAGCAAGATAAGAGGCATCTGGTTTCTGCGCTAAAATCAAGCGTAAGTTTCGACTGGAATATTGATTGAACTGACTCATCTTGGTGAGAAATTCTTTATAATGATCCGAATTTAGATAAGCTTTAATCCCTTCCTTGAGGTGTTGATTAAGGCCTGCGATATCTTTATTTTTGATTAGGTCTGAGACCGCAACGGTGGCACTTGTTTCTATAGCTTCTTCTAGTAAGTTTGTTTCTTCTTGCACAGAATGTTGAGAGGGAGTCGATCTAAAATCATAGGGATTAGTTCCATGTTTCAACTCTTCTTCATCAGAAATTCCATCACCATCTGAATCCCGTTTAAAAGAAAGTTGCTCCGTTTCCTCTTTATAACGGTCTTCCTGATAACGGCTAAACTCATCATTTTTCAGAATGTCTTCAAAACGTTTTCCTCCATCTTTCACATACTCTTCATTGATAGACATTTGGTCAAGTTTCCCATCACGCTGACGATAAACTGCAAGAACAATGTTTTCTTTCCCCTTGAGACTTTCGGATAATTTTTCCTTCATTCGCATCACTGAAGCGGGGATACCGACTCCATCAACATCTCTAATGGCAAGTAATAAATCCTCATCATTTGTTTTAATAGCCTGAGATAAATCAATACGATTGAATTTTTCAACTTCCGATAAATCATTAAACACAAAGGATTGAGACGATAGGATGTCTGGTAATAGCGGAAGAACCATTGATTTATCCTTGATAGCATGGGAAACTTGAATATTGCCATAGTCACCAACTCCCTGTGCAAAATCATAAACCACTTGTCTCATCTCAATACCTTTTGGAGAAATACCAGTTAAATGCGCAAAGTTCTCATCAGAAAAATGGACACTCAATTTACCTAACGTCTCTCCATCTTGATACAAGTACGAGATGGTGCTTCCTGATAATTCTCTTAAATACCACTGAGCAGTTGCTTGTAAACCTGGTGCAAATTTATTCAGCCTACTCAATTCTCCATTGGTAATGACATGATAACCTGGCTTTATGCTTGACATTCTCTCCTCTTTAGTGGTAAAATTTAGATGAGCAATGACAGGAAAATCAGGTTGTGGTTCGTCCACAACGGGCTTCGATGCTGCCCCTGGAGACAAGTCTCCTAAAGAATCGGGATTGCGATGTGAATCGCCCGCATTGCTAGATGGCTCTTGACTTCGGTCAGGAGCTTTTTCTATGCTTTCAGAAACTTCTATACGTTCCCTAGCTGGTTCTTGTGTTTGTAAGAAAGCAAGCGTTGATTGAACTTCTTCATCAATGTCCTTTTCTTCTGACGAAACTCCAAGTCTTTTCAGATAAGTTGCGGTAATCGCTTGACCTTCTTGATATACTTCTGTCTTTAATGAACTGCTTTGAAGTATTTCTCTCTGGATAGTGGTTAGCGCTTGACCTTCTAAGAGTAAAGCCGTCTGGGTTTCTGGTACGAGACGAACGGCTCCTATACCATTATGAACCAAATTCCAGAAATCCTTTGGCTGGTCATTCAAAATATCTAACTCTGGTCGCCCCATTACATCAAAGTAGTTCCGAATTGCTCTATGGTCATCTCCTCTCATTCCATAGTCCCAAGAACTAACGAGGCGGCCATCTGGAAAGAGGTACTCTGCTGTTTCAATATCTTCTGTGTAACGTTGAGCAACTTCTTCAACATATTTATCTAATATTTCTGTACTAAAAAAAGGAGCCTGAAACTCCTTATGACTATTTTCTTCTGTCATTTGTTTTTCGATTGCTTTTGACTTCTGTAAATATTCATTCCAGTCCATCTTATCTTGACCATTTCCTTTAGGTGGTCTCGCATCGATGACTGGAATGTTTTTCTCTTGGAAATTAGTTATAAATTTTTCGCCTGCCTTATCTTGATCAACCGCTAAAGTAATCAGATGATCATAGTTATGATTATGAAAGAGATTCGTGACTTTAGCTGCTTTCTCCAAAAAAGTAGAGACTCTGGTTAAGTTTTTTACCTGCGTATAGTCTATTGTTTCTTCAGGAATCACTCCTAACTCTTGAAATAGTTCCAAAGCATAACGAGAGACTACTCCTGCTTTTACACCATCCATAGCAACTAATCTCACATCTTGTAATTCGTCTTTATGAAGCTCATAGTAGCTCATAAGGTCAATAGGAGCTTCTGCTACAACTAAACGCTTAGGAGTCCCAATTGCGATATTTAAACCTGCAACGCCTTCCGTTCCATACATGGTATGTTTAAGATAACCTTTACCTTCATGACGGTCTGGATAAGGGATTAGTCCCTGAAGACTGGCCCCCACCAGTTTCTTCTCTCTATTCAGGTATTTAAAGACTAAGACGTCTTCCGTAAAACCTTCTCGGTCTGTTCGCTTTGCTTGCGCTAATACCCCTTTATCCAGAAAAAAGTTGATAGTATCATCGGACAAGCCTCTGATCTCTTTCAGGTAGGTTCTAGCCTCTTTGAAGGGTTGTTCCTGAGAGGCTAAGGTATATCTAAAGGGCTTACGAACCTCTTCCATCGGTTTAGCTTCAGGGAACTGGCCTGTCTCTAAAAATTTCATGGCGGTTGAATAACTGACGTTGCGCATTTCCTGAACCAGACTAATCGTATCACCGTAAGTTCCTCTAGCGTACCAATGCCAAGTGTTTTTGAGCGTATCAATTTTAAAGGAATCATGTTCCGCCCAATAGTATTCTCTATGAGATTTCCGTTTCATCTCCATTCCGAGACTTCTTGCGACATCCAAAATCGCTAGAGACTTTGCTTGTGCTTTTGTAAAGACCATTCTTATCCTCCTTGTTCTACTAAGTGTTTAAAATACTGATAACCTTCTTGACTGGACTCTAAGGGTTCCGCAAGAAAAGGTTCTTGTGTGCTTTTTGTTGTAAATAGGTGAGGAGCTAGTTGAAGAAACAGTGTTTCATCTGCTTCTTGGAATAGCTGCCAGATGGTATGATGTTCCATAACGAGGTTTTCTGTTTTTAATGCTAAAACCTGACAAATACTTTCTAAGTAGCCAAGTCGTATAGTTGATTGCTTCATGTTTTTCCTTTCTATATAGTTAAGATGCAAAAAGTTCTTCTAAACGAGGTGTGAGATCATTGGCATGAATCAACAAGCCATCAATATCTGTTCCTTTACGAATATAGTCATACCAATTCTCATCTTCAGGAGAATGGGAAATTTCATCTTGTCTAGGGTGATCATAAACACTAGCTTTCTTATCCTTGAAAACATTTTGTTTAGAAATAAAGACTAGCCCTTCATCCACACCAATTCGTGCTACTTCATCAGGTGTTAAGAAAGGACGGCCTTGAATTTGCTTATTCTCACCAGAAGAACCGTTCCGATAGCTATGAGTTTTTGAGGTAGAGCGGGTTCGGATGGTTTGTTTTCCTGATCGAGTTGAATAATATTCCATTGTATCTTTATCGTTCGCTCCTAAGAATAAATGGGTCGCACAGTTATTGAAGATTGTTTTCCAATCACTCTTGTAAAGAGATTCTAACTGATTGACCGCTTGAATGACGATCTTGATCGACATCTCACGATTCCGAATAGAAGATAAAACCTGGGCAAAGTTTGGAATACGACCTATCTGGGCAAACTCATCTAGAATAAATTGAATGTGACGCAAATTCTTTCGACTATACCCTGGTATCTTACCTTGTAAAATATCATCTGCTTTGTGTGTGAGGACTTCAAAACCAATCGCAAAAAGAATAGATGATAAGAAGTTAAAAGCGTTATTGGTTTCAGGAATGGCAATAAAAACGGCTGTCTTCTTGGTGTTCCAGGTGTCTATTTCCATCGTGTCCTCACTGATGAGTCTTCTCACATCCTCATGATCAAAGATGGAATAGCGAGAAGATAAAATCGCAACGACACTATTTCTGGTTTCCCCCTTGAAATTCTGAAAAAGTTTCCACTGCTTATAAGCATAGTTATTGGGTTGATGTTCTTCTAGCTCCTCAAACATTTGTTCTACTGGGCTAGGAAGTTCAGGATCCTCACGGGAGATGTTTCTTAAGAGATCAGCCACATGACCTAAATTTGGCATATAAAGCTGTGCTCCCGTTTCAGGATCCCTAGAGTCGAAATAAAGATAACCGATGAGAGCACGCTGCAACATCAATTCTGCCTGTACCCAGAAGTCTTCTCCCATGTGCTCACTTTTCTTTGTTCCTTCAGTAATGGCTTCAGAAATGCGGTCAATGTCCAGTTCTGACTTCATATAATGAAAAGGATTAAAGCGATCAGAATTTTTCAATCGAATGAGATCAAAGATTTTCACGGCATAACCATGCTTTTCGAGCATTTGTCCTGTTTCATGTGCCAAATTTCCTTTTGGGTCGGTGACTACAAAATTAGAATTCAGCTGCATCAGATTCGGCAATACAAAGGTAAATGTTTTTCCATCCCCTGGTAGCCCAACCACAATCACATTCTTATTGAGCTGAACATTATAAGCAAGCCGAAAGTTAAACAGCCCCATTTTGACTTGCTTCGTAAAGATCATATTTTTCTCTACTTCTTTATCTTCAAACCGTTTCATCTCTTTTAAGGTCGCAAAACGAGCGCTCCCCTGCTCTTCTCCTTGGCGATAAATATTCTTATCTCCTGAAGCATAAACCAGCAGAGGCAACCCAAATCCAATAACACCTGCATATAAAGAACCTTGATCAAATGCAAGATGCCATGAAAACTGTTCCCAGTGATGAAATAACCATTCCAATCGCAACAAACCCATAAAGGGAACAGCTGCCGCCGATAGTTGATAATAATGATAAAACGATTGACAAAGGATAAAAGAAAAAAGCCCCGCTACTAAGTAGGGCCAGATAGATTTTCTGGTCATCGTGCTTTCTCCTTCCCAAGATCTTTCGTTACGACTGGTTTTAGATCTCGATAAGTCGTGTGAGCCTTGTAATAGGCTATTTTTTCTTCTGGGGCCATTTCATGTGGTTTCTTTAAGACCTTTTTCGAGAATTTTTCAAGCTTTTCAGGACTCTTGGTGATATCGGCCAACATGTCTTTGATAGCTTTCTCAGCTAACAGACGATTCTTGCTTTCAAAAAAGAGGTAAGTCCTATCCCCTTTTTGGTGGTAGGTAAAGCCCACTTTAACTTCTTCCAGATAGTGTTTGAGCTTAGCTAGATGGACTTCGCTGCTTAACAGCTGCTCCATATCCTTTTGGGATTTAGTGGCCATAAAGTCATTAAAACGGGTTTCTCCTTCAAAGGTTCGATGGTCTAGCTTGTACTGCTCGTGATCATGATAGGCTTTCGCTAAGGCATAGAGTGCCTGAATCGTCATCTCTAAGGTGATTTTTCCTTTCAAAGCTAAGGAATGACTGGTTTTTTCTTGATCCATTATAAGTCCTTTCTATTTTGGATAATTACTGATTTTAGGAGTTTGGATGACTTGATAGCCATAAGGAGCTGCCTTTTCTTTTTGAACAACCAAACTCAACCGTTTTTGACTTCTGGTCTCTCCTTCTTTAATCGCTAAAACATAAGTTAGTTGATAGGTATCCTTTTTCATTTGTGAGACGGATTCTAAAATAACTGATTGAAGCTGGCCTGATTGATGATTCAATGTAAGACGAGAAGAACTAAAATCAGCCAGTTGTCCTTTCTCCGAATAGTAAGAGGGTAAGAAATAACGCACAAACGTGTCTAGTTTACCTGTGTGTTCTTGAAATTGGCTCAAGCGAGTAACCTGGTGCTGAAGCGTTCGAACTTGTCGTTGACTAGCTAAGAATAATTGAGTCGTAATCAGCGAAAAGACAAAACTGATGATAATAAGAAATAGCCCCACTACCTGCATGATTCTTTTTATCCAATTAGATGACGAGGGAACCTCTTTCTCTTTTATTTGAGGTGTTGAGAGAGCCTTTCTAGGCTCTTGTTTGGCTTTTGAGCTGGGTTCTTGGTCGTTCTCGCCTCTAGAGCCCTTCAGGAAAGAGAAACGTTTTTCCTTTATCGTGGTTTCAGGAGTTGTGTTTGTACGAGCCTTTAGAAAAAGGCTATCTGCTATACCATCAAAGGGAAGATAGATATCTTCCTGGTAAATTACTACGCCTTTTTTATCCAATTCTTCCGCCAGCAACACTCCTTCTGCTTCCTGATGTTTCACCTTGGCATTTTCTCGATCAAGAGCCTGATAGACTAAATCTTTATTCTTGTAGGTTGTCGTCGTGTCCAGTGTCAGATTGGTTAAACGGTACATGGTGTTTTTCTCCTTTCAGTTTGCCTTCAGCAATTTGTCGCTCCACATCTGCCCAAGTAAGGTGATGTTTCGCTAAATAGTCAGAGCGTTCTTCGTGTTTCGCTAAAATAATTTGTGTATCCAAAGCCTTGATTTTTTCTTCTTCCTTTTTTGCTTTAGCGAGGTAATCATCTTTTCTTTCTGCTGCTTTGATGCGTTGTTTTTCAAGAGTTTCTAATTTTGTCATTTGTTTGTTTCTCCTTCTTCTGTTGTTTTCGGTTGGTTTAGAGTTGGTAAGCTCGCTTCTTGACTAGCTGTCAAGGTATCGACAATGAGAATTGGTTCCAGTTGACTGACTAAGTATTTCCCTTCCTGTTTGATATAGCGAATCCGTAGCGTCGTTTTTGATAGAACATTTGTTTGGGCGTTGGCATAGTCATTCTTTTTCTGTAGTTGGGTTTGAGTATAATTGACTTGAACAATCGCCATCTTATTTTCCTGATCAATATAAATAGTCGCAGACTTAAGTTTCGTATCTACAACATATCCCTTATAAGCCTGTGTTGCAGGTTCTTTTTCTGTGTTGACTTCCTGCTGGTAAGCAGCTTCAGTCATAAAAGGCAAATAGCGGTTTCGATTTTCACCTAAGTCTTTCTTCGTAAAATAAGCTGTTAGAAACTGCTTTACATAAGCCTGTGTGAGCTCACCGCCTTCTGTTTTTTTCGTCTGATGAGTTGGTACCTGCTTAGTTTTTAAGTTCGAGTGGGAGCTTGTCGCCACACTGAACCAGAATACCAAACCTAAGACCAGAACAGCTCCTAGTCCAAGACCTACTAGTTTTAACAGTTTCAATTTTTCAGTATCAAGCATTTTCATAGTTGAAGTTACTCCTTTCCTTGTCTAAACAATCATAAATGAGTTGAGTCAGTCTACTAACACTTTCTGAAGAATAATCCTTATAACATAGGAACTGTAAATAACCATCCAAGGCTTTTGTCTTTACGATAGTCTCCATCAATTGATTCAGTTCTTCCTTTTTATTTAAAATCTCCTTGGGTGCTCCTGGGTCTACGAGATTAGGATTATCATCAAGCCCTAGTAAGTAAGGAATAGAGACACCGAAGTAGTCGGCAAGGATTTTTGCATTCTCTTTCTTTGGTGTTCTAGTACCCTGGTTATAATTTCCTAATGT
>ERZ773005.1494-NODE-1494-length-12048-cov-11.344201_pt1 | contig 12048 bp, 9 predicted proteins | sample MGYA00580666_ERZ773005 | MGnify/ENA primary metagenome ERZ773005 (study PRJEB29015, sample SAMEA2737999) | human oral metagenome | biome: human oral; feature: human-associated habitat; material: dental | place: China | collected 2061 ... | reverse complement strand
AAGGAAATTCACCTATGAATAACAGAAAAAGAAATGTGCAGATTAAATTTCGTGTTACGGAAGAAGAACGCGCCCTGATTGAAGAAAAAATGAAACAGGTGCCTACAAGCAACATGGAAGCATACCTTCGGAAAATGGCGATAGACGGATATATCATTCAGGTCGATCACAGCGATATAAAGAAAATGACAGCGGAGCTTCAAAGAATCGGGGTCAATATCAATCAGATTGCAAAAAGAGCGAACGCGACAGGAAATGTGTATCAGGAAGATATAGAAGAAATTAAAGGAGCATTAAAAGAGATATGGCGGTTACAAAGATTAAGCCTATTAAAAGCACACTGAAAAAAGCCCTTGAATACATCCAAAACCCCGACAAAACCGATGACAAAATGCTTGTATCTTCTTTCGGATGCAGCTATGAAACCGCAGATATTGAATTTGCCTTTACTCTTTCACAGGCACTTGATAAAGGAAATAACTTAGCCCATCACCTGATACAATCCTTTGAACCGGGAGAGGTCAGTTTTGAAAAAGCCCATGAGATTGGAAAGCAGCTTGCGGACGCCGTAACAAAAGGACAGTACGAATATGTCCTAACCACCCATATTGATAAAGGGCATGTTCATAATCACATTATTTTTTGTGCCGTTAATTTCGTGGACTATCATAAATATAACTCCAATAAAAGAAGTTACTACGGGATAAGAAATATCAGCGACCGCTTATGCTATGAAAACGGCTTATCGGTCATCACTCCGGAAAAAGGACGAAAAGGAAAAAGCTATATTGAGTATCAGACGGTAAAGACAGGTACAAGCTGGAAAGGGAAACTGAAAGAAGCAGTTGATCTTCTGATTCCTCAGGTAAAGGATTTTGAAGAGCTTTTAGAGAAGCTGCAAGCTTCCGGATATGAAATCAAACTCGGCAAATATGTTTCCTGCAGAGCACCCGGACAAGAACGATTTACAAGGCTGAAAACGCTCGGAGCAGATTATACGGAAGAAGCAATCCGAAAGCGCATTGCAGGAATAAGAAGTCGTAATGTTAAGATACCGAAGCAGGAACAAGGAATATCCCTACTGATTGATATTGAAAATAATATCAAGGCGCAGCAGTCGGCAGGCTATGAGTATTGGGCGAAGATCCATAATCTGAAACAGGCTGCAAAGACAATGAATTTCCTTACGGAAAATAACATTAAGCAGTATAAGGATTTAATCAGTCGAATAGATGAAATCGTCCTCGACAGCGAACAGACGGCAACTAACTTGAAGCAGGCGGAAAAGAAGCTGTCCGATATGGCTGTTCTGATAAAAAATATCTCAACCTATCAAAAGACAAAGGATATTTACAGAGGATATATCAAGGCAAAGAATAAGGAAGCATACAAGCATAAGCATGAAAGCAGCCTGATTCTTTATGAAGCTGCGACAAAGGCGTTAAAGGATGCAGGCATTAAAAAGCTTCCGAATCTTACCACTTTGCAGAAAGAATATTCTGATCTGCAAAAGAAGAAAGATGCCATATATTCCGACTATGGAAAATTAAAAAAGAAAGTCAAGGAATATCAGAAGATCAAACAGAATGTTGATACGATTTTACAAAGAGAAAATACAGGCAAGGAGCATAAAAAGAACCTTGAATAATTCCTCTTTTGGATGATGGGTAAAATTCATGGTATGATATGACTAACTAAAGAAACGGGAAATACACAATATTGAGGACAGAAAACAGTTCCCGGAAGAAAAGGAGCTGATAGAATGACGCGCAGAGAAATATGGAAAGATTTTTTTAAGAAAGTAATAGTGCCTGTTCTGCTGACAGCATTTCTCTTTTATTGGGGAAAAAGCATCTTTACGCAAAACGGAGAAACAAACTATTTTTATGTATGGCTGTTTTGCGGCGTTCCTTTCGGTATCAGAAGAATGTTTCTGTGGCTGATTCCGATAAACCATGACTTTACTGCAACGGTGGGAATATTTGCTGTCAATATCATAGCCGGCGGACTGATCGGCTGTATTGTGATTATCTGGCAGCTTCTCGTTGCGGCATGGTATATTCCACTTACGATATACAGGCTTGTAAAAGAATAACGGAATTTCAGACATAAAAAAACAGCGGACGCAGCGGCCACAAATACATGGCTGCCGCGTCCGTTTTTCTCTTGAAATTGTTCCTTGCGTTACGCAGTTAAACCCTATTTTTAAGGATTTGAGGTTAAATCCCTGCCATAAGCTGAAATGCTTCTAAAAAGTAAGGTTATACAAGGCATTTGCACCCTCTATTTCGTAACAAGGCTTCGCTTTTTTCTCATACGCTCTGCCGCTTGCTTTCTTGTGATTTTCTTTCTGCAATCAGGGCAATATTTCGCATTGTTGGATTTTGACGCGAATGGCGCTCCGCATACGGTGCAGCGGCGTTTTTCCTCCGGTGCGTAAAGCTCTGCAAAAAGCTCTCTGTCAAGAGGAAGCACGGCATCGGAAAACCACCTGCAAAGAAGCGAACAGGATATAAGCTGCGGACAGGGGCAGGCTTCTCCATCATCAAGTAAAATGCAGTTTCCGTTATCAAAGTTACAGCACTCTTTTTTTACAAGGCGATTGACACGCTTTACCTGCTTCGATGAAAGCGGTTTTGATTTTCTCATATTTCATCGGCGGAATCAATGGAAAGCGCGGCAAATTCCTGATCGGACAGGCTGTTTACCTTTTTGACCGTGCGCTTTGCAAGCTCCCGCATATCAGGATCCATAAAGGAAAGTGCAAATGCAATCTTCTCCGTTACTTCCTCCTTGGTTTCGCCTCTGTAAATGCTTAACAAATTCATTTCTTCAACTGTAAAAGGATTCATGCTATACCTCCAATTCATGATTTTTTATTTTCGTGTTATGTTTTTTCTGTTCAGACTGTTTCTTTGCTTCCTTTAGCTGCTCCCTGATAGACGGCTTTTTCTCCGGTTCTCCAGTGTTGCGATTTTCCACCTTAACCGCCTTTGCAAGCTCGGTAAGAGAAATAGATTCTCCCGCCTTTACTTTCTGTTCAAGCTCGTCTACGGTAGGTACAGGTGGTGTGTTATTCATAATCCCGTCAACCATGTTGTAATTTTGCTCTGTGGAAATCTCGGCAGTTTTCAGGTAATTTTCCGGCTTTAGAAATTCCGGTGCTTCCTTGTAACCAAGTCGGTCTACATAGTGAGCCGTGTCCTTTCCGTCCTTATGAAGTACAACCACATCAGAAACTGACAGGCTGTGTCCGTAAAAGTCCTTTGGATGATCGATATTAAAGCGGGTATAAATATCCTCAAGGGAAAGTCCCTTTGAAAGCTCCGCCTCATATACCTTGACATAGTTATCCGGGTTAAGTATCTGCCCCGATTCTTTTAAGCGGTCGTAGGATTCAAATTGAAGCTCTCTTGTGTCCTCGCCGCGCTTTAGCTGATAGATCCGAAAGGTATCTTTTTCAGGGGTAGTGTTTTCAGCCTTTGCGTAAAGCTCTTTGATCTGCTCTCTTGTGAGCTTCCCGGACTGAACCTCATCTAAAAGCTCTTTGCATTGCTCCTTTGTTCCGGCATATAAAAGCTCGGATTCTGTCTTGCCGTTTTCTTTTACGATATAGGCTTCCAGCCTACAGTTTTTCACACTATCTTTTTCAAAGGGTTCTTCAAGTACCTTGTAGATATATTCAGGTGTGGTTTCAATTTTATTTTCCTTTCTGAAATTTCTTTGAAGCTCTATTATGCGTTCTCCCGAAAGGGGTTTTATGCTGCTGACAGCATCCGCCGCATAGATTGCATTGGAATTAAGCTGTCTTTGCCACGCAGAAGCTTTCGGCAACCAACGAAAGCCGTTTGCCTTTAATTCATCTCTGATTTTGCCATCCGGTTTATCATCAAAGAAAAGCTGCAGGCGATTATCCTTTACATTTATTTCGGCTTTTCCTCCTGCAAACTCCCAGCCTGTGTAAAGCTTATCCTTATTTACGGAAAGGCTTTGAATACGCTCTTTAATTCTCCTTATTTCCGCATTGTTATTGGAAAGTGCCCATGACGGATAGGGCTTGTCCTGAATGCCTCTGATTTCCATTCTTGTCTTTAGCTTTTCGATTGCCTTACCATCAAGCTCCGGGCAGCCTTCAAGGCTTTTATGCTTTCGGTAGTAGGCATTTACCGCCTTCATGGTTTCCTGTGCCTTTGTCAGCTTCTCAAGCTTTGCAGTTAATTTCTTTACGGCATCCGGATCGTCTGCACTGATTCCGCCCATCCCGGTGCTTCTGATTTTTTCAAGAAGCCCTTGAATTTCTTTCCATTCTCCGTAGTTTTTATCACGGGCGGCGTTTTGTTTTTCCTTTTTTCGCGTAGGGAAGTTGGAACCTCCCGCAATCAGTACAGAGGGAACGCGGGAATCAATGGCAAAACCGTTATTCATATTTGCCGCAAGTTTTTTAGAGTAGGTATCAAGCAGGGCGTCGATTTTGGTATGAAAGGACGGATCCACTCTCTTTTTTTGATTTTCAGCAATTTCCGCCGCCTGATCCACAAGGCTTTTGTATTCATGAGTTGCACTTCCCGGCGTATAGTCCGAAAAGCTGTTCATTTCCTTTGCCCTTTTTGCCGCAGCTTCATTGATGGGATAATACTTTACCTGCACGTTTACATCCATTTCCTGTGAAGCTTCTTCCTGCATCTTTTCAAAATCATCTATGGAGATTTCCTTTAAGTCTTGCCCTGAAAGCTCGTGCATTTTTAGGATTTCATCACGGGCTTTTTCAATAGAGATTTCCGGATTATCAAGCTGTCCGCCGTCAAGGTCTGTAAAGTCCGGCTGATACAGAGTATAATCATAGCCTGTTTCGCAGGTCTGAATATAGAGATAATTTCCGCTTTCAAGCAGGTAAGCCGCTTCCTGTTTTTCTTTCTGTAAAGCTAGTTCCGTTTCTTTTTCCGAAAGCTCATTTTCTTTTGCCCTTTGAAGCTCCTTGAAATGCCCGTCTATGCTGTCAATCAGCTCTGATGCGGCAAGGCGGATGGTTTCAAGAGAGCCTTTTAATTCGGATAATTCCTTGCCGCTACTCCAGCCTGCAACATATCCGAAAGAATAGTCGGAAGTATCAAGTCCGTAATGCTGGCATACGGTATAGGCAACGCTTTCCGCCTCAACCTCGCGGGTACGCTGGTTCGGACGATTTTCTTTTTCCTCTTTCGGTGCGTTCAGGTCAATGTCATGCAGCTTTGCATGGGCGATTTCGTGAATGGCGGTCTTTAGTGTTTGCAGCTCGCTCATGTTATCGTCAACGGCGATTCTTTTTTCTGCAAGGTGATAGTAGCCGTGGACACTTCCCTCGATATGCTCAAGGGCAATCGGAACGGGAGAAGCCTTTTTCAGTGCCGTAAAAAAGTCCTCATACTGCGACACATCGCCGGTCAGCTCATTTACTCCGATAGAGGGAAGCTCTTTTCCTTCCGTCTGCGATACATCAAAGACGGATACCACCTTGTAGGCAGGAATGGTAATTTCCTTTTCTTCGGTAACTGCCTTTCCGTCTGCTCCGACAAGGGGCATATTTGTTTTCGGATCAAGCTTTTCCATTTCCTGCCTTACCTTAAAGGGTGCAGGGGCGATAATACGGATTCCTTTTTCTCCTTTTTTGACCGTTCTTCCGTGGCTGTTTTTCCATGCACTAAAGCCTGCAATCAGAGAAGCATCGGGCTTTTGCAGGGCAATCAGCATGGTATTGTTAAAGCTGTAATGATGAAACCTTGACATAACGCGAAGATACTCCTTGTACCTTTCGCTTTCAAAAACTTCTAAAATACCTTGCTCCAAACGATCCGTGATTTCCTTTAGTCTGTCCTTTTGATTTTCAGAGGTCAGGACAATGGGCGAAACTTCTTTTATTTCTTCTGCTTTTTCCATATATGGCATAAATTTTTCTCCTTTCTGTGAAATTAAATCAGATAGTGGTTGTTCCCACCGATCACCGAAACCTCGAATTATTGTCCGGCTGTTTGCTCCGTTTGCAGCGAACATTTCCAGCGTGGAAAATCCGCGATTAAAGTGATCGATATTGTGCGTATTGATAGGCGGTGCAAAATGTATTACGCCATCCTTGTAGCCTTTTCCTGTACCTATCCAGCCTCTAATGAAGCTGTCAAAGGGTGCTTTTACACCGGCTTTTCCATGTTCTTCTGCGTGGCTTGCGATAAGCTGATTCCCTTTGTACTGTTTCCCTATAATAAGCTCGCAGGAATCGGGAGAATACATAAAGCGACGATTTTCAATCTCCTGCATATCAAAGGAATTTGTCTTTGTATCAATCATGCACAAGTGATTTTCAAATGTAATTTTTTGCATTAAATCGGCAAGCCTCCTTTGTCCAAATGGTTAAGGGTCTGGGACTATCCCAGCAAGCAAAAACCTCCGCCGCCACAAACGCGGAAAACGGAGGTTTTTTACGGAAAGGGTACCCCTTTCCTATGCTTGCTATTCTTCTTTTTTCTTTCTCTCAATCTCAATACGATAGTTCACATATTTATCCCTGGTATCACAAAGAACCACATTTCCGTAATAGGTTTTGCCTGTTTTGTAAGAGTAGATGTTTTTTACCTTTGCCGTCTTATCTTTCAGAAGCTCTTTTGCTATCTTTGGCGTAAAGGTAATTTTCCTGTCTGTAAAGAAGCGGTCATTCTTCCACATGGAAAAGCGGCAATCCTTATCACTGCAATAGTAGTTCTTCTTTCCCTCATAAACGGGATTTTGACAGCGCGGGCATAAGCCGATCACGGTTTTTTCCTGTTTGAAAAGTTCCGGTTTTGCTTTTTCAGCGTCCTCATTTTCTATAAGCTCCTTTGTGAGAGCTTCAATCTTTTCCATAAAGCTGTCTGCATCCGCTTCGCCTTTTGCAATCCTTGAAAGCTCGTTTTCCCACTGGGCTGTAAGAAGCGGAGAGGTCAGGGCTTCGGGAAGTACGGAGATAAGATTCATTCCGTCTTTGGTCGGGATAAGCTGTTTTCCTTTTCTTGTAACAAAGCCTGCCTTAATGATTTTTTCAATTACGTCTGCACGGGTTGCAGGAGTACCTAAGCCTTTCCGCTCCGCATCCTCTGTTGTTTCCTTATTTCCTGCACGCTCCATAGAAGATAGAAGCGTGCTTTCCGTGTATGCCTTCGGCGGAAGTGTATCATGCTCCGTAACTTTTATTGGGAAGCTGTCAAAGCGTTCTCCCTCACAAAATGCCGGAAGCTCTTTTTCGTTTTCTTTTTCCTGTTTTTCTTTTACGCTCATAAGAAAGCGTCTTTCTATATCTTTCCAGCCGAAAGATAACACAGTCTTTCCCTTTGCCGTAAAGGTGTGCTCCTCGCAGTTAAATGTAGCCGTAACCGTTTCATAGATATGGGAAGAAGCACAAGCCATAAGAAGTCTTGCGGATGCAAGAAAGAGAATGTTTCGCTCACTTTCGGGAAGCAGGGAAAGTTCCGTTTTTTCAAGCTCCATTGTAGGAATCACGGCATGGTGATCCGATACCTTTTTGCTGTTAAGAAGTCCGTCAATCTCCGGTGTAAATTCTATGCTTTGCATAAAGGAAAGCTTTGAAAAGAGCATTAGAATAACCTTATCCGCTGTTTCTTTCATATCGTCCGTCAGGTAATTGCTGTCCGTTCTCGGATAGGTCAGAAGCTTCTTTTCATAAAGGCTCTGCGCAAGGTCAAGTGTCTGCTTTGCGGTATACCCGAAAATGTGGTTTGCTTCCTTTTGAAGTGCGGTAAGGTCAAAGAGTTTCGGCGACAGTACTTCCTTTTTTTCAGAGGTAACAGAAGTGCAGACTGTACTTTTTCCTTTGCAGGCTGCTGCGATTTTTTCCGCTTCTTCCTTACTTGAAAATCTATCGCTTATAGCTTCCGTACCGTCTAAAGCAAGGCGGACATGGTAATACTTTTCTTTCTTGAAATTGGTAATCGCCTCGCTTCGATCCGCAAGCATTTTTAGGGTCGGGCTCTGCACGCGTCCCACATTTAAGGTATGATTATATAAAAGGGAAAAGAGGCGGGTTGCATTGATTCCGACAAGCCAGTCCGCCTTTGCTCTGCACAGGGCGGACTGATAAAGGCTGTCATACTCTTTTCCGTCCTTCAGGCTTTCAAAGCCTTTTCGGATGGCACTTTCTTCCATTGAGGAAATCCAAAGTCTTTTTACAGGCTTTTTACATCCCGCTTTTTCCATAACAAAGCGGAAAATGAGTTCCCCCTCGCGCCCGCTGTCGCAGGCGTTTATAACCTCGGTAACATCATTTCTAAAAAGAAGTGCCTTTAATACGGAAAACTGCTTTTCCTTATCCTTTGATACGGTAAGCTGCCATGTTTCAGGCAGGACAGGCAAGGCTTCAAGGCTCCACTTTTCATAGCACTTTCCATAGCAGGCCGGTTCGGAAAGCTCTGCAAGGTGTCCGATGCACCAAGATACAAGAAAGTCTGTACCTTCCATATATCCGTCCTTTTTCGTTTCTATTCCAAGTGCGGATGCGATTGTCATTCCGACACTCGGTTTCTCGCATATAATTAGCTTCATATCTGATCCTTTCTAAAGCTCCGGTTCGCTTTTTTCTTTTATTTTCCTGATACAGTAACCGATGCAGGGGGACTTTCCCCTGTAAGGGCAGCCCTCACATTTTGAGGAAAAAGAAGCAGGCGGCTCTTTTTCGGACCGCCCGCATTTCGGTTTTTCCGTCATCAGTCGTTCATAGATACTGTCTGTAAACCACGTCATACTGTTCCATCCGGCTCTGTTTCTTCTAAAGCTTCCTCGCCGTCCTCGCTATCTTCCTCTGTAAAATCGTCCTCGTAATCCTCAAAGTCGAACTCGTCAAGATCGGTTGTACCCTTTACATCCTGCTTCGGTTTTAATATTTTGAAATAGTAGAAAGCGCCGCCTGCAAGTCCGAGAATTAAGATGAGGGATAAGGCAATCATTCCGGCAGGGTTCTTTTTTTCCTGCTTTTCCTCTGCCTTCGGTTTTTCCGCCTCCGGCTCTTTCTTTTCCTCCTCTTTTGGAAGCTCCGGCTTTGCGGTCAGCTTATCTTTTTCATCAATGATGGAGAGCAAGTCTTTTTCATCCACCTGATTTAAGAAATGAACCGTATTTTCTCCCTGCGCCGCATGGTCGATCACGATATAGAAGTAATTTCCGCCCTTGCTTTTTACAATGATAAATTCCTTATCCTTTGCAGCATCGCCCTTGACATTATCCACAAGGCTCATATTGCCGTCAGGGGTAAGGGGCGTTTTTTCTTCTTTCTTTTCCTCCGTCTTTACATTGCTGTCATCGGTAGCTTCGCCGCCGCCGTTTGCATAAGCGGGAATTGAAAAGCCGCACATAAAGATCAGTGCGGCAAAGAGAGCTGTCGTTATTCTCATCATGATTTTATTCTTCATTTTCCATATCCTCCATATACTCATTTTTTGTAACAGATTCATTGTCAGGGATTACGCCCTTTGCTAAAAATACGGAAAGCTCGGCAGGAGTCATGTGAAGCGATCTTACCATCTGCACGATCTCAAGATTTTCCGCCTCCGTTTTCTGCATTTCAAGCTCTTTTAGCCTGCCTTGCTGCTCCGTGATTTTCTCACGGGTCTTTTGAATTTCCTTTTCGATTTTCAGGACTTTCTTGTTTGTCATAAATGTTTTTCTCCTTTCATTTTTTGCTTAATCCCAGTTCATCAGGCCGTAGCCCTTAATGTAACCTGAATTTAAGTCATAGCTTTTAATCTTGCAGGCATCGCCTGAATTTCCCTCAACGGTATAAACACGGCTTCCGTCCGTTCCGATGACAATTCCCACATGATCCGCACCGCCGTCGCCGTCCCAGTCAAAGAAAATGGCGTCGCCCGGTGCTATGTTTTTATAACCTCGGTTTCCCCATTGACCATGAGAGGTAAACCAAGTGACTCCCTGCGACTGACAGCCTGCAAAACGCGGTTCGCTTTTTCCTGCCTTGTGGTAGCACCAAGATACAAAGCAGGCGCACCATTCCACGCGGCCGTTAAAGCCGTACCAGCTCCAATAAGGATAACCGCCTACATTTCCGACCTGCTTCTTTGCAAGGTTTACAAGCTCCGGATTTCCGGGGCGAGTGCCGTTTACAAAATGAACGCCGCTTAAATCATCCGAAGCACTGCCGTCAGGGGAGCCTCCGCCAAAGACAAGGGGCTTGTTTCCGCTGGTTTCAAGGTAGATGCGGTACATTTTAAGCTGCTCTTCATTCAGTATTTTCTTTGCAATATCGGAAAGCGGCATCGTTTTCAGCTTTACATGAAGAATGTAATAGTTGTATGGGACTTCTTCCTCTGTGGTTTCTCCGGTGTCCGGATCGGTATGGGTTTCCGTTTTGTAGCGCACCTCAATTTCTTCCTTAAGAGTAAAAGAATACTGCTCTGTGAAAATTTTCTGTAAGTCAGCCTGCACTTTGGAAAGGGTATAGCTTTGGTGTTTTGCCGTAAGAATAGAAGCAAGCTCATGGGGATTATGTCCGATACTGTCAAGCTCATATTTGTACTCGTCATAGCCGGGATGATCTTTTTCCACCTTGTCGATTTTTCCCTGCAGCTCATTTTCCATAGCAGCATAGGCATTTTCTACCGCCACAAGATCGCTGTCCTCGGATGTATAGCTTGTACCTAAAATCCCGTTTAAGCCTCCCGATAAAAGAGAGGAGCAGGACGATAAGCCGGTAAAGATCAGAATGAAGATGAGTAGCAGCGCAATAATAAGGGCAAGCCCTCGTCTGTGGCGTATAAGAAAAGAGCCTGCCTGCTTTGTCTTTTCTGCGGATGTTTTTGCCGCCTTTGCCGCTTTTTGTCCTTTCTTACGAAGATCCGCCGCATACTTTCTTCTTAGCTTCCTTTTCTGCCACATACGGCTAAAGGGATTTGCGGATGCCAGATTCGGATTTTCATATATAGCCTTCTTGTAGAAATACTTTGCATTTGCCTTTTCAGCGACTTTCTCCGCTTTCCTTGCCTTGCGGTAGGGCTTTAGCTTCTGATTTCTGTAATTGGCTCTTGCCTTTCTCACGCTGTATCTTCCAAGTCTTTCAGCGGCTTTTTCGGTTTTGTGGGCTGCTTCAACGCCTGCGTTGTCATGCTCCGTTTCATGGATTTTCTTATGCAAAAAGGCGCCGGCTTCATTAAGTGCCGGGGAAAGAGGTGTTACACCTTTTTCCGTTCCGACAGGCTTTTCCTTTTCTTCAAAGTGAAGCCTCGTTTTTCCTTTGCCGGATCTTTCGTCAAACTCACGGTCAAAGGAAAGGGTCTTTTTCTTTGGGATTTTATCCCTTGCCTTATCAAGACGGTCCGCCGCCTGATCGGATTTTTTGATATATTTTTGAAGCTCCGGTATAGCTCTTTCTTCCTCGGTAAAGGTAAGCCTTGAGGATTTTCTTTTCGGGATTTTTTCCGAAGTAACATCCTCACTTATTACATTATCCGGCGGTGGATTTTCTTTTGCTTTCGCTGATATGTTTTCCGTTTCTCCGGTTGTCATGTTTTCTCTTATCAGTCCGTCCCGGCTCATTTTTTGCCTGTACTTATCGCGGGGCTTTAGCGGTTCTTTCAAATTGCATCACCTTCCTTTCCTGAAAAAACGCAAGCGCTTTTGCAGCGTCCAAGCTCAATATCTGCAATGTATTTGAGTATCGGGTAAACCTGTGCGGGAACGACGGCATTACCCAGTGCCTTTAAGCGTTTTACTCTGTCCTTCTTATCCTCTGTAAGCCTCGGTATGTCTGTCGGCTCCGTTATCCAGAGGAAATTTCCGTCCATGCTTTCGGGAATCCCATCAGCCACTCTGCCCACTCCGGATTGAAGCGAAGATTGGGAGCTGCGTCCTTTTCCAGATAATAGATTGCCTCTGAAAGATTCGCCGACCAGTGTCCCGTTTTCTTCTTTCTGCGAAAGGAGCCTGCAGGAGATAAGACTACCTGCGGCACTTTTGGACGCGTTCCCGTGTCGGAAGCAAGGGGCGTAGGAAACATCTGCCCCCACGATAAAAGTTCGCTTG
>ERZ773005.1489-NODE-1489-length-12073-cov-23.039774_pt1 | contig 12073 bp, 15 predicted proteins | sample MGYA00580666_ERZ773005 | MGnify/ENA primary metagenome ERZ773005 (study PRJEB29015, sample SAMEA2737999) | human oral metagenome | biome: human oral; feature: human-associated habitat; material: dental | place: China | collected 2061 ... | reverse complement strand
CCGCGCCGCTTCCACCTGCGCCGCGCTCTGGCGGGCTGTCTGAGCTACGTCCTTGGGGTCCAAGGTCATGAGAACCTCTCCCGCCCGCACCCGGTCCCCCAGCTGCACGGTACGGGACGCGATCCGCCCCCCTACCTGAAACGCCAACACTGTTTCGTAACGGCCCCGAACCGCCGCGGCGTAAGTAGAACCCTCCGCGTCTGTCCCCAATCGCACTGTTTCATACTTCACCAGGGGCACCGTCGGCTCCGGCGGCTTTTGTCCGCACCCGGCCGTCAAAAGGAGCGCCGTCCCAAACAGCAGTGTGAAGATTATCTTCTTTTCCATACCGAGCCCCCCGTCTTCATTTTCGCATCCGCCTGCCTCAGCCGCATCTCAAAAGGCATAGCCGTCAAAGCACATGAATATCTGCCGCCATGGCCCGACCTGCCAAACGGGGAAAAAGACGCTGTACCGTCTCCGCCTCCCGATCCGTCATCCCCTCACACAAATAATCCATCCAATGATGTAAAACCCCTTCTAAAAATGCCTGATGTTTGCGGGCTAAAGGCGTTAAGTACAGACGCTTACGCCGGCGGTCCTCCACATCCCGGCAGCGCGTAACGAAGCCCCGGCCCTCGAGCGCCTGGATCTCTCGGGTCACCACCGTCTTGTCCATGAACAGGCGGGCCGCTAATTCCTCCTGACTGCTCCCTTCATGTTCAAACAGGGTGAGCAAGAGCCCGTATCCCGAATAACTAAGCCCTATTTCCTGGCACTTTTCCCAAACCACTGCCTGAGAGCGACGATGCAGCAGGCCAAAACTGTGTGCCACAGCTAAATAATCCACCCCTCTTCCACCTCCTTGAGCCACCTGCGTTCCCCGCTGCGCCGCCAGCCGTTTATCCTCTTCCCATCGAGGTAAAAGCACAGCTCTTTACATTTGGTTGCTTTCATCAACTAACTCCTTTCATTATATAATAAACTAAGTAACTGTCAACCCCTATAAGCTTAGAACATACGCTCCTTAAACCACGCAACAAAAAACGGCCCGAAAGGATTTCCCCTTCGGGCCGTTTTTGTTCCTTGAGGAAGCACTGATACATTCAGCCCTTCCTTGAGGAATCACTGATAAATTCAGCCACATCATCTTGGCACATCTTTTTCGCCCTGTCTACGTCAATGAAGCCTTCACAAAATGCCACTCTCTGTCCAGTTTATTTCCTTGCCAAGGAAAAATTCTGTCCACTCTAACGGCCTTCATTTTATCAGTGTTTCCTAAAATTCCATCGCTGGGATCTCCAATTTCCCCTTCACCACTGCGTTGGCCGTCTCGATGGCCTGATGCGCCTTATCTACGGCGAGACCGAGGGTACGGAGGATTTTATCCGGATTGTGGAAGCCCATGCCGTTCTCGGCCGCCACCCAATCCCAATACCACTGCGCCTCTCGAAGCTGTTCCCGGGCTACGGCAAGCTGCTCGTCCGTCGCCCCCGCCGCCATGGCCGCCTGCACTGTCAGGTGCGCCTTGGCCACCGTCTGCCCGGCAATGCGCTGGATGCGGAACGTGTTGTCGTGGATGGTCTTGACCCGCGCCGTCAGCGTCTCCGCGCTCTCCGTGTGGCACTTTTGGCAGGAAGCCTCGACGGTCTTTAGCGGACTGGTCATCCAATGGGAAGTATACTTTCGGCCGTTCTCCCGCATATAGGGCATGTGACAGTCGACGCAGGTCACCCCGGCGTCGGCGTGAACACTATCCTGCCACGTCTCATAATCCGGGTGCTGGGCTTTCAGCATGGGTGCCTTGGAATCCGCGTGGATCCAATCGTACTGGAAGCCCCCCGCCTTCCCCGACTGATAATACTGATACTGTCCTTCCGCCGTGAGTCCATTATCCCACGGCGTCACCACCCGGCCGTCCTCCTTAGCGAAGTAATACTCACTGTGGCACTGGCCGCAGACGTAGCCCCGCATATCGTTGTGGGACACCTCTTTGATGTCGATCCCCTTCCGGGCCAAGGCCTCCACCAGGCTCTGCTGATAGACGCGCAGTGCCATCGTGTCCGGATCGTGACAGGTAGAGCAGCCCATCCACTCGTCGTCCTTGATGGGGGCCATGATTTCCTCAATGGGCTTTGCGGCGTACGCCCACCCGCTCTCCTTAAAATACACATCGTACATGTAGGAACCTTTACAGGTGATACAGCTTCCCTTCTGCCCCGGCAGGCGCTTCGAATGCTTGAGGTCCGCGCCGGCATAAGTATGTCCCCGATCGTCATCATACTGGATAGCGAACTTATAGCCTTTGAAATTTTCCAGCATCTCCGGCTGTTCCACCAAATGGGAATTTTCCGCCTGGGCGCCTCCATAACCCGTCGGCGAGGGGGACAAGTCGTTATTCTTCATGTAGGAATTGTATTGCAGCGGATAAGCGTCCCGATAGGCGTGAGTCCCCAATCGTTCCTCCGGCGGCACCTTAGCCAGCCGCACGCTATCGTCCTTTGGCGCAGCGGCGATACGGAACACGATGAATCCGAAGAACAAAAGGCAGACCGCCACTATCCCGACCAATATTTTTTGCAGCTTATTCAACTTTTATCCCCCCTTCAATAGGACGCGCCCCGTGGGCGATGCGGCTGTGACACTTCAGACAGTCCCCGCCGGTGTCCATCGGCTTGAAGAGATCGGCGTGAACCTTGTTCATGGTGTTGGCATGACAGCGCAGGCAGTTGCGGTTCACCATGTCCCGTCCCCGAGCCGACAGCTTGATATGAGCCGGATAATCCCGCAGTACCTCGTGGTAAACGTCGTTCATCCCCGTCCGCCCTTTCTCAAAGAGATACATGACCATGCTGTCATGGGGCAGATGGCAGTCCACACATTCCAATTTTGAATGCGTGGACTGAGCGAAGGTTGCCGTGACCTCCTTCATGGAATGACAAGTGCCGCAAAAGGCCGGCGAACCGGAAAACGACATCATCGCCGCGCCAGCCCCAGAGATCACCACCCCGATGGCAAATCCTCCCGCCAGACAGGCCAACGTGTGCCGACTGACGAAATCCTTAATGGCCACGCCTGCTCCCCCCTTTCCCTGACGCCTATTTCCCCCGAACCACGAAATGTCTATTCCTTTTCTCTGCCGTTGTTCCGTGGTCAGGTGCATATCCTCACGAAGCGCTTGTTTCCTACGTCCACGCCTCTCAGTACTCATATCATATCATGAAAAAAAACCTCCCGATGTTGCCAGAGCAACCAACAGGAGGGGAAATATTAATTTTTCTGTAAAAAAGACTGCTTAGTGACTACGGTTCACAAAAACCCACATGTCATCCCTGGAGGGCGGTGAAAGAGCCAAGGGTGACGAGGGCAGCGCCCAGCCAGAGGAGCCAGATGAAAGGCTTTGTGCTGACAGTGGCAGCGATGGGCTGGGCAGCTTCCTCCTTCAGCGAGTGAAGAAGCTCGAGGCGGATACGGCGGCTGTCCTCGGAAACGCCGGTAAGGCGAAGGCGTCTTTCTCCGCCGAAGAATGCGACGGGCTTTGAAGCACCTCCTTCTGCCGTGGCGATGATGGCAGGATGGACGTGTTCCACCGCCGCGCCATCGGTCACAGCCACATCGACGGTAACGAGAAATCCGCCGTCGGGCTGGGGCGTCACCTCCATATCTTCATAACGATAGGCGAAGCCATCGTCCATGACGATGCGATGAAGCGCCAGCACCAGCTCGGCTCGGCCGCTCTCTTGGGGCGGCGCAGGGGCGATGTAAACGTCGCCCGAGAAGGTTTTATCAATGGCCGGCTCCCGAGCCGCATCCTCGCCGCTCTTATGGAGCTTCGTGAAGGCCGTCACCTCCCGTTCGTCCACCGTGTAGACGTAGGTTTTCCCGGTGCCGTCCTCCATAAAGCGCTGGCCGCGATAAACGATAGTGTGCCCAAGGAGCGCTGTCGGCTCGTCCACCGTGAAGGCATGGGACACCTGCTGTCCGCCGCTCTCCGCCAGCACCATGGCCAAGAGGGCGAGAGCCGCGCCGAGGTGAGCGAGAGTACCGCCAAAGTTCAGCCGCTTTTCCTGCCCCGCGATCCCCGTACTCACCACCGCCAAAACCGCCGTTCCAGAGAGGAGCAGGGGCAAAAGAGACCGCACTCCGACGAAAAACGCCGCCCCGATGCCGATCAAAAACGCGGCAATGAGCGGCCCCTTCGCGATCGGCGCCTGCGCCGCACCATAGCGCCGCAGGACGCCGACCCCCATGACGGCGGCGATGGCTACAGCCACGGGCAGGGTGGTGCGGACATAAAAATCCGTATCCACAGCGGCGGGCGCCCCTACAAGCTGGGTCAAGAGGGGCATGGACATACCCAAAAAGACGATCACCGCGGCGAAGACAAGGAGCAGCGCCCCTAAAAGGAGGAAAAATTCCCGGCTGTCGTGGGCGGGATAGAGATCGCCCTCCGGCAGACATTTCCCCCTGACCAAGAGGAGCAGCAAGGCTGCCGTCGTAACGATCCCCGTCGTCGCCGCCAAGGACAGGGAAAGGCTCGTGCCGCTGAAGGAGTGGACGGAAAAATCGCCCAAGATCCCGCTGCGGGTGAGAAACGTGCCGTAGAGGGCGAGGGAAAAGGCGAAGATCGCCGCGAGATGGGTCACGGAAAGCGCCGCCCGCCGCACCCGCGCCACCCGCAGGACGTGGAGAAAGACCCCGGCGATGAGCCACGGCACCAACGATGAATTTTCCACCGGATCCCATCCCCAATAGCCGCCCCAGCCCAGCACCTTATACGCCCAATAGCCGCCAACGAAGATCCCCGCCCCCAAAAAGCCCCATGCGGCAAGGCCCCACAGCCGCGCGTTCTCCAGCCACGCCGCGTCCTCGGGCCGATCAAGGAGCGCCCCGACACTGTAACAGAAGGGAACCGCTAAAAGGGCGTAGCCGATGAAAATGAGGGGCGGATGAATAGCCATCCAAGGATCTTGAAGGAGCGGATTAAGGCCAACGCCGTTCGCCGCCGCCGTCTCCGCTAAGCGAAAGGGGCTTTGCCCCATGACGAACAAGGTGAGAACGGCTTGGAGCGCCATGTAGACCCCAAGGCCGGAGGGAGAGAGACGCTTTTCCTGCGCCAATATGCACCCTGTCAAAGCATAGACAAAAAGCCAGAAGAGAAACGACCCCGCCTGTCCCGCCCAAAAGGCGGACACCTTGTAGAGGAGAGGCAGCTCCTTCGCGGAATAGTTCGCTACATAGGCGATGTCGAAGCGATCCGTCAAAATAAAGAACAGCAGTGCACCGCTCGCCGTCAGCGCGCCAAAAAAAGACAAAAAAGCGGCGGCTGTGGCCAGCCGACGATGTGCCGCGCTGGGGAACCATCCACCCAAAACGCCGCCCAACGCGAACAGCAGCGTCGTCCAAAGCGCGATCTCTCCCACCATGACGCACCCCTCCTCCCCTTTTTATTTCTTTCTTTCGTATTTTGACGGACACTTGATCAAAAGTTTATCCGCCTGAAAGACGCCGTCTTGGCATTTCCCCACGGCCACGATGTGATGCGCCTCATCGAACTGATCCGGCTTCATCCCGTGATAGCGCACCGGGAGCGTTTCCCCCGTCGCCTCGTCGCGCAGGGTGAAGAGAAAATCCTCTCCCTCCATGCGCGGCGCGGCGGCGGATGGATCCAAAAGCCCCTTCACCTGCACCGTATGGCTGGCGCTCTTCGCCGCCGCCACATCCACATAGGGCGTCACCGCGTCCATGAAGCTCCACCCAGCGTAAACTAAGAAAGCAGCCAACAGCACGCCTAAGAGAACTTTCCGGTTCATGAAACCTCCCCCTTCCGACGGCAGAGCCTCTTCCAAAGCCACCAGTAAAGGAGCGTGGCGTCCAAGAGCGCCGCGCCCAAAACGACCAACATGACGGGATCCATGGCGACCGCGCCCGCGCCGTTGAGAAGCGGCGTGGGATGAAGCGAAAAGTAAAGGCGGGGCAGGATGAACACCAAAAAGGGAACCGTCAAAAACGCCAAGAGGGCATACACCGCCGAAGCCCGCCCCCGACGGCGCGGATCGAAAATGGCCGCCCGCAGGGTGAGGTACGCGCCGTAAATGAGAAGCAGCACGAAAATCGTGTTCTGCCGAGGATCCCAGTTCCAGTACGCCCCCCAAGTCAGCTTCGCGAACAGTGCGCCGCTCCCCGTCGCCAAGAGGGTGAAGAGCAGCCCTAACTGAGCGGCGGCAGCACTTTTCACATCGGCAGCGAAATCGTTTCGCCGCAAAAAAGCCGCGCCCCACCACGCATTTTGGCAAAAGGCCAGCACGGCGACCCACGCCATGGGAATGTGAAAAAAGGCGATGCGAACCAGCGCCCCCATCCCTTCCGCAGGCGGCACGAAAAAAACCACCCCCATGGCGACGGCGACGGTAAAAAGGACAATAACCGCAAACAACAACATCACCTCAACCTCGACACGACCTGCCCGACGCGACGATACCCTTGCCTGCTACGCTTCGTACCAGAGATAATCAAAGAGGACGCTGGCGCCGACGGAAAGCAGCCCATCATAGAGCGCCATGCCAAAGAGCGAACCCCATCCCCCGCCGCTTCCCGAAAACGCCGCAGCGGTAAGGGATACCGCCGGCAAAAACACCGGCAAAATCACCGGCAGGAGGAGAACGGAAAAAAGCCCGCTCTTGACGATGGCTCCAGCGGCGAGAGCCGCCGTCAGCGTCCCTCCGGCGGCGATCCCCCACACGCCGAGCAGGGTAACCGCCAAGAGCCAAAGAGGACGCGCCACGGAAACATCCAACAAAATCAAAAACAGGGGCAAAAAAACGCTCGTCAGCGCCCCCAACACGAAGAGCGTATAGAAAAATTTCCCCCAGAGAACCGGCTGCGCCGCGCCGTAGACCCGAAGGGAGAGGAGCGTTCCCGCCGCCTCCTCGTCGCCAAAGACCCGATCCGCTCCGGCGAGCGACGCGAAAAAGAGAAGGATCCAGAGGAGTGCCGCCGAAAGCTGCGGCGAAAGCGCCTGCCCCGCCAGCGCCAAACTCATCGCCGACAGCGCCGTCAAGACGAACATCCCCATGGCCGCCCAAGCAGCGCGGAAACGGCGGCTGACGGTCAGTTCCTTACGAAGCACCAGCCGCATCAACGCCCAGACGGATGACTTCATCAGCTTCGGCCTCCTCCCCCGCATCGTTCGTCGCCAAGAGTACCAATCGCCCCTCGGCCGCCCCCCGCTTCATTTCGGCCCGTATCATCCGCCGCCCTGCCTCGTCTAAATTGGCCCCCGGCTCATCCAAGAGCCACACGTCGGCCTCGCACCCCAACAAGACGGCGATTTTCAGCCGCTGCGCCATCCCCGTGGAGAGCGCCCCCGCGCCTTTTCCCAAAAGCACCGTGCGCCTTAATCCCACCCGGGTCAAAAGCGCTTCATACGCCGCTTCTTGGAGGGTTAGCCCCCGAAGCCCCAAGAAGAACGATATATTCTCCCGTGCCGTAAGCCGAGGATAAAGCTTCATCTCCGGCGTCACCATGGCCAGATGGCGCTGATAATCTAAAGCCGAAAGGAGCGCCCCGTCGGCTCGAGTTTCCACCGTCCCGGCCGTCGGGTAAAGGAGCCGCGCCGCGATCCGCAAAAAGGTGGACTTGCCGCTGCCGTTTCCCCCCGTCACCGCCGTCACCTTGCCTCCCGCGATGGTACAGGAAAGACGCGAAAACACGGTCAGATCGCCAAAGGTCTGCCCCACCTCACGAAAGGCCAGCGTCACCATTGGGTAGCCTCCGTCCCTCGGCCGCCTTCTCCTCGTGAAGCAGCATCCAATCCGCCCCGCAGGAGAGAAGCCCCGCCGCCTGCATCGCGCCGATCTCCCGGGTCAGCGCACTGCGGTTGCACTCGAGCTCTTTCGCCAACTGAATACGCCCCGGCACCTCTACGCGCTTCGTCTGCTGCCGCTCCATCTGCTGCAAAAGATAAAGGATCAGCCTCTCCCGCAGCGTCTTTTTCGACAGCACCTCAATCTTTTGCATCATCAGAACGTTTTTCCGGCAAAAGGTTTCCAAGAGATTTTTCATCACGATGCCGTGAATGCGCCCTAACCGCGGCCCCGCCACCAAAAGCGAACGATACGGCACCCACAGCACCAAAACGCTCGACAGCGCTTCCACCGACGTATTACAGCGCACCTGAGGCAAGATGGCCGAACTGCTCCCCATCATATCGCCCCGATGGAGGGTATGCCTCACCGTCTCATTGCCGAAGCGATCTTCCGCCACCACCTGCGCCACGCCTTCCACCATCACGCCGATCTGCGCATTCGACTGATAGGCCTCTAAGATGCGCGCCCCCTTGCCGTAGCGCTTCACCTGCGCCTCCGTACTGAGGAGAAACCGCTCAATCTCTGCCGGCGTCAGCTCATGAAACAGCGGCAGTTCCTGCATATCCAACTCATACGCCGGCATACGCCTCTCCCCCGTTCTCTCGCGCCAAACCACTTCAAAGGCTTCACGCCCTATTGCCGTACAGGAATACCATTGTTTATTATATCATCTACAGTCACACCGCGGCGTTGCTATGGCAACGCAAAATAAACAACACCCTCCTGCCACGAAAAAGTCGAATGGCGCACGACCATTCGGCTTTTTGTGTTCATGTTTCCTTCTCTACGCCCTCCGACGGCTTCCTCACGGATCGTAAAAGCCCAGCTCCACCAAATTCCCGTCGGGATCCCGCAGGTACAGGCTCTTCATCGCGCCTTGCGCCCCGCGGCGAGTGATCTCGTCCCCATCGATGACCGCACCGCGTGCCAAGAGATCGGATCGCGCCTCCTTCAGGGAACCTCCCACCGCAAAGCAAAAATCGAGGCTACCGGCCGTCGGGTGCGCCGCTGCGGGTAAAAACTCGGCGGGGCGCGTGTGAAGATTGATCTTCTGCCTGCCAAAATGGAGGCTGTACCGGCCATTCTCCTGCCGCACCGTCAGCCCCAACACCCGCCCGTAAAAATCAAGACAAGCTGCTAAATCCGCCGTCGTCAAAACGACATGATCCATGCCCAAAATTTCCATTGTTTTCCTCCCCACTGCCAAACGCTCAAAAATTTCCTGTCTTCAGCCTACCACAAGCGCCGTGGGGAAACAAGAGCCTATTCCTCCGTCCCGTGTTCCCCATACCAGACCGCCTTGCCAATGATGAGGGGAATGGCGCGATAGAGCGCTTCCCCGGGACAAACCGTAGGCATAAAAGCGCAGTGGCCACAGATGTGCGCTTCATCTAAGGGAAGGTCATAATCCGCCGCCAAATTCGCCAAGAGGAGCGCGAGGGATTCCACCTGCGCCACCGTCGGCGCCGCGATAGAGAAATTCCCGCAGAGGTGGACGCCCACGGTGTGAAAATTCTCCCCCTCCGTATGCGCCCCCACAGCCCAGCGCGGCCGCCCCATCTCGATGGCACCATCCTTGCGAATACTGTAGTGATAGCCGATCCCCAGCCAGCCCTGCGCCTGATGGGATCGGTGTAGCGCCGCCGCCGAAAAATCATCGTCCCCAGCGCTGCCCGTATGGTGGAGGACGACCGCATCCGTCGTCTCCCGCACCGTAAGGGCATTAAAATCAAAGTTCAGTCCCCAGTCCCTTGCCATCACGCGTTCCATGTGATCTCCTCCTTCGCTCCATCTGATCCATCGCTTCTCAATGCCTCGCCAAAGGCCGCACCCAAAAGCAGCCGCTTCTCAGTGCTACGCCCCGCGCTTCACCGCGCCTAAATAGCCCAAGAGGCCGCTGGCGATGCTCATGGCCAACTCGTTGTGCTGATCCAAAATCGCCAAGATCAACGCACTCCCTAATCCTGTCACCACCAAAAGATCCGTCAAATTGATGTGATCAAAGGGCATGGCGCATCCCCCTTTCCACCTGTCCCAGCCGCCCCTCCTGTCCCCGCAGGCGCTCTTCCAAGGCTGCCAATTTACAGGTCAGACGCTCTATCTCCCGACGGTTTCGTTCCAACGCCGCCTCCAGCGAACGCTCCGCTTCGATGAGCCGCGCGACGCAGCCCCGCAGCGGCGCCAAGGTGGTCTGCGCCAGCCACAAAAGGCCGCCCCCCACCGTGGTCGCCAGCACCGCCGCCGGCATAAGATCCGCATAAAGCATAGACTTTGCCTCCTTTCCCCAGAAACGGGCCGGCCGCAACCGCCCGCCGCTGCGTTTCCACAAAAATACAGGGCATGTTCCCCGTTCACCGAGGTACATGCCCTGCTGTGTGTCCTTTACAACGTCTATTTTATTTTTTCGTCAAGAACTCCGGATGGCGCACCAGCCAGCCTGTCAATTCACACCAAGCCGTGCGTTCCTCCTCGTAACGCGCCGTCTGAAGCGCTGTAGATGGCATTTGGGCCGAAACGGCGAGCGGCTGGGCGATGCGATCCTGATAGATGCCGATCTCCTCCCGGGTCATCCAGCAGTAAGGCGTCACCACATGGTCGATGGGGTCCAAAAGGGAAGGAAACAGCGCCTCGTAAGAGAATCCTCGCGGGGCGATGAGTTCCATAAGGGTCGGCAAAAGATTCATGTGCCCGCCGATGGTATTTCCGGCAAAGAGCGACGGCGAAAGATCCGGGTGCGACATGGCAAAGGAAGTCAGCTTCGTCTCCCGGATCGTCGGCTCCCAGCGCGGGACTAAATCACAGTCGTAGGGAAATATCCCCACAGCATGATCCCCTGTCAAAAGAAATAAGCTGTCGGGGAAGGCCGCTTCCATCTCCGCAATAAAATGCGCCACCGCCTGATCGGCGTACCAGATTCCCCCCATTTTGCGCCGCAGCTTCGGATCCTCCCGAAGTTTCGCCGGCGCCTCTGCTAAAATCCGCGCCGCGTCGAAGCCATAGTCTTCCACAGGGATAGTGTAGGGCCCATGGTTGGATGTCGTGTAGAGGAAATGGAACACCGGCGCGTCCCGCCTCTCTTCGTGGATGCGCCGCGCCGCTTCCTGTAAGAAAAGATGATCGTACACCCCCAGCCACGTCCGCGGCGCAGATGCTCCGCAGATGTCCGGACCGCCATAGCAGGCATCAAAGCCCACCGCCGGCAGGAAATGTTCTAAACTCCCCCAGGTCAGACTGCCGCCATACCAAAACGCCGTCCGATAGCCCAACCTTTTCATCTGACGAGGCAGCGAGGTCGAGAGGTATCCCTGCCAGAAATCCTGATTTTCATTGAGCTCCATATCCGCGTCGTAAACGCCCGTCAAAAGGCTCGTCAGGGACGGCTGGGAGATCAGTCCCGCCGACAGGAAATTGTCCATCGTCACTGTATGAGGTTTCTTCCGCCACGCTTCGCTGCCTTCCATCAACGGCAAATGGCGGTAAAGAGAGTCAAAGGGCGCCTGCGCGTGCCCTTCCCCCAAGAGAAAAAAGATGTGAGAGGGCTTTTCGATCCGCGCCCCTGCCACCTCCCGCCGAAAGGGGCGCAGGGGATCACCGCCCTGCCAGCCCGTCGGCATCACCGGCGCCATGAGAGCCGCGCTCTCCTCATCGGAATGGTGCAGCGCCTCGTGCGCCGGATGCTTCCAGACGATCTCCAAGGCCACCAAATCGTCCAGCGTCGCTTTGCCCAAAAAGACGTCGTCCTTGACGATGGCGGGCACCTCATCCCACTCCGGCTTCTTCCGATGATCGAAGGTACCCCCGAAGCGAAAATAATAAAAGAGAGCGATCGAACCCAAGAACATCACCGTGTTGAGGGCATATTGCCCCACGCCCCCGATCTCCGGCCACGGCAAAGAGGGCAAAGACAACAGCCCCTGCCCGATCCCAACGCACAGCGCCAAAAACGGCACAAGCCCCGCTAAGATTCCCCAGCCGTAATTCTGATGGAAAAAGATGTCCACTAAATTCTTTTTATCCGCGTGCTTGCCCAGCCAGAGGGTGCGATTGTAAATGTCGTGAAAATGATAATAAAAGATCATCCGCCCGGCAAAGGCCGCGTAGAGAACCGCCGCGTACACCGCCACCCCCGCGAGGCGCACCGTGTCCCCCACAGAGAAATATCCGGGGAAAAACGCTCCCGGCAGCGTGACCAGCGCCAGCGTAAAGAGATAAACATAGGCGTTCCA
>ERZ773005.1488-NODE-1488-length-12074-cov-4.292121_pt1 | contig 12074 bp, 22 predicted proteins | sample MGYA00580666_ERZ773005 | MGnify/ENA primary metagenome ERZ773005 (study PRJEB29015, sample SAMEA2737999) | human oral metagenome | biome: human oral; feature: human-associated habitat; material: dental | place: China | collected 2061 ... | reverse complement strand
CTATGTCATCCATTTTCACGGTATGCCCTTCCTCTAAATCGCGTTCGGATTCTTTTAGTCGGGCGTATTCGGCAGGCGTGAGCTTTGTAAAATCAGGATCCCATGCGAGGACGAGACGACGCAGAAGTTCGTAGGCGAGACTCTGTTCTGCTTCGGGAAGCGTGTTGTACATGGTCAAGATTTCCTGTTCTTGTGCAGTCATGGTATCGCTCCTTCCTTATTTGTAGATTCCACCGCGAGAGTCGATGTCTCGGATGAAGATGTAGGTTTCTCCGCTTTTATTCTCCAAATAGCTGTAGACAATTCGATATTTTCCGATGCGCAGGCGATATGAGGGTGGTTTCCAGCCTTGCAGAAGTTTTATATCGCCGATAGGCGGTTGCTGGATTAAGCCGAGGATTCCCGACTTGACTCGTTCGCGCGTAGGGCGATCCGTGGATTGGAGGAACTTTATTGCGGAACGTGAAAATTCAATATCCATAAAGAGAACCCTTTCTGCCGCTTAGGTGCGGCTATTTTTCATGCCCGTTTCGCGTTTCCATCTTCGGATGCTGACCGCGCCTTTTCTTCGGCATCGAGTTCCGCGTCAAGCAAGCGGTGCATTTCGGCGCGTTCGGCGTCGCTGACTCGCTCTTCGGCGGGCGGGGATTCGGCAATCGCTTCGGCGACGGACTGCACGTATTGACATACGGCTTCGCGGGCGGTTTCGTCGAGCTTGAAGTAGATGCGAAGAACCTGCTCCTCGATGAAGCTGAGCTGATGCTTCTGCCGGAGCGGCAGGAAAGGATCGCTGGCGGCGGATACGGCTTCACGTTCGCCTTCGCCCGTGCGCAGCCATGCTTCATTGATACCGAACGTCTCGCAGATCAAGCGGATATTTTGCTCGATAACGGTATTGCCGTCCTTTTCAATCCAACTAACGCCCGTTTGAGCCAAGCCGATTTTTTCTCCAAATTCTGTCTGGTTAAGTCCAAGCTGTTTCCTAATGGTCTTAATTCGTTGGTTGATGTTCACGTTTTCACCTCCGTTTCCTCTAAGATAACAGTTACTACTAAAAAAGTCAAGAATTATATTGACATATAACTGTTGCTGCTGTAATATAAAAGTAAATAAACAGTGACAGTTAAAAGGGGGTGCAAAAAATGAAACTGCAAGATGTAGGCAAGCTGCTTGAGATGCTGCAACGAGTCAGCCCCGAGAAGCAGGAGAAGATTCTGATTTTCGCGCAGGGCGTAGCAGCAGGGGTAAGCGCCGCGAACGCGGCGAGGGACGAAGACGAGAAAAAGCCCGCGTGATGGCGGGCGGGGAGGTGGTGAAGTGAAACGATTGTTTCTGTTTTGGTTGATAATGACGGTGCTGCTTGTGTCGCTCGATGTCATGTTTTTGGATTGGAGCGTGGAGGGCATCACGGTGATTCTCGCGCTATGTCTTGCAAATGCGTTCATCTGCAAGACTTGGTTGGATTTATGGCGGGCGTAAGCGGGCGGGGAGAGGGGGTGACACAATGCCAAAAGAGGGCAGCATGGAGAAACCAGACTTGAAAATCGCGATTCGTCACGATTTGAAACATTCACGACATACGATAGCGGACGTCAAAGCGTTCATCAACGGATTGGAAAAAGAGTATGGCGAGAACCATACTCTTTCCATCGAGCTTGATATTGAGCTGTAATTAGCGGCAACGCACAACGCCGTTTTCCAGTGTCAGACTACTGACCATGCGCACGAGAGAAAGGGGGTGAGGAAATGGAGATGGAGATTACAGAGATGAAAGCGGTTCGCGAAGTCTTTGGAGCAGACGCCGCGAACGAACTTTTACAGCAAGGCTGGGTTCTTCTTGAGGTTCATTCCAATCATTCGGGAGACAGGGAAGATGGTTTCTCATACTTGCTTGGGTCTGCGGTGCGGTCTGACGTACCAAGAGAATAATAGACGGTCTCTTGCGGATATGGACCGCCATAAGAATCGAACTTAGATACTGCCAATAACACCCAACCATCATCGAGCATTTTGTTTACGATTTCCAAATCACGTGTTTCTGTAACCTTTTTAATGTCATGCAGCTTCAAAACGAACACATCCTTTCCATGTCCATTGTATCACGGGGGAGAGGTGGCAACAAGAATGAGAAGGAGAAGTCGGCTTGAAAGGGGGTGAGGAAATGGAGATCATCATCAAAGGTGAAGTGAAAGAAATCGCCGCTCTGCTACGGGAGATCGCAGAGCGGCAAGAAGATAAAGAAACTGTGGTAGAGGGCATATCTCAGTCTTTGCAGAGCGCCCTTGAAAGTATGCGGAAGAGGAATACATTGTTATAGCCGATTATGGCTTGACCCAGCATAGAAGTGGCTATTTCAATAGGAGAAGCTGTTGAGGATTCTAAGGATGGTTTTATCTCGGCGAGTAATCTTTCTCCGATTTTCTCTTCCTCCATCTCCTTTTCGACGGCTTTGAAAATCTCATTCAATTCTTGGTGCGTCATTTTGAATCACCTCCTTTCCGTGTCCATTGTATCACGGGGGCGAGGTGGCAACAAGACGAGAAGGAGCAGTTGACTTGCGAGGGGGGGTGAGAGATGAATGCACGTAGATGTCGACCTTTTGCGGAGAACGCTGAAGTATCACGGACTTACGAACGAGGATGCAGGGAAAATTCTCAGCGTATCACAAGATGCCTTCCAGCGAAGGCTTCGCGAAAGGTCGTTCCGCATTGATGAGATTCATACACTCATGCAGGCAATACCGCTCAGCAAAGACGAGGTGTGGCAGATATTTTTCAGCGAATAAAAGCCGAAACGCCCGCAAGGGCGTCCGCGGGGGATTGCCTACCCGCGCTGATGATGGCAGGCAAGCGTCCCGCCTCGATGCACGAGGCGAATCATGGTAGAAACGCAAACGAACAGGCGGGGCGCATTCCTGCATAAGGGGGTGGAAGCATGGCAAAGAGAGCCGTCGACGAGGCGGCAACGCAGCTTGTTGCGACGCTTCTTGAGGGCATCGCGAAAATCGCCGAGGAGCAGGTCAAGGCTCGCATAGACGAGCTGACAGCAGAAATCCTGGCAAAGCTGCCGGAAGTGGTGGCATTGCCGCCGCCGCCCGCAGATGTGCCGCAAGAGCGGCTGCTGCGACCGTCTGAGGTGGCGGAGCTGCTCGCCTGCTCTGAGGATATGGTGAAGAAGCGTATGGATGCGGGCGACCTCGCCTACATCGTAGAACGAGGCAGCGACCGCAGGCGAATCCCGTATTCGTGGGTGGTGGAATACATACATCGCCACAAGAGATATGCGGGACCGCTGGGGAAGAGATGGGAGGTATAAAAATGAAAACGACGAATTTCACGACCACGCTTACCACGGGCGAAGTCCTCAAGGGGACGGTCGAGCACGACGTCAACTATTGGACGTACGCGCCGTATGACTATGCCCGCATAGAGCTTGTCGGCAAACACACGGCGCTCCATTTCAGCCGTGACCTCTTCTGCGACAACGAAGTCTCGGAAGACCTCTACGTCGAGCGTCTCGACGAGCAGGGACGCGTCATCGCCCGCGATCTCATCGACGTGAGCGGCGGCAAGGCGCATTGCGTCGACCTCGACGCAGCGGGCGAATACGGCGAGATCGTGCGCCGTGCTCTCGCCGCTGTCGAGGCGGCAGCGTAGGTTTTTGACTTGGCCGCCCTGTATGGGCGGTGCATTAAAGGAGGCAGATATTATGTATCTCCACAAGATTCAATTGGAAAAGCCGTTTCAGCAGCAGAGGCTCGGCAATTCTCTCTCGTGGGAAGTTGCCTATGACGGCAAAGAGCTGACGTTCTCTCATCGGTCGGGGAGGACGTACAGCGTGAAGCAGAAAGCTCCCGCCTTCATCGGGGTTGACATCTCGGGCGGTCGTCCGAAGGTGTTCCCCATCAAGAAGCCCCGTGACCCCCGCCGGGCGCTTCTGTGGGAGTGCGGTTTCCGCAGGCGGGATGAAGTAGCGGAGGCGCCGACGTATGAGGAATTTGAGGAGCAGTATTGTTTCCTCTACGACGACAAGGGCAATTGGACAGGCGGACATGCGCCGCACTTCGTCCATCGCAGTGAGCATCTCTTTCTCGGCTACGTCCGCGAAGCGGTACGCTATCGCGGCTTTCAGCGGCAGTGGTGGATGCACCCCTCCTGCACGCTGGAAGAGGTGCAGGAGGCCGTGAAGGGTCTCGGTGGGTTGCGCCGCGACTATGCCGCGGAGGGGACGGGCTATGACAGATAAAAGAATCAGCCGTCTGTTCGGCTGGAGGCATGGAAACATCGCTATTATCCGCATCCAGTACAAAAATGGCGAAGAGGAGATACATATCCTGAGAGGAGGAAAACCGTATGAGAACGATATGGAGCCCATGGCGCTGGATTAGCGTCTGGGGATGGAGCTGGATCGGCGCAAGCTTGTGCCTGCTGGCACTGGCGGCGGTGTTGGCAGGATGATGGGAGAAGAAAATGACAGAAAAACAATTTATGGAAAGCTCACGGATGATGCTCGACAGCGAGACGCATCTTTGCGCTGCAAGCTTCAGCGACGGCAAGCTGAACCTCGGAATGCATGGGCGGATCGATGAGATTGTCGCCTTGGGGCTCAAGGCAATTATTGCGGCAGCCAAGAAAGCGAAATCTCCGAAGCAAACGCGTCTGCTTCTCAAGGCAGCCGCCGCCATGTTGATTGAGGAGGCGGAATAGTGCTGACTCAGGATGACGAGAAAACAGCAAAAGAAAAAGCGCCCGAAGCGGCGGCAACCGCTCCGAGCGCAGAAGAATAATATTTCACCGTGATTGTATCACAAGCGAAAGGGGAAAATCAAGATGAAGCTGCTCAGACTGACCTATGAGAACTTCAAGGCGCAGACGCAGAACATCGTGCTGAACGAGTCCGACGTTGACATCTTCGGCGCGAATGGCGCGGGCAAGACCACAGCGTTTGACGCCTTCACATGGCTGCTCTTCGGAAAGGACAGCAAGGGGCGCGAACTGTCGGACGACATCAAGAAGCGCTCGGCGCAGGACAACGGCGAGGAGCACAGCGTCGAAGCCGTTCTGCAGCTCGACGGCGGCGAGGCCGTCAAGCTCAAGCGCGTCTTTCATGAGAAGTGGACGAAGAAGCGCGGCAGCGCGACGGAAGCCTTTTCGGGGCACGATACGGACTTCTTCATCGACGATGTGCCCGCGAAGAAGCGCGAGTACACGGAGCGCATCAACGCCATCATGGATGAGGCGCGTTTTAAGCTCCTGACGGATCCGCTCTATTTCAAAAACCAGCTCGGCTGGCAGGAGCGGCGCAAGATTCTCTTAGGCATCTGCGGCGACGTTTCGGATGATGCGGTCATCGCGGCGAACAAAGAGCTTGCCGTCCTGCCGGAGATGCTCTGCGGCAAGAGCATCGACGATTACCGCAAGATGGTGCAGGCGTCGCGGACGAAGACGAACGACGAGCTGAAGAAGATTCCCGTCCGCATCGACGAGGTGCGGCGCGGCCTGCCCGACGTGGAAGGCGTCGCCGAAGAGCCTCTGCGCTTGGAGCTGAAACATTTGCAGGAGCAGAAGGACGAGATCGCCCGAAAGCTCGCGGCGCTCCATGCGGGCGGCGCATCTGCCGAGAAGAAGCGCAGGATCGCCGAGCTGGAAGCGCGGCAGATCGCCGTCAAGAACCGCTACGAGCAAGAAGTCAACAAGGCTGCACTGGACAAGCGGAAGAAGCGCGGCGAGATGGAAACGGACATCGAGCGGGCACAGAGCAGCGTCGCCATACTGAGCGGGCGCATGGAAGCCCTGCAAGCCGACATCGAGGCGAAGGGCGAGGCTATCCAGAAGACGCGCGACGAATGGCACGCAGAGAACGGCAAAGCCTTTTCCGCTGACATCGAGGACGCTTGCCCGACCTGCGGGCAGAAGCTCCCGACGGAGAAAATCGAGGAAGCCCGCCAAAAGGCGCAGGCGGACTTCAACCTCAAGAAGTCCGAAACCCTTGCGGCGATCACCGCACGAGGCAAGAACCTCGCCGCAAAGCTCCAAGAATACGGCGAGGAGCTGGAACGGCTGCAGGGCGAGACAGAAGCCAAGCAGGAAAGAATCCAGTCGATGAAAGCCGCCCTCGCCGCTCTTGCGGCAACGGAAGACACGCTTGCCGACTACGTGCAGGATACGGAATACCTTGCGGCGGAGCGGGAGAAGAAGCAGCTTCTCGCCGAAATCGAGCAGCTTGCCAAAGGCGTGGAGACGGAAGCGTACAAGCTGGAAACGGAGAAGAAAGCCATCGACCTCGACATCGCCGTGCGGACGGAGAGCCTCGGCAAGCTGCAAGCGCATCGGACGGGACTCGACCGCATCGAAGAACTCACGGAAGAGCAGAAGAACCTTGCCGTCCTCTTTGAGGAGATGGAGCACGCGCTTTATCTGACCGACCTCTTCATCAAGACGAAGGTCGAGATGCTCGATGAGCGCATCAACAGCAAGTTCCGTATCGCCGAATTCCGCCTCTTTGAGACGCAGGTCAACGGCGGCGTGAGCGAGTGCTGCAGCGTCCTCTACGACGGCGTGGAGCGCATGAGCAACAGCCAAGAGATCAAGGTCGGGCTCGACATCATCCGAACGCTCAGCGAGCACTACGGCACGACGACGCCGATCTTCGTCGACAACTGCGAGAGCGTCAGCGAGCTTCCCGCGATGGACGGACAAATCATCCGCCTCATCGTGAGCGCCGACGACAAGAAACTGCGCATCGTGCGCAAGGACAAGGAACAGGCGGCAGCCTGACAAGGAGGAAACGAAAATGGCAAACGAAATGCAGACAATCGCGAACGCTCCGCTGGGCGTCACGGCAGGATTCCAGAGCGCGGAGGGCTTCGCCCTTCTGCAGCGCATGGCGACGATGTTCTCAAGCTCGACCTTGGTGCCGACGCAGTTCCAGGGCAAGCAGAATTTCAGCAACTGCGTCATCGCGCTCAACATGGCGCAGCGTCTTGGCGCAGACCCCTTGATGGTCATGCAGAATCTCTACGTCGTCTACGGTACGCCGAGCTGGTCGAGCAAATTCATGATCGCCATGTTCAACCAGTGCGGCCGCTACGAATCCATTCACTACGAGGAAACGGGCGAAAAGGGCAAGGACACGCAGGGCATCATCGCATGGGCAAAGGAGAAGTCCACGGGCGAAATCCTCAAAGGCCCCGAAGTCACCATCAAGATCGCCAAAGAGGAAGGCTGGTACGCGAAGAACGGCAGCAAGTGGAAGACCATGCCCGACCAGATGCTCCGTTATCGCGCGGCGGCGTGGTTCATCCGCACGACGGCGCCCGAGTTGTCCATGGGCTTGCAGACTGTCGACGAAGTGCATGACACCATCGACGTCACACCGAGGGAAATCGTGGAGAAGCCCATCGAAGAAATCCAGCGGAACGCCAATGCCGAGGAGCTTGTCCCGCAGATGGAAGAGCCGCAGACCATCCCACATGCGCCAAAGGTGGATATGCCGAAGGAAGCAGATGCCCCGAAGAGGACGGCGGCAGCGCCGAAAGCGAAGCAGGAGAAAGCCGCTGAGGACGCGCAGGGCACGCTTGAAGGGCCGGGCTTCTGATGCTCGGCATCGACTGCTTCGCCTCCGGCTCTTCGGGCAATCTCTACCGCGTGGACGACAGCCGCACTCGCATCCTCATCGAGTGCGGCGTCAGCCTGAAAGAAATTCAGAAGCATCTCGGATTCGGCCTGTCTGCCTGCGCCGCCTGCCTCATCACGCACGAGCACAAAGACCACAGCAAGGCGGTCAAAGACCTCCTGCTTCGCGGCGTGCCGTGCTATATGAGCAGAGGCACGGCACAGGCGCTGCAGGCAGAAGAAGAGCCGTGCGTAGAAATCATCGCGGACAAGGAGACACGGCGCATCGGCAGCTGGAACGTGACCGCGTTTGGCGTGCAGCACGACGCGAAAGAGCCGCTGGGGTTTTTGCTCGACAACGGAGAAGACCGCGTGCTCTATGCCACGGACACATACTATCTGCGCTACCGTTTCCCGCCCTGCACGGTTCTTCTCGTGGAGTGCAACCATTCCTACGAGATCGTCGACCGCCGCGTGAAGGAAGGGAAGCTCGATCGGACGCTCGCCCGTCGCCTCGTCAAGTCGCACATGAGTCTTGAGAACTTCATTGAGTTCCTGCAAGCCAACGACATGAGCCGAGTGCGGCAGATCTATCTTCTGCACCTTTCCGACGGCAACAGCGACGCGGAAGCCTTCAAGCGGCGCGTACAGCGGGAGACGGGCGCGGAGGTCTACATCGCATAAGGAGGAAGATCATGGCAAAGAAAAACGCAATCCAGATTGCGAAAGTCAAGTACAAAGAAAGCGAAGGAAGAATCTTCATCGGCTACACCAGAAAGTCCGACGAATTTACGGACATCCGCACCAGCAACTCAGATGAAAAAGCCGCACCCGAATTTTATGAGGCGATGGATGCGCTCCAAGCCCACGCAGGGAGCATCTTAGGCTTTACGCAAAAGCAGATCGAAAGCCTCCGTCCCCACACGGTGACCTTCAGCTACGACAAAAAGGATCGCATGAGCGCGGTCATTTCCTGCGTATATGAAACGCCGAACGGCAAGAAGACTAACATCAACACGCCGTTGATGCAATGCCCGGTGGAAGACGCGGGGGATATGGGCATCCAGTTTTTCGCAGAAGATACCGTCAAGGCGCTTTGGGACTTGGAGCTGCAGGCGAGGAAATACCTTGACGGCAAGAGAGCGCAGGTCGCTCTCTTCGGCGAAGAAGCAGATGAGGAAGCCACAGAACCGCCCGTGTGGAACGATATGGGCGAGGGCGAAGAAAACATCGCGGCAATAGCGTCGGGACAAACAGGCGACGTAGTCGTGCCAATGCGAAGGTGAAATCATGGCTGAACGCAGGATGATGGCGAAATCCGTGATCGAGGCGGACAGCTTCATGGACTTGCCGATGTCTACGCAGTGCCTGTATTTTCACATGCTGCTCCGCGCCGATGATGACGGTTTCATTAAAAATCCGAGCGCAATCCGACGCGCCATCGGATGCGGCTCCGACGACATGACGCTTTTGATTGCAAAAAGGTTTATTTTGCCATTTGAGAGCGGTGTTATCGTCATTCGACATTGGAAGATTCACAATTACATTCAGAAAGACAGATACCGTCCATCGGACTGCGAGGAAGCAAAACAGATCGAGACGGATGCCAACAAAGCCTATAAAATCAAGGCTTCTGAGGCTTTGTATCCAGAGTGTATCCAGACTGTATCCAGACTGTATCCAGAATGTATCCAATCTGGATCCGTAGGTAAGGATAGGTTAGGTAAGGGTATATATGCTGCTGCTGCTGACGCGCGTGCGCGCGCGAGGGAGCCGGATTCTCAAAATCGCGACGAGAAAATTTCTGCGAACGAGATGCATGCCGTTGCATCCGCCGCATCTGACGAGCAGGCTGCCGTGTCTGCCGAAAAGGAGCAGGCCGTTGCTCCTCCTGCCGGGGCGTATGCCGTTGCGCCCATGCTGACCGGGACGTGTGCTGCTGCGTCCCACGATGACGAGGCGCATGCTGCTACGCCTCTGACACAAGACAAGGCAAGCCCTGACCGAGAGGCCGTTCTCGGCGGGGACACGCCAAAGAGGCGAGAGCATGCCGTTGCTCTTGCGACAACCGACGACGCAGGGCTTGACGAGAATGCCGTTTCTCAAGAGCCGATGTCGAATGCCGAGGCGTATGCCGTTACGCCTGAACTCTCTGCCGAGGGGGATGCCGTTCCCTCCGAGATGGCCGGATCGAAGGCGGAGAATCGTGAACTGGGGGAAGTCGTCAAAGCCTTTTGCGACAACCTTCAACCGGGCGCAGGCCCGATGGCGCTCGAACAGGTGGCGGATGCATACGACACCTACGGGGCTACATGGTGCCTTGCCGCTATTCGCGAAGCTGCGGAGAGCGGAGGCAGGTCAATCCAGTACGTCTGCCGCATCTTGGAACGGTGGCGACGAGACGGTTTCAAGACAGGGAAAGGGGGAAAAGCCTGTGGAAAAGCTGGAAAACATTCTGGCACGGATGGAGGCGCGTCGAGGTGCGAAGACTTCGACGACACCGACCGAAAACACGTCTATCCGTGGGACGTACAACCTCTCAGCGGAGGCGCTGGAAGCAAATCGTAGCCGAATCCTCTCCGTCGAGCAGGCGCAGGACGTGTGCCGCGGATGCAGCGGAGAGACATGCAAGCAAAAGACGCCGGGCATGATTCCAACGCTCGATGTCGTCGGCGGGCAGCTCTACGAGGGCTATGCCATCTGCCGTCACGAGCGCAATCGCCGTGCACAGGGGAGAATCAACCGACTCTTGCAATCGGCGCAGATTCCGCGTGCCTACGCGTCGGACACGTTCGACGATTACGAGGTCACGGCGGGAAACCATGACGCTGTTCGGGCAGCGCATTGGGTGCTCATGCCGAAGAATCGGCGCGGCATCTTCCTGTATGGCAAGCGCGGCACGGGCAAGACGAAGCTGGCGGCCATCATCGCCAACGAAAAGGCAAAGGCAGGATGCCCTGTGTTGTTCTCCTCTGTGCCCGATCTCATGGCGGACATTCGCTCGGCCTTTGACACAGGGATGACGTCGAAGACGGTGCGAGCCGTGAAAGAGACGCCATGCCTCGTCTTGGACGACCTCGGCAGCGAGAAGATGAGCGAGTGGGTCGGCGAGCAGCTGTTCTGCATCGTCAACCACCGCTACAACCAGAGCCTGCAGACCATCGTGACGAGCAACTACAGCCCGAAAGAGATTCTCTTGCACATGGCGACGCGCGACCGACGCGGATATGTCATCGACGACATGCAGGCGCAGCGCATCTTGAGCCGCATTTATGGCATGTGTGAGCGCGTGGAAATCAAGGGCGCAGATTGGCGCATGAGGGTACAGCAGGGCGCACTTTTCGAGGAGGCAGGCGCATGAACAAGGCAATCCTCTTGGGGCGTTTGACGAAAGCCCCGGAGATTAAATACACGCAGAGCGGCAAGGCAGTCGCGTCGTTCACGCTCGCCATCGACCGCCGAAAGGGCGCGAACGGCGAGAAGCAGGCGGATTTCATCGCGTGCGTCGCATGGGAGAAGACTGCCGAGACCATCGGCAACTACTGCGCCAAGGGACAGCAGATCGCCGTCGAGGGGCGCATCCAGTCCCGAAGCTACGAGGCGCAGGACGGCTCGAAGCGCTATGTGACGGAGGTCGTCGTGCAGAGCATGGAGTTCTGCGGCAAGAAGGGCGACAATGCGGGACAAGGTGCAGGAAGCTCGCCGCCGGATTATGGCGAGGAGATTCCGTTTTGAGGCCGAGGAGGGAGCGTCATGAACGAGTACGTCCCATGCAAGAGGCGCGACCCGACGGCATGGGAAGCCATCGGGCGAATACGGCGCGAGGAGAAGGAGCGCAGGAAGCGGGAGGCGCAAAAGAAAGAGCGCGAAGCTGACGAGGAGAGGAGCAAGGAAGATGCGAGAGTATAAGGCCGTCGTCCTCGGCGAACCCGTGGCGCAGGGAAGGCCGCGCTTTAGTCGGCAGGGCGGCTCTGTCAAAGCGTATGACCCTGCCAAGAGCCGCGACTACAAGCAGTACGTCCGGCTCGTCGCCGCCAAGGATGCGCCCGATGCGCCCGTCACGGGCGCCGTGCTGCTCTCGGTCAAGATTTACAGGGCAATCCCGAAGTCGATGAGCAAGCGCAAGCGTGAAGCGGCGCTCGAAGGAAAGCTCCGTCCGACGACAAAGCCCGACGTGTCGAACGTCCTCAAGGGCGTGGAGGACGCGCTGAAAGGCTTGTGGTACGCAGACGACAGCCAGATCGTCGGCTACGGAGTGCTGGGCAAGTGGTATGACAAGCAGCCGCGCATCGAGATTGCGATGCAGGAGATCGAAGAGGTGCAGCATGGCGAAATGTAGGGAATGCGGTAAAGAAATTCGTTGGATTAAGACCACGGCAGGGAAAGCGATGCCCGTAGACCCAGAGCCCGTGCTGTATTGGGCAGTTCCGGGAGGCGCAGCCCGCATCGTGACGCCCGAAG
>ERZ773005.1484-NODE-1484-length-12129-cov-8.192977_pt1 | contig 12129 bp, 7 predicted proteins | sample MGYA00580666_ERZ773005 | MGnify/ENA primary metagenome ERZ773005 (study PRJEB29015, sample SAMEA2737999) | human oral metagenome | biome: human oral; feature: human-associated habitat; material: dental | place: China | collected 2061 ... | reverse complement strand
AAAAACAGTTGCCAATCACCTTGCACCAGCCAATACAGAGGCGGGCGTCCTGACAGTATTAGAGAACTATTTGAGGAAAGGAGAGAGTCAATGGCTGTCCAATTATTAGATGAATGGCTTTTGAATGAGCAAGAGCAGATCAGAAAAAAATACCAAGAGTTGAATCGTATATCCGTCAAAGACCCCGATGTACTTTTTCTGGGAGATTCTATCGTAGAGTATTTTCCATTACATGAGTTATTAAAAACGTCAAAAACACTAATAAACCGTGGAATTCGAGGTTATCGGTCGGATTTACTACTAGAGCATTTAGTCTCTCTCTTATTTGGGCAGGCAGTTGATAAGGTCTTTCTCCTTATCGGTACCAATGATATTGGCAAGGAAATCCCCCAGCAAGAAACAGTAAAAAATGTGGAAAGTATCATCCAAACGATTGCTAGGAATTATCCTCTTGCAGAAGTTTGCCTTTTGTCTGTCCTACCAGTCAATGAAAGCCCTACTTACAAAAAGCGCGTTCATCTAAGAAACAATCAAAAAATTCAAGCCCTCAATCATGCTTATCAAGAGTTAGCTTCTGTTTATATGAATGTGACCTTTGTAAATGTCTATGACGACCTGCTAGACGAAACAGGACAATTAAAAGAAGCATTTACAACCGACGGATTGCATTTGACGGTTGCAGGATACCAAGTGTTGGTAGGCTACTTACAAAATAAAAACTTAATATAACCTAAACATCACTCTATCCAAATGAGACATTATAACAACCAGCTATGACATTTTAGTTTATTCGATTTTTATTTATATTATAATGTCTTTATCTGATTATTTTATGCATTAGAATTAATAAGGAGAGAGAAATGATAACTATTTTTGTACTAGAAGATGATTTTGTACAACAATCTAGAATGGAGAGGACGATAAAAGAGGTTATGAAGAAAAATTCTTGGAAATATCGTCGTATTCATATTTATGGAAAACCCAATCAACTACTTGAATCTATTACAGAAAGAGGTTCACATCAACTTTTCTTTTTAGATATTCAAATAAAAAATGAATCAAAAAGAGGGTTTGAGATTGCAGAAGAAATTCGAAGAAAAGATCCAAATGCAACAATTGTATTTGTAACAACCCATTCAGAATTTATGCCTATAATTTTTCAGTATAAAGTTGCGGCTCTCGACTTTATTGATAAAGGATTAGATGAAAGAGCGTTTTCTAGACATGTTGAAGAAGCTATCAATACTGTGATAGAACAGCAAGGTCGTACAGTTATTGAAGATTCATTTAATTTTGAAACTTCATTAGCTATGGTCCAAGTGCCGTTTCATAATATTTTATATTTTGAAACATCGCCAACGATTCATAAAGTTATTTTACATACAAAAAATGAGAGAATGGAGTTTTATGCTCGTATTTCAGAAATTGAAAAAGTAGATAAAAGACTTTATAAATGTCATCAACCTTATGTAGTAAATCTTGAAAATATTATAAAAGTGGATAAAGAAAATGGTAAAGTATATTTTGAAGATAATGAACATTGTTTAGTATCAAGAATGAGATTAAAAGGGTTGATAGATAGAATAAAAAAACTTCAATAGTTTGATAAAGTTGGAGAGATTATGGGAGAAGTATTATATAATATTACATTTTTCATTCATATTGTGATTCTATTATTGATTTTTCATCAAGTGAGTGGAGTAAATCTGAGTAAAAAGTGGTTTATTTTTGCACCATTATTACTTCGTTTTCTGTTTTTTATTGCACCTGTGATTGCTTATTTTGTAACGTTACTTTTTTTAGTATTATATTCTTTGTATCGAAATGATTTTCACAATAGGATGTTAGATATCTTTTATGGCTTATATCCTGTTGTTGTAGAAAGTCTTTTTAACAGAATATTAACATTTTTTGTTTTCCCATTATTGGGAGTTAGTATGAGAGAAACAGCTAGTAGTGGATATTTCTCATTATTAATTGAATTATTGATTTTTCCAACTTACTATTTTCTTATAAAATCTTTAAAGATTGATTTTAAAAATTTACAACAAGGTTTTAAAAAGCAATATTTGAATCGTTTTTTATGTTTAATTAATTTGACAATGATTGTATATTTTATTCTTTTGCAAATATTGTTAATTTTTGAAGATGTTATCAATTCTGCGATTTTTTATCGACAACATTTAATTGGTATTTATACTATTTTGTTTTTAATAATGTTGATTTATATAAATACAACTTTTAAAGATAGATTAGAGGAGGAGATTATTTATCAAAAGAATAGGCAATTAGAAGATTTAGCAAATTATAATCGACAAATAGAATCGCTTTATAATGAACTAAGGAATTTTCGGCATGACTATATAAATATTTTAAGTAGTATAAAAACAGGGATTGATAATCGCGATATTGATATTATATCTAGCGTCTATAATTCAGTCTTGTCAAAAACCACGGAGCAGTTTCAAAATCCAAAATATAATATTACCAATTTAATAAAAGTAAAAAATGAAGCAGTTAAAAGCATTTTATCCGCAAAGTTACTTGAAGCACAAAGTAAAGGAATAAACATTAGCGTTGAAGCAGAAAAAGATTTCAGTGAGTCACAAATGGAATTGTTGGATTTTGTTACAATTCTCTCAATATTAATGGACAATGCCATTGAAGGAGCTCAGTTAGCACAGAGTTCGGAAATAACGGTAGCTCTTTTTAATAGTGGTAATACAAATGTCTTGATTATAGAAAATACTACGGATGTTGCAAAGATTGATACATCAGATATCTTTTTATGTGGTTTTTCTTCAAAAGGCAAAGATCGGGGAATTGGTTTATATAATGTAGCAAATATATTGAAAAAATATCCTAATGTATCAATTATTACGCAAAGCAAGGATTTTCATTTTAGACAGACAATTGAAATGAGATAAATTATTAGGAAATAAAAATACTTACATACTTAGTTGTAAGTATTTTTATTTTAGTGAGAATAGGTAAATAACAGATGATTAATGTCTCCCATTTAAAAGTTTCCACCAATCAATTGCATTCATAAGAAATCCACCTCCTTGTATTTATTCTATCGAAATTTAAAGAAAATAGAAGACCATTGTCACAATTGGCTTGTATTTTGTCATAACTGGTAAATAAATTCCTAAAACTATTACAGAATATGACAAAATAATGACAGACTTTGACAAGTTTCTTTCAAATGAGTGAAGTTAAGCTACAATAAGTGTATAAAATATAAATGAAGGCAATAAAAGTGTATCAGAATCGATCAAGTCCATATTAGTGATAAATATTGAATCTAACCATATAAAGGAGAAATAGTAATTATGAAGAATCAAAATTTTAATAAAGAAGTTCAACGCTTTTCAATCCGGAAATATTCATTTGGTGTTGCATCTGTACTGCTAGGATGCTTTCTGTTTAATGTTGCTAATGTTTCGGCAGATGAGACAACCTCAACGTCTACTGTTTCCTCTACAACAGAGTCTGTTGTTTCCCACTCTGATAAAATGATAAATTCTAATGTTGAAAACAACTCTAAGAATAATCAAGCTGTGGATAGTGGTGTATCAAATAAAGTATCTATAGTTGATAATGTTCAAGTTCACAATAAAGAAAAATCAGTTTCAGTTACGGTTCAAACTAAACCAGTCGAAGATACTAAGCCGATATCAGAAAATGGAGTAACGTCTACTGTTTCAACATCTAATGTTCAAGTGGAACATGAAAATAATTCATCAGTTTCGTCCACATCAGACATGAAAGTCAAAGAGACTAGTGAATCTAACAATAATATAATTTCAAGTACTGCTTCTTCTGCTCAAAAAGGCGATAATAATGTCTCAAAAAATAAGAATAACTTAGTTGATAAACACTCAAATGAGTTAAAAGAGGGCGCAACAAAAACTATGCTTGTCTCGAAAATAGCGCGGCATGCATTAGCAGTGAACAATGGAGTGGTTATCGGAGATGATTATCCAGCTGCTTGGAGAAATAATCCTAATCAAGCAGATACTTGGGGGTACGCAACAGGAAATTGTACCTCTTTTGTTGCAAATAGATTGCACAATATCAATCACTTTGAAGTACCAAGAGCACTTGGCAATGGAGGTCAATGGGGAAATAGTGCTAGGAGACTAGGTTATAGAGTGGATAATGTACCTGCACGAGGGTCTGTAGCATATTACAATGATGGTTCCTATGGTCATGTAGCCTGGGTTGCTGATGTTTCTGGTAATAATGTTGTTATTGAAGAGTATAATTGGGCAAGAGCAAACGGTACTTTTGATTATTCTTATCATACTCGAACACAACCTATTAGTGCTTATACAGGTTATATCCATTTTAAAGATCTTGCTGGTGGTTCAACTCCTAGTGAACCTACAAAACCAAATACAGGAGGTACATTACCTTCTTCAGGAACCTATCATTTTACAGACCGAAGAGGAGTCAAAGCAGAACCTAAAATTTCTAGCCCAGACCTTGCTTATTATGATAATGGTTATAGTGTAACTTATGATAAGACTTTAATTGCTGATAATTATGAATGGATTTCGTATGTATCTTACTCAGGGAACCGTCGTTATATTGCTATAAATAAAATTGCAACCCCAACCACTCCAGTTGTAAAAGGGACAATCAATATACAAAATAAAAATGATCAAGCCGGTACTTTTGACGTTGTAATTACCAATGTATCTAGCAATAGTGGATTAAAAGAAGTACAAGTTCCAACTTGGTCTACGCAAAATGGACAAGATGATATCATCTGGTATAGAGCTACTAAGCAAAACGATGGTACTTATAAGGTTTCAGTAAATATTCGTGATCATAAAAATAATCGCGGTGAATATAACATTCATCTCTATTATGTTATAGATAATGGTAAACAAATAGGTGTAGGTGGCACCAAAACGACAATTGCAGAAGTGCCGAAACCAGCAGTATCTCTTGCAGGGAACATTACCATACAGAATAATAATAATCAAACAGGGACATTTGATGTAGTTATTTCAAATGTTGCTAGTCCGAATGGTGTAAAAGAAGTAAAAGTACCTATTTGGGCAAGTCAAAATGGTCAAGATGATATTATTTGGTATAGAGCCACTAAACAAAACGATGGCACTTATAAAGTTTCAGTTCGTGCAAGTGATCATAAAAATTACCAAGGAGAGTATAATATCCATTTATATTATGTCCAAAACGATGGTAAATTAGTTGGTGTTACTGGTACAAAAACAGACGTACACTTTATCACAAAACCTGCTATACCTGACAGAGGAGTTTATACTTTTACAGGACGATCTAGTATTAAAGCAGAGCCTAAAATTTCTTCTCCTGAATTAGCTTATTATGAAGCTGGAAATACAGTTAATTATGATAAAGTTCTATTTGCAGATGGACATTATTGGATTAGTTACCTTTCCTTCTCAGGCAATCGTCGATATATCAGCATTGCCTAATTTTCTAAAGGCAGAAAATAGGAAATACACATATATTACAAATAAATTACAAATATTTCTAAAATATGTTGATTTTTACAAAACAAAGTTGTATAATGATTTTGGAATTTAAGGATTCCTGAAAAAGAAGGGAGATACAATGAAAAATTCATATAAATTAGCAAGTGTAACCATGTTGTGCTCTATGCTCTTACTTGGTGCTTGTCATAAAAACGAAGTCAAAAGTGGGACAAATGGACATTCAGTAAAAACAACGAAAACAACAAAAAGTAGTAGCTCTAAAAAGACAAAAGCTTCTCAAAATAACAAAACGTCTACTAATGATAATAAAACAACTGATAAAGAGCAAGACAATTCGGTTACAAATGCTCAATCATCAGAGATTAGTAATTCAAATAGCCAAAATAGTGCAAGTAGTCAGCAATCTTCGACTCCTTCAATTGTTCAATCTCAAGGAGGAGGTGCTCAAGTGACCTCTGGAACTCTTGAACTGTACCAAGACACGCCAGTTTATGCTTCACCAGATAAATCAAGCGAAGTTGCTTATACTTATCCTAAAGGAAATGTTGATTGGGATCAGTATGTTTTTGAAAACGGTGAAAATTGGTATAGTTTTGTAGTTTCTAATGGAACAGAGTCTAAGCGTTACTACATAGCCTATTCAGATGTAAAACATTAAAGATATTGTTAACCTTTTTTCTTGGATAAGAGAAATATTACAAATAAATTACAAACATTTATAAAATGTGTTAATTTTTACAAAACAAAGTTGTATAATGATTTTGGAATTTAAGGATTCCTGCAGGCATAGCTGATCCTATTACAGGAAATGTCTCTAATACAGATCGTATTTTGATTGGGCAAGATGAAAATGCCAATGCACATACCTTTTATAGAAATTAAGATGATAAACATAAATTAGAAAGTAGGACAAGTGATGAAAAAAAGAATGTTTGATCACGAAGAACAACGTTTTTCCATTCGTAAATATTCGTGTGGTGCAGCTTCTGTTTTGATTGGATGTGTCCTCTTTATGGGCGGTCAAACCGTGTTAGCTGATGAACAAGCTACGACTGGAACAGTACCAGAAGCGGCTCAAGTTGGCACAGTAAATAAGACTCAAAACACAATTAAATCAACTGATGTGTCTTCTCAATCAGCAGCAATTCAAAAAGAAACTGCTGTAACAACAACTGCGCCAACTAGTTCTTCAGCGGATAAAGCTGTTTCTGTAGCTACAGAGACGACACCTTCTCAAGCAACGACTGTTGATGCAGCGACACAGACAGAAGACGAAACAACAAATTCATCTGTTGATGCAACAACAGACACAGCTGATTCTTCAACAACTGCAAAAGTTGAAAAGAGTCCTGTCGAAAAAGGAGCAAGGAAAGAAGAAATTGATGTTGCGAAATTGATGGATAAAACGCAACCAGCACAACAAGCTCGTCTTGCAGAATCCAAAGTAACGCAAAGTGTACCATCCTTACCAAGTCAGGGCTATTACACTTATACGAAACGTACGGAAGTGAAGAATGAACCGAAAGCAAGTGCAGCATTGCAATTTTATGTGAATGCGGGGGATCGCGTTTTTTACGACCAAGTTTTGATTGCAGATGGATACCAATGGCTGAGTTACCGCTCTTATAGCGGAGCTCGTCGCTATGCGGCTATTAATAAGTTGGTAACAGAACCAGTTCAACCTGCAAAGCCAACACCTTCTTCAACAGGAACACTCCCTTCTAGAGGAAGATATGCTTTCTCTAGAACGACAGAGGTTAAGAATGAAGCTAAATTGTCAGCTCCGACACAATTTACCTTTAATAGGGGTGACAGTGTCTACTATGATAAAGTACTGGAAAATGATGGCTATCAATGGATTAGCTATGTTTCATATAGCGGAGTGCGTCGTTATGCAGCTGTTACAAGGTTAGCTCAGCCAGCACCTCAAAAACCAGCTCAAAGTCAAGTGACAGGTACGATTCACATTGAAAACAAGACTTCCCAAGGTTTTGATGTGGTGGTGACGAATGTCAGCTCGACCAAGGGTGTGAAGACAGTGAAGTTGCCTATTTGGTCTAGTCAAGGCGGTCAAGATGATGTAATCTGGTACGATGCGATTAAGCAAACAGATGGCACCTATAAGTTGAGTGTAGATATCCGCCGTCATAAAAATAATCGCGGTGAATATAACATACACATGTATTACATTCAGTCGGATGGTAGCCTGCAAGGGGTAACCGGCACAACAACTAAGGTAGAAGGATCTCAAACGAGTGTAAAAGAAGTACAATATAATGGCTCTTACTACTTTGTCCAAGGAAAATATGACGAGATTGTAGTGGCAAATAAAAAACATCCGATGGCTGCTAACTACAATCCTGGTGAAAATCCAACTGCAAAAGCTGCCTTTCTTCGATTAAGAAATGATATGATTGCTCAAGGCTATAATGTTGGTTATGCTTACAGCGGATTTAGAAGTTATGATTATCAAAAAGTTCTGTATCAAAATTATGTGAACAAAGATGGTCAAGCTGCTGCGGATCGTTACTCTGCACGTCCGGGCTATAGTGAACACCAAACAGGTCTTGTCTTTGACTTAACGGATAAAGCTGGTAATCTTTTGGAAGATGCTGCTGCAAGTACTTGGTTGAAAAATAATGCACATCGCTACGGTTTTGTAGTTCGTTATCAACCAGGTAAAGAAGCTTCAACAGGCTATATGCCAGAAGCATGGCATATTCGTTATATTGGCAAGGAAGCTGATGAGATTTATCATTCTGGTTTGAGTTTAGAGGAATATTATGGCTTTGAAGGTGGAGATTATGTTACGTCAGCAACGCCAAAACCGTCTACTCCGTCTTCTCAAAAGCCAGTTATCCCTGCTCAAGGTGTCTATCGTTTCACGAAACGTTCCTCTATCAAAGCGGAACCTAGAATGTCGGCTCCTGAACTAGCTTATTATAATGCTGGACAATCGGTCACTTATGACAAGGTTTTAAACGCAGACGGTGTAACATGGATTTCTTACATCGCTTTTAGCGGAAAGAGACGGTATATTGCTATTGCTTGATTTAATAGCACAACATCTACGGTTAAAAAACTGTAGGTGTTTTTTTATTTTTTAATATTCAAAAACATTGTTTATTTCTTCACAAATTTGGTCAAAAGGTGAAGGGAATGCTATTTTGTATCAGTTTTTGTGATATTTTCTGAGATTGTGAAAAATTGTGAGCAAATTTTTTGTAAACGAATTCAAAAAGTATTATGATATTAACGTGACTAAAAAAACAGATTTTTAAATTGCAATTCCATTCTCTGGTAATGGAGGATTATGATGTCTGATGTAAAAACAGTTCCTGCTGCTGTCGCCATGCTTCGTGTATTGGAAGCGTGGGGTGTTGAAAATGTTTATGGTTATCCTGGCGGTTCTGTCAATTCAACTATGAATGCACTAGATTTGGAAAAAGAAAACATTCGCTTTGTACAAGTTCGTCATGAGCAAGTTGGAGCTCTTGCGGCAGCAGCTCATGCCAAATTGACTGGAAAGATAGGAGTAACGCTTGGTTCTGCTGGTCCTGGTGCCATCAATCTTTTAAATGGCTTGTATGATGCGCGTGAAAATCATGCTCCAGTGTTGGCTTTAGTGGGTCAAGTACCAAGTACGAATATGAATTATGATTACTTTCAAGAGTTTTCTGAGTTACCCATGTTTAGTGATGTAGCAGTCTACAACCGAGTAGTGATGACACCGGAAAGCTTACCTTATGTTGTGGATAAAGCTATTCGTGAAGCCTATAAAAACAGTGGCGTGTCTGTTATTATCATGCCAAATAATTTTGGTTATGTAGAAATTCCAGATGTAGATTATGCTTCACATACAGCAGAAAAAAGCTTGCCGCTTCCACAGGCGACAGATACTGAAGTGGATCAATTTCTTGAATTGGTAAAAGAGGCTAAACGTCCTATTTTCCATGTGGGTTCTGGTATTGGCGACAAGGCTCATTTATTGGTAGAATTATCTCAAAAATTACAAATTCCGATTGCTGTCGCGGGTCTTGCAAAGGGGAAAATCCCCGAAGACTTTGAAGCGAATTTAGGCACACTTAATCAGGCTGCTTCTAAGGTTGGTGATGAAGCATTTGCAGCAGCTGATCTTGTCATTGCTATTGGGACAAATTTTCCATTTGCTAACTTAGTTTATCGTTCTCATTATTTCAAGTTTGTATCGGTGGATATTGATGTGGCTAATTTTGGTCGTCATCACTATCTAGATTTAGGAATTTTATCGGACTCTGGAAGTTTTCTCCAAAAAGCTTTGGAACGTAGTGCAACCATTGCTCCGCGTCCATTTTATCAAGCAAGTGTGGCAGCCATGAAGGATTGGAAATCCTATCTGGAACGTTTAATGCAAAAAATGGATGGACCATTAGAATTTGAACAAGTCTATCGTGAGATCAATCGTATTTCAGATGCCAATGCTGTTTATGGCATTGATGTCGGGGACAACATTATCAATAGCTTCCGTTTTTTGAACTTTACACCAGAGAAGAAATGGACAATTTCAGCTCTCTTTGCTACGATGGGGTATGGCTTACCAGCTTCTATCGCAGGTCAATTTGCTTTTCCAAATCGTCAAGTTTTCAATATTGCTGGAGATGGTGCGTTTTCAATGGTCATGCAAGATTTGACGACCCAAGTCAAATATCAGTTGCCAGTTATCAATATTGTCACTTCTAATAATTCACTCAACTTTATCAAGTCTGAACAGGAAGATTTGGTCATGAACTTTTCAGGTGTGGATCTTTATGAAGTAGATTTTGCTAAAGTCGCGGAAGGAATGGGTGTAGAGGGAATAACAGTTAAAACTTTAGAAGAATTGCCAGCTGCTTTTGATCGCGCCCTTGAAGTTTCAAGAGATGGAAAGCCTATTCTGATTGATGCCAAAATCACCGATAAGCGTGGTATCCCTGTGGAAGAGTTAGAGCTAGACATTGTTGATGGCGAATTTGTCGAAAGAATCTCTGCTGGTTACCAAGAAACTCATGGACAAATGAGTCCGGAAGAATTCTTTGCAACTTATGATGGGCAAGAACTTCGTCCGATTACAGCTTATTTCAAAGAATATGGTGTCAAGCCATAACACGCTAGACCATTTATTTTAATTTTTACAATCCTTATAGGTGCAAGGGTGGGAAGTGATTTCCCGCTTCTGCCCTATTACAAATTGTAAAAGTTGTTTCAATTTATCAAAATGGTATAAATTTTATACATATTGCTATTATTCTCATCTGTTAGAGAATAGGATTGAGTTTTGTCACATAAAAATGAAAGCGCTTGCTTTAAAGACTCGATTGAATTTTCTCTATGGATATGCGCATATAAGACAGGAGGAAATATGATGTCTTACCAAACTAGTAATGCTGAAGGTCCAATTGATTTCATCAACACATATGATTTAGAACCGATGGCTCAAAAAGTCATTCCAAAAGCTGCATTTGGTTACATTGCAAGTGGAGCTGAGGATACCTTTACTTTGCGAGAAAATATTCGTGCCTTTAATCATAAGCTAATTGTACCTCACACGCTTCGCAATGTAGAGAATCCAAGTACAGAGATTGAATTTGATGGGGATAAATTGTCTTCTCCAATTATTTTAGCACCAGTAGCCGCTCATAAGTTGGCAAATGAACAGGGAGAAGTAGCTTCAGCTAAGGGAGTGCACGAATTTGGCTCTCTTTATACCACCAGCTCTTATTCCACAGTTGACCTTCCAGAAATTTCCCAAGCCCTTCAAGGAACCCCCCATTGGTTTCAATTTTATTTCAGTAAAGATGATGGTATTAACCGTCACATTATGGATCGAGTCAAAGCTGAAGGATATAAAGCAATTGTCCTGACAGCCGATGCAACTGTTGGGGGGAATCGTGAAGTGGATAAACGAAATGGCTTTGTTTTTCCAGTTGGAATGCCAATTGTGGAAGAATACCTCCCTGACGGTGCTGGTAAGACGATGGATTTTGTTTACAAATCTGCTAAGCAAAAATTATCCCCTCGTGATGTAGAATTTATTGCTGCTTACTCTGGTCTTCCGGTCTATGTCAAAGGACCGCAATGCCGTGAAGATGTGGAACGCTCACTTGACGCAGGTGCTTCTGGGATCTGGGTGACAAACCACGGCGGTCGGCAAATTGATGGTGGGCCAGCAGCCTTTGATTCCTTGCAAGAAGTAGCAGAAGCAGTGGACAAACGAGTACCAATTGTCTTTGACTCTGGTGTTCGTCGTGGTCAGCATGTTTTTAAAGCGTTGGCTTCTGGAGCAGATTTAGTGGCTATCGGACGACCAGTTATTTATGGTTTAGCGCTTGGTGGTAGTATAGGAGTTCGCCAAGTCTTTGAACACATCAATGAAGAATTGAGAACCGTCATGCAACTGTCTGGTACACAAACGATTGAAGAAATTAAACATTTCAAACTTCGTCACAATCCCTATAATCCAACATTTCCAGTAGATCCACGAGATTTGAAATTGTATTAAATTGATAAAAAACACAGTTTCCTTTCAATCAAAGGAGGCTGTATTTTTTTGCTTCACAGTAAGATTAACATCATCTAGAGCCAGCTGTTGACCAAATCTCTTACTGATGTGTTTCACATT
>ERZ773005.1482-NODE-1482-length-12135-cov-24.667053_pt1 | contig 12135 bp, 12 predicted proteins | sample MGYA00580666_ERZ773005 | MGnify/ENA primary metagenome ERZ773005 (study PRJEB29015, sample SAMEA2737999) | human oral metagenome | biome: human oral; feature: human-associated habitat; material: dental | place: China | collected 2061 ... | reverse complement strand
CTGAAGAAGAGCGCAATGGCTACATCGCAGCCATGAAGGAAAACAATGTGCCAGAATGGTACATCGAGTCCTGTGGAAAGATCAAGTATATGTTCCCCAAGGCCCATGCGGCAGCCTATGTTATGATGGCCCTGCGGGTGGCCTATTTCAAGGTGCATCATCCGATTTATTACTACTGTGCTTACTTCTCCATTCGGGCTAAGGCCTTTGATATCAAGACCATGAGTGGCGGACTTGATGCTGTCAAGCGCCGGATGAACGAAATCGCTGAGAAACGTAAGAACAACGAAGCCTCCAATGTAGAAATTGACCTATATACGACTTTGGAAATCGTCAATGAAATGCTAGAACGAGGCTTCAAATTCGGAAAGCTAGATCTTTACAAGAGCCATGCGACCGAGTTTCTCATCGAAGGGGACACCCTTATCCCGCCATTCTCTGCTATGGACGGTCTGGGTGACAACGTTGCCCGCCAAGTGGTCAGAGCACGGGAAGAAGGCGAATTCCTCTCTAAGACAGAGCTCCGCAAACGCGGTGGCCTCTCTAGCACCCTAGTCGAAAAAATGGACGATATGGGAATCCTGGGCAATATGCCAGAGGATAACCAGTTGAGTCTGTTTGATGAATTTTTCTAAAATAATTCAAAATGATTTTAAGTTGTCTATGAAACGTGGACTTAAGGCAAACTTGTTAGAAGAAGTTTTGAGTTTTCTGATTGTGGCTCTTCTAATCTAATAGACCAGAAGCGCAAAGATTGTATCTGGATCAGGAGTAAGAAAGGGGAAAAAATGAGGTTTAGTATTGTAGCAGAAGATAAACCAGCTAAAAAATCGTTTAGTTATCAATTAGAGCTAGACACGGATACGATTATAAAGGTGACCGGATTGGTTTGCTCCACTGTAGTTATGGTAACTCTCTTGTCTCTCTTTAAAGATTAGATCAAAACCTCTATTTCAAAAAAAGGAAATAGAGGTTTTTAAGTTTTATAACCGCTTCTAAATGTTTTCATTGAACCTGGATTGTGTTACAATTTTTAGTGTATAGAGTATAGTAAATGAGCTGATAAATCAGTGAGTTTTTATTGGTAATCAGAAGAAAAGAGGAGAAGAGTGTGGCGAAATATTTAGTAGGTCCTTACAACAATAGTTGGAATTTTATGGACGCTTATAACAAAGCTCAGAATGGGGACATCATCGAGTTTGAAGATGGATACGCTTTTCAATGGCCGACCAATCAGGAAATTGTCATTGATAAGGAGCTACATTTTGTAGGGCAAGTGGTTTCTAATCCAAATGGAAATGGCCAAATTTTTAAGAATACCATTGAAGCGGCTTTTCGATTTGTAGCAGGAGCAAAGGTCACTTTTGAAAATCTATGTTTTAAAGTCACAGGGAATTATTCCATCCTTCTGTTATGGAGTGGCTCTGAAGTCACTTGTAAGCAGGTTTGTTTTGAAATTAGCACTCAAAACAATCAGAACTTCTTTCTATACGCAGACACTCATTCTAAACTAATCTTAACTGATATAGAAATGAAGGTTCCCGAAAAACACGATGCTTCAATCGGTATTGTGGCTTCAGAATTATCAATCAGTAATTCAAGGATTTTGTCTAGAATCGATCTATCAGATGGAGCTAGGTTAACCTTAGAAACCGTCGACCTTGAAAAATATGATATTAATACGATCAGTGCGACTAACTCAGAAGTGACTCTCAAGAACTCTACTGTTAAAGGTGGGAATCTCGAAATGGACTATCCACCAGTTTGGTTAGATAATGTAGTCTGGAAATCTGAGAACTGCAAAATCGAATTGCCTGGTGGGACTGCGGTTTGCCTCAATAATAATGTCCAATTCAACTCTGATTCGGACTGCATTACGTCCTTAAATTCGTACGGAAGTATGCTTCGAGCTCATCAAGCCACTTTTACAGAATTTTTATGCATCTATGACCAATCGTTCGCTGCTTTGACAGGAGAGACTACTTTCCTTGCTGAAAATGCTCAAAGAATTTCATTCGGGGCTTTTTCGGATAGTGTAGTAATGGCGGACCAGATGGTTTTCCATAAAATTGCTGATCCAAATATTCGACTTCAAAGTTCTGCCTATATGAAGGCAGAGGCCGTTACTTATACACAGGGAGATGCGCGTGATCTGATAACTGAGATTGAGGATGGTTGTGACTATCTTGTGGGTAGAGAAGTGGCTATATCTAATCCGCAAGTATCTTCAAGCACTGCATCTGATGCAACTGTTCCAACTACTACAGCAACTGCTTCTGAACAGGAAACGAAACGCGATGCACTGGAAGAACTCAATAGCCTGATTGGTCTTGAGAAGGTCAAACATGAGATCAAAAAAATGATCAACATGGTAGAATTTAACAAAAAGCGGATCGCAAATGGCAAGGCTCCTGAAAAGCAAACGCTACACGCGGCCTTTATGGGAAATCCTGGTACAGGGAAGACGACCGTTGCCCGTCTCTTGGGAGAAGTTCTCTTTGAGGCCGGTGTCCTTTCCGGTAAGGAATTTCGTTTTGTCGAAGCGACTGAGTCAGACTTAATCTCCTCTAATGTTGGAGGGACAGCTGAGCAGACCCAGGCTCTTCTTGAAAAAGCTCGTGGTGGGATTCTCTTTATTGATGAAGCCTATAGCTTGGATAAAAAAGACAGTGATGTCGACTTTGGGATCGAGGCCATCAATACCATCCTCAAATTTATGGAGGACAATCGTGATGAGATTATGATTATTTTTGCCGGCTACACCAAAGAAATGGAGGAGTTCTTAAGGACTAATCCAGGACTCCGTTCGCGTGTCCCTAATAACTTCATTTTTGAAGATTTCACAGGCGATGAAATTGTCCAACTGGGTGAAATGATCTTGAACAAGGGAGATTATAAGCTTGAAGACCGCGATTACTATGCTCGTCATGTCAAGCGGGCATATGATGGATCATTGGATAAGAGCAATGGTCGCTGGATTCGTAATCTAGATGAGCAGTTGACCAAGACCATGGCAGACCGAGTAGTGGCCCAAGGTTCAGATGATATCGAGACCATCCTCAATATCGACATCGATGCTGTTCTCAATCAAGGCAAGTACCAGGAAGGGGCAGATAAGGAAGAAGATGGTATGGTAGCCCTCAACCGCTTGGTTGGAATTGCCAAAGTGAAAGAGCAAGTCGAACAATTTGTAGCCATGGCTGAGTTCAACCAAAAACGGGCAGAGCAAGGTGGTCTTGTGGAAGATACAACCCTGCACTCGCTCTTTCTTGGAAATCCTGGTACAGGAAAGACGACCGTTGCTCGCATTTTGGGGAATATTCTCTTTCAAAAAGGAGTCATCAAGCAGAAGAAATTCATTGAAGTATCTAGAAGCAATCTGGTTGGTGGCTACCAAGGTCAAACAGCTTTGAAGACGCGTGAAGTCTTAGAAAGTGCGCTAGGTGGAGTCCTCTTCATCGATGAGGCCTACACGCTCTACACTGGTCAAAATGATGATTTCGGGAAGGAAGCTTTGGATGAAGTCCTCAAATTTATGGAGGATCACCGTCGAGATATCGTCATTATCTTCGCTGGTTATACTAGGGAGATGCATGACTTCTTGCAAGTCAATTCAGGCCTGAAAAGTCGGATTCCAAATGTCTTTGACTTTGAGGACTATAATCCAGACGAAATTGTAGAGATCGGTCTCATGGGATTACGCAAGCAAGGCTACCAAGTCAATGAAGCTCTCTATGGAGAAATTGTGAAAGGAAATTATTTGCGTGCCAATGACCACAGCAACGGTCGCTGGGTCCGTAATCTCAACGAAAAACTTTTACGACAAGTATCGACTCGTGTAACTCGTGAAGGAAGTACAGACTATAATTCCATTTTGGATCAAGATTTGGAAGCCTTGAGGGAGAATGGAAATTCAGACCATCCTCATATGGTAGATGACCAAGGCTATGTCATTCCCTAATCCTCAACTTTCAAAATTCCAAGCGTCTGAAACATTCTTGTTTCAGGCGTTTTTCTCATCGTAGGAAGTCTTGTATAAGCTTTAAATAATAGACTTGATTTTTAATATTCTAGCAGAGAAAAAAGTATTCAAGACGGAAGGAAAGGCACTTTCTGTTGTAAGGATTCTGCAGGAGATGTATACTTATGGTATACTAGGAAGAGAGCATTACTTATTAAGGAGAAAAAAATGGTTTTACCAAATTTTAAAGAAAACTTAGAAAAATACGCTAAATTATTGGTAGCTAATGGTATCAATGTGCAACCGGGGCACACGGTAGCGCTCAATATTGATGTAGAGCAGCGTGAATTGGCCCACTTGATTGTCAAAGAAGCTTATGCTCTGGGAGCTCACGAGGTCATCGTCCAGTGGGCAGATGATGTCACTAATCGTGAAAAATTCCTCCATGCGCCGATGGACCGCTTGGACAACATCCCTGACTATAAGGTGGCTGAGATGAACTATCTTCTAGAAAAGAAGGCCAGCCGTTTGGGTGTCCGTTCATCTGACCCAGGTGCTTTGAATGGTGTGGATGCTGAGAAATTATCAGCTTCTGCTAAGGCTTTGGGACTAGCTATGAAGCCGATGCGAATCGCAACCCAATCCAATAAAGTCAGCTGGACAGTCGCTGCAGCAGCGGGTACTGAGTGGGCTAAGAAGGTCTTTCCAAATGCAGCCAGCGATGAGGAAGCAGTAGATCTTCTCTGGGATCAGATTTTCAAAACCTGCCGGGTTTATGAGGATGACCCAGTAGCTGCTTGGAAAGCTCATGAAGAAAAACTCAGCTCAAAAGCGAAGGTTTTAAATGAAGAGCAATTTTCTGCTCTCCATTACACAGCACCGGGAACTGACTTGACATTGGGCTTGCCCAAGAACCATCACTGGGAGTCAGCTGGCAGTCTCAATGCTCAGGGCGAGTATTTCATTGCCAATATGCCGACAGAAGAGGTCTTTACAGCACCGGACTTCCGTCGAGCTGATGGTTATGTGACCAGTACCAAGCCTCTCAGCTATAATGGCAATATCATCGAAGGCATCAAAGTGACCTTTAAGGATGGCCAGATTGTAGATATTACCGCTGAAAAGGGTGACCAGGTTATGAAGGATCTTATCTTTGAAAATGATGGTGCGCGTGCTTTGGGTGAATGTGCCTTGGTACCAGATCCAAGTCCGATTTCCCAGTCAGGCATTACTTTCTTTAACACCCTTTTTGATGAAAATGCGTCTAACCACTTGGCTATTGGAGCTGCTTATGCGACTAGTGTAGTCGGTGGAGAGAATTTCTCCGAAGAAGAGCTGGAAGCAGCGGGTCTCAACCGCTCGGATGTCCATGTGGACTTTATGATTGGCTCTAATCAGATGGATATTGACGGTATCCGCGAAGACGGCAGCCGTGTAGCAATCTTTAGAAATGGAGACTGGGCAATTTAAGATGACAGGACTAATTTTTGTATTGATTTTTACTTTGCCAGCTTGTTTACTGACGACAGCTGTGGCAGTCATATTGACGCCGTATGAAAAGCCCAAACAATGGAAATTAAAATTATTGGTCAGCTTAATCGGTGCCCTGCTTGGCTTGGTTGTCTTTTTCCCTATCTTTAAAATTTTTGCTTCCTTTGTTGGCTCAGTAATTTCCTTGGCCATCCTTTGGTTGGTTCAACGATTTAAAAAGGAGGATTAGGTCATGCTTGGAAGTATGTTAGTTGGTTTTATCATTGGTCTAATAGCTGCCGCAATTACCAATAGAGGCGAGCGGATGGGTTGCATCGGCAAGATGATCTTAGGCTTACTTGGAGCATGGATAGGCCAAAGTCTTTTTGGGACCTGGGGGCCTCTTCTCCATGACACAGCTGTAGTACCCTCTATCTTAGGCGCAGTGATTTTATTAGCAATTTTTTGGAGACGAGACAGTTAAACTTTGATTCAAAAATCCCTTGAAATAATTTCAAGGGATTTTTTAGTAAATTTGGAATGTAGTAGATTACTTTATGAGAACCTTAACAATAATCCAAAAGAAGCGGAGAAGAATTGGGAATGAAATATGTTTACGGTCATCTTTTAGAAAAAGAAATAATAAAATCTATCACCACATTCTCGGAAAACTGGATGTAAGAAAATTTTTATAATTGTTTGTCACAAAATTTGATACAAAAGCAAATTGACATCAAAAAAGCTTTGATTTACAAGGCTTTTTCTTCTATATTTCTATGCCTCTTGCATGAATTTGGAAGGATTTTTCATATTGAAATTAATCAAAAATATTGAAATGTAAGTGATTTTCAGAAGATACTTTAAGTGATTTTAAATCTGATTATTTCAAAATGGGGCAAAAGTGAGGCATGAATAGAATGTTTATTTTTATCAGCGTGTTTTAGGTGGTTGCGTCTTTCTTATTCTAGATAGATTTTAAACAATTGTTTACTAATAGATTGCTTCCTTGAAGTTTGAAAAATGTTAGTGCGTATAGTTTGTGCTACATTATAATCGTTGAGCTTCTATAATCAGAGATTGGAAAAAGTTAAAATTTAGGATGGTATGGGCAATAAGTTAATAATAAATTTATCAAATTGTATGTTAAAATATTTACTAGTATAAACCACTTTCTATATTTTTTGTCAATATTGCAAATTTCATTCATTAATTAGAGTGGATTTATACTTTGGAAAACATTAATATGAGGAATGCTGTTTTGAGAAAAATTTTACAGGATGACAAGCTTTATTCTTTAACAGAATTTAGAAATAAGATTTATGATGATCTAGATTTAACAAGAAGTGATTTAGCTATTTTGTTATGCGCAATGTTGATTGCATCTATTGGCTTAAACATGGATTCTACTCCAGTTATCATTGGTGCAATGTTAATTTCTCCGCTAATGACACCCATTCTTGGGATTGGTTTTTCGCTAGCGATATTGGATATGAATCTGCTCAGAAAGTCGTTTAAAATTTTGTTTATTCAAGTTTCGTTGAGTCTTATAGCATCAACAGTTTATTTTCTAATTTCTCCTATTTCTTATGCAAGTACAGAAATTATTGCTAGAACGTCTCCAACAATTTGGGATGTAGTTATAGCTTTTGTGGGTGGGGTAGCTGGAGTTATTGGAGCACGAAAAAAAGAAGCAAATAACATTGTACCTGGAGTAGCTATCGCAACGGCTCTTATGCCTCCTGTGTGTACTGTTGGTTATTCTATAGCAACAGGAAACTTTAAGTTCATGCTTGGTGCATCTTATTTGTTTTTTATTAATTGTAGCTTTATCATGATTGCTACCTATATTGGAACAAGCTTAACTATGGTGAAAAATCATTACATTAAACATAATCAAGAAGCTTATAAAATGAGAAAAATATTAATTCTAGTTTCGCTTATTCTTATTATTCCAAGTTTGGTTTCAGCAGCTACGTTAGTTAGAGAAACACTAATTAATGAATCTATAAATAAATACTTATCTGATCAGTTTAAAGAGCAGACAGTACTAAAAAAGAACTTTATCAAAGAGAATAATACACTAAAGTTAACTATTTCAGGAAAACATCTTTCTGACGAGGAATTAAAAAAAATAATTGGTAAGCAAAACGACTATGGTTTGCAAAATATTTCAATTCAAATTTCACAATTATCCAATGATAGATTGACTGAAAAAGAAGTAGTAGAATTTATTATTCAATATAAGAATGATCAGGATCTTCAAAAGATTGATAAGGAAAAGAGTGAAACGAAGACTAAAAATGAGTAATCAAATTACCTTTCGTTGCAAGAGAAATGAAAAAGAGAACATTAATTGTTCTCTTTTTTACTATTATTAATTACAAAGATATTTTGCAAGAGAAATTAACTCTTAGCTTTATTTGTCATCTTTATTAATCATATTTTTAACGCCTTCAATTGCGCCTTCGACAGCATCTTTGGCATCTTCAGCGACTTCTTTAACTTTAGAAACTACTTTTTCAGCAGCCCCTTCTTTTTCTGTTTTTTTATCACCAGTTAATTTTCCTAGTCCTTCTTTAACAGAACCTTTAGCTTGGTTGAATTTTTCTTCTGTAGACATAATCTTTACCTCCATTATGAGTTTTTAAATATTTTATTTATAGAAAAGAAATAAAATAAAAATCTCTTTTCGTAGTTCTAGTATTAATGAACGCGAGTTTTTTCCTTAGAAGTAGCGTCTTTAACAGCCTCCACACCATCACCAACTTTTTCTTGAACAGCTGAGAAACCACCGCTAATACCAGATTTTGCTTTTTCGAATTGCTCTGAAGCAAATTCGCCTGTTGATTCTGCAATATCTGTTACTCGGTCTTGAAGACTAACTGAATCAGCTTCATGCTGTTCTTTAGTTTTGATATCAACAACATTAACATTGACTTCAACAACTTCTAAGTCAGTCATCTTAGAAACTTCTTCGACCACAACTTTTTTGATTTCGTCGTATAATGCAGGAACATTCTTTTGATATTCAACTACTACATTCAAGTCAACAGCTACTTGTTCTTTACCAACTTCGACATTAACACCGTTAGTGACATTATCAGTGTTAATCAATTTATCTGCTAAGTTAGAGAAGAAGCCACCGTCAATAGCCAGCAAACCTGAAACTTTCTCTAAAGAAAGGCCAATAATTTTTTGAATGACCTTATCATCATAAGTCAATTCACCTTTTACTTCGTGAGCTGCTTGAGCAACTTCTTTTTTTGCAACATCTTTAACATCTTTATTTGACATGTTAAACTCCTTTATTCTTATTTAAATATATTTTTGTTTTGAATATAATATCCGATTCCTGCCCCTAGAGTAGCGCAAATCAAGACAAATAGAGTCTTAAAGAAGCCAAAGGATAGGATAAAACACGCTAGAATAATGCCTGCTAATCCAGACAAGATTGGATATTGATATTTTTTAAACCATTCCATTTTTCACTTCCTTACTTTACACGACTAGTAGTTTTTTTAGCCACTTCTTTTGGCTTGAAGTCTGAGACAGAGATTTTAAGCTTGACATTATGATTGATTCCGAAGAATTCTGTCAATCCAGACGCAATTTCTTCTTGAATCAACTGACTTCTCTTGATAATGTTTTCCGAAGGAACGATTGCCCCTTTAACGGACACCATGCATTTGTTTTTACGGCTATTTACTGAAACTGTAGGATCTTTAATTAAATCGTGATCTGTTACCAGACTACGAACAAATCCTTCAATCGCTGAATTTTTCAGCATCAGTTTCCCATCCGCATCAGCTAGCTGAATTTCTAAACGTCTCTTAGGATAAAAAACTATCACTAACATCAGTAGTAAGATTAAGCTTGCTAAAACCACAGTGCCCCAAAAGACATATCTAGAAAGATAGTATCCTACAAAAGGAATTTGCTTCCAAGTGAACAACTTCCAGGTAAATAGTTGAAGCCCCAGACCGCTAACTTTATGAAAATCTAGCAAAACAGGAATCAAAATCGTCAAGATTAAAATACATAGTATGAGAAAAAGTATTTTTCTTGATTTTGACATATTGAATCCTCACATCATTAAGTTTTAAATTGTATTCTGAAAGTAAAAAGACAATTTATGCCTTTTTACCTACAAAAAATGATACAACAGCTACTACAATAACTGCACCAATGATAGAAGGAAGCAAGGCCATACCAGCCAAACTAGGACCCCAAGTTCCCAAAAGTGATTGACCGACAGTTGAACCGATTAAACCTGCAACAATATTTGCAATAACACCCATAGAGCCACCTTTTTTAGTGATTGATCCAGCAATAAGACCAATAACACCTCCGACAATAATAGACCAAAGCATATCGATTCTCCTTTCTAAATTTACTAAATCAAAATTCAAATCTTTTGATTAATATGATTATATAATTTTCCAACTTTGAAACATAATAATTCAGCTTACTTTTATCGTCGCTTTTATGTATCTTAGATACATAAAAACAATAAAACGTTTATTTCATAGGGTTTTGATAGAAAAACAATATGATTTCTCATATATTTTTGAGTTATTGGATTAGTTTAAATATACACAATATGGTATAATTGCATGACAATATAAACACTATATTATAAAGAAAGATAACATTTTTAATGCGAGAATTACTGTCTAAAAAAAGTCACAGACAATTAGAATTATTAGAATTGCTATTTGAAAACAAACGATGGTTTCATATTTCTGAGTTAGCAGAATTATTACACTGTACAGAACGTTCTGTAAAAGATGACTTGTCCCATGTCAGGTCTGCTTTTCCTGACTTGATATTTCATTCCTCTACAAATGGTATCCGTATCATTAATACCGATGATAGTGATATTGAGATGGTTTATCACCATTTTTTTAAACATTCAACTCACTTTTCAATTTTAGAATTTGCCTTCTTTAATGAAGGATGTGATGCTGGTAGTATTTGCAAAGAGTTTTACATCAGTTCATCCTCGTTTTACCGTATCATCGGTCACATTAATAAAATTATTAAGAAACAATATCGTTTTGAAATCAGCCTCAATCCAGTTCGAATTACTGGAAATGAGATCGATATCCGTTACTTTTTTGCCCAGTATTTTTCAGAGAAATATTATTTCCTTGAATGGCCCTTTAAAGATTTTTCAGTAGAACCTTTGTGTAAGCTTTTAGCACTGGTCTATAAAGAAACTGCCTTTCCAGTCAATTTCGCAACTCAACGAATGTTAAAGTTGCTCCTTGTTACGAATTTATACCGAATAAAGTTTGGTCATTTCTTGGAAGTTGAGAAAAATTCTTTTAACAATCAATTGTTAGAATCTTTTATGCAGGCAGAAGGAATCGAAGACATTGTAGCGAGCTTTGATTCTGAATATCATATCTCTTTGAATAAAGAAGTGATAGGTCAACTATTTGTATCCTATTTTCAAAAAATATTTTTCATAGATGAAGAAGTATTTCTGAACTGTGCAAAAACAGACGGCTATGTAAAAAAATCGTATCAGTTATTGGGAGATTTAGTGGATCAGGTATCAAGAGAGTATAATCTCCAAGTGGACAATAGAGACAATCTGATCTGGCATCTGCATAATACGGCACATCTGCATCGTCAGGAATTATCTACAGAGTTTATCCTATTTGATCAAAAAGGCAATACAATCAAAAACTTTCAAAATATTTTCCCTCGCTTTGTTTCAGAGGTGAAGGAAGGAATTGAACATTATCTAAAGACTTTGGAAATGGATTATAATTCAATGAAAGTTAATCATTTGTCCTATACTTTTATCACTCATAGCAAACACTTAGTGTTAAATCTTTTACAAAATCAACCTAAATTAAAGGTTTTGGTCATGAGTAATTTTGATCAGTATCATGCAAAATCAGTAGCAGAGACACTTGCTTACTATTGCAGTAACAATTTTGAACTGGAGGTTTGGGGTGAATTAGAGTTATCACTTGATGCTCTAAAAGAATCACCTTACGACATCATTATTTCTAATTTTATTATTCCACCAATTGAGAACAAGAGACTTATCTATTCCAATAATATTAATACAGTCGCACTCATTTCTTTGCTTAACGCAATGATGTTTATTCGATTAGATGAGTAACTTAGATTATTTTTATAACAAAAAAACCGCAATATTGCGGTTTTTGTTATAAGAAAAGAATGTTCATCTATATTAGACTCAGAATATCCTAAAAATCTTGTCATTTTTTAGTTCGGAACAAGCAAAAAAGCCTTGATTATCAAGGCTTTCTTTTCTATTTCTATGCCCCCTGCATGAATTTGTAAGAACTTTTCATATTGAAAATAAACAAAAATGTTGAAATATAGCTGATTTTAGGGAAATACTTTTAGGTATTTTCAATGTCAGGATTTAAAAATGGGGCAAAAGTGGGGCAAAAACAAATTAACGAAAAAAATATCGAGTTCGTGCATCAAGTAAATGATAAATTGCAAGAATAAGTGCAACATTTACTCGAACTCATCCTCTAGAGCTTCACTAGCAGTTCTGTAAGCTAAACATTTTCGTGGTCGGTGATTGATATCATATAAAGCCTTGGTTCCCAAAGCTTTTTTATGTTATAAACTCATTAAAAGAACCCCCAGTTAGATTTGGAATATTTTTTATTCTGTGTCATATAAAAATAAATAAAATGAATGGCTATAGC
>ERZ773005.1476-NODE-1476-length-12154-cov-9.233325_pt1 | contig 12154 bp, 11 predicted proteins | sample MGYA00580666_ERZ773005 | MGnify/ENA primary metagenome ERZ773005 (study PRJEB29015, sample SAMEA2737999) | human oral metagenome | biome: human oral; feature: human-associated habitat; material: dental | place: China | collected 2061 ... | reverse complement strand
ACCGTCCGATTAACAGTCGGATGCTCTGCCGTTGAGCTACGCAGGATTGCGACAAGAGAAAATACTAGCAGAGCCGCCAAGCGGCTGGCAACTTGGAGGCACCTCGCCCCTTATGCTGCACATCACGTCGGCGGCTATGCTCCGACCCCGTCCCAACAGGCACGCGCACGCCGCTACCTGGCGAGGCTTCCACGGACCTGCAAAGCGGCGGACCCGCGCGCCTCACTCGGCGCTGCGGGTCCGGCGGGCTCGCCACGCGCAGAGCGGCAACGTCCGCGTCATCGCCACTGCGGGTTGTCCGTGTCGACGCCTCGCGCGCGTGCAACATGCTCGATCGCGGTCGCCAGCCACCGGGCGAACCCCTCCTGCTGGGAGTCGTAGTGGGAGCGGAAGCCCTCGTCGCGCAGGTAGGCCCGCGAGATCAGGTAGTGCTTCGCGGGGCTCACGGGGAAGTACTCGCTCAGCGCCTCCCTGTGTGCGTCGACCAGCTCGGCGGCCCGGTCGCTGTCGGTGGCAACGCCACCGCGAATGGCCTCGATCATGTCCGATTCGATCTGCTGGATTCGTTCGACGTTGGCCTGCCACTCGTCTTTCCGCCACGAGGCGGTACGACGGTGCCACTCCTTCCAGTCGTCGGTCTCGCCGTAGCATTCCTCGGCTCGAGCCTGGTGGGCCGCAAAGTCGGCGTCGTCCAGGATCTCCCCGATCTCTTCGACGGTGAGCGCGTTATCGTTCATTGCATCCTCCAAGAGTATGTCCAGTGCTTCAATCATCTTGTCCGTCTCTCGACGCTGAGCAATGAGGCTCTCCCGCTGCCGCTTCAGGTGCGAGACCCCCGACTCTCCGGAATCGAGGAGCGCCTTGATGTCCGTCAGCTTCATCCCCGTCGCTCGGTAGATGATGATCCTCTGGACGCGCGCGCAGTCCTCGACCGAGTAGAGCCGGTAGTTCGACCAGCTTCGCTCGGCGGGAGCCAGGAGGCCCTGCGCCTCCCAGTGATGCAGCGTTCGCACCGTCAGCGAGAATCGCTCGGCGACTTCGCCAACGGTGTAGAGAGTCTTGTCATCGCTCATGGAAATGATCCTGAAGCCTCACGTCGCGTCATGGTCAAACGGAAGAGTGCGTGTGCAGCACAGATGCATCGTGCCACAGACATTCCTGTTGGGCCCACCCCCCGCGTCGACACGCGCCCAATGCCGGTGCCTGCGCCCTCGTCACCGCACCGACGAGGTTCCAACCACGCCAGGGCGGCCACCCCTGCAGCAGCTGTGGGCCCCCACCCGTGGTCACGGTCTTCCAACGGCGATGCGGCGCGCAGCGCTCCGCCACGGTGGAGGCCTCCCGTCGGGCATGCAGCGGGCTGCAACGCACCACGGTCCCGATTTCAGGCGAGCGCGCAACCAACCTTGACGAGGCGGCGAAGCACGCGATCCACACCTCAACGCCCCGCGAACACGCAACCAACAGCATGACGACAGCAAGGAGGCATGACACCAGTGAGAACGAGCCACCGTCTGGAGGCGCGTGCAAGAAGGCTCAACGCTTCAATCGGTGTGAGGGATGCCCGAAGGCTGAAGAGGCGCCCGGTCGCCTCGGAGGATTCAACCCGATCGGGAAGAATCAACCCGATCAGAAGGGGTTGAATCCTCCCGATCAGGTGCACACCTCGCCCCCCGCAAGAATATTCACGCATCCGACCGCCACGAAGCGGCTTGCGACACCGAGAACATCGGCGGGCCGGGACACGGACCAGCCCCACCGGGCGCCACCGCGTCGGGGAGGGCCGCAAGGCCACGCTGCAGCGCCCGTTGGCAGTGCCCGAAACAGCAGCGAGACCACAAGCAAACACACGGCCACACACGCGCACGCCCCGCCCCGCGGATGCGGGACGGGGCGTGCTCACCCGACGAGGGGTGAGAGTCTGAAAGAATCAGACGGGGAAAGTCACTTGAGGGTGACCTTGCCGCCGGCCTCTTCGATCTCAGCCTTGGCCTTCTCGGCGTCTTCCTTCTTCGCGGCGGGGAAGATGGTGGAGGGCGCGGAGTCAACCAGGTCCTTGGCTTCCTTCAGGCCCAGGCCGGCCAGGTTCTTCACGACCTTGACGACCGCGATCTTCTTGTCGCCAGCGGACTCGAGGACGACCTCGAACTCGTCCTTCTCTTCGGCGGCGGGGGCGTCGGCGGCCGGGGCGGCAACGGCGACGGCTGCGGGGGCAGCGGCCTCAACGTCGAAGGTCTCCTCGAAGAGCTTCACGAAGTCGGAGAGCTCGATGAGGGTCATTTCCTTGAAAGCTGCGATGAGCTCGTCATTGGAGAGCTTAGCCATGAGTGGCATCCTTCCTGATTGGCCTGCACGAGTGCAGAATGTTGGGGTGTTTCACGCAGCCCGGATGGCGGCGTGGAACATGGCCTGTCTCGTCAGGCCGCTTCGCTCTGCTTCTCGCGCAGAGCATCGATGGTGCGCACTGCCTTGACGGGCAGAGCGTTGAATGCGAACGCCGCCTGACCAATCTTGGCCTTGAGGACGCCTGCGGCCTTGGCCAGCAGGACCTCGCGGGACTCGAGATCGGCAAGCTTCTTGACAGCCTCGACGCTCAGGGGAGCGCCGTCCATCGCGCCGGACTTCAGCACGAGGGCGGGGTTGTCCTTAGCAAAATCACGCAGCGCCTTGGCGGCCTCGACGGGCTCACCGGAGACGAAAGCGATGGCTGTGGGGCCCTTGAGGTCCTCAGCCAAGAAGTCGAGACCGACCTCCTTGGCTGCCAGCCGCGCCAGCGTGTTCTTTGCCACGGCGTAGGTCGCGTTCTCGCCCAGGCCGCGACGCAGCTGCTTGAGCTGGCCAACGGTCAGGCCGCGGTACTCGGTCAGCAGGACAGCGTCGGCTACGCGGAAACGCTCCACGAGCTCGGCAACTGCTGCCACCTTGTCGGACTTCGCCATGGTCCTCCTTCCAGATACGTGACCGCAGGCACGAAAAAACCCGACACGCAGGATCGTGTCGGGCGTACGCTCGATTGCAGCAATGTGCTGCTCACTCACCTGCGCTGGATTTTCCTCCACTATCGTGGACACCAACGGTCTTCGGCGAGAATTAGCTTAACAGGGCGCGCAGGGCCATGCAAGCAACGGGGCGAGCATCACAGACGAGGCCAGGACAAACTCGCCGCGCCCACAATCCACCGCTGGGCACACCATCCTACTCGCGAGGCCGGGTCACGACGAGCATCAGACGAGCTTCCATCCAGCTGCCCGCGAGCGCGCGTCCCAGAACGCCCGGTATTGGCCGCCCGATTCGGCGTAGAGCTCCTCGTGCGTGCCGATTTGGGCGACGCGCCCGGTGTCGTCGAGAACCACGATGTGGTCGGCGGCCGTGATCGTGTCGAGCTTATGGGCTATGACGATGAGGGTGGCATCACGCCGCAGGGCAGCCATCGCATCGGTGACGCGCGATTCGTTCTCGGGGTCGAGGGCGCTCGTGGCCTCGTCGAACAGGACGATCGGGGCATTCTTGAGGAGGGCGCGGGCAATGGAGACGCGCTGGCGTTCGCCTCCTGACAGCGCGCGGCCACCCTCCCCGACGGGGGTGTCCCAGCCGAGGGGTAGGCGCCGGACGATGTCATCGACACCGCTCAGACGAGCCGCATCCTCGATGTCCACACGGCTGGCGTGGGGGTTGCCCACGCGCACGTTGGCCTCGAGAGTGTCATCGAAGAGATAGACATCCTGGAACACGAGGGAGAGCTGGGCCATCAGGTCGGCGGTCTCCCAGTCGCGCACGTCGCCGCCTCCCACGCGCACGCTGCCCGCATCCACGTCGTAGAAGCGCGCGACGAGGCGCGCAATGGTGGTCTTGCCGCAGCCAGAGGGGCCGACGATCGCGGTCATGGTTCCGGGGTCCACGCGGAAGGATACGCCTTGCAGGACCGGGTGGTCGGCCTCGTAGGAGAAGGAGACGTCCTCGAGGGAAACGGACGCGCCCGACGAGGCCTGGGCCTCGTTCGCGGATCGCCGACCGTCGGGCGTCGGCAATTCGGGTGCGGAGAGGATCTCATGGCTGAGGTCCAGGACGGGGCGCCGGGTTTCGAACGCGGAGGCGAGCGCACCAATGTCGACGAGGATCTGCGTGAAGCGCAGCAGGAGGCCAATGGAGACGACCGCTTCCACCGGGCCGACGGTACCGGCTACCGCGAGCCAGCCGATCACGCAGATAAGCGTCACGACGACGGTCTGGGCGGCCATGCCGTTGACGATCTGGCCGAGGGTCTCCCTTATGAGTGAGCGGCGCGCGGCCGCCCCGTACTCGGATTCGGCCTGCTGGAGGGGCTCGTAGGAGGAGGCGCGTCCGCACGCGCGCAGGGCGCCCTGCTTGGTCGCGTATTCGACGATGCGGTGGGCCAGCTCGCGGGCGGGAGGCTCTTTCATTGCAGCCCCCGACCGCAGGCATCGTCGGGCCACCCACACTCCTCCGCCGACGACCGGGATCGCGGCCACGCACACCAGTGCGAGGACCGGCGAAAACACGGTGATGCCGACGAGCATCGTCAGCGAGGTGACGATCGCGGCGATGAGGGGCGAATACATGTGCGCGAAGATCTCACCCAGAACCATGAGTTCGCGCGAGACGAGGCGCGACGTCTTTCCGGCGGTGTCACCGCGGAAGGAGCCGAGCGGCAGGGAGGCAACCTTGTCGCCGATCGCTCGGTGCATGTTCGACAGGAAGTCGAAGGCCACCGAATAGGAGCGCATGGCCAGGAGGTACTCGACGACAAAGGAGGTAAGGGCGCACAGGGCCAGCACAACGAGCCACGATCCCAGGCGCAAACCCCACGCGGAGCTGCCCGAGGTCAGGGTGATCGCAGCCGGGATGAATGCGACCAGGGAGAAGCCGCGCACCGCGCCGACGATGCAGGACAGGAGGGTTGCCTGGGCGAAGTCGGCTCGCCCCTGCTCGGAGAGGGGTTCGCGCAGGCGGGCAATGAGACCGAACATGTCAGTGTCCTTTCACGGGTGAGCTCATGCGACGCATGTACGGGTGGTCGGCGAGCTGGTCGGGCGTGCCCAGCGCAATGAGGCGGCCTGCCTCGAGGATGGCAATCTGGTCGACGCCGGCAATGGATGCTGCACGGTGCGCGATGACCAGGACCGTCTTGCCTTGAACGAGGCGGGTGAGCGCCGCCTGGATATCGGCTTCGGCCTCCGGGTCGGTGAAGGCCGTGGCCTCGTCGAGGACAAGGATGGGGGCGTCGACGAGGAGGGCTCGAGCGATCGCGATTCGCTGAGCTTGGCCACCAGAGGGATGCGCGTCCTCCCCGATGACGGCATCGAGGCCTCGGGGCAGAGAACGCACGTAGTCGTCGATACGAGCGGCCCTGGCGGCCTCCCACACCGCGTCATCGCTGGCACCCGGAACGCCGAGCGCAATGTTGTCTCGCACGGAGATATCGAGGAGCTGCGGATCCTGGAGGACAAAGGAGACGTGCCGATAGAGAACGTCGGGGGCTATGTCGCGCACGTCGATCCCGCCGATGCGCACGCTCCCCCTGTCCGGGTCGGCGAAGCGCGCAACCAGCGTCGCGAGCGTCGATTTTCCTGAGCCGGAGGAACCCACGAGGGCGGTCACCGAGCCCTCGGGGATCGTCAGGCTCACGTCGTCCAGCGCGAGGGTCGCTCCGTAGGAGAAGGAGACGCCATCAATCTCGATGTCAGCTCGCTGCGGCTCTGCACTTCCCTTAGCGGGCAGCGGATCGACGGAGAGCAGGTCCACGATGCGCAGCGCTGCAGCCCCGGCGATCTGGTAGGCCCACGTCGTCGTCCCGAGAACCTCGATGGCCGCCGGGATGACGAGGGCGATGAGCGCGCAGGTGATGACCTGGACCGGACTCACGATCCCCGTGGCCGCGAGCGCCGAACCGCCCGCCGTGGAGATGAGCAGGATCAGGGAGGGGGACACGGTCGCCTGCCCCAGCGCGGAACCCTTCAGCAGCGGACCGCACCAGTCGACGTAGAAACGGGAGAAGTCCTCGGCGGCCCGTGTGAATCGCTCGTGTGAGCGCCCGACGGTCCCGAACGCCTTGACGACGCTGATGCCGGACACGAACTCGACCATCGTGGACGAGACGCGGGAGAGGTGTCGGTCCATCTCGGCGGTCTTCTCCCCCATGCCTCGCATCATCCACGCGTTGAGGAGTCCGTAGACGGGCAGCGTGGCGATCGACAGGAGTCCGAGTCGCCAGTCGACGACGAAGGCGTAGATGAGCAGGGATGCCGGCGCGCTCACGGCAGCTGCGGATTCGACGGGCGCGTGCGCGATGACCGTGTGCACATCGTGCGTGTCGTCCTGAATGGCCTTGCGCACGGCCCCCGAGTTCGTGGATGTGAACCAGGTGAGGGGCGCTGCGGCGAGGACGCCCACCATGCGCGAGCGCACGATGTGCCCGAAACGCACGTCCGCGAAGTGGGTGACGGTCAGAGCGACGAAATAGATCCCGTAGCGCACGCCGAAGGCACCCGTCAGCCACATGAGCAGCGTCATCACCTCACTGCGGTCCGGGGCAACGCCCGAGCGCGCCGCGTCCAGCAGCACTTCCCCAAGCTGGACGAGGACCACGTAGGGGGCAACCGCGAGCGCACCGTAGATGAGACCGAGCACCCGGGACAGCATCATGGATCCACGGATGGGTGCGGTCAGTTCTTTGAAGGCACGCTGACCCGCCAGGTGGGCCGCGCGCGGGTCTTCCATGCGTGCTCCGTCGTCATGCGGGTCACGTGGGGACGAGGCAGTGGTGTCCTCGCGCTCGTCGGTGTCGTTCATTGGTGGTCTCCTTCGCGAGCACGCTTGGTGCCCATAGGGGTGAGCGTGATGAGTTGGTCCGCGCAGGCTGAGGCGAACTCACCGTCGTGGGTGACGACGATGACGGCTGCGCCTTCGTCCGCGACGCGGCGCAGGGTGGAGGTGATGGAGTCGAGGTGCCGGGCATCGACCCCAGACGTGGGTTCGTCGAGGATGACGACTCGGCGCCCGGTCGCCCGGGCGGCGGCAATGACGAGGCGCTGTTTTTGCCCTCCCGACAGACTCAGCGGATGCCGCTCTCCCAAGTGCGCGAGGTCGAAGTCGGCCAGGAGCTGCTCCCCGGCTTCGCCGCTCGCCTCGGACGCTCCGATCGTCAGTTCACCTGCGAGCGTGTCGGAGAACAGCTGGCGTCCGGTGTCCTGCATGACGAGAGCGCACGCGGCGCGCCGCTGCCGGGGAGTCACCTCCTGGCCGTCCAGGGTGATCGTCCCGGAACCGGGAGCAGCCAGCCCGCACAGCACGCGCACGAGGGTCGTTTTCCCGGCGCCGTTCTCTCCCGCGATGCAGGTGATCTGCCCTGCAGGAAAATCGACGTCAAACCCCTCGAACACACGAGCGTTCCCATAGGAGAAGCTCAGGTCCCGGCAGGACAAACGGGCACGGCCATCAGGCGAGGCCGCGTCCCCGGGGTCCCGCACAGGCACCCACGCCTCGGGAGGCCCAGGGTCCACGAGGGTCCGTAGGCCGAGCGAGCGCCGCTGCGCGTCGTCCAACGAGTAGAACTCCTCGCCAGTCCATCGACGCGTGATCCTTCCGCCCTCCATGAGGAGCACCTGGTCGGCGAGCCCACGCAGGAAGTGGAGGCGATGCTCGACGACGAGGATCGTCATCCCCTGGCCTTTGAGGATCGCGAGGGCGCGTCGCACGTCTGCAATGGCTTCGGGGTCGAGGTTAGATGTCGGTTCGTCGGCGAGGAGGACCGGGGCACCGGATGCCAGGGCGCAGGCGAGCGCCACCTTCTGCAGCTGGCCGCCCGAGAGGGTGGACAGCTTGCGGTCCATCAAATGCACGATGCCCATGAGGTCGGCGGCGCGCTCGCTGCTCTCGATCAGGGCCCGGCGGTCGCGGCCGTAGTTTTCCCCGCAGAAGGCCAGTTCCTCGGCGACGGTGTCGCAAAAGAACTGGGTGCGGGGGTTCTGGAAGACCGAGGAGCACAGGTGACCGACCTCGGTCAGGGGAACCTCGGTGAGGTCACGCCCGTTGATCCGCACCGCGCCTTCCAGTTCTCCCGGCGTCATCTGCGGGACGAGGCCGGTGAGCGCCCGCATGAGCGTCGACTTCCCGCAGCCGGAGGACCCGCACACGAGCGTGAGGGTGCCCGGCCGGGCGGACAGGTCGACCCCGGCGAGCGCGTCAACGCGATCACCCGTCAACTCGCTGACGTAGGAGAACGACAGGGACTCAACGTCAATCATGGGAGTACTCCGAGGTAAGCGCTGAACTCAATGGCGAGTACGCCGGCGACGCACACGAGGGTCGCCGCGTCCCAGGCGCTGGCCCGCAGCCGCGTCAGCGAGGTGGGAGGCGTGGGTCCACCCAGGCCTCGGATGACGCTCGAAGCCGCCAGGTCGTCGGCCACGCGCGCGATGGAGGACAGCAGAGGGACGAGGAAGTGCTCGGCGATCACGAGGGGGTGACGCAGAACACCGCGAATCCCGAGGTCAACGCCGCGCATCTCCATCGCCTCGCGAATGGCGACCGCCTCCGCCCCAACCGTAGGGATCACACGGAACGCGACGGCGAGGGCGTCGACGAATACGCGCGGCAGGTGAAGCGCACGCAGCGCCGCTTTCATCTGGCCGATCCGCGTCGTGCGGTACACGTAGAGGGCGAGGCCAAAGCCCGCGAAGAAACGCGCGAACCAGAACGCGATCGCACTGCACGTGCCGATCGCGAGGACCACGCCACGCGGCGAGGCCACGGCCTCGAGCCACGCGACGAGGAGGGGCGAGCCGAGGCTGATTGCGTCGCAGACGAGGCACCCGAGCCCGGTGACCGCTGCAGTGGTGCCGCTCACCTCCCACAGGAGGGCAAGCACCGCGAGCAGCTGCACCACCAGAAGCGTGGATGTGGGGCTCGCGCGCATCACGAGCGCGTTGAGGACGAGAAGGGCGAGGAGCTTGGTGCGCGGATCCAGCCTGCTCGCTGACTCGCCTGGGGCGTCCTCAGCGAGCGAGATCTCAGGCAACGCCGGCCTTCGAAAAGTGCTTGCGCAGCAGGAAGCGCCCGATGATTCCACCGATGCACGCGACGATCATCGCGACGACGACCCACCCGCCAATGACTGCGGGGCTAAAGAGCGCCCGCATGCCGTTTGCGTAGTCCTGGCCCATCTGGGAGGCAACATTCGCGTAATAGGCGTCCGGAGCGAAGAAGATCGGAGCGAGCGGACCGATCATCCACAGGGAAAACAGCATGTACGCAGCGATGTTTCGCGGGGCGCTCACGTAACCGCCACCGCGGGCAATGAGGTCGCCCAGGAGGCCAAGGATGAGAGCCGCCGGCACGGTCACCCACGCGTGACCGGTCACCACCATGAGGAAAGCGACGACGCCTCCCATGATCGTGAGCGTGCCGAACATGCGCGAACGCACCAGCATGAGGAGGACGACCGGTCCGTTGAGGAGGAGGCCGACGATCCAGCCGACGAACATGAATGTCGGCCCGAAGAAGCCCAGCATCCCCGAGCACCACATAAGAACGAAGTAGACGGCGGTAAAAGCACCAATCGTGACGGCCGAGCGCGCCTTCGTGACACCCAGCCCCGCAACCTGAGACAATTTCGCGACCCTTCACGAATATAGGTTTATAGAAGCGAATTAAGGTTACCCTATTCAATGCCCAGGTTATGTGACCTATGTCCCTCATTTCGCACTCAGGCACGGATCAATCAAGCCACAGACCCCGCTAAAATGCCGGGTCCCCGTGCGCCCATCGCGCACGGGGACCCGAATCGCCTGACTAGCGAGAGAAGCTCACTTGTCCAGCAGGTCCTTGACCTTGGTGACATCCACGGGGATGCCGGGGCCCATCGTCGTGGCGACGGAGCCCTTGATCAGGTAGCGGCCCTTGGAGGAGGACGGCTTGAGGCGCAGAACCTCGTCCAGGACGGCGGCGTAGTTCTCGGTGAGCTGCTCGGCCGAGAAGGAGGCCTTGCCGACGATGAACGCCAGGTTGGCGTGCTTGTCGACGCGGAACTCGATACGACCGCCCTTGATCTCCTTCACGGCCTTCGCGACATCCATGGTCACGGTGCCCGTCTTGGGGTTCGGCATGAGGCCGCGGGGGCCGAGGACGCGGCCGAGGCGGCCGACCTTGCCCATCAGGTCGGGGGTGGCGACGGCGACATCGAAGTCGGTGTAGCCCTTGGCGACCTTCTCGATGAGCTCGTCGCCGCCGACCTCGTCGGCGCCTGCGTCGATCGCTTCCTGAGCGCGCGGACCAACGGCGAAGACCAAGACCCGGGCGGTCTTGCCGGTGCCGTGCGGCAGGGAAACGGTGCCGCGGACCATCTGGTCCGCCTGGCGGGGGTCGACGCCGAGTCGGAACACGACCTCAACGGTCGAGTCGAACTTGGTGACGGTGGTCTCCTTGGCCAGCTTCATGGCCTCGAAGGGGGTGTACAGCACATCCGCGTGGACCTTCTCAGCCGCGGCGCGGTAGCTCTTGGAGCGCTTCGTCATTCTGCTTCTTCTCCTTGCAGTCGTGGGCTTCGGGCAGCGCCTGCCCTACCACGGGGAATGGAATCGGGGTCAGTCCTCGACGGTGATGCCCATGGAGCGGGCGGTCCCGGCGATGATCCTGGCGGCGGCCTCGACGTCGTTGGCGTTGAGGTCGGCCATCTTGGCCTGCCCGATCTCGCGGGCCTGGTCCATGGTGATCGAGCCGACCTTGGCGGTGTTGGGCGTGCCGGAGCCCTTCTGGACGCCAGCGGCCTTCTTGATCATCTCCGCCGCGGGAGGGGTCTTGAGGACGAACGTGAAGGAGCGGTCCTCGTAAACGGTGATCTCGACGGGGACGATGTTCCCGCGCTGCGACTCGGTCGCGGCGTTGTAAGCCTTGGTGAACTCGACGATGTTCACGCCGTGCTGGCCCAGAGCGGGGCCGACGGGCGGAGCGGGGGTGGCGGCGCCGGCTGCGATCTGAAGCTTGATCAGGCCGGTAACCTTCTTCTTCTTCGGTGCCATTGAAACGGGTCTTTCTACGGGTTTTCCTCACCGGCGGCCGCCGGTCAGGGGCGCATCGCCCCAACGGGCTCGCCGCCGAGGGGGCGGCGGGGCGCTCGGCCCTCCCCGAGGAGGGCACAGTGAGCCCAATGCACACAAACGGGAATTGTAACGCGCACCCGGACACGATCCCAAGTCCGGGTGCGCGACATCACTGCTCGAGTTTCTCGACCTGGTCGAAGCCGAGCTCGAGCGGCGTTTCGCGCTCGAAGATCGTGACGAGGACCTTGAGCTTCTGGGCCTCGGGCATGATCTCGGAGATCGTGGCCGACATGGTCTCGAAGGGGCCGTCGATGACGGTGACGGTCTCCCCGACCTCGAAGGCCGTGCGGATCTCCTGCACGGGGGCGGGCTTGTCCTTCTTCTTCTCCGCGGCCTCCTCGAGGACGTTGGGCGTCAGCAGCATGACGACCTCGTCGATGGACAGCGGGACGGGATTGTGCTGGTCGCCGACGAATCCGGTGACCGCGGGCGTTTCCTTCACGACGCGGTAGGACTCCTCGTTGAAGTCCATGCAGACGATCGCGTACCCGGGGATGCGCACGCGGCGCACGCGCTTCTTCGCAGTGCCCCGGTACTCCATGACGTACTCGTCGGGCACCTCGACGCTGAAGATCGAGTCCTCCATGTTCTGGGTGGTGATGCGCTGCTCCAGGTTCGCCTTCACCTTGCGCTCGTGGCCGGAGTAGGTGTGGATGACGTACCAGTCGCCGGGGGACATGTAGAGCTTGCGGCGCAGCTTGGCGATCGCTTCCTCTTCGACCGAGGCCGGGGCCTCTTCCTCGGACACGGTGTCCTCGGTGGCGACCTCCTCGGTCACCTCCTCAACAGCATCCCGAGCCGGAGCCTCGACGGTCTCCTGCTCAACGGTTTCCTGGGCGGCCTCGAGGACCTGGTCCTCGGTGTACTGTTCGTCGCTCACGACGTTTCCCTCCTGCGAGTGGGGCCGGACCGTAGAAGAAACCCGCCTGCAGTGTCCTGCGGGCGGGTTCGTCGGTCTCAGCCGAAGATCAATGCGCTTAGTTTACCGAATCCGAAGTCGAGTAGGCCAGCGAAAAGCATGATTGCGGCGACAAACA
>ERZ773005.1474-NODE-1474-length-12161-cov-6.561788_pt1 | contig 12161 bp, 9 predicted proteins | sample MGYA00580666_ERZ773005 | MGnify/ENA primary metagenome ERZ773005 (study PRJEB29015, sample SAMEA2737999) | human oral metagenome | biome: human oral; feature: human-associated habitat; material: dental | place: China | collected 2061 ... | reverse complement strand
CTAATCTTGGCAATCATATATGAGAGCCAGTGCCAACGTTTACTTTACAGTAACCGCAAACACAAGAATTATATAATTTTAGATGATTTTAATGTTAAGATATGATATAATTTAACATATTGTTGCACGCATAAGGAGATGATGATATGGCAATTAGTTATAAACCCTTGTGGCACTTATTGGTCGAAAGAGAAATGAACAAAGAAGATCTAAAAAGAGCAGCAGGGATAACGAGTAATGTAATATCAAGAATGAGCAAAGGAACTTATGTAAACCTTGAATCAATAGAAAAGATATGCCTTGCAATGGATTGCAAGATAGAGGAAGTAATAGAAATTGTAAAAGAAGAAATTGCATAAAGATAGATAAAGCTATTTTATATTCATAATGCATATTTCAGTTTTTATGGGGTGTGTTTAATATGGAAAAATTGATAGATATAAAACTTGAAAAGTGGAAAAATAGGTTGCTAGACCTTGGAAAAAGGAACAGATTATTAAATTTCAAAGAAACGAAAAGGTCTACTTTACAAATAAAAGAACCTGGAATTTTTGAATTGTGGCGTATTTTAGTTGATGAGGAGAAAGAGATAGAATTTCCTTATTACGATGAGTATGAGGACAATTCAAACAAAAAAAAGGATTGTTCTGTAGTTACAAACCAATCAATAAGTGAAATGCATAAATCATTAAGAAATCTTAGAGATAAAGCAAAGTCATTTAATGAAGAACAAGGTATAAATGTTTTATATCTATCTTTTGGTTTAATTGAGTGGAAAGAAAATATTGATAAGGGGCAAATTCTTAAATCACCTCTTCTTTTAGTGCCAGTAACTTTATCCGTTGAATCGATTTCTGATCCATATATACTATCTCTTCATGAGGATGAAATTATTGTTAATCCAACATTAAAATATAAATTCGAAAATGATTTTGGAATTATACTTCCTGATTATGAAAGTGATTATGGACTTGATGATTATTTTAAAAAAATAGAAAACAATATTGTTCATAATGATTGGAAAATTGAACGAGAAATATATTTAAGCCTTTTTTCGTTTTTGAAAATAAATATGTACAAAGATTTAATTAGGTACAAAGATAGAATTAAGAGGCATTCAGTTGTAAGAACAATATGTGGCGACACTTCTGGAACAGACAAAATTCCTGATGATATTTTAGATTTTGATTTTGACAGTGAAACAAAACCTATAGATGTTTTTCAAGTTGTTGATGCGGATGCCAGTCAGCAAGATGCAATACTTTTTGCCAAAAAAGGCATTAGCTTTGTCCTTCAAGGACCTCCTGGGACAGGGAAAAGTCAAACTATTACCAATGTTATTGCTGAATGTTTAGCGGAGGGGAAAAAGGTTTTATTTGTTTCTGAAAAAATGGCAGCACTTGATGTTGTTTATAGGCGTTTAACATCTATAGGATTGAATGATTTTTGCTTAGTTCTACATAGCTATAAAGCTAATAAAAAAGAGGTTCTAGAGCAGTTTGAAACTGTATTAAGACAAACAAAAAACAAAATCAGTTTAACTGACGAGGCTTTTTTAAAATTAAAATCATTGGAAGAAAAAAGAGATCAATTAAATGATTATGCCACTCAAATCTCTGAAAAAGTAAAACCCCTAGGTAAATCGATTTTTGAAATAAATGGGCTACTTTCAAATCTTTTAGATTATCCTGATGTGATTTTCTCAATACCAAATATTGAAAAAGTTGATTTAATGAAATTTAGTGAATATATTAAATTACTTTCTGATTATAAAAAAAGCATGAATAAAATGTCTGAGGATTTTGATGAAAATCCATGGAATGGTTCTAGTGTTGAGTTTTTAACAAATGAATTAAGGCATGATATCGGAGCAAAGTTGCTTTGCATTATCGATAAAGCATCAAATTACGAGCAATCAATCGAAAACATACAATTGAAAATATTGATAAATAAACCAAAAAGTTATAATTTATTATTGGAAATAATCGATATTTTGAAAATTTCTAAGGAATCACCAAATGAAGTTCCTGAGCATTGGATTACTGGTAAACAAGACTATAATCTCATTGAGGAAGTAACTGAATGCGATAAAATTAAAACTGAGTATTTGGACACAAGAAACGAGTTAATTGAACTATACAATAAGTTAGAAAAAATAAATGTTAATATCAAATCTGAAAAAGTTGTTGAAATTTTAAATATTCAAGATATCAAAGTAGAATTAAACAAACTAAAATCAATAGTTACAAGTGATGAAACTGTTGAATTAATTGATAACTGCCCTAATATTGAACAATTATTGAAAGAAAAAGAAGTGGTTATTGAAAAAGGAAATAATATTCAAGCAAAAATAGACGAAATTCTTGTTGATTTTGAATCTAATATTTTAAACATTGAACATGAAAATATTCTAGGAAGATTTAGAACTGAATATAACTCGATCTTTAAAATGTTTAAAAGCACATACAGAGAAGACAAGAAATTATTTAAATCCCTTTACAAAAACTACTCGGCAAAGTTAACTGATGAAAAAATTATTCAGACATTAACAAAACTAAAAGAAATTTCTGAGTTAAGAACTTGGTTGTCAAGCAATGTTCAATTATTTAGAGAAATCTTTTTTCACTATTATAATGAAGAAAAAACTGATTTTAGTAGAATCGATGAAAAGATTGAATTGCATAAAATAATAAAAGGAACTAGATTAATATTTGATAAATTACAAAAGATTGCTAATGATGCTGAAGAAATGGAATCTACTTTATTATCGCATTATTCATTTTTATATAACGGGTTTAAAACACCATGGGAAGAAATAAGAGAAAAGTTAGCCTGGGCATCTTCTTTTAGAGAAGTAGTTCTAAAATACAAAGTTGATGGTTCTTTTGTAAAAAAAGTTTGTATAGAAAAAGAATTTGTTAATGCTTTGCACTCTGACTATAAAAACATTGTTAAAATTAAGCAAGATATAGACGAAGAATTTGTTTGGTATTGCAACCTTTTTTATTATTCAAATGATTTAAAAAACATGAACTTTTCCGACTTAAAGAATAGAATTAAAAAGAGTAGCGAAAGTTTATTTTTACTTGAAGAATGGATTGATTTTAGAAATGCAAGAACTAGATGTGAAGATGAGGGATTATCAGAGTATACAAAGGAAATTGAAAAAGAAAAAATAAAACCTGATTTTATTATCCCAATTTTCCAAAAAAGATTTTATAGATTATGGCTTGATGCTTTTCATCCTCAATTTCCTGCTGTACAAAATTTTAGGCGTGTAAATCAAGAAAGTACAATAAAAGAGTTCGCAGAATTAGATAAATTACAGATGGACATTGCGAAATCCCGTATTCAAAGTCAATTAATCAATAATTTACCAAACTATGAACACTTTACTAGTGGACTTGATGAAATAAGTATCTTGAAAAGAGAATTAGGGAAAAAAAGGAAGATTATGCCTTTAAGAAAATTATTTAAGTTAATACCTAATTTACTTCTTGCCATTAAGCCCTGTTTAATGATGTCACCATTATCAGTAAGTTTGTTTTTAGAGGCAGAGTCATATGAGTTTGATACAGTAATATTTGACGAGGCTTCACAAGTTTGTACAGAGAATGCAATAGGTGCAATTTCAAGAGGAAAACAAGTTATAATAGCAGGAGATAGTAAACAACTTCCACCTACTAATTTTTTTGGAACTACTTTATCTGACACTGATTTTGACACAGATGATGAAATAGATGATGATAGTAATTCATTTGAATCAGTTATTGATGAGGCAAATTTGCTTCCTGAAAGAACATTACTTTGGCATTATAGAAGTAGACACGAACATTTGATTACATTCTCTAATGCAAAAATTTATAAAAACAATTTAATTACATTCCCATCAACAGTAGATAAAATTGATGATAACGGAGTTGAATATTTTTATGTAAAAGATGGGTTCTACGACAGAGGAGGCAGAAAGGGAAATGTAATCGAGGCTGAAAAAGTTGCAGAATTAGTATTTGACCATTTTAGAAAATTTCCAGGTAGATCATTGGGTGTCATTGCATTTGGGGAAGTTCAGCAACAAGCTATAGATACAATTATCAGAAAAAAACGAATGGAAAATCAAAATTTTGAAATGTTTTTTAAAGAAGATCTTCAAGAACCCTTTTTTGTAAAGAACTTAGAAAATGTTCAAGGTGATGAAAGAGATACCATTATCTTTAGTGTTGGTTATGCAAAAGATGCAAATGGTGTATTTCGAATGAATTTTGGTCCATTAAGTAGAAATGGAGGGGAGCGAAGACTAAATGTTGCCATTACTAGAGCAAAATATAATGTTAAATTAGTCGGATCGATATTACCTACAGATATAAAAACTGATAGCATTTCTACTGAAGGTCCAAAATTACTTAGAGGATATATTGATTTTGCAATGAATGGTATTAAAAGCTTACAGAATGATATTACAGAAAGTGATATTGCAGAACATGACTCACCTTTTGAAGAATCTGTTTACAATTTTCTTTCTAGAAAAGGATATTCTCTTGCAACACAAGTTGGATGTTCAGGATACAGGATTGATATGGCTGTTAAGCATCCTACATTGAATGGGGTTTATGTCTTAGGCATAGAATGCGATGGGGCAACTTATCATTCAGCAAGGACCGCTAGAGAAAGAGATAGATTAAGACAAGATGTGCTTGAACAAATGGGTTGGAAAATATATAGGATATGGTCTACAGATTGGATTAAAGATCAAAACACAGAGGGAAAAAAACTTATAGATGCGATTGAGTCGGCACTATCTTATTTTAACAATCCTTTTGAACTTGATGATACTGAACAAAATGAGGAATCAGATTTAGACGAAGATCAATCTGGCGAAAATAATTCAGATGCCTACTTGGTGATAGAAGAAAAAACTTATAATAACAACCCCTATGCTTTTCCTATAGAAAAGGAAGTATCGTATGACCACTTACCAAGAAAATTTGGTTATCTTAGTATAGAAGATTGTATCAATGAAGTAGTTAAAACATTATTTCCAATTCACTACGATCTTTTATGTAGAAAATTAGCCTCATTATATGGTAATGAAAAGGTAACAGTAAAAATTAAACGAGAAGTCGATCGTGGATTGAACTTGTTGAAAGATAAAGTAGTTAGAAAAGGAGAATTTTTCTATCCATCAAGTTACAAAAAAATTGAACCAAGGCAAAACAATAATAGAAAAATCGAACATGTTTCAGAGGAAGAGCTTTCAGCAGCGATGCTATATGTTTTAGATAAGTGTGTGGGAATCACAAAAGATGGTTTATGCACAGAAACAGCAAGATCTTATAATTATAATAGAATAACGAAAAATATTTCTTTGAAACTTGATAATTCCTTTAACCTACTTCTAGAAAGAAATAAAATAAACATACAAGAAGATATGATTTTTATAAACGATTAGTTTACATTTTGGGTTACTAGAGAAATAAATTGTTATTTTATTTCTACCATATTTAGATTTAAAAAGAGATGGCATAAATGTTATCTCTTTTTAAATTGTCAAAAATTTGAAAGGAGATTAAAAAATGGAACAATCAAAAGAACTAAAAGAACTAAAAAACAAAGTTCAAAATCTAGTAGAAGAAAAAGAAAAGTGCGTTGAAGAATTAGAGAAGTTAATAATGCAAGCCAAGAATTTAGGGAAAAAAGAAAAGGTAAAGGAGAGGAAAAAAAGAAATCACAGGCTCATCGTTAGAGGAGCAATCCTTGAAGATTTTATCGAGGGAGCAGAAGAAAAAAGCAAAGAAGAATTTATATCCATCTTAGAGAATACCTTTGGTAAAAACTACAATGAGATCCTAAAAGAAAAAGAAGAAAGAAAGCAAAGAATGAAAATCCAGGACAAACAAGAAAGCTAAAAAAAGACAAAAACGCAAGGACAAGTATAATCGCAAATTCCCTTAGTTTACTAAGGGCGCAATTATACACCCTAAAGAGTGTCCTTGCGTTCTGCGAAGCTAAACCCTTGCAGGGAGCAAAGAAAAAAGCTAAAGCATTTTTCTATACCAAAATCAAAATACAACTGAATATAATCCACTCGCTATTTTATCATCAAGGGTAAAGTGCATTCGCTATCGCTCACCCTTGACAATAAAAATTTGAAACGAATATCTTACATTAAGCCGACATACTAAAACAACAAAAGTTAAAAATATAGTCGGCTTTTTCTATTTTATCGTTTCAAAACGCTCATTCAGTTTATAGCAAAAGCAAAAGTATTTTTAAGACCGACACCTAAAACAACAAAAGAAAAAGACAAGGAGATGACACAAATGGCAGACAGTTTTCACTTTAGTATATCGATGATAAGCAGAGGAAAAAGTAAAAGTGCAGTCGCAAGTGCAGCATATATATCTTGCGAGAAAATAACAAATGAATGGGACGGAGTAACTCACGACTACCATAACAAAGAAGGATTACTTCATTCGGAAATATTATTGCCGGAAAACATACCAATCAGCCTAAAAGATAGAGCAACTTTATGGAATAGTGTGGAGCTAAATGAAAAAGCAAGCAATGCCCAACTTGCAAGAAATTTCATTATTGCTTTACCAAAAGAGTTAAGTGTAGAAGAAAATAAAAGACTAATCACAGACTTCATACAGGAGAATTTTGTATCAAAAGGAATGATAGCAGACCTTGCCATACACGATGAAAGTAATGAAGGAAACAACAATATTCACGCTCATATCATGACAACAATTAGACCAATCAATGAAAAAGGAGAGTGGCAAGCGAAAAGTAAAAAAGAATATGTTCTTGATGAAAACGGAGAAAGGAGAAAACTAAAAAGCGGTAATTACAAAACAAGAAAAGTAGAATTGACGGACTGGAATGATAAAGGTAATGCAGAAAAATGGCGAGAAAGTTTTGCCCAAATTTGTAATCAGTATTTAGAGAAAAATAACCTTGAAAAAAGAGTAGACCATCGTTCTTTTGAAAGACAGGGAGTTGAAGAAATACCAACTATTCATTTAGGAGCAAGTGCCAGTGCCTTAGAAAGAAAAGGCATTGAAACGGATAAGGGCAACATCAATAGAGAAATCAAAAAGCATAATTGTTTAGTCAAAGCTATTAGAGAAAAAATTATAGAACTTACATTTTGGATAAGTGATTTTTCGAAAGCCTTATTTGAAAGATACGAACAGTATAAACAGACAAGGCAAGATGAAATAGACAATAAAGCAGAGCTATTTAACCTATATGAGTACATCTCAATCTATAACGATATACAGGGGAAAAAAACAAAAAATCTATCCTACTACGGACAGATAAAAAAGGGAAATGTAGACCTTAAACGGTTTGTAAAAGCAATCTATTATTTGAAAGATAATAACCTTAAAACCATAGCCGACTTACAAGGAAAGATAAGTAGCTTACAATCACAGAACAAGAAAATAAGTCAAGACATTAAGGTTAAAACTGCAAGGATAGAAAATCTAAATAAGTGTTTTATCTATGCAGACATCATCAAGGATAACAAACAAATCTTTGAGGAATGGAACAGTAAAACACTATTCAAAGATAGCTTCTACAATTCCCATAAAGAACAGATAGACAAGTACAAAAGAGCAAGGGCAATCATTGAAAAGATAACAGGTTCATCAGATATTAAGTCTAAAGATTGGCAAAGGGAAATACAAAGCCTTGAAGATGAAATAACTAAACTAAATGATGAGTCCCAATCCATCAAAGAAGAATATGAAAGTATCAACCATATTAAGTATGCCGTAAAAACTGTGAATGATGATTATGGTATCGACCTATCTATTGAGATAGATAAGGCAATTAAAAGAGGAGAAAAACCGAGCATTATTGCACAGCTTAAAAAATACCAAGAGCAAGGGGCGAAATATGAACAAAGGAAAGAAAAAACAAAAGATTATTACAGGAATGAGGAAAGATGAAATCCTAAAATAGGACAAGATTTAGAGGGCGAATAAATCTTTCAGTCCTATAAGCTGACGCACTGTTTCGGTGCATAAGGCACATTCCCATTTTGGGAACGCAGGTAGCTAATGAGTTCTTGTTTTGGGGAGTCATAAAGCTAGTGTCGTAAATCACGACATCAGTTTATAAGTATTTACAATTTTTAGAAGTAGAGAGGATAGAAGAATGGCAGATAAAAGAATGTTTTCACTAAAGATAGTGGATAGCGACTTATTTTTGGATATGCCACTAAGTAGCCAATGCCTATATTTTCATTTATCAATGAGGGCAGATGATGACGGCTTTGTGGATAATCCAAAGAAGATAATAAAAATCATAGGAGCAAATGAAGATGATTTGAAAATCCTAATAACAAAAGGTTTTGTAATTGTCTTTGAAAGAGGGATTATAGTTATCACCCATTGGAAGATAAATAACTATATCAGAAATGACAGACGAAAAGAAACCTTGTATATCAAAGAAAAAGAATGCTTATCAGAAACAGAAAATGGAGCATATATAAGGCTTGAAAATCTTGGTACACCAAATGACAACCACTTGTCAACCAAAAGTCTAACAATTGACAACCAAGTGTCCGTCAATTGTCCGCATAGTATAGATAAGGGTAGGTTAGATAAGGTTAGCATAGATAAGGGGAGAGGAGATCAAGAAAATCAATCAGCCCCCTTTTCCTATTACGGAGAATATAAAAATGTTAGATTAACCGATGAAGAATACCAAAAACTACAAGATAAGTTGCAAGCTCATACAGATACTATGATTGAAAAGCTATCAAGGTATATCAAAAGTTCAGGGAAATACTATAAAGACCACTATGTAACAATCCTTAATTGGTATGAACAGGACAAAGAAAAACTAACACAGAAAAATATTCAAAATGGAAGTACTAAAACCTATTCAACCAACTATGAGGATAGCGACAGCCTATAAATATCATATAACGAGGTGGAAAGGTGTTTTTAGAGCATTAAAGCTAAAAGAGGTGTCAGAGTATGCCTAAGATAAAAACAAGCCTTAAAACTCATTCCACCACTTAACAGGAAAAAAGGAGAATAAAAGTTATGAATAACAAAGATAATCAAAATATGATAACTACAAAAATTCAAGGTACAGATTTTACCTATAACAAAGAAACTCACTATGAAAAAGACGGATACGTCTATTGCAAGACTTGTAATGAGAGAATAGACGGGAAGCTTATTCCAATGTTAGATAAGCCGATGATTTTTAGAATATCTTGTAAGTGTGATAGAGATAGAGCAGAGCAAGAAAAATTAAGGGAAAAGCAGCTTGAACAGGATAGACTTAGAAAAAACTGCCTTATATCCAAAAATCAAATAGCATATACCTTTGAAAATGCTGATAAAGCTACAGATAAAGAAATCATCAAAAAGGCAAAAAACTATGTAAAGCATTTTGAAGAAATGAGAAAAGATAATGTAGGTTTACTTTTATATGGAAATGTAGGAAGTGGCAAGACATATATAGCGTGTAGTATTGCCAATGCCGTAATCACAGAGTATTCCTATACAGTTAAAATGAGAAACTTTGCACAGATACTGAACGACCTACAAAATGGTGGATTTAACCTTGATAGGAATGAGTATATCGAGCAAATAACAAACCCTACACTTTTAATTCTTGATGATTTTGGGATAGAAAGAAATACAGAATATGCATTAGAGCAAATTTACAATGTAATCAATGCAAGATACCTAAAGGCAAGACCAACCATAATAACAACAAACCTAAATTTTAAAGACATGGAGAAAGAACAGGAAGATATAATGCTTGGCAGGATTTATTCAAGAATAATAGAGATGTGTTTACCTCTTAGGGTAACGGGACTTGATAGAAGAAAAATACAAAGCAAAGAAAAGCTGAAGAAAGCACAAAATTTAATAGATGAGTAAAGGCGGTTAGAAAGTTAAAAAATCTAATCGCTTTTTTTATTGCAAGGAAAGGAGCAATGCAGATGAAAACGGATGAGAAAAAGAAAAATAGAAAAATAAATTTTGAAGTAAAACGAGTTTATGTAGGCAAAAAGCCTATCGGAGAAGTGTTTGAAGAAGTGATTGAACATATTGTAGAGAGAAATTTAGAAAATACAAAAGAAGAAAAACAAACGCAAGCGTAAGTAATAATTGAATATACAGGAGTATTTTGGTATAATAAACATATTGAGATAGTCCTGTTTGAAGAAAGGAGTGTAAAAAGTGAACAGGACTAAAAAATATATGGCTGCCTTGTATTGTAGATTATCGAGAGATGATGGAAATACAGGCGAAAGTATGAGTATATGGTCGCAAAAAGCAATGCTAAAACAATATGCAGAGCAAAATAACATAGCCATATATGATTACTATATTGATGACGGATATTCAGGTACAAACTTTGAAAGACCGTCATTCAAGAAGATGATAACAGACATTGAAAATGGAAGAATTAACTGTGTTATTACAAAAGATTTATCAAGACTTGGAAGAAATTATCTACAAAGTGGAGCATATATCGAAATGTATTTTCCACAAAAAAATGTGAGATATATTGCAATTACTGATGGGATAGATACATCAAAGTCTGGTGAAACGGATATTATGCCATTTAAGAATATCCTCAATGAAATGTATGCAAAAGATACCTCGAAAAAAGTGAAAAGTGCAATACAAAGCCGAATGAAAGAGGGAACATATATAGGCTCAAATGCTCCATTTGGTTTTAAGAAAGACCCAACAGACAAGCATAAGCTAATTATAGATGAGGAAGTAAGATATATTATAGAACTTATCTACAAGCTATGCTTAGAGGGAAAAGGGACACAACTTATAAGCCAAGAAATGATGGACAGGAAAATACCAAGACCGAGTGCCTTTGTAGAAAATGCAGACAAACTGTATAATTTGACAGAAAAAAATAAGTATGTATGGACACACAGAATGGTTTTAAGTATTTTACGAGATCCGGTCTATTGTGGGAATATGGCAAGAAATAAAAGACCCACTCTTTCATTCAAAAATTCAAAAAGGCTATATGTTCCAAAGGCGGATTATATCTTTGTCAAAGATACTCACGAGGGAATTATAAGTGAGGAAGTATGGAAACAAGTACAAGATATGATTGATAAAAGGAAGAACACAAATAAAAGCGGTATGAGGTATGACAATATTTTTCAAGGCTTGGTAAGGTGTCCTAAATGCAACTATGCTTTGACACCTAAAATGGATGCAAGGCTTAAAAAGAATGAAATTGTAGACTTTGTCCATTTCTCTTGTTCCATGTATAAAAAACATGGAACAAAGGCTTGTTCGTCACATAGGATTGAAGCAAGAGATTTATATAACATCGTACTTGAAGATATACAGTATCATGGACAAATGGCACTATCAAGTAAAGAGGACTTAGTAGAAAAGATAGCTGAAAGAATAGATAAGGACAAATTTAAAGAAAGAAAAAATGCTATCCAAAAATTAAAGGATAGCAAAGATAAATTAAGCGAACTTGATAAGTCCTTTGAAAAGCTATATGAGGATAGGCTAAGTGAAAGCATTACAGAGCGAAATTTTAATATGATGAATGCTAAACTGTCTAAAAAGCAAGATGAAATACTTGATGAGATACATTCACTTGAGGAACAAATAAAGATGGTAACACAGAAACAGGAAAACTGCGAAAAGTTTATAGAAAATCTTAGCAAATATGCCAAGATAAAAGAACTTAACAGATATATTCTTAACCAAGTTATAGATAAAATATATGTTTACGACCAAGAAGAAGTAGACGGAGAATTGAAACAGGAAGTAGAAATACATTACAAATTTATAGGAAAAATAAATTGACCACTTGGAACTGTTCAACTGATTTAGAGCAGAGAGCAGGAAGAATTGTAAGACAGGGAAATGAAAATAAAGAGGTAAATATCTATCGTTATGTAACGGAGAATACCTTTGATGCGTACCTTTGGCAGACCATAGAAAATAAGCAGAAGTTCATATCTCAGATTATGACCAGTAAAACACCTGTCAGAGTGGCGGAAGATGTGGACGAAAGTTCATTAAACTACGCCGAGATTAAAGCGTTGGCTACGGGCGATCCAAAAATCAAAGAAAAGATGGATTTGGACAATGAGGTTACAAAACTTAAAATGCTGGAAGCAAACTATAAGT
>ERZ773005.1472-NODE-1472-length-12167-cov-24.364349_pt1 | contig 12167 bp, 12 predicted proteins | sample MGYA00580666_ERZ773005 | MGnify/ENA primary metagenome ERZ773005 (study PRJEB29015, sample SAMEA2737999) | human oral metagenome | biome: human oral; feature: human-associated habitat; material: dental | place: China | collected 2061 ... | reverse complement strand
TTGGCCATCTCTCTCCCTTTCCGACATGTCCGGCGCAGGTGCGCCAAGACCCTTGTCTTCTCCGCGATGACGAGGAAGACAAATGACAGTAACTATTGAAACAACAATATACTCTGTTGTAATAAAAATCTATCCTGTTCTGTGAACGGTAGAATTTTCTCCATAAACGAATGTTTACCAACGATGATGCCGAAAAATATGTCTCAAAATAGAGCTTGACAATATTCCCTCTCTTGTTATAGTAACAATTAAGAAGTGTTGAACCAATAGTCCACGTTGCCGAGGGGCAGCACGCAGCCAGGTTGCGCGGGCGCACGAGAAGGGACATGGGATGAGGGCAAGGGCGGCACGGCTCCACGCGGCACACGACATTCGCATCGACGAGTTCGAACTTCCGGACATCAGGGACGACGAGATGCTCGTACGGGTTGTCTCGGACTCGATGTGCATGTCAACCTATAAGATGGCGATCCTGGGCACCGAGCACAAGCGCGTCCACGCGGACGTTGCCGAGCACCCGGCCATCACGGGCCACGAGATCGCGGGCGACATCGTTCAGGTCGGTGCGAAGTATGCCGGTCTGTACGAGCCTGGTCAGAAGTTCACGATTCAGCCCGCCCTCAACTACAAGGGCTCGATGGACTCGCCCGGCTACTCCTACGAGTTCTGCGGCGGCGACGCCACCTACTGCATCCTGCCGCAGGAGGTCTTCGCCGCAGGCTGCTTTCTGGTCTATCACGGGGAGGCCTACTACCAGGCGTCCCTTGCCGAGCCCATGAGCTGCTCGATCGGGGCCTTCCATGCCGCCTACCACACCCAGATGGGCGTCTACACCCACGACATGGGCATTCGTGAGGGTGGTAGGCTCTGCATCAACGCGGGCGCGGGTCCGATGGGGCTCGGTGCCCTCACCTATGCCCTCCATTGCGACCGCAGGCCCGGCCTCGTCGTCGTGGCTGACATCAACCAGGCGCGCCTCGACCGTGCCGAGCAGCTCTTCCCGCCAGAGGAAATCAGGCGCGACGAGGGCATCGAGCTACACTTTGTCAACACGGGCACGGTCGATGACCCCGTGGCGACGCTGCGCGAGATCACGGGAGGCGCGGGCTTTGACGACGTGCTCTGCTACGCGCCCGTCGCGGCCGTGGTCACCCAGTCGAGCCTGATCTTGGGCCGCGACGGCTGCCTCAACTTCTTTGCCGGTCCCACGGACAAAAACTTCCAGGCTTCCATCAACTTCTACGAGGTGCACTACGGCTCCCAGCATGTCATCGGGACGACGGGCGGCAACACGCAGGACGAGATGGAGTCGCTCGAGCTCACCGCTGCCGGTCGCCTCGATCCCGCCGTCATGGTGACCCATATCGGTGGCCTCGACGCGGTGCCCGAGACCACGCTCAAGCTCCCCAAGATCCCCGGCGGCAAGAAACTCATCTACACCCACATAGAGATGCCGCTCATCGCCCTCTCGGAGCTGCGTACGAGGGCGGAAGAGGATGGGCGCTATGCTACACTTGCCGACATCGTGGATGCCCACAAGGGACTCTGGTCGCCCGAGGCAGAGCGCTACCTGCTCGCAAACTGGGAGTCGGTGGAGTAGGCGAGAGTGACAAAGCCCAAGGGGCCTTCGGCCGTCCCATGCTCGGTCCGGGTCCAGGGGTGTGGGAAAGAGGAGGCGGCGTAAGGCATGGGCATGGACGAGAGGCGCTCGAGTATCGTCGAGCTCATCAACCAGGAGGGATACGTATCCTTCTCAAGACTCAAGTCGGCCTTTCCTGACGTGAGCGAGATGACACTGCGCACCGACCTCAGGAAGCTCGACGAGGAGCGCCTCATCGTGCGCGTTCATGGCGGTGCCAAGTCCGTGAGCTTTGCCGTGGGAACAGACGATCTCTTGGCGCGCAGGAGCCTGCGCCATGCTGCCGAGAAGGCCGCCATCGCGCAGAAGGCGGTGAGGCTCCTCAGACCCGACACGACCGTCTTCATCGACTCGGGCAGCACGACGACGGCCCTCGCGCAGAAGCTGCCTGACATGCGCCTCCTGGTGTTCACGAACTCCCTCACGGTGGCCTTCGAGCTCGCCCGTCTCGAGAAGGTGACGACGCAGCTCGTGGGCGGCCGGCTCAACCCCTACTCGATGAGCACCGTCGGGGGAAGCGCCATGGAGTTCATACGAAAGATAAGCTTCGACCAGCTGTATCTTGGCGTCACGGGCTACGGCGTGCGCGTTGGGTTCACCTGTGGGTCGGATGACGAGGCCGCCCTCAAGCGCGCCTTGGTGGCGAGTGCGGAGGAGACGGTGGCCCTCGTCGACTCGAGCAAGGTTGGGAGAAACTCGACCTTTCCCGTCTGCGGCATTGGTGACGTCGCGACGATCGTGTCGGACGACGGGGTCTCAAAGGAGTTTCGGCAGGCCTGCGGGGATGTGGGTACGGAGCTGCTTTAGGGAATACCGAGACGGATCGCGCCGGCGCGGCTTGCCCGTCGAGCCTTTGCATGATAAAGTGTCTTGTCCAAGCACCCATCGCAAGGAGTAGTGATGAAGACACACAACATGATTCGAAGAGCCTGTCAACTGGTGCTCGCTGCCCTGGTCATCATCGGGGTGAGCGTTGGTCTCTCTGCATGCAAGAGCGACGATCAGATGGCCCGCGATAGCGTCGAGGCCATGCTCAAGGCCTTCAAGAGCCCCAGCGAGGAGAGCATGCGTCCCTACATGTCGAATGCGAAGACCACCATCACCCGGCAGATCGAGTCATACAACATCGATGTCTACGAGTTCTTGGGCCATGTCTTCAAGCACTTCGACTACGAGATCAACAACGTTAAGGTGGAGGGGGACACGGCGACCGTCGAGGCCTCGTTCACCAACGCCAGCCTCACGGATGCCTTTGCGGCCGCAAACACCGATTACCAATCGACGGATACCGCGACGCTTGCCCAGATCTACCAGGAGAGTGGCGCGGATGGCCTTGAGAAGAAGCTCATGGAGCTCCTCTACAAGCGCCTTGACGAGGCGAGCGACCGCGCGCCGACGAAGGCGACCATCAAGTTGACCAAGGAGGGTGGTAGCTGGAAGGTTGATGACGGCTCCATCCAGGACTTTGCGAGTTCCATGTATGGGAGCATCAGCCTGTCCGGTGAGGAGGAGCCCGCGTCGCAGTCGCAGGAGCCCGCGCCAGAGACGCAGGAGTCTGCCTCGGAGTGACGGTAGCGAATTCGAATTCCGCCGCAAGAGCTTGTGAAACTGGACATTGTGGGATGCAGGCGCGTGCGCGTGGGTCTATACTGCGATTCAAGAAAGTCTGAAGTCGGATCCTCACAGGACGTGGGGCAAAAGGTCCCGTGGCCTGTGTTCGGTACCCATCTTCAGCGCATAGCTGCAAGGAGTAATGATGGAGATACAACCCGTGGCACGAAGAATCTATCGTCTTGCGCTTACCGTGATGCTCGCCGCCGGAATGGCCATAGGTCTTGGTGCGTGTAACAAGCAACAGGAAGCCCCCGCGAACACCCAGGACGAGCAGGCGGCTGCCGCACCCGCCAACGGCGCACAGCCGCAGCAAGAGGCGCCTGCGAGTTCCAGTGCAGCGCAGGAGGGACCCTCAAGTCCCGGTTCACAGCAATCAGCGGACACGAACAGCGACGAGCAGAGCGTGCGCGCTGCCGTCGCGAGGATGCTCGATGCCATCAAGAGTCCCAGCAGGGAGAGCATGGAGCCCTACCTGTCAAACTTGGACAGCAACACCAAGGCGCAGCTCGATGCCTACGGTATCGACATGTACGATTTTACAGAGCACGTCTTCAAGCACTTCGACTATGCGATCGATGACGTCCAGATTGATGGCAACAATGCAACTGTCAAGCTCACGATCACAAACGCCGACCTGATGCAAGCCCTCATGGCTGGCAGCAGGGAGCTCCAGTCGCTTGACCAAGACACGATGCAGCAACTCGGCAGCGGTGGCGAGAAGGCAATCATGCAGAAGTACATGGAGCTCTTCTATGCCAGCATCGATGACGAGAAAAACCTCACCACGACGGAGGCAGAGCTGAAACTGGTCAAGTCGGGCGGTATGTGGAAGGTGGACGAGGATTCTGCCAAGAACTTCTCGCGCTCGATGTTCGGAGGCGTCAACCTGTCCGGTGGGGAAGTGGCGGGCCAATAGCCCTTGATAGCTGCGCGGCAACCCGCAGCTCCCTTCATTGCAGTCTCTGCGAGTGGTCGCAGGTAGGAATAAAACGGGCGTAGGCGACGGCCTTGGGAGCTATATCGCTTTCAAGGCCGTTTTTTGGTCGGCAAGCTGCGTGATGGGACGTGGTTGGGACATGGTGGCACGCCTCGTGGGGTACCGAAGGCCTCGTGAGACGCCGGGACCATTCCATGCTAAGATATGACAATCTGATGCCAACCTCGAGGAGTAGTGATGAAGGTACACAAGACGATTCTCAAGGCATGTCAGCTGGCGCTCGCCGTCGCGCTCGCAATAGGGATGAGCGTGGGTCTCTCTGCGTGCAGAAGTGACGAGCAGGAGATCCGCGCCAATGTCGAGACGATGCTCAACGCCTTTAAGAATCCCACCAAGGAGAACCTGAGTCCCTACATGTCGGAGGCAGACAAGGACTCTGCGACGGTTGAGCAGCTCAATGAGTTCGGCGTCGACTTCTATGAGTTCCTTGCGCATTCCCTCAAGCACTTTGACTATAGGATCAACGAGGTGAAGGTGGAAGGAGATAAGGCTACCGTCAAGCTCGACATCACCAATGCCAACATCAATAGCGCTATGGAGGCAGCTCGCGCGGAGATCAGCAATATGAGTAGAGAGGAGTCCGAGCGGCTCTATCAGGAGGGTGGTATGAATGCACTCATAAAGAAGCTCATTGAGTCCCTCTACAAGAAGCTCGATGAGTCTACTGACCTCGTCACGACGAGCATGGAGTTAAAGATGAACAAGGAGAACGGAACCTGGACGGTGGATGAGGGTTCCCTCAACGAGTTAGTGGGGGCGGTATACGGAGTGGGGGCACTTTTCGGGTCTGATGCCTCGGCCTCCATGTAAGCCATGCGTTGCATCTGCGCGATTTCTCTAGCATGGTGACAAATTTGTGACCCCACAGACCTGTGATGCGAGGAGCGATCGGTTCGTCGGCCCCGGAAGCAACATGGCTTCCGGGGCCGTTTCTTTCTTGGTCTCTTGCTTGGCTAGCTGCACGCGGTGGTGAGTACCTGTCTCAATCTGCTACTATATGCTCACTATAGCCTTGTACATATAGTCAAGCTGAGGCACGCAAGGTCATAAGGTCGAAAGGAGCCCCGCATGCAACCGGGTGAGGAAATCGAAAGTCTGCTGGATGAGCTCGAGCAGATCGTGAGCGAGGCCAAAGCACCCTTCACTGGTGGCGTGCAGAAGAAGATAGTCGACTCTCGTGAGATCTACGAGATAATCGACGAGATTCGAAGCATGTTCCCTCAGGAGTTCTCTGACGCACGCCGCATCCTCAAGGAGGAGGACGAGATTCTCGGACGCGCCCAACAGCAGGCCGACTCCATCATCTCTGACGCCCAGCAACAGGCCATGATACTCTCGGGAGACCAGGAGGTAGTGCGGCTCGCCCAGCAGCAGGCCGAGGAGATTCGCGGTCAGGCCTCCCAGTACGAGAGGGACACGCGCTACAATGCCGAGGAGTATGCGGATACGGTGCTCCAGCATCTGGAGGATAACCTCAAGTCACTCACGAACTCCGTGACGCGCGTGCGCGAGACGCTTGACGAGAATTCAGGCCCGCGCAACCAGTCCAATAACGTCACGTGGTAGGGCGGTATGCGATGCGACAGGTGACGACCATCCTCGACGACAGACTTGCCGATGTGGGAAGCACCCTCGTCGTTCGAGGTCACATCGACGAGAGCGGCTACCTCTTGGGTGGGCATGATTTCAGGCTGCCCAATGGCCTCGACTATGACCTCGTGCTTACCAACGCGGGGAAGGGAATCCTTGTGACCGGCCTTGTGAGCGGTCGCGTGCTCGGTACCTGCGATCGTTGCCTTGAGGAGGCTGTCTTGGATCTGACGGGCGAGGTGGAGGAGTACTACCTCTTCAGAACCCACGAGGCAACCGCTGACTGTGACGATTCCCTTGGGGACAACGATGAGATGGACTTCTCCTGGGTGGGAGAGGATCACACGATCGACCTGACGGACGCCATCTCGTCTGCCCTTCTTATGGAGACCCCCTACGTGGTCCTCTGTCGCGAGGACTGCAAGGGTCTCTGTCCGGTGTGTGGCGAGAACCTCAATCAGCTAGACTGCGGTCACGGCGCCCAGATCGAGCGTCGGCGCGAGGAAGAGCGGATGGCGTCGGGTCCGTTTGCGGGCCTGAAAGAGCTCAGGTTTGAGGATGCTGGCCACGAGGTACGCGAGTAAAGACGTACGGTATATGGCGTACAGCGGGCGAGGAAACCGCCCGCCAGACTGCGGGGCGGTTTGCGCCGGGGTTCGCAGATCTCACTCGATCCATACGTACCTTGCCGCTGCAGAGGGACTCATCGGGGCTGATTTGCGCAGTCCCCTAGAAGAATAGCGGCACACCTGGGATGTAGCTGTACATGAGGCCGACCAAGAGGGCGATCATGAGAAACGAGCACATGGGAAACCACACAAAGAAGTTGAAGGACCCTCTTGCGATCATGTAAACAAAGTACACAAGCATGGTGACACAAAGCGCAGTATAAAAGTACACAATTCCAGGGAAACCTACGATAAAGGCTGCGATCATCGCGAGTTTGAAGTCACCCGCGCCTACACCGCGACTGTTCCAGCGCTTTTTTCCGATGAACATTGCCAGAGTGAACATGGCGATGGTGAGGGCGAACGACGCGAATCCACCAAGCAAGCTCCATGGATCTGCTATGGCGCAAACGATACGAAAGACGATTCCCAACGCGGCTACGGTCAGCACGACCTCGTTCGGGATGATGCGGATGAGGATGTCGACCCACGAGGAGACCAACGCTATACTCACGAACAGGCAGAACACGATGGCGAGCGTTACACGCACTGCGAGGGGAATTGTCTCGTTAAGGGCGAGGATACCTCCACCGACGCCACACAGGAGTAGGTGCAAGATAGGCAATAGTATCCGAGCAAGCTTGCGTGAGCGATCGTCCGCGCAATGTAAGGACAGCTCCTTGCCGCGTTTGACCGTCTTCTCACCCTCCTTCTCATCTTTCTGCTTGCCTTCCTTCTCGTCACTGCCCTTGTCTGCAGCCGCTTGGCGTCTTTGTTCGCGTTTGTAGTCAACAATCTTCCATGAGATCTTGTCTAGAAAAAAGCCAAGAATGATGCCATATATGCAGGTGAGGGAGAAGATGCTAAGCATTGCTGTGGACATATTGAGAAAAACCTTCCGCTAGAAAATTTTCGAGGATCGTTCACAGACGACCTACCTGTTGAGCGCATTGCTCAACACTAGTGCTAACTTATTCCCCTTTCACACTAGAACACCTAGTTTACCAAAAAAATTAAGCCTAGATCAAGATGCCAGAACCTGAAGGATTCACGGTTTGCCTGAGAGCAGTCCTAATAAGGGAGACACGGAACAAATTAGGCTCAGTAAGTCACAGGCATGCATCTTCGCAAGTCAGAGGAATTCTGTAATCGGTTAGGCTGATTTGTTCTGTGTCTCCTTAAAGGGGGTACGGTCTCGAACGTGGACATAGAGCAGAGATGAAACCCCACATTACCGTAAGGGAACATGTCGCTGGTGGACGTGGCCAAGGTAAGCCGGGTGGACGTACGGTAGGCTGCGAACGGAATTGACTCGACGCGCTGGGCAGGATTGGGTGATGCCCGCCCCTTTTAAGACGCCTCGAATCGAGCTGGGAGAGTGGGTCTGACAGCGACGGCTGAAGGTTGAGCGCATCCCCGCATTGACGGGAACCGCCCCCTCGCGATAAGGGTGATCATCTTCTCGCACTTTGAATTCTGCGCAACTACGAAGACGATGGATGGCGCGTACTGGCAGTTCCGATTGATGCCCGGGAATCTTGCGGCGTAGGCGGTCCATGCCCATGTCCGCGCCGTGGGCGCCCGTACCGCTTGCGACTTCGGGCACCCGTTTCGCCCGCGTGGGGGCAGAATAGTACCGTCTCGCGGGAGCACGTCGCCAGAGTGCGCTATAGTGCATAGGTGAATGTGCGTCCATGACGTGCGGTCGCGGCAGCTGCACCGCCATCTCACGGCATCGCGCGATTCGCGTCTCGATACGATACGATACGTAAGTGCGGGGAGCCACGTGCGTGCGTCGCACGATCCGCGCGATGAAAGGAAGAACCCATGGCCTCACCTCATCGCTTCGTCTTTGCGTCTGACGCCCTCAAGGGGACGCTGTCATCCGCACAGACCGCCGCCCTGCTCGAGGATGCCGCGCGCACACGCTTTCCTGAATGCGACTGCGTGGGCGTTCCCATGGCAGATGGCGGGACGGGCACCGTCGACGTGCTCATCGCCGCCTGCGGGGGAGAGAAGCGAAACGTGAGCGTGCACGACCCCTTTGGCAGGTCGATCCGCGCCTCGTACGGCCTTCTGAGCGGCGAGCGCGCCGTCATCGAGATGGCCGCCGCATCGGGCGATCGGCTCCCTGCGCCAAAGGAGCGCGATCCCCTCGCCGCTACGTCCTACGGCACGGGGGAGCTCATCTCAGACGCGCTGGCGCGGGGCTGCTCCGACATCACGGTCGCCCTCGGCGACTCGGTTGCGATCGATGGCGGCATGGGGTGCATGCGCGCCCTGGGGGTCCGCTTCCTTGACGAGGATGGATTCGAGCTCTTCGGCGGTGGGCGCGACCTCGCCCGCGTGCACTCCGTCGACCTCACACTCTTCAGGCTATACGTGGGCACTGCGCGCTTCCGTGTGATGTGCGACGAGAAGATCCCCCTGTTGGGCCCAAACGGTGCCGTGTCCAGCTGCGCCAGCCTCGATGGGGCCGACCCTCAGTCCACGCAGGCGCTCGAGCGTGGCATGGAGAGCTATGCCAACGTGCTCGAGGGAGAGTTTGGTGGCGTGGAGCTCGCGGGTGTCCGCGACGTCCCGGGGGCCGGTGCGGCCGGTGGCCTTGGTGCCGCGTGTGCGGCGTTCCTCTCGGCACGCCTCGAGAGCGGCATCGAGAGCGTCCTTGACATTGTGGGCTTTGACGAGCTTCTGGATGGGGCCGACCTGTGCATAACGGGAGAGGGGCGCTTTGACGCCCGCTCGACGAGTGGCAGGGTCGTTGCCGGCGTTGCGGGTGCCTGCGAGAGGCATGACGTTCCCTGTGTTGCCATCGTGGGCGGCATCGGGGACGGTGCGAGCGCGAGTGGTGTGCGTGGACTGAGCGCGGTGATGCCCGCCGTTGACGCCCCCATGTCCCTCGACGAGGCTGCCAACCGCGCTGCGGACCTCTATGCCCGGGCGGCTGAGAGACTCTTCGCGCTGCTTGCCATTGGCGAGAGCTACCGGACGTAGGGAAGCGCGTAGGGAAGCGCCCGCATTCTGATCAACTTGGTTGTTGCCACCTCGGCGTCGCTCGCAAGGGAGTCCTCGCGAGGCGGTCCGTGGTGCTTCTTTACTGTGACCCCGAGGTGGCTGCCTGCAGCTCGCCGCCTGGGGCGCAACAGTGTACACAAACGCCCCCGAACCGGCGTTGAGTGGCCCTCATCATCGATCTGTGTACACTCTTGTAACCCCGAGGCCACCCGGGACATAACAGTGTACACAAATGCTCTCAAACCGGTGTCCGAAGCGACTTACCACCGATCTGTGTACACTCCTGTGACCCCTCAGTTCCCCGCGCGGCGCAACAGTGTACACAAACGACCTCAAACCGGTGTCCGAAGCGACTTACCACCGATCTGTGTACACTCCCGCGATCCCGTGATCGCCCGCGCGGCGTAATTTGGAACGAGGCTCCCGAGGGTGCGACGAATGAGTTCGAATGGACGTCAAGTAGCTTTGATCCCTCGCGGTTTCTGAGGCGAGGATGCATGGCTTCCCTTCTACCACGAGAGATTATATGCTCAACTTCTCTCGATAGAGGGGAAGTTAAGTACACGTCCTCATACGCTCAGGGTCTCGCGGGGATCGTGGCCGAGGCCCGGGAGCTCGAGCTTCCTCCTGCCACCCCAAGGCACGACATCGTTGATTCGCTTCCTGAGCCGGCGGCGTTCAACCTCGTGCACATCATCACCGGGGTACGCCGCTGCGGCAAGACCTTCTATGCCTTTCAGCTGATGAGGCGCCTGCTCGACCGAGGTGTCTCACGTGACAGGGTCTTCTACTTCAACTTTGCGGATGATCGCCTGCGACCCAGTCCCACGACCCTGCTGAGCGACGTTGTGGAGGAATACTGGCGGCAGGTGCCCGCGGCACGTCGTGAGGGCGCCTACCTGTTCCTCGATGAGGTGCAGGAGGCAGGTAGGTGGCAGGGTTTTTGTCAACGGATGGCTGAGCACGAGAGGGTGACCTTGGTGGTTACGGGATCCTCCTCGAGGATGTCTGCCGACGAGATTGCCACGACCTTTCGGGGGCGCTCGCAGGAGCACGGCATGATGCCGCTGTCCTTTCGTGAGTATTGCGCATTCCATCATGTGGGAGTTCCCTCCCCCGAAGAGGCACGTGCTGGCGCCGCCTCCCCGCAGGACAGGACTACCCTTGAGGGGGTATTTGACCGGTTTCTCATCGAGGGCGGGTTCCCGGGGGTCCAGACGCTCAGCCATGGTAGTCGGATCCAGATGCTCCAAGCCTACATGCGCGATGTCGTCGCACGCGATGTCGTCGAGCGGTACCGACGCATCGGCATAGATCTGGCAAATCAGGTGGCACTCTATGGTCTGCGCAACACCGCATGTGAACTTTCCGTGAACAATTTGGTGGAAAGCCTCAGGTCCGTGGGACATCGGACCTCCTGGGAGACGGTGCATGAGACGATTCGCCTATTTGAGCAGGCCCACCTACTTGACCTGCTCCCTGAGCACTCCACCTCCCTCTCCCCGAGGTCGACCGCCCAGCAAAAGGCCTATGCGGTAGATCAGGGGATGACATATGCGGTGTCACGAGCAAACCAACAGGATGTTGGGAAGCGGCTCGAGACGGCAGCGTATCTCGAGCTCAAACGACGACTCGCCGGTAGCCTCATAGAGACGATCACGTCCTACACCACGTTGACCCGGAGCAGGGAGAAGGTCGATTTTCTCGTTGGTGACGTGCTGGGAACCAGTCCGTACCGACTCTACCAAGTGACGGCTGACATGTCAGCCGAGAGGACTTGCCGTCGTGAGCTTGGCTCTCTGGAGATCGCCATGAGAGAGACAAAGATCGAGCGGGGCTGCGTCATCACCCTGCGCGAGGAGCGGACGGTGGAGACTGGCTCGGGCAGCGTGATGATCGTGCTCGCATGGAAGTGGTTCCTCGGTGCGTGAGCGGGGTCTTGCCGGCCCCTAAGGAGACACAGGACAAATCAGCCTAACCGATTGCAGGGTTCCTCTGACTTGCGGCGATGTAGGCTTGTAACTTACTGAACCTGATTTGTTCTGTGTCTCCTTAGCGCCAGCCTCTGGTCAATCAGGCCGGCGACCTGCTCCTTGGTACCGCTGTTGGGATGGGTGACGTTTACGGCCGCCCGTTGGCCCTTGGCCATCTTGTCGTAGCTGGCCGGCAGGTACAGGTTGGTGGCGCCCTGCCCGTAATAGAGATTGTGAGTACACACACTCATCGTCATATACTACCATATGCGAAAACCGAACGACAAGCCACGTGCTCTCTCGACTCCTCAGGAGGTTATTGATGTCTTTCTTCAACAGCCCTTTCGAACTCATTATCATCCTCGTCGTGGTTCTCTTGCTCTTCGGACCCAAGAATCTCCCGAAACTGGGTAAGTCGGTGGGAGCAACGGTCAAGAGCATCCGTGAGGGCATGGAAGAAGGAGATGGTGATGCGGACAAGGGAGCTGGTGTCACCGACGTGAGCGATACCGTCGAGGAGGAGTCCGCCGACTCGGACGACGCGGTATTCTGCAACAAGTGCGGCGCCAAGAACGTCGCTGGCTCCGAGTACTGCAACAAGTGCGGCTCCAAGATCGAGCAGGCTCAGTAGGTAGGTGACGGCGGTCAGGAGGCCACCTTGCACGCGTGCG
>ERZ773005.1471-NODE-1471-length-12177-cov-42.032338_pt1 | contig 12177 bp, 10 predicted proteins | sample MGYA00580666_ERZ773005 | MGnify/ENA primary metagenome ERZ773005 (study PRJEB29015, sample SAMEA2737999) | human oral metagenome | biome: human oral; feature: human-associated habitat; material: dental | place: China | collected 2061 ... | reverse complement strand
CTCGCCGTGGCGTACGATCACCAGCTGCATGCGCCCGTCATTCTCGGCCATGATGGCTCCTTTCTTCTTGGAACGCGCGTCTTTCGTTCCATATGCTCGGGCCTCCGCCCCCATGGCGGCCGTCACCCGAAGACCATCCCTATTACAGCACCTTTTTGGGTGCCCGTCGGCGAGAGAACTGCGAGTTGCGTCATCGGTCGGTGACGTGACGATGCCTCGTGCGATGGGACCAGGATGTAGTTTCGCAGAGCCTCTTTAGTATAGCGGGAGCTCGCCAGTGATGGGGTCGATCTCATCGGCGTGCAGAGGTTCGAAGGCAAGGCAGGTATGTGTGGGCTTACCGTGGAACTCCGTGAGGCCCGCGTCACGGATGAGTGCGACGATGAAGTTGCGCTCGCGTCCCTGTGCCGCGATGTCGAGCAGCTCATCTTCGGAGTCCACGTAGACGCAGACTTTTGCGATGCCGGCGTCGAACCAGTCGGAGAGTGCCGTCGGTATCCCGTTCTCGTCGTCGAGGTAGACTCGACTGCCGTCCGGTGCCACGCGCAGCTGGTCTTGGCGCCCCTCCCGGACGAGTGCCGCTAGGGTTGCCTCGACGCAGGCGTGTCCCGCCTGGGCCGCGACCTTTCCCTTGCGCATCTTGAGGTCGCGTCTCATGACGATCAGCTGCTTTGCCTTGTAGGACGAGTTTGGCATGAAGACTCCTATCCTCGCGTCGGCTTCCTTTGGGCTGGGTGGCTCCCGGTGTGAGCGAATCGCCCAGTTTCGACTCTAGGCTACGTACCTGACCTGCGTGACTATAGACCGTCACACAAGCTTGCGTATCTGATCCCTTTAGAAAATCACTCGCTTTTGCGAGAGGACAGCCGTGTCGGGTCCCATCATTCTACATAATTTGCTATCCTATGAGGGCAAACGAGTAAACGAGTGCATGTTGGTAACGTTTGGCGACGGACGGTGCCGCGTTGGCAGCGCGAGGTGTGGTGGGGCTCACATGATAAGAAAAAGGCTGTTCGAGCTTGTGCCGGGGGCGCCGTGGCATGTGTTTCTGACGGTCGCTCTGCGGTGGTTGGGACTCGTCTCGAACATCGCCTTCGTGTGGGTGGTGTGCTCGACGCTCACACTCGCTCTGGAGGGCGCCCTAGATGTTGGCGGCATGCGGCGGGCGCTCGTAGTCGGCCTTGTCGCGCTTGCGCTCAAGGCCATCTCTACCAAGCTGGCATCACGCGAGAGCCTTGCTGCCGCCGTAGACGTCAAGCGCGTGCTGCGCCACAGGATCTACGAGAAGCTCTTGCGCTTGGGTCCAAGCTACAACAAGAGGGTCCCCACAGCCGAGGTCGTGCAACTTTCCGTCGAGGGCTGCGAGCAGCTCGAGACCTACTTTGGCCAGTACCTGCCTCAGCTCTTCAGCGCAATCCTCGCACCGATCACCCTGTTTGTCGCCCTCCTCCTCATGGCACCCGCAGCCTGGCCCGCAGCGCTCGTGCTTCTTGTCTTCGTGCCGCTCATCCCCTTGGTCATCGTCTTGGTGCGGCGGACGGCCAAGGGTGTGTTGTCCTCCTACTGGGATGAGTACACGAGTCTTGGAGACTCATTCCTTGAGAGTCTCCAGGGACTCACGACCCTCAAGATCTACCAGGCGGACAAGGCCCGACACGAGGTCATGGACGAGGAGGCGGAGCGTTTCCGAGTCGTCACGATGAGGGTCCTGCGCACCCAGCTCAACTCCATCGTGTTCATGGATGTCGGAGCCTTTGGCGGGGCTGCGGCAGGTATGGGCATGGCGCTGTGGCTTCTCTCGGTGGGATCTATCGACTTCACGGAGGCCCTGTTGGTGGCCTTGCTCTCGGTCGACTTCTTCCGTCCCCTGCGACGTTTGGGCTCATACTTCCATGTCGCCATGAGCGGCATGGCGGCATCCGATAGGATCTTCAACCTGCTCGACCTCAAGGAGCCCACCGAGGGTGGCACTCAGGTCCCGGCGCAGGGAGATCACCTGCTCATGAGTCACGTGAGCTTCTCATGGGACGGTGGGCGCGAGGTGCTGCACGACGTCTCGGTCGACATTCCCTCCGTCGGGCTCACCGCCATCGTTGGCGAGTCAGGATCGGGCAAGTCAACGATAGCCGCGCTTCTGGCAGGGCGCGCGGAGGGTTATGAGGGCAAGCTCCTTCTTGGTGGCAGACCGCTCGCGCACTTCGATCGCAAGGCCCTCGCACGTTACGTGACGACGGTGCCTGCGGCAAGTTACCTCTTTGCGGGTACTGTCAAAGATAACCTCCTGATGGGGCATCCCCGCGCCTCTGAGGAGGATATGTGGTCGGTTCTTGAGGGCGTTGACCTTGCGGCCTTCCTGCGCGCGCAGGATGGTCTGGACACCAAGATCGAGAAGAGGGGAGAGAACCTCTCCGGTGGCCAGAGGCAGCGTCTGGCCCTGGCTCGAGCCTTCCTGCACAACTCGCCCGTTTATATCTTGGACGAGGCTACGAGCAACATCGATGTCGAGAGCGAGAAGGCGATCATGACGGCCGTGCGCGGAATCGCTCGCTACAAGGCCGTGATCTTGATCAGTCATCGCCTGGCAAACGTCACGGCCGCTCGCAGGATCTATGTGCTCGAGCACGGCCGGGTGGTCGGCGAGGGTGATCACGCGCGCCTCCTGCTTGAAAACACGACCTATCGACGACTTTGGGAGGGTCAGCAGGCGCTCGAGGCCTTTGAGCCCACCACGCTTGACGCGCCCTTTGATGACGAGATCGATGATGAGCAGGCTCCAAATGACGTGAACGCTGCAGAAGCGGGCGGTATGGGTGGGACGGCCGATGCCGGTGGTGCTGGGGATGCGAGCTCTGATGCCCCTGGCGGCACAGGTGACGCTGACGCCCTTAGCGACACCGACGATGCAGGTGTCGAGCCCGTCGCAAAGGACGCTACAGACGAAGCTCCCACAGCAGAGGTGAGCGCCGCACCTACCGAAACCGAGGTGGTTGACATGCCTGAGCCTGCTGAGGCCGATGCCAAAGACGTACCCGTCACGTCTGTTGCCGATAGCAATGCTAGGGAGGCCGATGATGCAAAGCCGGAGTAACGCCCGCGTCATATGGCGCATGCTGGGGCTTGTGAGACCACTTTCGGGCTTTATGGTCATCTCGGTCCTCTGTGGCGTTGCGGGCTTCTGCTGCGCCACCTTTTTGCCCGTGCTTGCGGTTTGGGAGGCCTGCTCCATCGTGCTTCGCCAGGAACCGCCCCTCTCGCTCGGCGTCTGCCTCGGCACGTTGGCGCTGATGGCCCTGCTACGCGGCATCTTGCGTTATGCAGAGCAAATCTGTAACCATTACATCGCCTTTAAGCTGCTCGCCCACATCAGGAGCGAGATCTTCGCCAGCCTACGTCGCCTGGCTCCCGCACGGCTGTCGGGTGTTGACCGGGGTAGCCTCATCTCCACGCTGACCTCTGACATAGAGCTACTCGAGGTCTTCTTCGCACATACGATCTCGCCCGTCTGTATCGCGGCGCTCATGCTGGTGGTCATGGTGGCCTTCACGGGGAGCTTTGCGTGGCAGCTTGGCTTGGTCATGCTCGTCGCCCAGCTCGTTGTGGGTGCCGTGGTGCCCATCATGGTTTTTCGCGTCTCCGGAAATGGTGGGCGGGTGGTACGGGACCGAGCTGCAGGCCTCTCGACCTTCGTGCTCGATGGCTTGCGCGGTCTCACTGAGGTTCTGCAGTTTGATGTTGGCGCGTCACGCCTCAGGACGCTCGACGAGCGGTCGCGCAGGCTTGCCGGAGCGCAGCGCGCCCTATCGGCTGTAGGTTCGACCGGCTCCGCTGCCGCAGACGCAGCCATAGCCGCCTTCTCGCTCGCAGAACTCTTGGTCGGTGTGAATCTCCATATGGCGGGTGTCGTCGATGCGAGTGCGGTGGCCATCTCTGCCGCCGCCATGCTCGGCTCGTTTGGTCCGGCTGTGGCGCTCGCCAGTCTCGGCTCGACCCTGCAGGGTACCCTTGCTGCGGCACATCGCGTCATTGACGTGCTCGAGGAGGAGCCTGTGGTTGAGGAGGTCAGTGAGGGGGACACGATTTCCTTTGGTGGTGCCGCAGCCAAGAACGCGTCGTTCTCGTATGGTCGCAAGAGGATTTTGGATAATGTCACGGTCGAGATACCCAAGGGCTCCATCGTGGGTATCGCGGGCAAGAGCGGATCGGGCAAGTCAACGCTCTGCCGCCTGATGATGCGCTTTTGGGATGTTGACCGAGGCCAGATCTCCATCAGTGACCAGCGTATCGATACCATCCGCACGGACAACCTGCGCGATATGGAGGCGCTCGTGGAGCAGGATACCTATCTCTTTCACCAGAGCATCAGAGACAATCTACTCATTGCCAAGCCTCATGCCATCCAGTCGGAGCTCGATGCCGCCTGTCGTGCGGCTTCGGTCTATGACTTCATCATGGGCTTGCCGGAGGGGTATGACGCCGAGGTCGGGGAGCTTGGAGACACCCTATCGGGAGGTGAGCGCCAACGTCTGGGATTGGCTCGCGCCTTCCTGCACGATGCACCGTTGCTGATCCTGGACGAGCCCACGAGCAATCTCGACTCGCTCAATGAGGGTATCATCCTGCGCAGCCTCGACAGGCAGCGTCGCAAGCGCACTGTACTGCTCGTGAGCCATCGGGCGAGCACCATGGCCGTGGCTGACAGGGTCTATTCCATGGACAGCGGTCGTGTGAGCTAGCCTTGAGGTGGTGTTCCTGTAAGGGGTGAGCGCCCATGCGTGACAGTCGCCGGTAGGTAGGAAGTGCTTGTTCGGTTGAGCGAGATTTTTGGCCTGTGTGGTGGTGTATGATCGTCCTCGTTTATGGGAGTGCTTTCCTTGGCAGGTCGGGCTATGACGCGGCGGGCGCCTGTGCTGTTGTACGCGAGGGCTTGGCGCGAGTGGGAGGTGTGGCTATGGCGACGCGGCTCATGGATGATGATGCGCGGTATGGTGACGGGATGGATGGTGTGTTTCCTGACAGGGCCGCGCAGTTTATGGAAGGTGGGGGGTTGTACGGTGGCGAGGGAATAGACGGCCTGTTCCCCGACAGGTCGGCGCATTTCGTGGATGATCCGGTAGGTGACCCTTTGGGCGGCATGTTCTCGGCTGGGTCCGCGCAGCCGATGGGCGCCGCCGCACCATATGGCACCAAAGTGGACAGCGTGTTTCCGGATAGGGCCACGCAGTCCATGGGAGGGGGCAGGAAGGCGACGGCATGGCCGTTCGTGTGGAAGTACAGCGATGGGGCAAAGGGGTCGCAGGTGTTCATACCGACCCTCCTGTTTGGGGTGGTGGGGAGTTTGGTCGTGGCGTTTCCGGGTTTTGCGCTTCTGACCAATCTCTCGGAGGGTGTGTGGCGCGAGGGTTCCTCCCTCGGCGGGCTGGCGACATGGATATTGCTGGTCACTACCGTCGTTGCTGCGGCCGCTCCCGCCATTGCCGCCGTGCACGTTATCTCGGCGGCCTCCGTCGAGTACGCGCGCGACTCATGGGGAAGGATGTGGGTTTCCGACTGGTCGAGGGGTCTGATAGCGGGAGGACCGGGTACGGCGGTCTCGATTGCCGCAGCTATCGTTGCGTGCCTTGGTGGCATCGGTCCCCTCTCCTCGCTTGGCGGGCTTGGCGATATGTACGAGGCTCTCAGAAAGTTCGAGGTGGGCGAGGACTTCGAGCGGGCGGTCACGAATGGGTATGCCAATCGTCTCGCGCAGCGGATCGTCTCTGTCCAGTCATATGCCGCCGGGCCCTTCACCACGAGGGTGAGTTGTATGGTGGAACCCTACGGCGGTGGTCAGCCCAAGCGCAGGAGGCTCTTCATCTCCCGTTCATGCAAGGGACTCGACGAGCTCATGTGTGAGGTAGACACCCTGATCCAAGAGTAGGGGTTTCCCCCACAGGTTGTGCGGGAGTCTTTGGGCTGCCCACACGCCTCAAAGTCTGGACCAGCGGCCACAATTGTCTCCTAAAGTGGTAGTTGTCCTTCGAACGTTCTCCAAAATCTCGTTTACATCTGATATACGCTGTGCTATACCTATTAATGTCGGAAATAACCGATATTAATAAGTTGTATGTTCAAAGTGTGTAGATCGTATCGGGAGGCGGTCATGGTTCAGGAAAACTCATCCAACGCAATGCAGGGGATCGGCGCAAGCCTCAAGTCATGGCGGGCCATGGGTGGCCTCACGGCCGACGAGCTCGCCCAGTCCGTGGGGGTGTCTCGCGACACCATCTCGCGCGTGGAGCGCGGAGACGCGAGCGTGGGCGTCGGCACGGTGCTGGACATCTGCGGGGAGTTTGGCCTGCTCGGCAAGGTGAGGGCTGCCTTTGACCCCGCAAACAGCGAGCTTGGCAAGATCGGTCTCTCGCGTGGCGTTCCCAAGCGCGTCCGCAAGGCACAGGACGCCTCGCCAGAGGAATGGCGAAACAACATGAACTGGTACGAGAGTTCCTTCGTCTATCAGATCTATCCTCTGGGGTTGTGTGGCGCTCCCTGGTCCAACGATGGCTCGACGCAAGGAGCGACCAATGACGACGATCACCGCCTGCTCAGGCTCGTGAACGACGGATGGGTCGAGCACGTCTCTAGGCTCGGTGCCACCTGCGTGATGCTCAATCCCGTCTTCGAGAGCGATGCCCACGGCTACGACACGCGTGACTACACGCGCGTGGACGCTCGCCTGGGTACGAACGATGATCTCAAGACCGTCGTGGACGCCTTCCACGAGGCGGGCATCCGCGTGATGTTTGATGGTGTGTTCAACCACGTGGGACGCGGCTTCTGGGCATTCCAGGATGTCATCGCAAAGCGTGCCGACAGCCATTATGCCGGCTGGTTCAACATCGACTGGAACGGTAACTCATCCTATGAGGACGGCTTTGGCTACGAGACCTGGGGGGGCGTCCCCTACCTCGTGAAGCTGAACCACAACAACCTCGACCTCAACGATTACCTGGCTGGCGTCATTCGCGGCTGGGAGAGCGAGTTCGACATCGACGGCCTGCGCTTGGACGTCGCCTACTGCCTTGACCCGGGTTATCTCGGGTACCTGCGGCGCATCGCCAACGAGCTTACCGAGAAGCGTGACGAGAAGTTCATCCTCGTCGGCGAGACGATGTTTGGCGACTATAACCGCTGGATGAGTGACGACGCCTGTGACTCCGCCTACAACTATGAGGCCTACAAGGGTCTCTGGTCAAGCATGAACTCCGCCAACATGCACGAGATAGCCTACACGCTTGAGCGCCAGAGCGGCGACAAGCCCTGGGATCTCTACACGGGCAAGCACCTGCTCACCTTCGTCGACAACCACGACGTGCCAAGAATCGCGACCCAACTCACTGACAAGCATCAGCTCGGCTGCCTCTACGGCCTCCTGTTTGGCATGTGCGGCGTGCCCTGCGTCTACTATGGTAGCGAGTGGGGTATCGAGGGCGCCCAGAGCTTCGGCGACCACGAGCTGCGCCCCGCGCTCGACGCACCCCAGTGGAGTGAGCTCACGGACCTCATCGCCGCCTTTGCGGCCGCGCGGCTCCAAAGCGAGGCGCTCTGCATGGGTGACTACCACGAGCTGCAATGCCAGCCCCAGCAGTTGGTGTTCCAGCGCAGCTGCGCAGGCCAGCGCGTGATCGTGGCCGTCAACGCCGCTTCCCAACCCACGACCCTGCACTTCGACGCGGGCTGTGGTCGGGCGGTTGACCTCGTCACGGGCGAGGACCATGACTTTGGCGCGGGCTCTGAGGTGGGGGCGTACTCCTGCCACTACTGGCTCTGCGAGAGGTAGGGGACACCACTGTTCGTGTTCTCTGTGCGGCACAGGTGTCCACGATGTTCGGGGTCGTCAGTGTACCCTCTCGGGAGGGCCGGGAATTTCCCCGGCCCTCCCACTTGCGAAGGGGGTATGCTGCTCTTTGGGACGAGCGAGTCATGTCACGAAGGGAGGGTCATCCATGGCGGGCGGGAAGGGATTCGTCGCGGTGTTCGATTCAGGTCTCGGCGGCATCAGTGTGCTGCGCCGACTGGTGGACGTCCTGCCCCATGAGGACTTCGTCTATGTGGGTGACTCTGCCCACAATCCTTACGGCGAGAGGAGCCCAAGCCAGATCCTGAGCCTCTCTCGTCAGATAGTGGGCGGACTGGTCCACGAAGGCGCAAAGGCCGTTGTGATCGCCTGCAACACTGCGACGAGCGTCGCTGCGGCGACCCTTCGCAGGGAGCTGCCCACCCTTCCCATAGTGGGCGTCGAGCCTGCGCTCAAGCCAGCGACAGAACACGATCCCCACAGACGCATCCTCGTGATGGCGACGCCCGTTACCCTGCGCCTTGACAAATACCAGCAGCTCGCCAAGGCCTATGGCTCTGACTCCGAGGTGATCTCCGTTCCTTGCGCGGGCCTGGCCAAGCGTATTGAGCAGGGAAGGCTCGATGAGGCGGACCTGCGCGAGATGATCTCATCCTTGGTGGGAAGGTATCGGGGTACCGTCGACTCGGTGGTTCTTGGCTGCACGCACTATCCCTTCGTTGCCCGCCAGATCCGCGAGGTCATCGGGGACGTCCCCTTCTTCGATGGGGCGAACGGTGTCACGCATAGGCTCAAGAGCCTTCTTTCGAAGGATCACGCCCTCGCAAAAGATGACGCCGCAGGATCTGTGACCCTGCGCTCGAGCCTTAACGATCCAAAGGTGCTCGAGCGCTACCGACGCTTTCTCAAAATGGAGCTGTAATCGCGTCGGCTCACGGTAAGGCGCGCCGGATACGTGCTGCCACTACGTTCTGGGCGCTCCCCAAAAGAAGAGCGCGACAGTGCCGGGTCCTGTGTGACAGCCTATGGTCGCGCCGACGTCAAAGTGATGTACGGGTCCGTCAAGTTTGGGAAACTGCGCCTCGATCATGTCGGAGACCGCACGCGCGTCATCCAGGCAGTCGGCGTTGCAGATGAAGGCCTTGCCTGCGTAGTCATCGCCGTCCCGTGCGAGCTGGTGCATGAGTGCGACGACGCGCCTCTCGGCCTTGGCCTTGGTGCGGATCTTCTCCTTGACAGCGAGGGCGCCGTCGGCCTCGACGTTCATCACGGGACAGATCTTAAGCATGCCGCCCACGACGCCCGCCACCTTCGAGATGCGTCCCCCACGGACGAAGAAGCTGAGGTCAGACGAGAAAAACCAGTGCTGCACCTCGAGCCGGTGTATCGTGGCCCACGATGCCAGGTCATCCAGACCCATGCCAGCGCTCCTGAGCTGGGCCATCCTGTCTACGAGGAGCCCGTAGCCCGACGAGGCGCAGAGCGAGTCAATAACGACCAGCCTGCGTTCGGGAAACACTCGCCTGAGCGCGTCTCGTGCGGCGCAGGCGGAGCCATACGTTCCCGAGATGCCCGACGACAGGGTCACATGCAGCACGTCTTGGCCCGCCTCGAGCAGCGGCGCCCAGAACTCCATGTACTCACCGATGCTGACCTGGGAGGTCTTTACCGTAACACCCTTGAGCATGCGCGCATAGAGCTCCTTGGGCGCATGCGTCTTGCCAAAATCGTCCTTGCACGGGATGCCGTCGAGCTCGTAGTTGAAGAACACGTATCTGACACCAATCCCATCGAGCCAGGACGGAGTGAGATCTGCGGTGGAACAGCAGGTAAGGGCATAGGTAAGCATGCATTTCCCCTTTGGGTCGAACAAGTCGATGTTTCTTTTCTCCACTACTATAGGACTTTGGGGTGATAATCTGCTGTGAGATACGAGGCGAGGAAGAGGAGCTGATGATGGAGAAGCGTGTCGGAGGACTGGGACAGAGCATCGAGACCCGCTGCGTGCAGGCAGGCTACACACCCAAGAATGGTGAGCCGCGGCAGCTGCCCATTGTGCAGTCCACGACCTTCAAATACGACAGTTCGGACGCCATGGGGCGGCTTTTCGACCTTGAGGAATCGGGCTACTTCTACACGCGCCTGCAGAACCCCACCAACGATCACGTCGCGGCAAAGATCGCGGCGCTCGAAGGAGGCTCTGCGGCCATGCTCACGAGCTCTGGCCAGGCCGCCAACTTCTTTGCCGTGTTCAACGTCTGCGAGTGCGGTGACCATGTGGTGGCAAGCTCTACGATATATGGCGGTACGTTCAACCTGCTCGCACACACCCTGCGCAAGATGGGCATTGAGTGCAGCTTCGTTTCGCCCTTCTGTAGTGAGGATGAGCTGGAAGCAGCCTTCAGGCCCAACACCACATGTGTTCTTGGCGAGACCATCGCGAACCCCGCGCTCACAGTCCTCGACATCGAGCGCTTCGCTGCGGCTGCCCACGCTCACGGCGTGCCCCTGATCGTTGACAACACGTTTCCAACGCCCATCAACTGCCGTCCCATCGAGTGGGGCGCTGACATCGTGACCCACTCCACGACCAAGTACATGGATGGCCACGGGGCAGCAGTGGGAGGCGCGATCGTGGACTCCGGCAACTTTGACTGGATGGCGCACGCCGAGCGCTTTCCTGGGCTTACCATGCCGGATGAGTCCTACCACGGCATCGTCTACGCAGAGCGCTTTGGCAAGGCCAAGGCCTTCATCACCAAGGCGACCGCGCAGCTCATGCGTGACTTTGGCTCCATCCAGAGTCCGCAGAATGCCTTCCTTTTGAACCTTGGCCTGGAGTCGCTTCACGTGCGCATGCCACAGCACTGCCAGAGCGCCAGGGCGCTCGCCGAGTTGCTCGCAGATAGCGACAAGGTCCTTGCCGTCAGCTACCCCGACCTTTCGGGTGACGAGTCGCATGAGCTTGCCCAGAAGTACCTGCCGCAGGGCTCCTGCGGTGTTGTGAGCCTTGAGGTCGCGGGTGGCCGTGCGGCGGCGGAGCGCTTCCTGGCGGCCCTTCGGGTGTTTGCGATCGAGACGCACGTTGCCGACGCCCGCAGCTGTTGCTTGCACCCCGCGAGCTCGACGCATCGCCAGATGAGCGACGACGAGCTCGCGGCGGCGGGTATCTCGCCCGCGACAGTGCGCATGAGCTGCGGGCTCGAGGGCACCGCCGACCTCGTGGCCGACGTCGAGCAAGCGCTTGCCGCCATCTAGCGATGCCGGTCGCAAGGGACACGAGCGTGCCCGATGTGAGAAAAGACGAGAGAGGCGCCAGGCAGGATACGATTGACTCGAGGCAACTTCGGGGCTATCTCGTAGACGATGACATCGTCTACGGCGCCACGCAGATCTTCGACGCGCTCTCGGACTCAACACGCTTCCAAATCTTGGGAGTGCTCGTCCAGGGGGAGAGGAGCGTCTCCGACCTGCAGGAGGTAGGCAAGGTCTCGCAGTCCGCGATCTCCCACCAGCTCAGGCTCCTCCGTGACCGGGGTCTGGTGACGGCCAGGCGTGAGGGGCAGCGCGTCTTCTACTCCCTGTCAGATGAGCACGTCGCTGACCTCATATCAATTGGCCTCTCGCATGCCGCAGAGCTGGTCACGTCTCAGAAAGACTAGGGGTGGGCCGCTTCGTGTGTGCATGTCATGGAATACTGGCAAAGGTCAGCTGCGTCAGCAGCCATGGTGTTTTGACATATGCCTTAAGGCAGTGTAAAGTTAGAGTTTGTGCAGGGCTCGCTATGGGTCGTGCACATCCGCACGTGTGACGATCCAGGGGGACGGTGCTGCGCCCTCCTTGACACATAGGTGCTCGCGCACCGTCATCCCAACGTTCTCAGCTAAGGAGAGAAGCTTTGCCTACAATCAATCAGCTCATTCGCCAGGGTCGCGTGTCGCACAAGGCCAAGTCCAAGAACGCCGCGCTGCAGCACAATCCCCAGAAGCGCGGCGTCTGCACCCGCGTCTTCACCACCACACCCAAGAAGCCCAACTCGGCGCTACGCAAGGTTGCCCGCGTGCGCCTCGTCAACGGCCTCGAGGTCACGGCCTACATTCCCGGCGAGGGCCATAACCTTCAGGAGCACTCCATCGTGCTCATCCGCGGTGGCCGCGTCCGTGACCTTCCCGGCGTGCGCTACAAGATCGTTCGCGGCGCCTATGACTGCGCTGCTGTCCAGGACCGCAAGAAGGCCCGTTCCCGCTACGGCGCCAAGCGCCCCAAGGAGTAGGGGACCGCGCTCCATCTGACATCGCAACCAGTTCTGAGGAGATACACTATGCCGCGTCGTGCAGCAGCTA
>ERZ773005.1468-NODE-1468-length-12196-cov-7.763776_pt1 | contig 12196 bp, 7 predicted proteins | sample MGYA00580666_ERZ773005 | MGnify/ENA primary metagenome ERZ773005 (study PRJEB29015, sample SAMEA2737999) | human oral metagenome | biome: human oral; feature: human-associated habitat; material: dental | place: China | collected 2061 ... | reverse complement strand
AACCGGCAGGACAGGAGCGTGCCGGGGCGTTTGTCAAGGGCAACCCGAACAGGGTCGGCTGCACGGCAAAATCCGGAAAACCTTTTGCATTCCGGCTGACCTTATATAATAAGGCGGACGCCCCTGTGATGCTGGAGGTCTCTACGGCGAATGTCTGTGCGCCTGCCGCTCGCCGCCATCTACCAGACGGGCGGCGCCCCTTCGGTCTGGCTCGTCGGCGCGGACAACAAGGTGTTCTTGCAGGAAGTTGCGGTCGACGGCTATGACGGCAACGACGTGCTCGTCCGGGGACTTCCCGACGATGCGCTCGTCGTGACGGCGGGCGTCCACAAACTGCGCGAGGGCGACGAAGTGCGGACGGGGGATGCGCCATGAGGAATCTTACGGAAATCTCCCTCAAGCACAAGGGGCTCGTCTGGTATTTCATTCTCGTCGTCTTTATCGGCGGCATTTTTTCCTACGGCAAGCTCGGCAGGATGGAAGATCCTGACTTCACGATCCGCCAGATGGTCGTGTCCGTCGCCTGGCCGGGTGCGACAGCGCAGCAGATGGAAGAGCAGGTCACGGACAAGCTGGAGAAGAAGCTGCAGGATGTGCCGGGACTCAAGGAGCTCAAGAGCTATTCGCGCGAGGGACAGGCGGTCATCTATGTGACGCTGGACGATGATGTGGCGAAGGAGGATATTCGTCCGACGTGGCGCGACGCACGCAATCTCTGCGAGGATGAGAAGCGCAGCCTGCCCACAGGCGTTTACGGCCCTTATTACAACGACCGCTTCGACGATGTCTTCGGCTCGGTCTACGCCGTGACAGGCGACGGCTGGTCCTACGAGGAGATGCGCGAGCAGGCGGAAAAGACGCGCCGCGCCCTGCTTGCGGTCGAAAACGTGCAGAAGGTCGAACTGATCGGCGTGCAGCCGGAGAAGATCTACGTCGAGGCCGCGCGCGAGCGTCTCGCGGAGCTTGGCATACCGCCCGACGCGATTCTTTCTGCCATCCGCACGCAGGAAGAGATGACGCCGGCGGGCATGATCGAGACGCAGACGGACAACGTCTACGTGCGCGTCTCGGGCGCTTTCGACGACCTTGAGGCGATCCGCGCCCTGCCGATCGCCGCCGGCGGGCGCACCTTCCGCCTCGGTGACGTCGCGAGTGTCACGCGCCGCTACGCTGAGCCGGCCGAGCCGAAGATGTACTTCAATGGCGAGCCTGCCGTGGGCATCGCCGTTTCCATGCGCCCGGGCGGTAACATCCTGACGCTCGGCAAGGATTTGCAGAAGAAAATCGCCGCGCTCAAGGACGATCTGCCGCTCGGCTTGGAAATCCATCAGGTCTCCGACCAGCCGCAGGTCGTCGCAGAATCCATCGATGATTTCGTCGACACGCTCAGAGAAGCCGTCATCATCGTGCTCGCCGTGAGCTTTCTGACGCTCGGCCTTCGTACGGGGTTCGTCGTCGCCTGCTGCATCCCGCTCGTACTGACGGGCGTCTTCCTCTTCATGTACGGTGCGGGCATCGACCTGCAGAAGGTGTCTTTGGGCGCGCTCATCATCTCCCTCGGGCTTCTGGTTGACGATGAGATCATCGCCGTCGAGATGATGAGCGTCAAGCTTGAAGAGGGGCTTGACCGCTTCAGCGCCGCCTCGCACGCCTTCCGTGCGACAGCTCTGCCCATGCTGACGGGCACGCTCATCACATGCGCGGGCTTCATCCCCGTCGCTTTCTCGAAGGGCATGGCGGCGGAGTTCTGCGCCTCGCTCTTTCCCGTCATTGCCGCCGCGCTGCTGCTCTCTTGGATCGTCTCCGTCATGGTCGCCCCGCTCCTCGGCTATCACATCATCCGCATTGAGCCGAAGCGCGATGAAAAGGGCGAAGCCTTGCTCCATCAAGGTCGGTTCTATCGCGCGTTTCGCCGTGTGCTTGAGGCGTTTTTAGTGCATCGCCGTCTCGTGCTCGGCGCGACGGCGCTCGTCTTCGCTGGATCCATCGCGCTTTTGGGCGTTTGCCGGCAGGACTTCTTCCCGCCGTCTTTGCGGCCGGAGATCATCGTCGAGATGCACCTCGCCGAAGGCTCTTCCATGAAGAACACGGACGGCGAGGCGAAGCGCTTCGCTGCCTTCCTCGACGGCCTTGCGGACGAGTACAGGAACTATTCCGTCTATGTGGGCGAAGGTGCGCCGCGCTTCGTGCTGACCTTTGAACCCGTCTTGGCTGCGGACAATTACGCGCAGTTCGTCATCGTCGCGAACGACAAGGAGTCACGCGAGGATTTGACGGCGAAGATCCGCACGGAGCTTTCCGAAAACTTCCCGAACGTGCGTGCAAACCTCAAGTTTATCCAGACGGGGCCGCCTGCGGCGTACCCCGTCATGCTGCGCGTCGAGGGAGAAGACAAGGAAAAAGTCATGTCGCTTGCCAATGAGGTTGCCGACCTCGTGGCGAGCGATGCGAACACGCGCGACGTGAACCTCGACTGGCAGGAAAAGAGCAAGGTTCTGCACCTCGCGCTCGATCAGGACAAGCTCAAGGCGCTCGGACTTTCGACGCAGATGGTGCAGCAGATGCTCTACACGGAACTGGCGGGAGTAAAAGCGGCGGAACTCTACGAGGGCGACCGCACGGTGGACATCGTGCTGCGGCTCAGGGAGGAGGCGAGGGACGATCTCTCGCGCCTTGAAGAATTGCCGATCTACTTGCCGCAGACAGGCTATGTGCCGCTCGCGCAGGTGGCGAAGATTTCTTATGATGCAGAAAACGGCATCATCTGGCGGCGCGACTTGAAGCCCGCCGTGACCGTACGCGCCGACATCATCGCGGGCACGCCGACGGATGCGGCGAAAAAAGCGTACGCGGCGACGAAGGAACTGCGCGAGAGTCTTCCCGCAGGATACGCCATCGAGCCGGACGGAAGCCTTGCAGACAGCGAAGATTCGATGAGGTATTTGCTCGCGCCCGTGCCCGCCATGATCTTTCTCATCATGACGCTTTTGATTTTCCAGGTGCGCGAGGGACGCGCGATGCTCATTACGCTGTTGACCGCTCCTTTGGGTGTCATCGGCGTTGCCTGCGGCATGTTCCTCACGGGCGAGCCGATCGGCTTCGTCGCCGACCTCGGCATACTCGCGCTCTCGGGCATGATTATACGAAATTCCGTCATCCTCATCGACCAGATCCAGAAGCATATCGAAGCGGGCGAGGCGCCGTGGCAGGCGGTCATCGACTCCGCCGTGCTGCGCTTTCGTCCCATCATGCTGACGGCTGCCGCCGCGATCCTCGGCATGATTCCGCTGATGACGAGCTCCTTTTGGGGGCCGATGGCGGTGGCGATTGCGAGCGGCCTTTTGGTGGCGACGGTATTGACGCTGCTCGTTTTGCCCGTCATGTACGTCGTCGTCTACCGTGTGAAGCGGGAGACATGAAGGAGATGTGGTGAAAATGCTTTCCTGACATCTGGACGTTCGTACTAATGTATGATATATTATGGCAAAAGGGTCTTGTATCTTGCAGGAACGACGCATGGAAGGCTTTCACAGTCGACGGAAAAAGGGCGGTGCATGGCGATGCCGGGGAAAGAGAAGCGCAGAACGGCGCATGATATTCTGCGCGTTCTTGCATTCGTGGCCGTTCTCTGCTCCCTCGTCTCCTTTTTGGCGAAGACCTTGCCCGTGGTCTGCGCCCATAGTCTTGCGCCGGACGTCCATGGCACGGCGGGCTTTTCCCTGCAGCATGCCGACGCGGAGGATGCCGAGCCTGATGAACTGCGTTATTGGCAGAGCGCGGAGCCTCTTAGGGGACGAGCCTTGGAGGAGCTTCTGCAGGCAGCGCAGGACGGCGCCGAAGGCTGGCAGTGTGCGGCTTATCCCGCATCGCCGACTCTTTCGGATGAGGCGCGCTACGTCTATCTGACGGTGCGCCTGCCTGAAGAGGGACACAGCGGCATGGGCATGTTTTTCAAGACGACGAACCAGTCGGTTCGCCTGTGGCTTGACGATAAGCTCCTCTACGAATACGGCCCGATGGAAGACGGCGAGTACAGCTACGGCACGCGCTGGCATCTCGTTCCGCTGCCCGCAGGCTACGAGGGAAAGAGCCTGACTTTCGGCATGCACTCGTTCAGCACGGTCGATCTCGGACGCTTCGGACACCTGTGCCTGCGCGACATGCGTGCGAGCGTGGCGGAGCTTTTCTTCGCCGATCTGCCCTTCGTCTTCGGCCTTTCACTCATCTTCATGATGGGATCGATCGTCGCCGTTTACAGCTGCACCTTGCGCCGCAATCGAAGCGCATACGTCTTCCTGCTGCTGTTCTTTCTCGACTACGGCGTCTGGATGGTCAGCGTAATGGATGCGAAGCATTTCCTTCTCGATTCGCCGCGCTTCTGGTGGTTCGTGCAGCTCACGGCAGTGTACGGCATAGCGATCCTGGCATTCCAGTTTCTCGCGGGCTTCCTGCCCGCCGCGCAGCGCCGCACGATGCGCCTCTTGTCCGTGCCCTTCGTGCTTCTGCTGCTTGCATCCGCTCTCGGAGAGGCCTTTGTCGCACGCGGCAGTTTCTTCGCCTGCATGAACTTTTACTATCCGCTGGCGGCTGTCGGTGCGCCGTGGGCGGGCGTCCTCTTGTGGCGTGAGGCGCGGCGCGGCAACGAGTATTGCCGCGCTGCACTTGTGCCGCTTCTGGCGATTGCGCCGCTCGGACTTTTCGACGGGCTGTGGTTTCAGTATCATTTGTTTGTATGGGATACGTATCTCACGCCCTTTGCGTTGCTGTCTTTCGTCGTCTTCGTCCTGAGCACGATACGCATGCGCATCCGCGACGAAGTGCGCAGAGAAGAGGTGCAGAAATCGCTGCAGGACGAGGTCATGGAGGCGAGGGAGAAGGCGCTGGTCGATCCCCTGACGCGCTGCTTCAACCGCTACAAGTTCAGCGACGCATTCCCCGAATGGGTGAAGGTGGCGCAGGATACGGACGGTCATCTCGCGCTCATGATGCTCGACATTGACTTTTTCAAGCGTGTGAACGATGACTATGGGCACGACGAGGGCGATCATGTGCTGCGCGTCTTCGCCGGGATTCTGCACACGTCGCTTGACCGTCGCCACCTCCTGATTCGCTGGGGCGGCGAGGAGTTCGTCATCCTTTGTCTGCACTATACATTGGAAGATGCGGAAATCTTGGCCGATCATCTGCGCCAGCGGATTGAACAGGCGCCGATTTGCAATTACCGTCCGATTCAGTGCAGCATCGGCGTCTCGCGTTGGCATGGTGCGCAGAAGGACACGGCGGAGACGCTCTTGAAGCGAGCGGATGATGCGCTCTATCAGGCGAAGCAGGAAGGGCGCAACTGCGTGCGTGTCGAGCAGCCCGAAGGCGCGGCGTCCGGCGGCGAGACGCCGGACTGCACCGAAGACTCGCTGCCCGGCAGCGGGGAAAAGGCGTGCGCCGAAAATGCGCCCGTGCATTGAGCAGGAAAACAAGACTCGCATAGAGAAATAACAGGAGTCGGCTGTATGCCGCGAAGTTTCGCAAAAAGCGTCTTCGCGCTGCAGGCGGCTCCTGTTTGCCGTTTTGGGCAGACGTCGATCAGACGGGGATTCCCGCTGATACATTCGGGGAGGAGACTCCCTAAGGAGAAAGGAAAATCGTATAATGACAAGAAAAGAGAAGTACCGTCAGGTAAGGCGCGAGGCCATAGCCACAGGACTGGCACTCGCCGCGCTCATCGTCTATTGGCTCTTCGCCGGTTTCGGCACGGCGAATTTTCTTGACAATAGCATCCGCATCGCGGGGCTGCCGCTCTGGGTCGTCTTGGGCACGTTCGGCACATGGGCGATGGCGCTCGTCATCGTCGCCCTCTTGCGGCGCTTCGTCTTTCGCGACATGCCGCTCGACGAGGAGAAGACGCGCAAAGGGGGCGAGGCATGATGGAAAATCTCTCTGTCCTCTTGCCGCTCCTCGCTTTCATGGGACTGATGCTCGTCGTCAGCTTCGCCGTGCGCGTGCGCCGCGAGAGGGAAGGCAAGGGCTTCGTCTCGCAGTACTTCATCGGCAACCGCGCGATCGGCGGCTTCGTGCTCGCCATGACGACGGTCGCGACGTACAGCTCCGTCAGCTCGTTCGTCGGCGGCCCCGGTATGGCGTGGAAGGTCGGCTTCGGCTGGATCTACATGGCGGTCGTGCAGGTCACGGCGATCTTCCTCGTGCTCGGCATCTTCGGCAAGCGCGTCGCGCTCCTCTCGCGCCGCCTTGACGCCGTGACCATCGTCGACATCATCCGTGCGCGCTTCGGCTCGGATATGCTCGCGAACCTTTCCGCTTTCGTCATCGTACTGTTTTTCCTCGGCACGATGACGGCACAGTTCGTCGGCGGCGCGAAGCTCTTCGAGGCGGTCACGGGCTACAGCTATTTCACGGGACTCGTGCTCTTCGGCGCCGTCGTCGTCCTCTACACGGCGATCGGCGGCTTCCGCGCCGTCGCCTTGACCGACACGCTGTGCGCCGTCATGATGATGGTCGGCATCGTGCTTCTCCTGTACTTCGTGCTTGAGGCGGGCGGCGGCTACTGGGCGATTCTGGAGACAATCGAGCGCGAGCATCCGGCGATGCTTGCGCCTCTGTCCGCCGGAGACATGCCGCTCGGCCTCTACTTCACGCAATGGCTGCTCGTCGGGATATGCACGATCGCGCTGCCGCAGTCCGTCGTGCGCGGCATCAGCTACCGCGACACGCGCGGGCTGCATCAGGCGATGCTCATCGGCACGTTTGTCATCGGCTTCATGAACATCGGCATCAACTTCACGGGCATCCTCGCGCACGGCGTGCTGACAGGCCCCGTGACGGACTACGGCACGGTCGACAACATCATCCCGCAGGCAATCGCACGCTCGATGCCGCCCGCACTCGCGAGCATCGCCATCATCGGCCCTCTGGCGGCGTCGATCTCGACGATCTCGGGGCTTCTGATCGTCGCTTCGTCGGCGATCATCAAGGACGTCTACATGCACGAAAAGATGAAGAAGGGGCGCGTCCCCTCGATGCGCCGCCTGCGCCTCCTGTCCATGACCTCGACCGTCGTCATCGGCGCGCTCGTCTTCTTCCTCGCGGCCTCGCCGCCGAATCTCATCTGGCTCATCAACATGTTCGCTTTCGGCGGACTCGAAACGGCGTTCCTCTGGGTCATGCTCTTCGGCCTTTACTGGCGGCGCGCCAACAAGGCGGGCGCGATGCTCTCCATGGCGGGCGGCACCGTCGTCTACTGCGCGGCGCAGGCGCTGAAGATTCATGTATTCGGACTGCATCCCATCGTACTGGGGCTTTCGTCTTCACTCGCATTCTTCTTGCTCGGCACATATCTGGGCAAGCCGACCGCCGCAGAAAGGCTTCGCGTGTTCTTCCCCGACAAATAAATCCGCTTTGCGGCCATCTCGCGCCGCCTTCGTATGAAAGGAAGGTTTCCCATGCGCTTCATCCATACCGCCGATTGGCACCTCGGGCGGCTCTTCTTCGGCCGCCATCTGACGGACGATCAGGCGCACGTCCTCGACGAGCTTGTGCATCTCGCCAGGGACGCACGCGCTGAGGCTGTCGTCATCGCGGGCGACATCTATGATCGCGCCGTGCCGCCCGTCGAGGCGGTCGAACTCTTCGACGAGGTGCTCTCGCGCCTTTTGCTCGACGAAAAGCTCAAGGTGATCTATATCGCGGGCAACCACGACAGCGCTGCGCGTCTCGGCTTCGGCAGCCGCCTCCTTGCAGGGGGCGGCGTTTTTGTCGCGGGGCAGCTGCAGGCGGATGTCGCTCCCGTCATCTTGGACGACGCGCACGGCAAGGTCGCCTTTTCGCTTCTGCCCTACATGGAGCCGGCGACGGTGCGCTTCGCCTACGGCGAGGCGGCGAAAGATCTCGCGGGCTTCGACGAGGCGACTTCGTTCGCCGTCGCACGCGCGGCGGCGCTCGTGCCTGAGGGCTGCCGCAGCGTCGCCGTCGCTCACGCCTTCATTGCGGGCGGCTCATCGTCCGAGTCGGAGAGGCCGCTTTCCGTCGGCGGTTCGGACAGCGTGAGTTCCGCGTGCTTCGCGCCCTTTTCCTACACGGCGCTCGGGCATCTGCACGCGCCGCAGCAGGCAGGGGCGGCGAACATCCGCTACGCAGGCTCGCTCATGAAGTATTCGTTCAGCGAGGCGGGGCAGAGGAAGGGGGCGACCATCGTCGACCTCGCTGCCGACGGCTCTGTGACGATTGAGGAAGCCGCGCTCGCCGCGCCGCACGACCTCCAAGTCGTGCGCGGCACGCTTCAGGAAATTCTCGAAGACCGCGAGCGCTTCTTGAAGAGCGAGGACTATACGGCCGTCGAGCTTATGGACAAGGGGCCCGTGCTCGACGCGCACGGCAAGCTCAGCCGCATCTATCCGAATGTCCTGCAGGTCACGCGCCCGGGCCTTATGGAGCAGGCGGGCATGCTGCGCGAGCAGGGCAGGAAGAAGCTGGAGCGTCCCGACGACGTGCTCTTCGGCGAGTTCTTCGCCGACATGACGGGCGAGACGCTCGACGAGGCGCAGAAGAAGGAGCTTTTTGATGTGCTCGAAGAGCTGCTGCGCGAGGAAAGGGAGGCGAAGATATGAGGCCGCTGCGATTGACCATGGAAGCGTTCGGCTCGTATGGGAAGAAGACGGTCGTCGATTTCACGGAACTCGGCGAGAGGAGCTTTTTCCTCATTCACGGCCGCACGGGATCGGGCAAGACGACGCTGCTCGACGCCATCTGCTTCGCCTTCTACGGCGAGGCGAGCATGGCGGGGCGCACGGGCACGATGATGCGCACGGACGAAGCGCCGCGCGAGGCGAGGACGAGCGTCGACTTCGTCTTTGCTTTGGGAACGCAGAAGTACCATATCTGCCGCACGCCGTCCTATGAGCGCATGAAGAAGGATGGCACGAGGATGACCTCGGTGCAGGCGTCGGCGATGCTCTGGCAGGTCGAGGAAGGAGAAGCCGCAGAAAATGAGGAGCGCGTGCTCGCACAGCGTCCGTCGTCGGTGACGCAGAAGATGACGGAGCTTCTGGGCTTCGGCCCTGCCGAGTTCCGCCAGGTCGTCCTCCTGCCGCAGGGCGCGTTCCGCGACCTTTTGACGGCGAAGGTGGACGAGCGCGAGGCGCTTCTCGCGATGCTCTTCAAGACGGAGCGCTACCGCAGATTGGAGGAACTCTTCAAAAGCCGCGCCAAGGCGATGGAAGCGCGAAGAGCGGAACTTAAGGCGCAGGAAGGGGCGCTCCTCGCGGGCGGCGCGGCAGATTCGCTCGACGCGCACCGGGCGGCGAGCGAGGAGAAGGAAAAGACGCTCGCCGTCCTCGAAAGGCAGGCGGCGGCGCTGCAGGAAAAGCAGGAGGCGGCGCAGCGTGCCGAGCAGAAGGGCATCCGTGCGGCGGAAATCCTGACGCGCTGGGAAACGGCGCGAAAGACGCTCGCTGAGCATGAGGAGAAGCGCGGCTCTGTCGAGCGCTATCGCGCACAGCTCGAAGAGGCGCAGCGTGCGGCACAGATTGAAGACGTGGCGGCGGGTGCGGCGCGTGACCGCGAGACGGCGAAGGAGCGCGAGGCTGAGTGCGCGGCGCAGGAGAAGCGGCGCGAGAAGGCGGCGCATGAGCTGAAGCGTGCCGAAGACGCGCTGGTGCACGAGAAGGCGCGGGAAGGCGAGCTGGAAGAGGGCAAGGCGAAGGTGCGCAAGCTCCAAGAATACGGCGCGTGTGCGATCGACTTGGCACAGGCGCGGGCGCGAGCGAAGAGCCGCGAAGAGACGGCGCATGAGGCGGCAGAGAAGGCGGCGCAGGCGAAGGCGGCGCAGGAAAAGCTCGCCGCAGAGCTTCTCGCGCTCGGCACGCGCGAAAAAGAGCTTGCCGAGCGTGCAGCGAAGGCCGAAGGGCTTTCCCTTGCGCTCGCGCAGAAGGAAAAGGAGCGCGAGGCGCGGCAGAATCTCGCCGCATTGAAGAAGCGTGCAGCGAAGGCGCAGGAAGCCGCCGAGAGCGCAGGCGAAAAGGCGCGGGCGGCGCGAGAAGAGCACGAGACGAAGCGCAGGAATCAGCGCGTCTTGGAGCATGTCTACATGGAAGGCCAGGCGGCACTCCTCGCACGCAGTCTGGAAGACGGCAAGGCCTGCCCCGTCTGCGGCTCGACCGCGCATCCGCATCCGACGGCAAGCAAAGATGAAGTGCCCGAAAAGGCGGATGTGGAGCGTGCGCGAAGCGAGGCGGAAATGGCGGAGAAGGCGCGCGAGAAGGCGGAAAAGGCGCAGACGGCGGCAGAAGCCGACCTCGCCGCCGTGAGCGGCGAGTTGGCGGCGGCAAAGAAGTCGCTGACGCAGACGACGGAAGACGAGGGCAGCCTCGCCGCCGCCATCGCCTCCTTGCAGGCCGAGGTCAAGGCAGCAGGACAAGCGGCAGCGACGCAGAAGGCGGCCGCCGAAGAGCGCGAGACGCTTGCCGCAAGACTCGCGCAGGCGGAAGCCGCAGAAAAGGAGGCGGCGAAGGGCGCGGAAGCAGCCAAGGGCGAGGCCGCACAGGCGGCAGGAGCTCTGAAGGAAAAGCGTGCGGCACTGCCCGAAGCATACCGCGAGCCGAAGGCGATTGAGATGGCGCTCGCGGCGGCAAGGCGTGGCGTCGCAGAGCGGGAGAAGGCGCTGGCCGCGGCGCAGGACGCTTTCTCCGGCGCGGGGAAAGAGCTTGCAGCCGCCAAGGCCGCAGCCGAGGCGGCAAAGACGACAGCGGCGCTCGCGCAGGAAGAAGCGCGAAAGAGCGCGGCGGTTCTCGCCGAGCGCTTGAAGGGCGCGGGATTCTCGGACGAAGCGGCATTTCGCGCCGTGCTCACAGGGCATTTCGCGACAGCAGAAGGCCGCAAGGAAGTCTCCGACCGCATCCGTGCCTATGAGGACAAGCGAACCGCTTTCGCCGAGGCAGAAAAAAAGGCCGCCGAGGAGGCAGCCGGTATCGCGCCGCCCGACCTCGCCAAGCTCAAAGCGGCGCGGGAAGAAGCGGCTGCCGCGTGGACGGCAGGTACGCGCGAAGCCGCCGCACTGGCACAGGAGCTGAAGGAGCGCAGGTCGCGCGAGGAGCAGCTGCAAAAGCTCGCTCTTGAAGCGGCCTCGCTTGAAGCCGCCTACCATACGACGGGCAGGCTCGCGGAAGTCGCCGCCGGGCAGAATCCTCACCGCATGCACTTTCAGACGTATGTCCTGCGCTCCATTCTCGCCGACGTGGCGGACGCCGCGAATCAGCGCCTCCTGCGCATGACGCACGGGCAGTACCGCCTGGAGCGCAAGGAAGGCGTCGCCGACATGCGCAGGAGCGCGGGACTCGACCTCGAAATCTTCGACGAGAACACGGGCTACGCACGCCCCATGGCGACGCTCTCGGGCGGCGAATCCTTCCTCGCCGCCCTCGCCCTTGCGCTTGGCCTCGCCGACATCGTCACCAACTACGCCGGCGGCATCCGCCTCGACACCATCTTCATCGACGAAGGCTTCGGCACTCTCGACGCCGAAACCCTCGACCTCGCCATAAAAACTCTCATGGACCTCCAAAAAGGCGGCCGCCTCGTCGGCATCATCTCCCACGTGGAGGAACTGAAAAACCGCATCGACGTGCGGCTTGAAGTGGAAAAGGGAGAAGACGGGAGCACGGCGAGGTTTGTCGTGGGGTAGGAATTTGAAGCGTAGTCGATGAAAAGAGGTGCTGCAGTATAGCCGTATTGTGGCGTATACGACAGTCCCTCGTTTCACAATGAATTTTGATATTGTTCCACGCGTAAGTAGAGCCTATGATGTCGCTGACGATTGGGCAAGCATAAAATTCAGCTCCGTTATAATAGTAGTGCCATCGGATTATTTGGAAAATACGCTTATAAACTCCTTCTCATGAATGTGTATCTTCGTGACAAATTCGGCATAGTCCGTCACATCCATAGGAATTTTTAAACCGTGCTTTGTAATGCTGATATCGTCACGCGGCACAACATCAGCCTCGTAGGTCGAGCCGCGATTCAGCCGTAAATTCAAATCCGCAGAGTCCGCCTCCGCAGGGTAAAGGCAATAGCCTGCTTTGGCGTCAAATCTGAACATATATGCCAGCACCTGCAAATAGTCGCGATTGCCGATATTGTTGATCGGCTTGTACTTGGCATCGGCGATAATTCTTGTGTCCTTATCTTT
>ERZ773005.1467-NODE-1467-length-12202-cov-7.584013_pt1 | contig 12202 bp, 12 predicted proteins | sample MGYA00580666_ERZ773005 | MGnify/ENA primary metagenome ERZ773005 (study PRJEB29015, sample SAMEA2737999) | human oral metagenome | biome: human oral; feature: human-associated habitat; material: dental | place: China | collected 2061 ... | reverse complement strand
CCATCATGCCAAAGAATACAAAATAAAATAGGGAAACGACGGGGGTAGGATCCTTATCACCATACTTAGGCAAAGAATACATCTCCGTCACTAGCTCGAAGGGCTCCACCAAGGCATTGTTTTTAAGCTTGGTCGGAACCTTATCTTCCTCATCCTGTCTAATCTCTCTGGTCTGGATGAGAATGCTCTGGCCAAACTGCTCTGTCAAGCAAGCCTCAAGAGCTTGAACTTGATTGCTTTCGATCCAGCCTTCCAAGGCCGCCAGATTTTGCGTACTGGCTAACTGGTTCTTACTTTCTTGGCGGGAGGAGAGATTGCAGAGATAGTCCAGCTGAACCTTGAGCTGATCCAGTTCATTCTTGGAAGCTGCCAGACTCTTAGTCATAGCATCTGCCACAGCCTCCTGCTGTCGGATATTGGCCTTGAGCTGGGCTACCCGCTCAGCAGGCAGCTCCTCATGGTCATACTCAAAAGGCTTAAAGCCATACTCTTTCAAGATTTTGCGAACTTCTTCCAGAGAGCCTGTCTTATAAAAGACAAGAACCCCATGCTCCGTATCATCGGTAAAGACTTCCTGAAACTTCAGGTCAGGATGTGCTCCCAAAGTCAGACGCAGAGCATCGTCGTCGGTATTGGGAATCGTCCCAATCAAAGCTCCCAGATGACTGAAAGTCGCAGCTGCTTGCGGTGTTAGCTCCAAAGGCTCCCACTTCTCCAGCGCAGCCACTTCCAAGCGGTCAGCTTCTATCTGTTCCTTGGCCTCTTGCAAGACCTTAAGCTGCTTACTGATTCCTTCTAACAGCGCCTCCTCATCTCGGGCCTTCCCTGCCTGCTCCAAAGCAGTAAAGGACAACTCCAAAGGCTCTTCTTTTAAGGCTTCCAGCAGTTTCTTTTTCGGCATAAAGGGCTCCAGCTCTTCAACCAGCCTCTTGAGCTTTTCCTGACGACTGAGCAAATCTTGCTGAGATAGCTGCTGATCTGGCCGGCCGACTAAAGCCTGCTCAAAGGCTGCCTGCCAGTCCTCTTCCTGCCGCAAGTCATGAATCTGAACCGACTCTAAACCCTGTAGGTAAAAGAGAAGCTGGTCCAGCAGTTCCTTGGGTAGAAGCAGAGACAGCTGCCGCATTTGACTAATGGCCATAGGCTTCTACCACCTTCTCTACAATGGCTCGCGCCAAGTCTGCTTTTTTATCCGTCAGCGCAGCCGCAACCTTGTCCTCATTTTGCTGGGTTGTCTGCTCCAAGTCTTGCTGCAGGAGCACCAACTTTTGCTGGGAAGTCGAGGTTAATTCCTCTGCCAGCTTCTGCGTTTCATCGTCATAAGTCAGACCTAGCTGCCTGAGATTTTCATCTACCTGCTGCCGCAGCTCCTGAGCCTGCGTCCTGTAGCCCATCAAAACTTCTTCTGCAGCAGTTTCAATTTCCTGCATTTTTTCAAGTGTTTCATTGGCCATCTATTCACCCCCTCGTTTTCAAAAACCTTCGAAAACGGATTTTAAAATCTGCATTCCTAGCTAACTAGCCAACCTTCTGGCAAGTCATCTTCTGGAGTACAGCTTCGTACTTGCATAAATTATAACATATTCTTTCTGAAAACATCTTTTTCAAACAGAGTTTTTCTCCTGATTCAGAAAATGTCGAACAGCGCCTAATCGTCCGGCTTCATTTCCCAAAGCTGCTGCCACCAAGTTTTTAGGCAAAAAGCGCGGATCTACTACTTGCTGCTTCATTAGGCTTTCCAATCGCGGCAAAATAAGCTCAGATCTAGCTAATATGCCGCCACCGATAATCAAGACCTCTGGATTCAGGATATAGGAAAGGGTTAAGAGACCTTTAGCTAGACGCTCCAAAAAGATATCAAACGTTTCCTGCGCCAGCTTATCTCCTTGATCTACCGCTGCAAAAAAGCTACGCCCAGTATGGCCTTGCTCGCCTGTCTTTTGGCTGTATAATGCTAACAAGGCAGTTGTTGAGGCCAGGGATTGCCAGTCCTGTCCATCTTCCATGGGCAGATAGCCTACCTCACCAGCGGTATAGGTGGATCCATTGACAATCTTTCCATCATAGATAATGCCGCCGCCAATGCCTGTACCGACAGTAATCATCACTGCAGAAGCATGACCTTTGGCAGCTCCTAGCCAAGCCTCACCCAGAGCAGCACAATTAACATCATTTTCAATCGCAATGGGCAAACCAAATTCTTTTAAAATCCGACTACGGAAATCCGTTCCAATATAGCCTGGAATGGTATAGCCTGCGTAACTGATTTTCCCAGCTTGGCTGTCAACTACACCAGCAGATGAAATCGCTACTCCATCTAGCTCAAACTGCTCCTTATAAGATGCTATCAGCTGGCAAACCTGTTCTAAAATCTGATTCGTTTTCTTTTCAAAGTCAATCTCAGTAGCAACTTCTCGAAATTGATTTAGACTGCGTCCATCAGACTGATAGAGATCTGCTTTAATCGTTGTCCCACCGATATCTATTCCAACAATATTCACGATTCATGCTCCTTCTCTTCTTGATTTTCTTCTAAAGCTGAAAGTGTATTTGTAAAGATTTGGCTGCGATGATCTCGGTCTAAATCCATATAATAGGCATAGAAAATGTCCATCACAACTAAAACCGGAAACTGAGGAGAGATATTATTGCCCTGTGCTAAATGCTTCTTGACAGCTACTAGGACCAGTTCATCACACTGCTGCCTCAAATCGTCGCTGTTATTGGATGTTACCAGCACAGTCTTGGCTCCGACTTTTTTGGCATTCTGGATCGCCTGTGTGATAATTTTCGTCTCACCAGATATGGAAATGCCAATAACCAGACAGTCCGGATCCAGCATGACTCTATTCACCCGAATCATATGGTCGTCCGTAATGGCCTTACAAACCATTCCCAACCGCATGAAGCGAAACTCCATTTCCCGAGCCACTAAGCCTGAACTCCCCTGTCCGTAGATATAGACTCGCCCAGCATTGTTGAGCATATCCCCCACGCGCAAGAACTGTTCTTCGTCAATCAAGGAAAAAGTCTTATTAAGCAATTCACCATAATCAGACAAGACATTTCTGGTCAAATCCCGACTGACATTTTTACTTTCTGAACTGGATTCCTGAAATTCAAAGATAAACTGCCGATAGCCTGAAAAGCCACATTTTTTAGCGAAGCGAGTCAGGGAAGGCACAGAAACATAGAGCTTCTGAGACACAGCCTGAGCCGATAGATCAGCTGTCAGCGCCTCATCAGACAGAAAATAATCTGCAATCTTCTTTTCCAGATGTGTCAGACTGCCGTATACAGACTCAATCACTGGCAAAATGTTTTTTTCCAAAGCAACCATCAGACACTTTCCTCCTGCAACTATTTTCTTTATTCTACCACTTTCTCAAAAGTAATTCCAACCCTTCCTTGCTAGAATTCTCCATCAGAAAATAAAATTCAAAACTAACTAAAAAAGCTGGGGCAGCATGTTAAGAACAATCCGTCTTTCTCATCCCGCCCGCAGCCTTTTATACAATTTTTACTTTAAAGACAACCTTACGGATGGGGCCGGCTTCTTCAGCGATCAGTCCAGTCTTATGGGCGTCATTAGGATCTAGCAAGAGCAGGCTGCCAGGAGTAAATATCAGGTCAAACAAAGCTTGGCCGGACATCTGCTGCCAGTCTCCTTCCGCATCATAATCCCCTTCTTCCATATTGGACAAAAAGTTATAGTGGATGCGCTCCCTTCCTTCAAAAATCAGATGCACATCGTAAAATTCCCTATGACTTTCCCAGACCCGTTCATCTTCGGTCGTGGTCGTCATTTCAATGACATTGTAAAAGAAATCATCAGACACAGGGTGATTGCCCTTTTCATCTTGGCTGACATCATGTGTCTGTAAAAATTCTAAGACTTTTTTTAAGGCAGGATGCTGAATGTCTCTCTCAACAGCTGCTCCTTTATATTGAACTAGTTCCATTAGTGCCGTACCTCCCAGGATTTATCTGCATGAATGCTTGCAATATCGTAAACTGTTGTATTCTCTGGCGCAGCCTTGCCTCCGGTTAAGACGGAAACCACATAGCCTACAATCAAGGAAACAACAATTGAAATCAATGAATAAGCCCAAATACTAACTGCTTCTGCTGGCAGAGCGTACTTGATGACTAACAAGACAATACTAGAAGCAATCATAGCCGCATAAGCCCCCTTGAGGTTGGCACGCTTGGTAAAGATTCCCAGAATAAAGATTCCTCCCAAGACACCTAGCACCAAGCCCATAAAGCCATTGAACCAGACATAGGCCGATGTAATACCTGTATGAGCCATCACGATTGAAACTACTGTTGAGAAGACTCCTACACCTAGAGAAACATATTGAGCAATTTTAGTCCGTTTCTTGTCGTCCAGATTGCTGGATACAACATCTTGAATATCAAGTGTCCAAGAAGTCGCTACAGAATTAAGACCCGTAGAAATAGTAGACTGAGCCGCCGCATAAATGGCTGCAATCAGAACACCGGTCACTCCAACTGGAAGACCATAGGCGATAAAGTAAGTGAAGATCTGGTCTTGAGGAATAGAGCTGCCCTCGCTGCCTGGATGCTGTACCTGATAATAGACGTATAAACCTGTACCAATCAGATAAAAGACAGAGGCGATAAAGATTGACAAAACCCCATTCGTAAACATCATTTTATTGAGTTTCTTCACATTCTGAGTTGTCGTAAAGCGCTGAACGATATCTTGCGAGGATACATAAGAGGACAGGGTATTGATACCAGAACCCAAGATAATTAGGAAAATAGAATCTTTCAGTAAGTTAGGATTGAAAATAGTTTCTTTTCCTGAGATAAATTTACCGCTAGCCAGCTCATTAGCAATGTCTCCAAAGCCGCCCTTGAGATTAGCAATCAGGAAGAAAAGTCCTACAACTGTACCAATCAAGAGTACTGAACCTTGGATAAAGTCTGTCCACAGAACTGACTTGACTCCACCAGTATAGGAGTAAACAATGGCAATCGCACCCATCGCGATAATCAAGATGTTGACATCAATCTTGGTCAAAGTAGCCAGAGCCACTGAAGGCAGATACATAATGATGGACATGCGGCCGATTTGATAGATGATGAAGAAGACAGCTGACAAAGCCCGCAAGGCCTTAGAACCAAATCGTTTTTGCAGGTAGTCATAGGCTGTATCAATATCTAGCCGCGCATAAATCGGCAAGAAGAAACGGATAGCCACAGGAATGGCAAAAATCATACCCAGCTGGGCAAACCAGAGCAGCCAAGTCCCTGCATAAGAGTTCCCCGCCAGCGTCATAAAGGAAATCGGACTTAGCAATGTAGCAAAAATGGAAACAGATGTTACATACCAAGGTACCGTTCCATCACCTTTGAAGAACTCTTTACCCTGCATCTCTTTTTTCGAGAAGAGCAAACCTGCTACCAGAACAACTAGTAAATACACAATCAGAATAATCATATCGATTGTGGTAAAACCAACATTTCCCATAGAATTTCTCCATTATTATTCATCTCCAGAGCGTGGGATGGGCAGGCTTAGACTGCCCTAGACTCTGGTGTCACACTCTTTATATTACAAGAAATCTTCTCTTACCTGCTTAATCATAGCAGCCGCTTCTTTGGCAATCGCATAGTCTCCCTCAGATAGAGGCTCTAACGGTGCTCGAACAGAACCAATATCTAAGTCCTCATTGAGACGAAGAATTTCTTTCATAACAGCATAGAGATTTGCGCGACCGCTGACCATCTTGTAAATCACACTATTAATCGCATGCTGCAGTTCTTTAGCACGATCCAGTTTTTTGTCAATGATAAGCTGGTTGAGCTTCAGGAAGAGGTCCGGCATAACAGCATAGGTTCCGCCAATTCCAGCCCTAGCACCAATAACTCGACCGCTGATAAACTGTTCATCTGGACCATTAAAGACAATATGATCTTCCCCACCTTCTGCGACAAAGATTTGAATATCTTGAGTCGGCATAGAAGAGTTTTTAACCCCAATAACTCGTGGGTTTTTACGCATTTCTGCATAGAGGGCTGGTGTCAGGGTCGTTCCAGACAGCTGCGGAATATTGTAGATGACAAAGTCAGTATTCGGAGCTGCTGCACTCATATCGTTCCAGTACTTAGCGATAGAATAGTCCGGCAAACGGAAGTAAATAGGAGGAATAGCAGCGATGGCATCAACACCCAAACTTTCAGCATGCTTAGCCAGTTCCACACTGTCCTTAGTGTTGTTGCAAGCCACATGAGCGATAACTGTCAGTTTGCCCTTAGCCACTTGCATGACATTTTCCAAAATTAATTTCCGGTCTGCTACACTGAGGTAAATACACTCACCAGAAGAACCATTAACATAGACACCCTTAACACCCTTATCAATAAAGTACTGAGTCAAAGCACGAACACGTTCTGGGCTTACCTCTCCTGCTTCATCATAACAAGCATAAAAGGCTGGAATGACACCTTCATATTTTTCTAATTTTGACATATTCTTCCTCTTTTCTATTCTTTCGTTGCGTCTGCAAACTTCCTTGTAATAAGCTGCGGCCGTGTAATGGCAGATCCTACTACCACACTAAAGGCTCCTAGCTCTAGAACTCTTTTTACCTTTTCAGGACTATCAATATTCCCCTCAGCAATCAGAGGGTGCTGAATCTCAGCTAAAGCTTTCCGGATGATTTCAAAGTCATTAGCTTCAATCTTATCTCCCTCGCTCTGATTAGTGTAGCCTACCAAGGTTGTTCCGATAAAATCAAATCCCATTCGATCAGCTTCCAGCATCTCGTCAAGAGTTGAACAATCAGCCATCAAAAGCTGCTGAGGATATTTTTCTTTGACTTTCTGGAAAAATGTTTTCAAACTCTCTCCTTGAGGTCTGCTGGAATTTGTCGCATCTAAAGCGATAATCTCCGGACGGGCTTCCATCAGCTCATCTACTTCTATCATAGTTGGTGTAATAAAAGCTTGGGCATCTGGATAATCTCTCTTGATAATCCCAATTACCGGCAAATCCACCGCTTCTTTAATAGCCTTGATGTCTATAACCGAGTTAGCCCGAATTCCGCTAGCACCTCCTTCTTTGGCCGCCACTGCCATACGAGCCATGATAAAGTCGCTATGTAATGGTTCGTTTGGTAGAGCCTGACATGACACAATCAACTTATGTCTCAACTCTTCCATTTGATTCCTATCCTCCTTACTCATTTATTGTAAGCCTTTACATTTATTATCTTAACATTTATTGCAATTAGTTTCAATATGATTTTACTTTTAGAAAGTACTTTCCTTTCGGGTATTACTTTTTTATCTCAGCTTGAAACTTATACAGACGAATATAGCTAAAATATTTATTTTTTTCGTGACTGTTCCAACATTTTTCTACAACTAAAAAGAACTAGGCGAATGCCTAGTCCCAGGGGGAAGCAGTTTTGTAGACTTCCAGTCTTAAAGGAATAAAAGTTAACAAACACTATACTCAACCAGCTTATTTGAAAGCCCATGTTTGAAGTTTAAATCAGCAGAGCGCCAATTAGCAAACCTCTGCCACTTGTTTATTCCAAAAGGTATCAAAATCGTCGGGCATTTCATCTCTTCCGCGATAATGTAACATTTCTTTAAGTAAAGTAGGGTTTTTCATGTCTTATCCTCCCAACGATTCTTGAAACCTCTTTCATCATACCATAGAAAGAGGAAAATTTCAATAGGTTAATATATAAATTCTCTGTTTTTTCTGAAATTTTATCGATTCACCGCCTAAGAACCTATATGAAGCAGGAGCAGTAAATAGAACAAACTAAATCCTATGTTTAGGCCAGCTCCGTTAAGGTAGGGACGTCCGATTCTCAGCTTTTCTACCAGTAAGATAGTCAACAGACTGAGCGGTAAAGGCGTCAGCAGCCCCAGATAAGCAGGCAATATTGTCTGACCGGTAACTATTAGCAGTGAGTAAACGAGCCATCCTAGACCAGTCAGAGCGATAGCTGTCCGCCAAGTTATGTCTAGAAAGAGCACTGCTTCATTGATAAGCCCGCTATCTTCGTCTGAGCAGACCTGTCCGTTGCTTCGTTCATAAGCCTTTTTGCTGATAATCCCAACGTAGTAAAAGGCCACATGTGCCACCGGTGACAAAGCAAATCCAATTCCTAACAAGGCTATTGACAGGTATGCCCACAAGCCCTTATTTGTCAAACCAAAGAGAGCATAAAGCGAGACTAACATAAGAGGAATTGAGAAGTTAGCCACCAGAGCGCCCAGACGCAGTCGACCGACAGAGCCAGAAAGCATCAGCATAGCCAGATTCTTATTGCCAATCTGACTCTGCTCCGTAAAAGAGGCATAACTTTCCTTGTCTACCTCAAAGCCAACCAGCAGAATATCCCCCAATAACCAGCAAAGACCACTCAACAGCCCAGACCATAAAGATAAAAAAATCACATTACTCTCCTTTTTTCCATTGTCCCCTTATCTTAGCACAAAAGCTCACTCAATCACAAGTAGTCAGAAGGTTTACATCTTTTTACCCCAGCAAGCTCCTTTCGTTAAGAGACCCAGCACTCACGTCACTCCTCTCCTCAGCATCAATGTCTATAAGCTCCGATTCGGCCAGAGGTCTTGCCTGGCTATGTGTTTCTTCAAGGTTTACAGCTTTTGTCCCAAGAAACAAAACTGCATCCACTGCTCTATGACCCAACTTTGTCCTACGGCCCCGTTTCGTTAAGAGACCTAGCGCTCATGTCGCTCCGCTCCTCAGCATCAATGTCTCTAAGCTCAGCTGCGACCTGTGGTCTTGCCTCGATAATTGTTTCTTCAAGGTGTACAGCTTTTGTCCCAAGAAACAAAACTGCATCCACTGCTCTATGACTCAACTTTGTCCTACAGACACGTTTCGTTAAGAGACCTAGAGCTCACGTCACTCCTCTCCTCAGCATCAATGTCTCTAAGCTCAGCTTCGACCAGAGGTCTTGCCTAGCTAAGACACATAGAAATATCCCCTACCAAATGGCAGGGGATGACCGACAAACTGTCTTATTTTTTATTGAGGAAGCTACTCGTTTATTTGCGGCGTCCTGGACGTTCCTTGTAGCCATAGTAAGCGTCTTCGATGATTTCCTGCATGTGGTCAACCATTGGAAGGCGTGGGTTGGCTGGAGAACATTGGTCTTCATAGGCAAGGAAGGCCAATTCGCGTGAATGTTCTTTCCATTCTTTTTCGTCAATACCTTGAGCCTTGAAGTTCATTTGGATACCTACGCGCTCACCTAGTTCGTAAACAGCTTTTGCGTAAGATTCAACCCCTTCTTCCGGAGTAGAAGCTGGGAGTCCAAGCATGCGTGCGATATCTTGGTATTTCTCATCCGCACGGTAGTAGTTGTACTTAGGCCATGTCGCTGTCTTAGCTGGACGTGTACCGTTGTAGCGGATTACGTATGGCAGCAAGATCGCATTTGTACGACCGTGGATTGTATGGAACTGAGCACCAATCTTATGGGCCATAGAGTGAGAAATTCCCAAGAAGGCATTGGCAAAGGCCATACCAGCGATAGTAGAGGCATTGTGCATCTTTTCACGAGAGTGGAAGTCAGCATTCTTAACAGAGCTTTCCAGATTTTCAAAGACTAGTTTGATCGCTTGGAGAGCCAAACCATCTGTAAAGTCGCTGGCCATCTGAGATACATAAGCTTCTGTTGCGTGAGTCAGTACGTCCATACCAGTGTCCGCTGCGACAAATCCTGGAACAGTCAGTACCAGAGCTGGGTCTACGATGGCTACAGTTGGAGTTAGAGAGTAGTCAGCGATTGGGTACTTGCGGTTGTTAGCTTTGTCAGAGATAACGGCAAACGGTGTTACTTCTGAACCTGTACCAGATGTTGTAGGGATTGCGATAAACTTAGTCTTCTTACCAAGCAATGGGAATTTGAAGGCACGTTTACGGATATCCATGAATTTTTGCACAAGGTCACGGAAGTCCACTTCTGGTTGCTCATAGAAGAGCCACATTACTTTAGCTGCGTCCATTGGCGAACCACCACCAAGCGCGATGATTGTATCAGGTTTGAAGGTACGCATAATCTCTGTACCACGTTCAACGGTTGTGATATCTGGATCTGGCTCTACGTCTGCAAAGATTTGGTAAACAACCTTATTCCGACGAAGATCAAGTTGTTCGATGATACGATCTAGGAAACCAAGCTCTACCATAGCATGGTCTGTTACGATCATGACACGTTCCACATCACGACATTTTTGCAGGTATTGGATAGAGTCACGCTCGAAGTAAGTTTTTGAAGGGAGTTTCATCCATTGCATATTATTTCTACGTCTTCCTACTTTTTTGATGTTCAAGAGATTCACAGCACTAACGTTATCACCAACTGAGTTGCGGCCATAAGATCCACATCCCAGAGTCAGTGATGGCAGGAAGGCATTATAAACATCACCGATACCGCCGAAAGTAGAAGGTGAGTTGCAAATAACACGGATAGCACGAACAGCCTTACCAAATTCCTTAGTCAACTCTTCATCCGCTGTATGGATAGCGGCTGAGTGACCAAGACCATGGAATTCTACCATTTGACGAGCTTTTTCAACACCGTCTTCACGGGATTCAGACTTGAGCACAGCAATGACAGGTGACAATTTTTCACGTGTCAATGGCTCTTTTTCACCAACTTCTTTACACTCTGCGGCCAAGATATTCGTATCTTCTGGCACGCTGAAGCCTGCTTGCTCTGCAATCCAAGTGGCTGGCTTACCAACGATATCCGGATTGAGCTTAGCACCAGCACAGTTCTTGCTGTTTGCCTTAGCGCCGAAGCAGAATTCTTCCAACAGAGCTTTTTCTTTCTTATTTACAAAGTAAGTATGGTAAGATTTGAACTCTTCTACAAATTCATCATAAACTTCCTTGTCAATGATAACGGCTTGCTCAGAAGCACAGACCATACCATTGTCAAAGGATTTAGACATAACGATATCGTGCGCTGCTTGACGGATATTAGCGGATTTTTCCACATAAGCTGGTACATTTCCGGCACCAACCCCAAGAGCTGGCTTACCACATGAGTAAGCTGCCTTCACCATTGCATTACCACCTGTCGCAAGGATTGTTGCAATCCCTTCATGGTTCATAAGTGCAGAAGTTGCTTCCATAGATGGTTGTGTAATCCATTGCACACAGTTTTCAGGCGCACCTGCTGCAATCGCAGCATCACGCACGATTTGTGCTGCATGAGCAGATGATTCTTGAGCAGATGGATGGAAAGCAAAGATAATCGGATTACGTGTTTTTAAGGAAATCAAAGCCTTAAAAATAGCGGTTGAAGTTGGGTTAGTTGTTGGAGTAATTCCGCAGACAACACCCACTGGCTCCGCAATCAAGGTCAAACCAGTCACATCATCTTCCTGAATAACACCGACAGTTTTCGTGTGGCGCATATTATTCACAACGTGCTCACAGGCAAATAAGTTTTTAGTCGCCTTATCTTCAAAAACTCCGCGACCCGTTTCTTCATAAGCATGCAGAGCCAACTCACCATGGGCATCCAAAGCTGCTACAGAGGCCTTGGCTACGATATAGTCCACCTGTTCCTGATTCAGCTTTCTCATTTCCTCGAGTGCAACCAGACCTTTTTGCACCAATTCGTCGACATGCTTTTGCGCTGCCAAAGCCTTGTCTTCTTGTTCTACCGTTTTCTTCTTTTCAGCCATTCTATTCCTCCAATGGTTTTGCCTTAGGTTAGACGAAGAACTCCAACCTTTGTTAAATATTTCACAATTCAATTATAACTTATTTAACGATTTTTGTAAACACTTTCACTTAACATTCACAAACTTTTCTCTATTAATTTGTGAAATACATAACAAATTCACTTATTTTACAGCCTATTCTTTTAGTCATTGTGAAAAAATTTTTTATTTTTTAGAGATTTCACATACTTTTACTTTCACATAATATATGAAAGCGCTTTCTTTATTTAAATATAAAAAGCTCGGACGAACCGAGCTGATCTTTACTTTATAAACTTATAAAAGATGAACCTTAATTCCCATTTTTAATAATCTCAATCGTCATCATAAACACGTTCACCATGTATTTTGATATATTCTTCGCGCTTCCTATCCAATTCTTCCCAGATGGGATCGTCAATAGCGTCAATCGTTTGAATTTCTTCCAAACTCATCTCATTTG
>ERZ773005.1463-NODE-1463-length-12216-cov-3.305978_pt1 | contig 12216 bp, 12 predicted proteins | sample MGYA00580666_ERZ773005 | MGnify/ENA primary metagenome ERZ773005 (study PRJEB29015, sample SAMEA2737999) | human oral metagenome | biome: human oral; feature: human-associated habitat; material: dental | place: China | collected 2061 ... | reverse complement strand
GCGTTCTTTTATCTTCGCCTGCCAGAAAAGCGTTGATATATTTGAGCAGATGGAAGAGAAATACACCAAGGATACCTCCTTCGTCCAGTGCATTTTCTTCGGGATTATTTCATTCTCATTACGACTCAAGGCTGGTAAAAATACTGAGTGGGGCTACAAGGACTATATTAAAAAATACTCCATTGATCTCGGGACTGAGAAATTTCCCCTATTTGATTTTTGTTTTGACTATATTACATACCATAAATTAGATACTTCTAAGATCCCAGCCGCGATGGCAGCACTAAAGAAGAGACGGTTATATGACAAGGACAAGACCCAGTACGATCGTGATCTGCAAACCCTTTTCAACTACCAACAGCACTATGAGTCTGATGTAAAAAAGGCAGTCATAAATATTACAGAAAGGCTCAAGGATCCTGAAGATATATCATTCTACGATTACGCGAAACTCGCTGTTTATCTGGTAAAAATAAAATACTTTTTGGAAAAGGATATTGATATTGAAACTGCGAAATCATTGCTAATCGAAAATCTGAATGGCCGCGAAGATGATCTGGTGCCTGAAGAATTATTCTTCCCCTCTTACGACATATTATCTGAGGATGAAGATCCCAATGTTAAACACGAGTGCGAAGAGATCCAACAAAAAATGGAATCTGCACTTAAGAAGAATACACAAGCTATCCCCCGTTTTAAATATTTACCGGAAGAAGCCGGACAATCTTTTAACAATATCATAGAGAATCGAAAGGCAATTTTTAGAAATGGCTATTTTGCTAAAGAACTTGATATTCCGGAACTTGCCCGGATGTTTTCGGACTGTAGTCCCGTACAGAAGTATCATATCAGGAATATCTTTTTAGCGATATACGGGTCTGAAAATGACAATATAAAAGTTTTTTCTAAAAATGATGCTCCGTCGGTTGAAAAACTTCTGCGCCTTATCAAAGCCGATATGCAAAAGCCCATGGAAGATAGAATCCAAAAGTTACAATATAAATTGTTTTCAGAGAATCTAACAGAGATATTAAAGAGGTTTTCATAAAATCTAAGATAAAGCAGCGCCATAAATCATTTTGGATAGTAAACCGGCATTTGCCGAGATAAACGTAATCGCCTAGCTAATCCTGAAGAATACTATTCAACTGAAAATGCCCATCTTTCACCCGCCTCTCTCATCCTAAACCCGCCCTGAACCCTACCGGGGCGGAATTTATATCAGCCAATCATAAAGGCTCCCATTGCAGCCACTACTGATTGTGCTCTTAACGGCGGATAAAGGGGATCACCCGTGTTTAGCCGGACAGATCATTCCGGACAGATCATTATGATTCCTACAATTATTTTATCTATGAGAGAGGCATGGGGGAGGGACTGCCTTTCATGGTTGAACTTACCCCCGTATCACCCCGCTACATCACCCCCCTGCTGAACCACCCTATTAAATCCGCCCCAGCTATCCGAACCACACTTAAACGGAATACGGTCAAGCGAGTTGAGCTCAAAAGGCTGATTCTAAAGGGATTGCGCCCAAGGAAGCGGTTTAAAACCCTTCAATTGACAGCGGCTGATATTGATATTTACCGCTGCAGTCACTCCGTTTTGTTAGGTTTGACCATAATAGGCTGAGCAGAGCGGCTTAACAGCCAACCGACAATGCAGCTGCTAAAGGAGGAAATATGGATACAGAAGATATAGAAGGCTTTGCACAGGCAGCAAGGGCCCGGCACCTGGTCCGCAAATACACAGATGCCGCACTGCCTGATGACATTATCAGCAAACTGAGCGCCCGGGCAGATGCGAATAACGCGGCATATAGCCTGGCTATCAAGCTGATGGCCAATGACGGGCATGGGATCCCCGCTGTCGTCAAGATCTTCCGTGCGCAAGGGGTGAAAAACTACTTTATCCTTGCCGGCGATGATGCGCCTGACCTCGGCGAGCGCCTGGGGTACTCCGCTGCTGATCTTATGCTGTATGCACAGACTTTGGGGCTGAATTCCTGGTACATAGGCGCCACGTACAATCACGGTGTATCGCAGTATGTGAATGGGAAGAAGACCATTGGCATAGTCGTCGTGGGATATGGGCAGACAGCCGGCATACTGCATAAGTCCAAGAGTGCATCCGAGATCTCGAAGTACGAAGGCTCTGCGAGTGGTAAAGGCAGCCAGGCCCGCTGCCCGGAATGGTTCACGAAAGGTGTCGAGATGGCGCTGCTCGCACCAACTGCACTTAACAGGCAGGATTTCTTCATCACGGGGAAAGGCAATACGGTACATATCAAGGCTGCCAACAACCCCTATGCAGGCGCGAATCTGGGCCTGGTCAGGTATCATTTCGAGCTGGGCGCCGGAAAAGGCAATTTCGAGTGGGTATAGCCGGAACCAGACCCGCCCGGGCGCATAAACGCAACGGGCGGGCTCAGGCGAAATAGCCGGAGCTTGGCAATACAACAATAAATATGTAAAACAGCCAAAAGTCAGACTGAGAGGCCTCTCCGAACTGGCGGCAACCTTAGTAGTGGTCTTTAACAGATAGGATACATAATCTGTGATCCACTATCGTGTAGATAATACGGTTGGCGGAATCGATCCGGCGGGACCACATCCCCTGCAGATCGCCTCTCAAAGGTTCCGGCTTGCCAATCCCGCCAAAAGGCTGTCTTAATATATCTTTGACAAGCATATTAATGCGTTTTACGGTTTTTTTATCCTGCGTTTGCCAGTACAGATAGTCCTGCCACGCATCTTCAGTCCACTCAATATTCACAACGCACACTCACGCGGCTGCACTTGCTATGGATCACCCTATTCACCCATCAAACTATGGTGTACAGTTTTCCCTTGGTGTACACTGTCCAAACCACGGGAAATTTTAGAATACAAGTATTTATTTTGATAAATGCGCAAAGTTTCCATCAATGAGTCATAATCATCTGCCCCCATAACGATTATATTCTCATCCGGATCCTGATTAGTCACTAAAATCGTATCAGCATCATCGTTAACTTTGCGCATATACGATTTTAACTCTTTCCGAAAATTGCTGTAAGCCACTGCCTGGACCATAAAATGCTATCCTTTCTTTTTTGTACCGGATATTGTACAACAGATATTGCCTGAAAGCAACTCGGATCAAGATTTATGCTGCTTTATGCTGTCGGCAATTTACCGCGTACTGCTGCGGACGATGACTGACGAAGGCGTGGTGAGGAGCTTCGGCTCAGCGGCATCACCCTGGATGCGTCCCAGGATGCAGCCAACCGCCGTGGGGGCGGTCCAGTCAAGGCGTGAATCCATTGTAGTGAGTGGGATCTGCAGATATGCCGATTCTTCAATGTTGTCAAAACCAATCACCTGGACGTCATCAGGGACACGCAGGCCGGAAGCGCGCAAAACAGACAGCACGCCGATAGCCAGCTGGTCATTCAGCGCAATAATACCGTCAAAGGAGATCCCTGAATTGACCAGCTTCTGCGCCGCCCGCGCACCGGCACCGATCGTCCAGTCCCTGCCGGTCAGGCCTACCAGCCGAGGGTCCAGCACCATTCCACGGCGGCGGCTCTCCTCAATGACCCCACGCAGGCGCAGCTGTGCATTCCCTTCCACGCTTTCCAGCAAAGCACCCTCATCAAAAGGCTCCCTTGCCCCCACAACAGCCAGGGATCTAGCGCCATGGTCAAAAAGGTAAGCCGAAGCTGACGCCGCCGCCTGGACGTCATCAGGGGTGACATGGTCAGCCTTCCCCCACGTGCTGCGCGCGCCAACAGCCACCAGGGGAAAATCCACTTCCAGGTCTTCCGGAGTAACATCGTCCACTTCGCCCAGCGACAGGATCATACCGTCAGAAACCGTAGAATTAAAGGAGCGCAGCACTTCGCGAGCCCCCCGCGCAGAACCCTCTGCATATGTTGTGACGTACACCGAATACCCGCGCTGGCGAGCAGCATCAATAGTTCGGTTAGCCAGCTCAGCCAGATAAGGCGGCGTCAGCGAAGGCACAGCAAGGGTAATGAATCCCGTGCGGTCACGGCTGAGATTGCGGGCAGCAACATTCACGCGGTACCCCATATCTCTGATCACTTTTTCGACTTTAGCCCGCGTAGAATCAGCCATACGGCCGCTTCCATTGATCACGTTCGACGCAGTTTTCAAAGATACGCCTGCTTCGTGGGCTACATCGCGCAGAGTAAGCCGCCGCTTCCCTCCGCCGCTCTCCTGCGTAGCGGATATTTCGCCCATGCGCATCCCTGTCCTTACATTTCCAAAGCCGGAACCACTGCAGCAGCGCATACTATACATATATAAATATATGATATCTGCACTTCTGAAGCCCAAAGTCCAGCCCCGGCCGCAGTATCCAGGCTGCAGCCATCTATATCTATTCTAACTATTCCCCTCGCCCGCAGTATGGCCGGTTTTCGTAACAAGGAAGCCGTTGCGTTCCAGAGTATACTTCTGACAGGTATCCTGCGAAAAACCTTCATCTGTACCGTCAAAACTCCCGCGGTAGATCATGATTTGCTTCCCTGCAACGTCAGAAAGGCTGACAGTATCTTTCGATCGGTTGAAATAGAAATCAAAATCTGCCGTATCGCATTCCCGGCGTATATGGACCACCTCCGCAGGGGATCTGTCTGACCCGCATCTATCCCCAGCAGATCCAGACAGCCCGGGGAATCCGGATCCCAGCCCCAATTCTTTTCGCAGAAATTGTGAGATATCAGCCCGATCCAGATCACATCCGATATAGTACGCAGTGCCATCCCCGTACCGGTTCCTGACTACCGCAGGCAGCCCCTCAACTTCCCAATCGGCAGCGGCTTCGCCTTCATATACCGCAAGCGTCTGCGCATCAGGCCCAACAGAGGTTACAACATTCTGCCATAAACGAGAAGCAGATCCGTCCGACAGCATGACCTTCGCAGGCTCTCCAGGCAGATCGCCAATAATATTGAACTCTTCACTGCGCACGCCCGCAACATCACGGAGCACACCCGGATACCCTCCGAGCGCCACCCTGAAATTACCATCAGCAAGACCCGAAGCGTATCCAATTATCACACGGCCGCCGGCGCGCACAAAACTTTTCAGCCGCTCTGCCTCACGGTCAGACAGCACAAGCATAGCAGGCAGAACAACAGTCCCATAACCCGACCAGTCCCCCCTCAGCGGTACCACATCAGCGCGGGCAGAAACATCAAGGAATGCCCTGTACCATGTACAGACATCATCCCAATGGCTTATCTGCGAACTCGGCAAAGTCCCGCACCGGGATGCCCACTCGCAATCCGCGTCAAACAGGATGGCTGTCTGCGAACGCGAAACCCTGCTCCCCTGCAATCCCGCAGCAGACAAACTGTCCAATATCCTGCCGAGTTTGCATATGTCGTGGAATATTTGGCTGTTTTCCCCGGCGTGGGGGAGCATGGCTGAATGGAATTTTTCTGCTCCGGAGTGTGATTGGCGCCATTGGAAGAAGTTGATGGCATCGGCACCCATCGCCACATGCACAACAGCATCACGAATAAGCTCACCGCTGCGTTTACGTGCATTGACCGGCTTCCACTGGACAGACGACGTAGAATGCTCCATCAGATACCACGGATTACCGAGCGAAATACCACTGACCAGGGAATCCGAGCAGACGAGTTCGTCGAGGTGGGCCTGGCCGGGGGTGAAGTAGTGGTCGTTAGACACAAAATCGACTTCATCGCTCCAGTCGGCATAATCCAGCTCACATTGCCCCGCCGCAATCATGAAGTTGGTGGTGAACGGCTTATCAGGGCAGATCCTTTCGACTGCCGTACGCTCGGCAATATAGAACTCCTTCAGCGCATCCGAACAGAAACGCTCATAATCAAGCTGATGCGAGGGGTTCGCCATCGCATCATTGCCCATGTGGCGCGGAAGGATCACATCATCAAAACTGCGGACCTCCTGTGCCCAGAAGGCTGTGCCCCAGGCGTCGTTGAGGGCGCCGATAGTGCGGTAGCGGTTTTTGCACCATTGCCGGAAGGCGCGTTCAGCATCATCTGAATAATCATGGGAATTGTTCCATCCGTATTCGTTGTTGATATGCCAGGCGATGACGTAGGGGTTGTCTTTGTAGTGTTCTGCCATGGCCCGGCACAGGGTAAGCGCATACTCCCGGAACACCGGACTGGTCGGACGCCATGACTGGCGGGATCCCGGGTTGATAATGCTGCCGTCTTTTTCCACCGGCAACACCTCCGGATGCGCTTTATACAGCCACAACGGTGCAGCTGCGGTTGCTGTGGCGAGGTCTGTGGCGATGCCGTTGGTGCCGAGCTTGGTGATAATACGGTCAAGCCAGCCGAAATCAAACACACTCTCATACGGTTCAATACGGTCCCAGCTGAAAATTGCCAGGGCGACAGTATTCACATGCGCCTTTTTCATGAGGCGGATGTCGTCATCCCAGACCTCCTCCGGCCACTGGTCAGGGTTATAATCACCGCCGAAGCCTATCCCTCTGCCGTCAGGCGTAAGCAGCGCAGGCCAGCGGAAAGGGCGGCGGGCCGCATGGTTGGAACGCCCTAACGTCCAGGCCCGTGAAGATACCCACGGCTGGCCCTGCTGACAGCAGCGGCGAGCTTCCGCCGTACTTATATCCTGTGTCCCGTTTTCTGTGATGTTCTGTGGCATTCCATGCCGTCCTTTCATATTACGACCTTTCACGTTCGACAGCCCTTTCCATCCATCCCGGCTGTTGCGCATCCCGCACCCGAGGCAATATTTTCAGTACTGTTTTCTGTACGGTGGTAAAACACGCAGATACATAATCAATTTTCTCTATTTTTCGCTATATCTATTTTTACATCTGCGTGTTTTACCACCGGCGCCTGTGTACCCAAATGCTCTGAAGGACATATCCCCAGAACACGCCGGTAATGCTTCACATGGCGTATCCGCAAGCATTCCAGGGCTTTACACGCCCTTTTCCTTGGGTGGTTTTGGGATTGTATCGGGTTTGGTGTGGTGTGTTATTGTTTGAGGGCTCCGGTGGTGAGGCCTTTTTGCCAGTATTTTTGGAGGGTGAGGAAGGCGATGGTCAGGGGGATGATGGTTAGTAGGCTGGCGGTGATGACGAGGTTTTGGATGGCTTGGCCTCCGGCGGTGTTGGCTTGGTCTTTCCATTGGTTTAGTCCGATGGTTAGGGGGTACCAGGTGGAGTCTTTGATCATGATGAGGGGTAGGAAGTAGTTGTTCCAGGTCGCCACGATGGTGAATAGGCTGGTGGTTACGATTCCGGGGGTGAGTAGGGGTAGGGCTATTTGCCATAGGGTCCTCCATTCGCTGGCGCCATCGACTCGGGCGGCTTCGATGAGTTCTGGGGGGATGGCCTGGTCGCTGAAGATCCACATGAGGTAGAGGCCGAAAGGGCTGATCAGGCTGGGGATGATCATGGCTAGGGGGGTGTTGGTCAGGCCGAGTTTGGCGAATAGGAGGAATTGGGGTACGGCCAGGGCGATACCGGGTACGCTGATAGAGCCGATGATAAGGATGAAGATGGCTTTACGTCCGGGGAAGCGGTATTTGGCCAGGGCGTATCCTCCCATGATGGATAGCAGGGTCGCTCCCCCGGCGCCGATGACCACGTAGAGGATGGTGTTCAGCAGCCATCTGGCAAAGATACCGTCCTGGTAGGTGAACACGGTAGTGATATTGTCCCATAGGGCGAAGGTGTGTCCGAAGCCTAGGCCGAAGGTGCTGGTGAAATCGGCTTGTGTTTTGGTGGCGTTGATGATCAGGTACGCGAAAGGCAGCAGGCAGTACAGGGCAAAGATACCGGTGACGATCGTCAGGCCCCAGGACCGTTGGGGGTTGGTCGGGTTGGATAAGCCTTTGTCATGGTAGCGGCGCCGTTCGGCTTTCTCGTCATGGCGGATCTGCTGGTAGCGGTGTTTGTCTGCTGTTCTGGCCTGATGCCCTGGGGAGCGCCAAAATAACAGGCGCCCGCCCGTACCGGCAGGCTGGTCGTTGCCTGATACAGACACTGGGGCTGTGAAGACCGCCTTGTTATCTAAGGGGTGTGGATGCTGTGATGATAGTGATGGGTTTGTCATGGGATACTCCACTGTTATGTAGTAATCGTTTTATGGGTAGTGCTGCCCTGGAAGGGGGGGGGGTTATTTCATGGTGTTTTTCAGGCTGCTGATCTGCACGGTATACGCGATAGCCATAGTGATGGCTGCCATCACGATAGCCAATGCTGCCGCGTAGGTGCTCTGGTTACCGGTAAAACTCAGGGTATAGGCATACATGTTAGGCGTGTAATCCGTAGTGATCGCGTTGCCCGGAACCATGTTCTGCAGGATCGAGGGCTCGTTGAACAGCTGGAAACTGCCAATAATCGAGAAGATCACCGTGATAGCCAGCGAGCCTCGAAGCTCGGGCAGTTTGATCTTACGGATAATCTGCCATTCAGAAGCCCCGTCTATAGCAGCGGCCTCGTACAAAGAATGCGGGATCACGGATAAAGCACTATAAAAGATCAACATGTTATAACCGGTGTATTCCCACGTATTGATATTACCAATCGCTGCTAACAGCGCCCTCGGGTTGAATACATCCCACTGGGTCCCCAACAGACTGTTAACAGAACCGACCAGCCCGTACTTCGAGCCATACACAAAACCCCAGATCAACGTCGATACCACCGCAGGCACCGCATACGGAAGGAACGTCGTGATACGGAAAAACTTCATACCATGCAGCTTCATCGAATCAATAGCCAACGCCAGCACAGCCGCCAAAAACAGCATAACAGGCACCTGCACCAGCGTAAACAGCGCAACACGGGACACCGACTGCCAAAAATGCGTATCCGCCACCAACCGCCGGTAATTAGCCAACCCCACAAAAACCGTCCCCCCAACCATCCTCTGCTGGAAAAACGACAAATACACCGCATAAACCACCGGCACCACAAACACAAACACAAACACCACCACAAACGGCCCCATAAACACCCACCCACGCCAATCAACACGACGCCTGATGCGTGCCGGCTTCCTGCTTGGGCTGCCGGCCCTGCGGCTTTTCTCCGGCAGTATTGTGCCGGGATATGTATTCCCCTTTGTACGAACTATCGCCTCAGCTGTTTTCCCAGCCATAGTAATCCTGCTTTCCTGAAATGAGAACCGCACGGAACTGCGGACAATGGCGGATGCCGTTGTATGTGCCTGATGTTTACCGTTCAGCTGGCCGGGCCTTTCAGCATGTACCTGCTGACCGGCTCATCCAACCGGTTAAAGGCTATGCGCGCCGGCCAGTGCCGGACCGATCTGTATTGAACTGTCCGAAATCCGGCGCGCACACAACTTCCGGTATTATTTGACTGTGACTTTATACCCTTCCTGGGTGCCGTGCTCAGCGAGTACTCTGGCGTAGCTGTCCATCGCTTTCTCCAGTGTCATCTGCCTGGAATACGCCTTGGAGATGTAATCTCCATACATGGACTGTGCGTATGGGTTATACGGCAGGTACTGGAATACCTGCGTGGGGCGCTGTGCTGCTTCAGACAGCGTTTTGTTCACATTCTGCCCGCCGAAGTATTCATTGGTTTTCCTGTTTGATGCCGTATTCGGGTCGACAAAAGAGCTGGATTTGAGTATTTTCTTCAGGCTGGGGAATGTTCCCGTATCTGCTGAGATCTGTGCGCCTTTCCCATGTGTTATAAAATCGATCCATTTCCATGCGGCACCGGGATTCTTGCTTTGTTTGGTAATAGCCCAGGCAGAGCCGCCGTCCTCAGCAGAGGCATTCTCCCCTTCTTTCCACTGGGGAAGCTGTGCAACACGCCAGTTGCCTTTCTGGTCCGGCGCACCGCTCATCAGATTGACAGGCATCCATGCGCCGATCGTCAGTGAAGCGATCGTCCCGTCGTTAAGGGAGCGGTTCCACTCATCAGACCAGTTGGGGATCTTCGTATTAACAAGGTTTTCATCAACGAGCTTCTGCTGGAATGCTATATATTTTTTCATCCCTGCATCTCTGGTCATATTGATGGTGATATTCTCACCATCAACTTTCCAGGGTTTTGCACCCGTCTGCCAGACCTGTGCGGTGAACGGCTGATAATCGTTGGAGGTTCCGCCCGCATTGGCTATATAAGAACCTGCAGCACGGATTTTCTTGGCAGCCTCATAATAGTCGTCCCATGTTTTGATCTTTTCACCGTCAACCCCTGCTTTGTCAAAAACAGCCTTATTGTAGAAGAAAACTTCAGGGCCGGAATCAATGGGCAGAGCATACGGCTTACCGTTGTACTGCAGTTTGTTCCATGGACCGGCAGCAAAATCATCCTTGTATTTATCCGCACCGTACTGGCTCAGGTCAACAACCCCGCCGGTCACAGCAAACTGGGTGACTGTAGGGTCTTCCAGCATAACTGCATCCGGCGCTCCATTACCTGCAGCGATGGCATTGGTCAGCGCTGTAGAGGTTTTTTCTGCTGTACCGGTATTGTTGAATTTCACGGTGATCCCGGGATTCTCTTTCTCAAATTCCGCGATGATCTGGTTCATGGAATTCCCTGAGTCCCATCCCCAGACGGTGATAGCACCCTTCGCGCTGCCGGTATCTGTGCCGGATGAGCTGGCGTTGCCGCAGGCGCCGAAGCCTGCCAGCATCGCTGCCGATGCTACTGCTGCGAAGATCTTTCTGATATTCCGCATATTTACTCCTTTGCGGGTCTTGCCGCCGGGAGGGCCTGCTGTGGCCGCCCCTGAAGCATACACGCTTAGTCCGCGTTTCCTTTACTTTCAGTTTTATATATTTTTCAATTGGTACAGCTGTGTACCAATGATATGGTACTCCGATGTACCAAAATATCAAAATCAGATTTCCTCAGCGTGTCGAATACCATGAATAGAAAAATTCCTGGACAAATTCATGTTTCGCAAATAATACCTAAAGAATTTTACTGAAATGCATCAGATATAGGATGCAGCAAACCTCAGATACTGCGCACCGACCCGCGCTCAATAAGCTTTATATGGAAGAACATAATATAAAAGTTAAGATTGAGACGCTCAGCACACCGGCTACCGTTGAAAGTTACAGGCATTGCATCCAGCAGGGTAAGCAGGTTGTCCTTGGTATGCGTCCTGTTATTATGGCAGATGCCAACACCGGGGAAAAGGCTATAGCGCGTAACGCGGGTCATTTTGTAACAGTCACGGGCGTTACAGATGGGGGACAGCTGATCGTCTCTTCCTGGGGGAAAAATATTATGTTGACTTAAATGATTTTAAGAGTACCGGAAGTGAATACAAAGATTTTATTACAATAAGCTACGAAGAATGATATAGCATGTAAAACAGCAGTATCCATATATAAATGGCCTATACGATTTTTAACTGGAGATATAATAATGGCTAAAATACGGTACGATAAAGCCAAGAAAAATAGGAAGAAGCGCACTATTGGCATACTTCTGCTTATTATCGTCATTATTACCGGACTGGTTAGTACTTTTACGGCTCCTCTTGTATTACGGTACGCAGGTATTGGAGGTATTATGACTATTCGTGAAGGATATAGAAAAGTACATAACTTTTCTAGGTAGTGTAAAATAAGTTGTGTAAACACAAAAAGGAATAAATCCGGGTTAATTGCCAAAAAGTGTGTATGGGATTGCTTGTCAGGTCTTGTGTTTGTTGGCGTGTGGTGGGGTAATTATGGTGTGAGACCATAATGTATGGTAGCTAGTGGACGAATTCCTCATTGTATGCTATGTGATACACGCATGGTCAAAAACGGTAAAACAACTGCTGGAACCACGCGGTGGTGGTGTAAGTCCTGTGGAACCAGTCAGGTCCAACACCGTGAAGACACAAGGAAAAGCCAGGATGCGCAACTGTTTGTATCGTGGCTTTTGTTCTGACACACTTGAAAGCTTATTTGATTAACACTCCATAACTCTACTAGAGTGTTTACACAAAATTATTGACAGTATCGGAAATTGACACTTGAAAGCGCTAAATGTATTGTTTTTGTTAAACAAGAAAGAATGAGGTAACGATATGAATAAAACAGAATTACTGTTACAAAGACTAGATGAGATTGGTCAGTCTCTAAAAGATTCGAACCAAGCACTAGCTTTGCTGGCACTTGGTTCTTGCGGAACAGAAAGAGAACGATTGGATCAGTACTCAGATTTAGACTTCTTTGTTATTGTAAA
>ERZ773005.1457-NODE-1457-length-12249-cov-6.063720_pt1 | contig 12249 bp, 6 predicted proteins | sample MGYA00580666_ERZ773005 | MGnify/ENA primary metagenome ERZ773005 (study PRJEB29015, sample SAMEA2737999) | human oral metagenome | biome: human oral; feature: human-associated habitat; material: dental | place: China | collected 2061 ... | reverse complement strand
AACTCAGTATACACTGTTTCGATAGCTGAATACAGTTGATTTAATTGAGTCTTAAGATTTTCTGCACTAACAGATGAATCTTTTAATAAGGCTTTTGATTGTGAAATCTGAATGGTGGCTGTCTTAACAGCGGCTTGAACTAAGGCTTTTTCTTCAGCTTTACGTTCTGCTTCTTGAGAATAACGTAAAGCGACTTGATTTAAAACTTCTGCTTCTGATACAACCTGATCCAGAGTAGTTTTTTCGACTGATTTTTCTTCTTTTACCTTTTCACTTGAAGCAGGTGAAGTAGTTTTTTCTTCGCTAGGTTTTACTTCTTTAGAAGTTAATTCTTTTGAGTCAGCATTTTTTGTCTCAGCTGCCACTTTAGATTCTGCTTCTTTCTTTAGAAGGGCATTGACATCTAATTCTTCTTTTTCCAAAACTGGAGTTTGAAGAGCGGAAGGCAATTCTGCTATTTTTTCCTCTGAATTTTTTTGCTTAGTCTCGTCAGGTTTTTCAGAGACTTTTTGTTCCTCTTTTTCAGTTCGATGTGAATCTACTTTCTGTTCATCTGCACTCACATTTGAATAAGTACCAAAAACCATCAAGGCAGCTACAGCAACAGATACTGCACCAAAACTTGATTTTCTAATGGAATACTTGTTTACCTTATTCATTTGATTCCGTTTTACTCTTGAATACATATATTTTCTCTCTAACTTTTTATGATAAAAAAGGGAGTGGAATTGATGCTGTATTGACATACATTCTCACTCCCTAAAACACTACACTTCCAATATTTTGTTGTCTAGAGTTTTGTTTTGATTTTATTCATCTCGTTTTGATTTTCCAACTAAACTGAATCCAGCAAATAGGCCAAGTACTCCTAGAACTTGAGCCATACCAGAAGAGTGACCCGCAGTTTTTGGAAGTTCTTTTTCCTCCTCTTTTGGAGCTGGGGTAGAGGTTGGAACTGGAGTTGGCGTAACTTGTGGAGTTGGGGTTGGAGTCGGAATTGGAGTTGGGGTAACTTGTGGAATTGGTTGAACATTTCTATAAGTTACAGTTACAACTTGATTTTCAGTTTCTGCTGTAATTCCTTGAACCGAATCTACCTTAGCAAGATCAGGATTGTATCCTGCAATGCTTGGAGATATCACTTCGTCAAAACTTGTTACCCCATCTTCAGAAACCCAAGATGTACTTGTAGTCTTACCTGTTACATTATCGATACTCAGCATACGTGAAAAGCTTACTTGTTCATGATGATCTTCACTTGCTTTTGTACCATCTGCAAATACATAATGAATCGTTCTTTCCACAACTTTTGGAGCATCTTTTTTAACAGTGATTTTATGTTTCAATAGAACTGTATATTCTTGAACTTTTGTTTCATCTGTATCAAAAGTTGCATCTGCAGGGAAACCATCTTCCTGTAATAAGTACCCTTTTTCAAGCAACGATTTCAAAACAGTTTCTGTCGTATAGGCAATCTTTTCTCCTGATTTACCAGTAATATTGTCTGTATGAACGACTTCATTCTTGTTATCAACATCTATGTAACGAACAACTGCAACTTGTTCTGTCTTGACGTAAGTTACCTTTGTATCTTCACCTGGATTTTCAGGTGTAACACTTGTACGCTCTGGTTTGTAGCCTACAATTTCAGGTACTGCTGTTTCTCCAGCTTTACGAGGATCATTTGCATCATTCAGGTATTGTGGTTGAGGAGCATTTGCAATTACATTTCCAGAAGCATCTACTGGAATGATTTTACCCAAAACTTTATATGTAACTGTATCAGTTGCTTTTGGTAAATCTGGCGTAACTGTCTTGCCACCAGCTTCTGCTTTATTAGCGAAATACCCTGTCACAACTGGTACTTTAACTGTTCCATAGGTATGGTCCTTATTTTCCCAAGTTGTTTCTTTAGTCGCTTCATTATATGATCCCTTGAAGACAAAATCATTTTGCACATTATCTTTAGGAGTTGCAGAACCTGCCCCAGTAAAGCTTACAGTTTGCTCTGTTTCCTTAGATACTGAATCAATAATTTCGTTATATGTTACAAAGGTATCTTTTCCGATGCGATCAGGATCAGATTCATCATTTGGTTCGATTGTCTTGTCAACAATATTATATCCCCAAACAGTTGGTTGCGTATTATTTAATACATGGAATTTTGGAGCCGCAGGAATTTTTGTTTCCGCTGCTTTTGTTGCATCGTTTGGATCATTATCATAGTACTTATAGAGAGCGTCTTCAATGTTTTGTACCACCTCTCCTTGTTCATTGATATATTGTCCTTTATTATTGACTGCTACAATACGTCCCATTTCTTTCAAGTCAACATTAACTTCTGTATCTTGAGGAGAATTTGGATTAACCTCCATCGTCCCTACTTTATTCACAGTAGCATAGTATTTTGGTGTAATAGGAGTTCGTACAGCTTTGAAGACAGCATTAACAGATGAATCCGCTTCTGAATTATTTGAAGTAGTTGATTCCGCTACAGCAGCACGTTTACCTCTTGATGAACGGCGTACAGAACGCTCACCATTTTCTGTCACAGTTAAACCTAATGGAGACACTTGAGAATTATGAACTTGTGTAGCTAAAGTATTTTCTAAAACAGGAGCTACTTCTGACAATGCTCGTCTGCTTCTAGATGATCTAGCAACTCTTGATTCACTATTGTTGACAACCGTTGGAGTTGAAACAGCTGGTTGAGATGCTACTGGAGCTACAACGTCTTGGTTCTTAATAGCCTTAATCTTCCATTGTTCATAATTAATATCACCAGAAACCAAATTCACAAGTGCATTTCGTTCATAACTGATATGTTGATCAATTGATCCATACGCAGCTTTCCCATTTGTGTAGTAACGGAAATTAATACGACGACTTATTGTTTGGGTCAATTTCTCCATTCTCTCAACAGTACCTGGCCAATTTGGTGTATTTGGTTGTCCTGGATTGACTGGTGTGTTGGGTTGTGGTTTAGGATCTTTCGGTGTTACACGTTCGACACGTTCTGAAAGGGTTACAGTGTAGACTTGGTCACGTGCTGTATCGTAGTCATAAACCTTCGCACCACCTGCTGTGAATTCATCGCTAACAAGGTTATAGCCTTGTTTCTTGAATTCTGTGATTTGACTTGTAGTGCTGTAGGCAATGGCTTCACCTGACTTACCTGTCACTTCATCTGTTTTGAGAACTTGATTACCATTAGTGCTTACATAACGGATAACAGCTTTTTGGGCATCCTTATGATAAGTGACTGTTTCAACACGGTCTTGGTCTTTCGCTTGAACTCCACTTACAGCTGGGATTTCTGATTTATCCGCTGTGTAACCTGCGATAGTTGGAGAGACTACTTTATCAAACGTATCATCATTAGTTGTCCAGTCTTGGAAGAAAATTTGACCAGTCACTAGGTTAATACGACTCCAACGTTTGAAGTTCAGTGTTTCAACCACATCATCCTTAGCCTTACTTCCGTCTTCGTAAACGTAATGGATGGTACGGCTAACACTTTCCTTGTTATCCAAGTTTTCAACGGTTCCTGGCCAACGTGGGCTATCTGGTTGTCCTGGATTGACTGGTGTATTTGGTTGTGGGCTTGGGTTATCTGGGTTAACCGGTTCAACACGTTCTGAAAGGGTTACAGTGTAGACTTGGTCACGTGCTGTATCGTAGTCATAAACCTTCGCACCACCTGCTGTGAATTCATCGCTAACAAGGTTATAGCCTTGTTTCTTGAATTCTGTGATTTGACTTGTAGTGCTGTAGGCAATGGCTTCACCTGACTTACCTGTCACTTCATCTGTTTTGAGAACTTGATTACCATTAGTGCTTACATAACGGATAACAGCTTTTTGATTTTCTTTTTCAATGACTACATTAGAATCTTTACCAACAGCATCTAAATCATTATCATCGTTTGGATCAATAGTTTTTGTTTCTGCATCATATCCATGAATAGATTGGTTGTCACTAATTTTCCAACCAACTGGTGCTTGAGGAATTTCAGTAACATCTGCTCTTGTTGTATCATTAAAATCGTTTTTATATTGTCGACGAATAGCTGCTTCTTTATTTTCTACTACTTCACCATTTGAATTGATGTAATGTCCATCTTTGTCGACTAAATTGATATAACCTAAGTCTTTATACCAAACGTTGACAACTGTTTCATTTATATAGTCTGGGTTAACTGTTAACTCATCAACACTCTTGGCATCAGCGTAGAAACCTGGATTGACCGGTGTCATAACTTTCTTGAAAGTATAATCCAAATCTCCGATAGCACGTTTCCGACGACGCGAACTACCTTGTGCTGCATGAGCCTCAATAGCACTCTTTAATCTCAAGCTCGCTTCTTGATCTAACGGAATATTCCATCCGCCTTTTATATTTGCCTTTGCATCTTCAACTCGAAGTCCCTTTACAGGTTTTAAGGCAGTTTTATCTTTTTCTACTGACTCTTTATCTACTTCAGAAGTTTTTTCAGCCACCTTTGATTCAGCATTTCTCTTTTCAGCTGATTCAATTTTGCTAACTACTTCAACTTTATCAGCAACTTTGCTAGTAGTTACACCTCTAAGTTCCAAAGCAATGACAGCAGCTTGGAGATCGGACTCTGCTTTTGATAATTCAGATTCTGTCACATCTGTTTTATTTAATAATTCTTGAGCATATTGAATACTAGATTGAAGGCTTTTCACACTTTCTTCAGTGTATAACTTAAGCTCCAATTTTTCTGCACGTGAAAGAGCTGATAACAATTTTGACTTGTCAACAGCATCTTGCTGCTTTACTTCCTCCTTTTTGTCTTTTGCTTCTTCAACTTTTTCTGCTGATGCTTTAGCATCTTCAGATTTAGCTGAAGTTACTTCTACTGGGTTAGCAACCGTTGGAGCTGCATAGGTTGTTTCTTTTTTAGGTGTAGCAACTTCTGCTGGTTTTGTAGCTTCTTCTACCTTATCAACAGAAACACTGTTAGTAGCTTCTGGGGTATGTTCCTCTGCTTGTACTGCTTGCGCATTGGCAGCGGTTCCTAAGACCAAGGCTGTTCCGAGCAAAACACTCGCTGCACCAAAGTGATATTTCCGAATGGAGTATCTTTGTTGCAAGCTATACCAGTCAAATGATTTTTTATGTGAATGTTTCATTGTGAACTCCTAGATAGTATTTTATAGTTCTCACTCTACAACTATTTGATATATAAATCAATAATTTCTAAGCAATTAATATATTCTCTTTTTGTACCTAGAAGCCACTTATCTTATTCTTATTTTTCTGTTTAATCCAAACGCTTTTTCTACTCCAACATTTTTGTACACTTTAGACAATAATATGATATAATGAAAATAGGAGGAAAATACCTATATGCGTAACCTTTTATCTACGAAAGATCAGCGACAATTACGTTTAATGGAAACCCTAATCCAACATCGTGATTGGTTGAAATTACATGAACTTGCCGACATGTTAGGATGTACTGAGCGAATCTTAAAAAGTGATTTAAATGAATTGCGTGCTGCCTTTCCAACTATCTATATCCAGTCTTCTGTTAACGGAATTATGATAGATTTAGAAGTTAATACTAGCGTTGAAGATGTTTATCAATATTTTCTTGCTCATTCTCAATCTTTTCGATTACTAGAGTATCTATTTTTCAATGAGGGCCTACCTATTTATCGAACAATAGAAAATCTTCACTCTAGTAATGCTAATCTCTATCGATTGGGTCGAAACATTTCAAAAACTCTGTCAACTCAATTCCAAATTGAACTATCATTTACTCCATCCGAGATACGTGGGAATGAGATTGATATTCGCTATTTTTTTGCCCAATATTTTTCTGAGCGCTATTATTTCCTAGACTGGCCTTTTCCTGACCTTCCTGAGGAAGATTTAACAGAGTTTATTGACTTCTTCTATAAAATCACGAATTATCCAATGCGATTTTCAATTTATAGAATGTACAAACTGATGATAGCTATCAGTATTTACCGCATCAAAAATGGTCATTTTATCGACTTACCCAATCATTTCTTCGATGAATACTACCCTCTTTTGATGAATATTCCAAATTTTGAGGAGCTACTTGTCCATTTCTCTGAAAAACTGGGACTTGAAATCACTCTAGATATCATCGCCCAAATTTTTATATCTTTTATTCAAAACAATCTTTTCTTAGATCCTCAAGAATTCTTCAACTCTTTAGAAGAAAACAGTGAAGCAAGATACTCTTACCAATTACTTAGTCAAATATTAGAACGCCTATCAAAACAATATAAGATTACCTTTACCAACTACGATGAGCTGATTTGGCATTTACACAACACTGCTTTCTTTGAAAGACAGGAAATCTTTTCTACCCCAATCTTATTTGAACAAAAAGCATTGACGATTAAAAAATTCGAAGTTTACTTCCCAGACTTTATGGGAAGTGCACGTCAAGAACTGGCTCAATATCGTCAGGCAATTGGACAGCATGACCATCCTGAACAGTTGGAACACTTGATGTACACCATCTTAACCCATGCTGAAAACCTCTCTACTCAGTTGTTAGAAAATCGACCACCTATCAAGGTTTTGATTATCAGTAACTTTGACCATGCTATATCCCTTACCTTTGTTGATATGCTTTCCTATTACTGTAATAACCGCTTCACCTTCGATATTTGGGATGAATTACAAACAAGTCCTGAGATTTTAAATCAGACAGATTACGATATCATCGTGTCTAATTTCTATATTCCAGGAATTACCAAGAAGTTTATTTGTCAAAATCATCTGTCAATCATGGATTTGGTTAATCATCTTAACTGTTTATCAAATGAGATTCATATATCCAATACTTTATAAGTTATCAAAAAAGTCAGCATGATTCTGCTGACTTTTTCTCTTATCTGATTTCTATACTTCTTTTACAAAAACCAATTCCTGTGGCTGGGACAAATCTTCTCGGTAGGTAAATCCTGCAAAACTTAAGCGACGTGCTTCCTCCACCGTCTGTACTTGATTTTCTATCAGAGCTGTCAAGAAGGCACCACGCGCTTTCTTGGAAATAGTTGAATGAATCTTCAACTGACCACCTCTATCTTCCATGAATTTGAAGGTCACCATTTTTTCTCTGATTTCCTTAGAAAATACAGTCTCAAACTCGGATGACAATAGAGAGAAAATCATTTCTTCCTGCTTCACAGCCTCATCATAGGCTTGCTTCCAATGGCTCTTCAAAGTCTTACCAGCGACCTTTAATTTCATCAAAAAGTCCAAACGGTGAGGGGCTATGGGTGACAAGGCTGGAACGACTCCGTACAAAGCCGAGGTAATAAAGACATGATTTTCAAGATAGGCTTGTTCTACCTCAGTCAGTTTGTCTCGCTTGATATGACGGTACATAAGCCCATCAAAAAGTTTCAAGGCTGGGTAGTGTTGAGCAGTTTGACTTTTCAAAGCTTGGATATGTTGAAATTCTTCCGCCGCTTTCTCAGCTGATACCTTGTAAAAACTCTCCAATTGACTAGCAGAATAGAGGGCCAAGGCATCAAGTACGGCCTGACTTTCTGGTTTTAAAGGAGTTACTTCGATACTCGGCAAGTCTGTGTTCATTTCTTTTGCTGTTGGGATTAAAATTTTCATATTAATAGTGTAGCATATTTTTTAGCCACTACCAAGAAATTCATCTGGAAAGAGACTAGGGAAAAGGCTTAAAAATCAGAGAAACGCATAATATCCGGTGTTGAAAAACCTTGATACTATGCGTTTTATTATGAAAAGATTTACTTCATTTTTTCCTGAAATTGAGTTTTTGCCCAGCCTCTTCCCTTACTGCACTTTAAAGGTCTTGAGATAGTTGTCTTTTCCTACTTGACCTTCGAAGGTTTTACCATTTTCGAGGTAAGGGAGGTCATCTGATACTGAGGCCTTAACCTTGTAAATCTTGCCATCAACTTTAAAGAAGTAGACGGTGTCGCCCTTGATAACAGCTGATTTGAGGTCTGCTACCACACCCTTGATACTTTCTGTGGTTTCATTATCAATTTCAAGGTCGTTTTTATTGGCGTACTTGCTGAGCAGTTCTTCTACTGTAGTAGCTACGATAACATTTTGGTACTCGACTGCATCAACCAAAGCGTACTCTTTGACCAAGCCAGCATTGTCCTTCAAGCCCATGATGTAGAGAGGCTTGTTATTGAGGTTGATGAGGATTGGGAAGGTTGCCTTGTAGGATTTCTCCTGAACAGCACCTTCGGCTGATTCACGGGCTGATTCTTCGGTCGCAGAAGCCAAGCTATACTTAGTGATTTCCCCTGTTCGCATATTTTCAAGGATGAAACCAAGATTACTCTCATCCGCATTGGCTGACGTCACACCTGTGTAGAGATAAATGTCATTGCCGATAGACAAGTAATTATAGCCCTTGGTAGTCTGGGTCACGTTTTTCTTGGAAATCATAGCATTCCAGAAACCGTCCTTGTACTTGCCGTTGTAGTTGATTTGCTCAATGGTTTCCTCAGCTGGATAGACCCTGTCTACCCATTCTGGGACTTCTGATAAGCTGTATTCCTTGGTTTCTCCATTTGTAGCATCCAAGATAATGACTGAAACAGGACGAGGAACAGCAAGTCCAAATTGCTTTTGGTAAACCGTTGCTACATAGAAAGGATTGCCTTCATCGTCTACCTCGAAAGATGGGGTCTTGAAAATTTTGGTTGGATACTTAAAGCGCAGGTGACGTTTGACATCGCGGTTAAAATACTCCGAGTCCGAATACTTGATTGGTGTCTTCAAGTCCACCAAGTCCGCATTTCCAGTCACCATGTCTACCTTGATATACTCGCCGATTCCCTTGGCCTGATTATTAAACCACTTGATAGGATCTGCGTATTCTAGCGGTGTAACCCGATAAGGCTTCCCATCAATTGTCAATTGGGTATAGGTATCTGCCGCTACGTACTGCGACACCTTATCTGTTAGGGAACCCAAGTAGCGGTCCCCAATTTTTTCAGCGGTACTTCTATCTAAGATAGGAACCTTACTGGTATCAGTCTTAGGAAAATCAGTAAAGTCTTTTTCCGTAACCGTGACTACATTGGCATAATTTTTAGCCTGAAAAATGCTAGAAGTTACCAAGGAAACCAAGGCTGCTAAGAGAAGAATTCCTCCAATAGAAGCTAAAAGGATTTTCCCTAACCGATTGATTTTGAAACCCTCAAGATTTAAGGCAGCTTCCGCCTTGCCGTGGCGCACATGAACCGTTTTGACCAGATTGATTCCCTTGCCAAAGCCAAATAAGATTGCTACAACCAGCAAATGCCCACAGAGGAAAAAGAGAAATTCCCAGCTGGTCAGGTTAAGAGGCGGTAAAAAGATATACCAGGTCGTTGCGATAAAAATAAGTTCAAAGACTATTCGTTTCATTTGCTTTCCTCCTAAATGATTCGTCCTTCCAAGTGATCCAGTTCATGCTGGCAAATCTGAGCCGGGAAGCCTGTCAAAGTAATGGTCTGTTCCTGCCACTTGCTGTCACAATAGGCAACCCTTATGATTTCATAACGCTTAGTAGGTCTCACACCTGTCAAGGACAAACAACCTTCCTCTGTCTCATAAACTCCTTCAGAGGACAGGAGCACTGGGTTAAACATGACCACAGGAACCAAGCCAAGATTAAAGATAATCACGCGCTTCTGCACCCCAATCATATTGGCAGCCAGACCGACACAAGTCTCACGATTTGCTAAAAGCGTATCCTGTAAATCTCTGGCAAGATAAAGGTCTTCCTGACTTGCCGGCTGAGATACCTGAGATAAAAACAAAATATCCTTTACAATTTTCTTCTCCACTTCCTCACACTCCACTTACTTTTTACTATATTATAGCAATTATAGCACAAAAGCCGATAACTGCAAGCCCTTTCCCTCAACTGTAACAAAAAGCCATCCGAAGATGACTTTTTTTGCTATTTAATTTCTTTATAAGTTACTTCCATACCACGCTTAACAGCTGGACGGTTGGCAATTTTTTCTGCCCAGTTTACTAGATTCTGATAACTTGAGGCATCTAAAAATTTTGCAGAACCTTGGTAAAGTTTTCCTTGAACTAACTGTCCATACCAAGACCAGATAGCGATATCTGCAATCGTATAGTCATTTCCAGCAATATACGGTTTCTGAGCCAATTCCTTATCCAATAAATCCAACTGACGTTTCACTTCCATCGTAAAACGATTAATTGGATATTCCAATTTTTCAGGAGCATAATTAAAGAAGTGGCCAAATCCCCCACCTAGAAAAGGTGCAGCACCTGCTTGCCAGAATAGCCAATTTAAAACTTCTACCTTTTCCACAGGATTACTTGGTAAAAAGGCTCCAAATTTCTCAGCAAGGTATAGAAGAATATGAGCAGACTCAAAGACTCTCACTTCTTCAGTCCCTGACTGGTCCAACAAGGCTGGAATCTTTGAATTTGGATTAAGCTTTACAAAGTCTGAACCGAATTGATCCCCATCCATAATAGCAATCTTATACAAGTCGTAAGCCGCTTGCTCAAAACCAGCTTCTAGTAATTCTTCCAATAAGATAGTGACTTTCACACCATTTGGTGTTCCCAGCGAATACAGTTGAAAAGCTTGTTCTCCTTTTGGCAAGTTTTGTTCGAAACGGGCACCTGCTGTTGGTCTATTTAATCCTGTAAAGGCTCCTTGATTACTAGCTTCATCCTGCCATACGGTCGGTAATTGATAAGCTGACATCCGAAACCTCCCTTAAATCGCATTCTTATCAAAGCCAAGTTTACGTTGAACAAACTTGACAATTTCGACGATAATAATCATTGAGAAGCTTCCAGCCATGACGATTCTCCATTGAGACAAGTCTAGTTTGGTTACGTGGAAGATTCCTTCAAGCGGTTCTACGACGATTGTTGCCATGAGAAGAATGAAGGATACCAAGATGGACCAGTTGAAGGTCTTAGACTTGAATGGGCCAACTGTCAAGATGGATTGGTAAACAGACTTGACATTGTAGGCATGGAAGAGCTGAATCAAGCCAAGGGTTGCAAAGGCCATAGTAAGAGCATCCGCATGAATGGCATGATTGTCACCCACATGAACTGGGTAAAGAAGGGCAAGACCATAAACACTCATAACAATTGCTGCTTGGAGTACACCTTGATAGATGATAGAACTCAAAACACCACCTGAGAAGAAGCTTGCCTTGCGTCCACGTGGTTTATGGTTCATGACACCAGGCTCAGCAGGCTCAACACCTAGAGCGATAGCTGGGAAGGTATCTGTTACCAAGTTGATCCACAAGAGATGAACTGGCTGTAGTACATCCCAACCAAACAAGGTTGATAAGAAGATAGTTAATACTTCAGCAGTATTGGCAGAAAGTAAGTACTGAATAGTCTTTTGAATGTTTGAGAAGACCTTGCGTCCTTCTTCAACTGCGACGATAATGGTCGCAAAGTTATCATCTGCAAGAATCATGTCAGAAGCCCCCTTAGAAACCTCTGTACCAGTGATTCCCATACCGATACCGATATCGGCTGTTTTCAGAGCTGGCGCATCATTAACACCGTCACCTGTCATAGCAACAACCTTACCTTGTTTTTGCCAAGCCTTGACGATACGAACCTTGTGTTCTGGAGATACACGCGCGTAGACAGAGTATTGACCAACGACTTTTTCAAATTCTTCATCTGAAAGTTCGTTGAGTTCAGCACCTGTCAAGACATGGTCTTCCGAGTCATTTTCATCGATGATTCCCAAACGTTTGGCAATGGCTTCTGCTGTATCTTGGTGGTCACCAGTGATCATGATTGGACGAATTCCCGCTTCCTTGGCCACACGAACCGCTTCTGCAGCTTCGGCACGCTCAGGGTCAATCATCCCAATCAAACCAGTAAAGATCAAGTTGTTTTCAAGATCTTCAGAAGTCAAGTTCTCTGGAATGCTATCAATAATCTTATATGCACCTGCAAGGACACGCAGGGCTTGGTGAGCCATTTCAGAGTTGTTTGTGTGAATTAAGTCATTGACTTGATTATCAATCGGAGCGACATCGCCAGCTTTATCACGAGCAACACAACGTTTCAAGAGTTGATCTGGAGCCCCTTTGACTGCTACGAGGAATTTCCCATCTGGTAATGGGTGAACTGTTGACATGAGCTTACGATCTGAGTCAAACGGTAACTCAGCTACACGAGGATATTTCTCTAAAAATCCTTTAACATCATAGCCCTTGTCCA
>ERZ773005.1455-NODE-1455-length-12259-cov-2.767945_pt1 | contig 12259 bp, 9 predicted proteins | sample MGYA00580666_ERZ773005 | MGnify/ENA primary metagenome ERZ773005 (study PRJEB29015, sample SAMEA2737999) | human oral metagenome | biome: human oral; feature: human-associated habitat; material: dental | place: China | collected 2061 ... | reverse complement strand
AACAGGCAAGCTGGGGTACCACCGGGGTGCTTCATGGATTAAATCAGCGTTTCCCTAAGTCAGCCGCAAAAAATCGATCCCGAAGGCCGTAGGGCAAAAAAAAGCGGGGCCGCGGCAACGCCGCAGTCCCGCAAGCCAAAGCTCCTCCGTCTACTTCTTCTTGACCTTGACTTTTCCGGCCTTCTTGGCCGGAGCTGCCTTCTGGGGCGCGGGGGCCTTGCCCTGCGCATAAGCCAGCCCCTTGCCGGGGGTCGACTTGGGGTCAACCGCGGCGAAGACCTTCTTCTGCGCGTCGGTGCTGTTGTCGAAGTCCGTTCCGTAAATCTGGTTGCCAAGCATGTCGAAGTGCCTGAGGTACGCCACCGCGAACTGCTTGCCGTCTGGTGTGTACTCGTAGCCGTACTCGGTGAAATAGAGACTGTTCGCGACCTCTGGGGAGAGGCTGTACTTGGACATCAGCAGGTCCACCGTCTGCTGTTTGACGGAGGTGTTGGTGTAGTACTTCCGCGCGACGGCGAAGAGGACGTTGTCCCTCTTGCCGTAGTCCAGCAGGTACCACTGCATCTTGATGTGATCCTGTCCCAGGTTCTTCTGCTTGGCCGCATCCCAAGCCAGAGCAGGAGACGAGGCGGCCGCCGCCATTCCCAAAATCAACGCGCAAAGGAGCCCTTTCCTCATTACAAAACCACGACCCTTCCCCACAGAAAAATAGGGCAGCGCGCAGGCGCCTACCCCATGATTTGTGTTATTTTAACACAGAAAACACGGGGAGGCACGGCGTCTTTCTCCGCATTTTTCCACATTTTCCACGACCCCCGTCCTGGAGGCCGCAGGGCGGGAACGGCTACCGCACGCTTCGCGCCCCGATCCCATAGCTGACGGGGCGCTCCCTCCCCCCCGACGGGGAGTTGTAGAGCCTGCCGTCGATCCACAGTTCCGAGGAGCCGCCTCCGTCAAGGTTCAGGGCATAGGCCATGTCCATGGAGCTCAGGAGCTCCGCGGCCTCCGCCAGGGTGGCCCCCGACGCGTGCAGCCCGTTGCGCCCGTCGATGACCATGAATATCCACCTGCCGTCGTTCGTCAGCCCCACGATGGAGCGGGGATGCCTGAGGTTGACCAGCGAGCTCGCGAACCCCTCGGCATCCACCCGTACCTTGCCCTCGCTGAGGAGGAACGGGCCCGCCTGGACGATGTTCTCCATCTCCCCCCAGGACTCCCCGCTGCTGCCCGTCAGCTCGCTCTGGACCCGTACCGGGGTTCTCGTGCCCGCGGGGAAGAGCTCCCCCAGAAGGTCCGCGTTGCTCCCGTACCCGGCCAGCACCCAGGTTCCGGGATCCAGAGGTCCGCCGCTTTCCCGCAGGCCGGCGCTCCGCCCTCCGCGCACCACGACCTCCGAGGCCGGGATGGACGTCACGCTTGGGGTCGACGCCCCGTAGTGCGGCGTGTAGAGCACCAGCTTATCCCCCTTGACAAAGCGGTTCACGGCGTTCAGGGAGAGGGTCCCCAGGTCCGTCGGGATGGAGCCACTCCAGGAGACCTCGCCGAAGGCGGCCTCGTTGTTCTTGTTCCAGCCCAGGCAGGTCCGCCCCTGATAGGGTGGGTTCACAAGCGAGCCCCGGATGCGGAGCGTCCCGATGGGCAGCCCGCGGTTCCGACCCGTTACGGAGAAGAATCCCGCGTTGACGGCGGCCCGGACCTTTGCGGCACGGGCCATCTCCGACAGCGGGGCGAGGGTGGAGGAGCCGCCCGGCGAAAGGATCGGCTCCAGCCTGTAGTGCTCGGGGTCCATCGTCAGGACGGCCCAGTAGCGCGGCAGGAGCTCCGTATCCCGGTTCGTGACCGACGCCAGGACACGCGCTTTGCGGCCCCGCGAGCGGATGAGGTCGGACAGGCGGCGTACCCGGCCGTAGTCCTCCAGGACCCCGCTGCGCAGGACCCATTCGTAATTCGGCTGGGAGGCCGTCATGTCGAACCCCTTGCCCTTCAGGAAACGCTGAACCGCCTCGGCCGCCGGCTTGTCGTCGAACCCGTCCGCGTAGACCCTCCATTTGGGGACGCCGGTCGCGACGCCGCTCCTGTGGATGTGCAGCGTCATCCCCGCCGCGGGGGAGAGCTTCACGTCCAGCTCGAGGCCGCTGCTCGCCCTGCGGACGGCGGACAGCAGGCTTTTCACTTCCTTGTCCGTTATGGCGTGTTCGCCCCTGAAGGTCGGGACCCCGCTCCGGATCAGCGGAGGGTCCATGTTCACCGCCACGGCCAGGCAGCCGCGCTCGAAGGCCGACAGGGACTTCACGTCCTTGAAGGGGAGCGGGAGGCCCGATAGGATCCGTGCCTCGACCCCCAGCCCCAGGGCCTGGACGCTCCATCGCATCGCCTCCCGGCGCGTCGCCGGCGCGTTCAGCCTTCCGACAGGTTCCGTCACCAGCCCGCTCCTCAGGATGAAGGTTGCGCCATCCTTTTCTTTGGCAGAGCCCAGTCCGCGGGCGTCCAGGAGCCCGGAGAGGAAGGCGCCTCGGGAAACGGGAGCCGCCTCGGCCCCCGGGCAGAAGAACGGACAGAAGCACAGGCAAAGCGCCATACACAGAATAAGCAGACGGCGCATCCCACTCACCCAAAAAACGGCGGCCGGCCGGCCGGCCCACGAGATGCGCCCCCTCATGCCACACGTTCACCCAGCTTCCATACCGACTTTATCGGCCGTGCGCCCGAGGCGTAGGCGAAGACGGCGGGCGTCTCGCCGTCCAGAACAAGGAAATCGGCCATCTTGCCCGGCTCCAGGCTCCCGGCGTCGTGGGCCGTCCCGACCGCCCACGCGGCGTTCAGGGTCGCGCCGGTCAGGGCCTCCTCGGGGGTCAGCTCCATCCCCATGACGGCGAGGCTGAGGACGAAGGGCATGGACGTACAGAAGCAGGAACCGGGGTTCAGGTCCGTAGCCAGCGCGACGGGAACGCCCTTCTCCACCATCGTCCGGGCCCGGGCGAACGGCTTGCGCAGGCTGTAGGCCGTCGCGGGAAGCAGCACCGCCACGACCCCCGACCTCCTCATCGCCTCGATTCCGGCGTCGGACGCGGCCAGCAGATGCTCGGCCGAGACGGCACGAAGCTCGCCAGCCAAAACGGCGCCGCCCAGGTCGTGCACCTCGTCGGCATGCACCTTGAGGCGAAGCCCATGTTCCCGCGCGCGCTCCAGGACCCGGCGGCTCTGCTCCACGGAGAACACGCCCTCCTCGCAGAATATGTCGCAGAAACGGGCGATGCCCTGCCGCGCGACGGCCGGCAGCATCTCCTCCCGCAGCAGCGTCACGTAGCCCTCCGGGTTCCCCCGGAACTCCTCCGGCACCGCATGGGCCCCCATGAAGGTGGGGACGACGGTCTGGGGCGTCTCCCTGCCCAGCCGGTCGATGACGCGGAGCATCCGCAGCTCCGTCTCGACGTCCAGGCCGTAGCCGCTCTTGATCTCGATCGTCGTGGTCCCGTAGAGGAGGGTGGACTCCAGGAGGGACCGGGAGAACGCGAACAGCGCCTCGTCCGAAGCCGAGCGGACCGCGCGGACGGACGAGAGGATGCCGCCCCCCGCCTGGAGGATCTCGAGGTACGACTTTCCCTCGAGGCGCATGGAGAACTCCTCCTCGCGCAGCGCCGCAAAGCAGGCGTGGGTGTGCGGGTCGACGAAGCCGGGGACCACCGCGGCCCCGCCCAGGTCGAATTCCCGATCCGCAGCGCGCCCCTTCAGATGTCCCTCGACGTCCCTCGTCGCCCCGACGGCGAGGAAGCAGCCGTCCTCCACCAGAAAACAGCCGTCCTCGTAAACGGCCAGCTTCCCCTGTTCATCCCCCGCGGCGGGGCACCCGCCCATCAGGGGCGTATAGATGCGCGCATGCCTGAACAGCTTCAAGGCCATGCCGACAGCTCCTTTCCGAAAACGCAAAATTGCAAAATGCCCGAAGATCGAAAGCGCGGGGACCTATCCCCGCGCCCGGAAAAATTCAGGAAAAATTGCCGTGGGGTCCTCCCTGCATCCCCACCATTATATATCCGCTGTATCCGTTTCGCGCCTCAATCCAGGGTCCCGACCGCGGCCTCCGTGGCGTCCAGGACCGCACCGCCGCGGGTCAGCTCGATGGCCCGATCGATCAGCGGGTGCAGGAACTCGTCCCGCCTCAGAAAGGGGATCTCGGAGCGGATGCAGGCGTGTGCGGCGCCCGTCCCCTTGCCCGGCTTCAGGTCCTTCATGCTGAACTCGAGCGCCTGGGCACCCGTCAGAAGCTCCACGGCCACGACCTTCCGGACGTTGTCCAGGATCGCCGCGGCCTTGCGGGCGGAGTAGCCCCCCATGGAGACGTGGTCCTCCTGATTTGCCGACGTCGGGATGGAATCCACGCAGGACGGGTGGGCCAGCACCTTGTTCTCCGAGACCAGGGAGGCGGAGACGTACTGCGGGATCATGAAGCCGCTGTTCAGGCCGCTCCCCTCGATCAGGAACGGAGGCAGGCCGGAGAGCGAGGCGTCGACCATCCGGGCCTGGCGGCGCTCGGAGATGCTGCCGAACTCGGCCATGGCTAGCCCGAAGAAATCCATGGCCAGGGCCAGGGGCTCGCCGTGGAAGTTCCCCCCGCTCAGGGCCTCCCCGTCGTCGGGGAAGATCAGGGGATTGTCCGTGACGGAGTTGATCTCCGTCTCCAGCACGCCGCGGACGTAGGCCAGCGCGTCCCGGCCCGCGCCGTGCACCTGGGGAACGCAGCGCAGCGAGTAGGCGTCCTGGACGCGGTCCCTCTTGTACCGCTCGACGATGCCGCTGCCCTCGATCAGACGGCGCAGGTTCGAGGCGACGGCGTTCTGCCCCTTGAAGGGCCGGAGCGCGTGGGTGCGGGCGTCGTAAGCGTAGGGGACGCCGTGAAGCGCCTCCATCGACAGGGCGGCGGCGACATCCGCCGTGCGGACCAGGCGCTCGGCGTCCAGCAACGCAAGCGCACCCACCGCGTTCATGACCGTGGTCCCGTTGTTGAGGGCCAGCCCCTCCTTGGCCCCGAGCGATACCGGGGCCAGGCCCGCGTTCGACAGAGCCTCCGCGGCCGGGACGACCCTGCCCCGATACTCCGCCATCCCCTCCCCCATGAGGCCAAGCGCCAGATGGGAGAGCGGGCACAGGTCGCCCGAGGCCCCGACCGAGCCCTGGCAGGGGATGAGGGGGTGAATGCCCGCGTTCAGCAGCTCGACGAGGCCGGAGAGTGTCCTGAGGCTGATGCCCGAGTGCCCCCGACTGAGCGTGTTGATTCGCAGCAGCATGATGGCGCGCGTGACGTCCACAGGGTAGGGCTCGCCGACCCCGCAGGCGTGGCTGCGCAGCAGGTTCTCCTGGAGCGCGGCGCGGTCCTCCCGCGAGATCCTCACCGAGGCCAGGTCCCCAAACCCCGTCGTGATGCCGTAGATCACCCGGTCGGAGTCCGCCCAGCTCTCCACGAGGGCGGCGGCCCTCCCGACGGCCCGAACCGCGTCCTCGCTGAGGCGCACCGCATCCCCATGCCGCGCGACGCGCACGATGTCGTCCAGCTTCAGTGACAGTCCGTTCAGGGTAATGGTGCGTCCGCTCAATTCAATATCCCTCCTGAAATTAACATGGGGGGCTTTACCCCTCACGCTCATGGCCTCGAAACATGTCATGAATTTTAATGAAAGTTCCTTAATTCAGCAATAGCAATTATCTATCACAAAATCACGTCTCATCGGCATCAGGGTGCATCGGCGCATGAAGAAACGGGGTGTAATGAATTTGAGGGAGGCGGGGAGAATTCATCCTGATCTGCTATAATGACGTCAAGGATTTAGAACCCCTGCGGTATTCGTGATCGAGATAATGTCTTGAGCCAACGCTCGATTTCCACGAGGATGTCTGTCCTTGTCGGGGATGACGACCGAACGTTGACTGAACTGAGACGAGGTAATCCTCACCTTAATGGGAACGGGTCAAGACTTTCTAGACACGGTATTCGCGGGGAATTTATTTCAAAACAAGGGACCGGTGCGGCCTTACACGGCTTGGCCGGTTTTTTTGTTTACGGCGTTACGGTAGGGGGTCGGGCATGACGGAGGCGTTCGTGAGGGTACGGGCAACCCGCTGGACGGTCAATGGCCGCTCGGCCCTCGAAGAATCCGTGCTGGAGGAGACCGTGTTGGTGGAGCGGGAGTTCTCCCTGCACGTCAACGGGTGCGTCGTCTGCCGCCAGGCGTTTTTGCCCGGCGGCGCACACGAGCTGGCGGTGGGCTGGCTCTGCTCCGAGGGATACATCGAGCGGGCGGGGGACATCCTGGACATCGAGGCCGACGAGGGGAGGGGCAGCGTATCCGTCCGTCTGCCGAGGCCTGTGACGCGGCGGGAGCCGGGGCCGCTGCCGCCCCTCGAGTGGGACCCCGCGACCGTACTGGGACATTCCCGCGCCTTTTTGGAGCGCTCCTCGCTCTTTCGCGAGACGGGCGGCGTCCACTCCGCCCTGATGGTCCGGGGGCCGGAGGCGCTGTGTTTCACCGAGGACCTGGGGCGCTTCAACGCGCTGGACAAGTGCCTGGGCAGGGCGTTGCTGATGGGGGCGGACCCGGGCCGATGCATGCTCTTCACCAGCGGCCGGCTGCCGCTGGGGATCGTGATCAAGGTTATCCGCGCGGGCATCCCGATGGTCGTCTCGCGCTCGGCTCCGACCGATGCGGCGCTCGAGCTGGCGTCGCGCTGCCGCCTGCAGGTCGTCGGGTTCGCGCGGGGCGACCGTATGACCCTGTACGGGGTGGATAGGCGACAGCTGGCATGACCCGCCCCCGGCCCTGGGGCCGGGGGCGGGTTTCCGTCCGTTCCTTCAGCGTTACCGTTCGGCCTGCCCGTCCGCTTCGGAGAGCCGTTCCAGCAGGCTCTGGAGCCCCAGCGCCTTGGCCCAGGAGGCCTCCTGGAACTTGCCGTCCACCTTGCGGTACGGTGCGTCCGGATCGGCCACGTTCAGGAGCTCGGTCGTCAGGCGCCCCTTCAGGCACAGGGGCCGTCCGGGCCCGGGCGGCTGGGCCTTCACCGCAACGCCCTTCCCATTCCTCTTCAACACCTCGAACGAGCAGCCGTAGTCGCACACGCGGCAGCGTTTGACCTCCTTGGTCAGGTCCCAGGCCCTGCCCTTGCGCGTGGCACGCCGGTCCGTCAGGGCCCCGACGGGGCAGACGGAGACGCAGCGGTTGCAGGAGACGCACTTCGACTCCTCCAGCGTCCGATCGTCGTCCGCGACGATGCGCGTCTCGTACCCACGTCCGGCGAAGGCCAGGACCTGACGCTCCTCCTCCACCTGATAACAGACCCGGACGCACTTGCCGCAGAGGATGCACTTGCTGTCGTCCTTGGCGATGTAGGGACTGGACAGATCGAGGTGTTCCGGCCTGCGGGTGCCCTCGTGATCGCGGAAGCGGACCCCGTAGCGCCAGGCGTACTTCTGGAGGAGGCACTCCCCGGCCTTGTCGCAGGTCAGACAGTCGTTGGGATGGCTGTCCAGCAGGAGCTGCAGGATTGCCCGGCGGTACCGGACGATCCGATCCGTCTCGGTCCGGACGTCCATGCCATCCCGGGCCAGCAGCGAGCAGGAGGTCTGGAGCTTGCGGCCTCCCCCCACCTCGACGATGCACAGCCGACAGGCGGAGACCACCGGCAGGCTTTTGTCCTGGCACAGGGCCGGAATCTCGATTCCGAGCTCCCAGGCCGCATCCATGACGGTCGTCCCGGACGGGACGGAGACGGCCTGTCCGTCTATCTTCAATGTGATGTTTGCCATGGTAGCCGCCTCCCCGTCAGCGTTTCACGATGGCGCCCACCGGGCAGGCGGCAGCGCAGGCTCCGCACTTGACGCACCGGGCGGGGTCGATGACGTGCCGCTCCTTAGGCTTGCCGGAGATGCAGGAGGCGGGACACCCGCGCGCACATCGGGTGCAGCCGATGCACTTCTCCGTGACAAAGTAGGAGAGCAGCGCCCTGCAGGCGTGCGCGGGGCACGTTTTCTCCCCGACATGCGCCTCGTACTCGCCGCGGAAGTAGTGGAGCGTGCTGAGCACCGGGGTCGCGGCGGTCTGCCCCAGGCCGCAGAGCGAGGTGGCGGTGATCACGTCGCCCAGGTCCTCCAGGACGGCGAGGTCCTCCGCCTCGCCCCGCCCGCCGGTAATCTTCTCCAGGGTCTCGAGCATCCGTTTGGTCCCCTCGCGGCAGGGCACGCACTTGCCGCAGGACTCCTCGACGGTGAACTCCAGGAAGAAGCGCGCGATGTCCACCATGCAGTCGGTGTCGTCCATCACGACCATGCCGCCCGACCCCATGATGGAGCCGATCCTCGCGAGGGAGGCGAAGTCCACGGGGGTATCGAACAGCTCCCGCGGGATGCAGCCGCCCGAGGGGCCGCCGGTCTGGACAGCCTTCACCTCGTGCCCCTCCGCGGCGCCCCCGCCGATCCCGTAGACGATCTCATCGATCGTGGTCCCCATGGGGACCTCCACGAGCCCGGCGTTGCACACCTTGCCCACGAGCGAGAACACCTTGGTGCCCGGCGAGTCCTCCGTCCCGATCCCCAGGAACCAGTCCGCACCCCTGTCCATGATCAGGGGGACGTTCGCGAAGGTCTCCACGTTGTTGATGATCGTGGGACAGTCCCAAAGCCCCCTGTGGGACGTGCGGTAGACCTTGGTCCGCGGCATCCCCCGCTTGCCCTCGATGGACTCGATCAGCGCCGTTCCCTCGCCGCAGACGAAGGCGCCCGAGCCGAGCCGGAGCTCGATGTCGAAGCCGAAGTCCGAGCCCAGGATCCCGCGCCCCAGAAGACCCCGGTCCCGGGCCTGGGCGATGGCGATTTCCAGGTGCTCCACCGCCAGCGGGTACTCGGCGCGGACGTAGATGAAGCCCATATTCGCGCCGACCGCATAGCCGGCGATGGCCATGCCCTCCAGGACGGCGTGGGGATCGTTCTCCAGGACGGAGCGGTCCATGAAGGCCCCGGGGTCGCCCTCGTCCGCGTTGCAGACGATATACTTCTGAGGCACGTCGTGACGGAGGGCCTCCGCCCACTTCCTTCCCGTCGGGAACCCCGCTCCGCCCCGGCCCCTGAGGTTGGAGCGCGTCATCTCTCCGACGACCTCGTCCGGGTTCATCTCCGTCAGGATCCTGGACAGGGCGGCATATCCGCCGAGCGCCACGTAATCCTCCACATTTTTGGGATCGATGATGAAGCAGTTGCGCAACACGAGCCGAAGCTGCTTCTCGTAGAAGCTCCCGGTCAGGCGGTACTCCCCGTCGACGAGAGCGACGTCCGTCCTCTCCCTCAGACGTTCGTCCAGACGGGCACGAGCCTGCTCTCTCAGGCTCACGAGCGCCTCCGCGTCAAGCCCCCTCATCATCTCCGCAATCGCAGTTGTCATCGCCATTCCCCTCCCCTGTATTCCGCGATGAACCGATAGAACCCAAGGAAACCCCCTCCAACGGGCCTATCGGTATTTGTCCAGAGTGGCCTTGACCTTCTCCGGCGTCAGGTTGCCGTGCTGTTCCCCATCGATGGCGATCACCGGCGCGATGCCGCAGGCCCCGAGGCACCGCGTCGGCGTGATGGAAAACTGGAGGTCCGGGGTCGTCTCCCCGGCCTTAATTCCAAGCTCGCGCTCGAGGGCCTGCATGACGGTCTCGGCGCCCTTGACGTAGCAGGCCGTGCCCAGACAGACGCTGATGTCGTGCCGCCCCTTCGGAATGAAGGTGAACTGGGAATAGAAGGTCGCCACGCCGTAGACCTCCGACATCGGGACCCTGAGCTCCTTCGACACGATCTCCAGTACCTCCCTGGGGAGATACCCGAAGCGGGACTGCGCATTCTGCAACACGGGCATCAACACTCCCCTGCGGGACCTGTTGTCCTCTATGAAGTTGCGGAATGCCTGGATCTTCTCGCGATTTGCCTCCAGATCGAACGTGAAAACAGCCATTTTCGAAAACCCCCCTCACGTGTCGGTCCTCGGAGTTGGGGACACGACCCCCTTTCCCCGACACCCGGTTATGGTACAATCTACATCAAGGTTGACTAGTTGAATATTTCACTCAATTTGGGGCTGGCCCTATTGTAGCGTCAAAGCGCCGAATTGACTACCCGAGAGATATTGACCATCTCTAAAGTTTAGGATAGCTCCGAAGAGGCGTCTTTTTCGGGCGCGTCATTTCCGAGAAAGAGAGCCCGAGTTGGGGCAAAAAGGGGGGGACGGACTTGGTAAAATTGAATGTCGACGGCCACGGCGTCGAGGTCGCTCCGGGGACGACGATCATCGAGGCGGCCCGGTCGGTGGGCGTGGAGATTCCCAATCTCTGTTACGACAAGCATCTGACCGCGTTCTCGGGGTGCCGGATGTGCGTGGTCGAGCTCGAGGGCTCGAAGAAGCTCGTGACCTCCTGCTCGACCCTGGTCAAGGAGGGCATGGTCGTGAGGACGAGGACGGATCGGATCGTCCGCTACCGCAAGAGTCTCCTGGACCTCATCCTGGGGAACCACCCGCAGGACTGCCTGACCTGCGAGAAGGTCGGAAACTGCAAGCTGCAGGACCTGTGCTACGAGTACGGGGTCCAGAAGAGCCGCTGGCCGCGAACGAACACCGTTTTTCCCCTGGACGAGGCCAACCCCGTCATGATCCGCGACCAGAACAAGTGCATCAAGTGCGGCAAGTGCGTCCGGGTCTGCCGCGAGGTACAGGTGACCGGGACCGTCGACTTCGTGGGGCGCGGGGTGAACTCGACGGTCACGACGTCCTTCGACCGCCCCATCGACCGCGAGATCTGCCGGATGTGCGGGCAGTGCGTCGCCGCCTGCCCCACGGGCGCCCTGATCAACAAGCACTTCGTCGGGACCCGCCCGTGGGAGGTCACGAAGGTGCGGACCACCTGTCCCTTCTGCGGCACGGGCTGCAACTTCGACCTGAACGTCAAGAACGGACGCGTCGTGGGCGTGACGCCCGCGGAGGACGCCCCTATCAACGGCACGCAGCTCTGCGTCAAGGGCCGGTTCCACACCGACCTGATCCACAGCCCGGACCGGCTGACCCACCCCCTGATCAAGGTGGACGGCAAGTTCGAGCGGACGACGTGGGACAGGGCCATCCGGTTCGCCGCCGACCGTTTTTCCCAAATCGTGGAGCGGTACGGGCCGGACTCGGTCGCGGGGCTCTCCTCGGCCCGCTGCACCAACGAGGATAATTTCGTGTTCCAGAAGTTCATGCGCGCGGCGATCGGCACCAACAACGTCGATCACTGCGCCCGGACCTGACACGCTCCCACGGTCGCAGGTCTTGCGACCTCGTTGGGAAGCGGCGCCATGACGAACTCGGTGAACGAGATCCTGGACGAGGACCTGCTCTTCGTCATCGGGTCCAACACCACCGAAGCGCATCCCGTCATCGGCATCAAGATGAAACAGGCCGTACGCCGGGGCACGAAGCTGATCGTCGTGGACCCGCGCCGCACCGAGCTCGCGGGGATGGCGCACCTGTGGCTGCCCCTGCGCTCGGGCACCGACATCGCCCTGATCAACGGGATGATGCGCATCATCGTCAAGGAGGGCTGGCAGGACGAGGCTTACATCAAAGAGCGCTGCGAGGGGTACGAGGCCCTGCTGGCGTGCATCGAGTCCTACACTCCCGAGCGGGTCGAGGCCATCACGGGCATTTCGCGCGAGCAGCTGTACGAGGCCGCGCGCCTCTACGCCACGACCCGGAAGGCGGGCATCTTCTACACGCTCGGAATAACGGAGCATATCTGCGGGACGAACAACGTCAAGAACCTCGCCAACCTGGGGCTCCTGACGGGGCATATCGGCTTTCCGAGCGCGGGGATCAACCCCCTGCGCGGGCAGAACAACGTCCAGGGCGCCTGCGACATGGCCGCGCTGCCTACGGACTTCCCGGGCTACCAGAAGGTGACGGACCCGGAGAAGCTGGCCTTCTTCGAGAGGCTCTGGGGGCGGAAGCTCTCCGGCAAGCCGGGCTACAAGATCCCCGAGATGTTCGACGCCGCCCACGCGGGGACCCTCAAGGCGATGTTCGTCATGGGCGAGGACCCCGTCATGAGCGATCCTGACGCTAACCACGTCAAAAAGGGGTTCGAGGCCATGGAGTTCGTCGCGGTGCAGGAGATCTTCATGTCCGAGACGGCGAAGTTCGCAGACGTGATCTTCCCCGCGACCTGCTACGCCGAGAAGGAGGGGACCTTCACCGCCTCCGAGCGG
>ERZ773005.1450-NODE-1450-length-12324-cov-20.807645_pt1 | contig 12324 bp, 7 predicted proteins | sample MGYA00580666_ERZ773005 | MGnify/ENA primary metagenome ERZ773005 (study PRJEB29015, sample SAMEA2737999) | human oral metagenome | biome: human oral; feature: human-associated habitat; material: dental | place: China | collected 2061 ... | reverse complement strand
GACGTGAGGCGCAAGGTGGCGGTGACGACGATCGTCTCCTCCGCGATGCCCGATGCCTTGGCCGAGGACAAGGGCTTCGAGCTGCGTCGTGTCCTCACGGGCTTCAAGTACATAGGGGATCAGATCGATCACCTCAAGGATGAGGGCGAGGAGGACCGCTTCCTCATGGGCTTCGAGGAGTCCTACGGCTACCTCGTGGGCACGCACGCCCGGGACAAGGACGCCATCGTCGCCGTCGAGATGGCCGTCGAGATGGCCTCCCACTATGCGACGCAGGGGAAGGACCTCTATGAGGCCATGGAGGACCTCTACAAGAGGTATGGTTACTACCTGAACGGCACCGTGAATGCCTCCTTCCCAGGTGCCGCCGGGGCTGACAAGATGGCTTCCATCATGAACGGCCTACGCAGCAACCCGCCCAAGGAGATCGGCGGCTACAAGGTCATTGGAATGACCGACTATGACACCGGCGCCGAGATGCCGCGCGTATCGGGACTCCAGAAGGAGGCAGCGCAGACGCTGCCGCCGGCCAATGTGATAGAGTTTCGCCTTGAGCACGGCAATAAGGTCATCTTCCGTCCCTCCGGCACCGAGCCCAAGGTCAAGGCATACATCTTCTCCAAGGGTGCCACACGCGCCGAGGCGGAGGCCGTTCGCGCAAAGCTTCAGGAGGCGTCCGAGCGGATTCTCTCGTAGCTTGGGCGTCGGGGACTTGTGAGCGGTGTGTGGCAGATCGTGTAGCTCAAGGGTCCGCGAATCGCAAGGGGGGGCTGTGTCGCAGTCTTTTTGACACAGCCCCCTTCGTGTGCGGTAGGTTGACGCCAGCTCTACACTGATGCCAACCCTAGCTGCTCAGGGCATAGAGCTCATCTGTGTTCGCGGCAATGGTGCCCAGATCCCAGGTATGGCCTGAGGCCTCGGAGGACGTAGGGTCATTAAGCGTCACGGAGCCGTCGCTGTTCTGTCTGACAACCAGCGCCCAGTGCTCGTACTGTCCGTCGAAGTTAGCCTTGAGCTTCACGATCGCCACGGATCCCTTCGATGACAGGATCGACCTGAGCGTATCGGCGGAGGGTGACGAATGCTCCTTGCACTCAAACCCAAGCTGTTTTGCCTCGTAGCTGAAAAGGTCCCCTGTAGTCGCGATACCCTCTGAGCTGGTATAGCCCTTTGACTCGGCGTCTGCCGCAAAGGTGGCGGGCGTCTTGTCCACCTTGCCCGAGAGGCCCATGTAGGCCATCGCAAAGCTCGTGGGTCCCGAGCCCGTCATACCGATAACGCTTTGCGCGTAGTCTACGTAGCCCCAGCGCACGTCCCAGTTAAAGAGCTGGGGGAACTCACCCTTCTCGTTGGGCTGCCCATAGTCGGTAGGCTTATGCTCGGCTGTGGGGTAGGCGGCCACGAAGTCGATGGCCGCAGGCTCGTTGATGGCAAGCTCGGGCAAGCGTTCGTCAGGATAGCGATCGGCGTTCTTTGCGATGGTCGCAAGCTTCTCATTCCGGTCAAGCACGATCGTGAACTTTGACGTCAGGTCCTTGGGGGTATTGGCGGAGACACGCGAATCCCACTGATTCGTTGCGCTCGTGTCTTCCTGCTGCGCATCCGTCGGCTGCTCCGTAGACTGTCCCTGTATGCAGCTCGCTATGCCAAGGGCTGCGATCAGTACGATGACAACGGCTGCCGCGCCGAGGATCAGCATGCGATTGGATATGCCGTATCGAGAGAGCAGGCCCCTGCGACGGTTGTCAAAGTCAATCTGCTGCCTGCGCCCCCTCAGTGAGTATCCGGTATCGAGCCCCGCCAACGTACGGTAGTTTTGCTCGCTGTGATACCTTGAGTCATTTCGCTGGCCCTTGACAGGTCGAGGCCCCCTCTTACCCCGCGACTGCGAGCCGATGCTGGTGCGGCGCGGCGCGTCTCTTCCTGCGCGGGTGCTCGGAGCATAGCCATGCATGTCGGAGCGAGGCCGTCTTCCCCGTCTCATGTCATCGTAAGCAGCCATGTAAACCCTCTTGTCTGTCTGTGCCAGTTGTCCCCCTATATGGTACGTTGCGTAATAGTATTGCATACTTGAGAGGCAATTGACCTGAGACCGTCTGTCTGGCAGCCAATGGCGACTCTATGGTAGCTTCGGTACCTGCAGGCGGCATGGGTTCGGTCACATGCTAGAATCGATCGCGTTGTCTGAGAGAGGGTGGTAGGGCTTGGGTCTCAAAGAGCTGATACGGCAGTTTCTCAAGTTTGGTGTGGTAGGCGTCGTGGCGTTTGCGATTGACTACGGCATACTGATGCTGCTGTCGCAGGGCTTAGGCATGGATCCCACCCTGTCCGCGGCAATCTCCTTCACACTGTCGCTCATCTTCAACTACCTCGCATCCATGCGCTATGTCTTCACGCATCGTGCAGACATCAGTCGGCGGCGCGAATTCGTGGTCTTCGGCATCCTCTCCGCTATCGGGCTGGCCGTCAACGAGCTATGCATGTGGGGCGGTACGACACTTCTCGGCAAGGGTGCCCTTGAGGTCACCATTACCAAGCTCTTTGCCACCGCTGTCATCATGGTCTGGAACTTTTTCAGCCGCAAGCGGTGGCTTGATGGCGGAGACAACGCGGGCTAAGCCGTCTTCGCCACGCGAGTCCCTGTGGAAAGGAGCTCCATTGCTCATATAGGGGTACTGAATGGATTATCCATGTTGTAGCAAAGCGTACTGGTTTCTCTCAATAGTTTGCATAGCATTGTTTTCTACAGTGATACAATATATCTAGTTGCATTTACTTTGGGGGACCAAGGTAGCTGTGTCTTGTCGAGAGGGACGTAAAGCAATGGTTAAGAGACGCACCAATAGGCAGGATGCCATCAGGGACATCGTGCGGAGCAAGTCAATACGAACCCAGAGGGTGCTCGTCGATGAGCTTAAGGCAATCGGCTTTAACTGTACACAGGCAACGATCTCGCGTGACATTGCTGACATGGGCCTGCGAAAGCTAAGCGAAGGCTTTTATGTACTTGCCGAGGACTTGCACCTGCAGCGGATGGTCTCTGAGTTCGTCGTCTCTGTCGATGGCGCAGGCAACCTCGTTGTCATCAAGACACAGCCGGGTACCGCGCCGGGCGTCGCCGCCGCCGTAGATGCGGCTACCCTACCCGAGGTCAAGGGTTCGGTTGCCGGTAATGACACGCTCCTCGTGATCACTCGCGACAGTGATGCCGCCACCGACTTCATGGGCCTGATCTCGAAGTTGGGCAATACCCGAGCATAGCTGCGCGTGTGTGCGTCGCGAGGATGCAGGCGCACAGCACCTCATAGTCCACGGGATACTGTGCACCGGTATTCACCAGTTGAGCCTTCCCTTTTGAGTCTTCGGAACCTACGAGGCGCTGTCGCAAGGTGTTTGGTCGGTCGTGAGCCTGCCGCCCCGATGCCTTCTCCGACCGAGCGCCTGCGACCGTACCTGATCGTGGGAAGGCAGGATGGCTACCCGCTGCGAGGACTCTCTTTGCTAGTCGTCCGAGTTGCTGGTGTCTGAACCCGACCTGTTTCTGGAGCTACTGGTGGTGCTCCTTTTTCTGGATGCGCCAGGCTCGTTGGCCTTCGGAAATGACCATTCGCTATTGGACTTGTAGTCGACCGTCTCGTTCGTGGTGGGAAACTCCTCACGATCCGCCTCGGCGAGCGCCGCGTTCACGAATCTGACAAAGATGGGTACGGCGGTGTTGTAGGGGTGTCCATACGAGCCGCCCACGCGAACCGATGACTCCTCCATGTAGCCGCACCAGATGGCGACCGAGAGTTGAGGGGTGATGCCGCAGAACCAGAGGTCTCGGTAGTTCTCGGAGGTTCCGGTCTTTCCCGCCACTGGCTGTCTCACATTCATCGTCGAGGCTATGACGCTTGCCGTGCCGTTACCCTTGCAGACGCCCTCCATGACATCGCGCGCAGCCTCGGCGACGGGGGCGCTGATGGCCTGTACCGGTGAGTCAACGTGCTCGTAGACGGTATTGCCGTTACGGTCCTCGATCTTTGTGATGGCCACGGCCTTGCGGTGGACGCCGTTTGTGGCGATGGTCGCATACGCCTCGGCCATCTGGATGGGCGGTATGCCCGTGGTTCCCAAGGTGAGCGAGTCATAGTTCTCCATCTGCGCGTTGATGCCCATCGCCTGGGCCGTCGAGATGATCGTCTCGGTCCCGATTGCCTGCGCCACCTGAACGAACCCCGTGTTTGACGAGCGCGCAAAGGCCTTGGCCAGGCTCAGCGTCCCGTAGCTCTCGTTCCCGAAGTTCTGCACCCTCCATGTGGACGTGAACTGCATCGGTGAGTTGCAGTTTATGGATATGTTGGGGTTCATGCCCTGCGATATGGCATCTACGAGGGTGAAGGTCTTGAAGCTTGAGCCTACCTGTCGCGTTGACTGCGTCGCCATGTTGTACTGGCTCTGCTCGTAGCTCTTGCCGCCGACCATAGCAACGACATGGCCTGTGTTGGGGTCAATGGCCGCGAGCGCGGCCTGGAGTCGCCTGTTGTGTATGGCATCGAGTTGGGCGCTGACTGCCTGCTCTGCATCCTCTTGGACCGACGGGTCGAGTGTGGTGTAGATCTTGAGGCCACCCTTCATGACGATATCGCGATCGAAGTCCTCGAGCAGGAGCTGCTTGACGTAGTCGGTGAAGTAGGGGTACCTGATCGTTGGATTCCCGAAGGTTCCCTCGTGGCACTCTATGGGCTCTGCCACAGCCGCGTCGTGCTGCTCTTGGCTGATTTCGCCTGCGGAGAGCATGCGCGCCAGCACCGTGTTGCGTCGTGCCTTTGCCATGTCGGGGTTTAGCAGCGGGTCGTAGGCCGAGGGAGACTGCGGCAGTCCGCAGAGCGTAGCCGCCTCCGCCAAGGTGAGATCCTTGGCATCCTTATTGAAGTACGTGATGGATGCGGCTTCGATCCCGTAGGCACTGTGGCCAAAGTAGATGGTATTAAGGTACATTGTCAGAATCTGATCTTTATTGTACATTTTCTCCATCTGGATGGCTATGTAGGCCTCGCGCACCTTGCGCTTGAGCGTCGACTCGAACTGCTCGTTTGACAGGACGGTGTTGCGCACGAGCTGCTGCGTGATGGTGGACGCACCCTCCGATCCGCCGGAGATCTGCACGTAGACGGCACGCATGATGCCCTGGGGATCGACCCCTTTGTGCTGGTAGAAGCGCTTGTCCTCGGTGGCTATGGTACCCTTGATGACATAGTCGGAAATCTCGCTCATCTCGATGGAGCGTCGGTTCTGCAGATAGTACTCGCTGATCACCGAACTGTCAGCCGCATACACGGTGGTGGGCTCGGCAACGAGGTAGGCGTTTGCCGAGGAGTAGTCCGGAAGTTCGCTGAGCCAGTTCGTGACGAGTGCCCCGACCGAGAGGAACATCGCTATCACGAACAGGGCTACGAAGCCGAAGAAGCCAGCTATACTGAAGCTCACGATATGGGTGCGGGAACGCGTGCGTGCCCTGCGGGTGCGGATGCCCATGAATGCCTCCTTGCGATGTACAACCATTCCATTATAGGATAGAGATGCGGATGATTCTGCCGCGACTTGTGGCTCTTGGCGCCATGTGGCAAGCGCTGTGCCAAGATGGATGAAACCCCTCGTGGCAACTGGCATCGTGGGTATCGTTCCTTAGCCCATCCTATATGCTCCTTGTGTCTCTGACGCCGGTGGATGACAGGGGAAGAAAGGTGTGTGAGACTAAAGGATTGAATGGCGTATATGAGGGCTATGCCTGACGTCATGTGCGTTGCTGAATATTCCGGAGGTTGGTATGGTAAAACACTTGAGACAGGCAGACCCCAAGAGGTGGGGTGACGGGGATGACCACGATGCCGAAGATGGGCGGTCCACATACTCGCGGCAACCTCTCGAGCGCTTACAGCCCCTTTCCCAGCCTGTCTACATACCGCCCTCCCACTCCGGTCGCAGGCGCACCTCGCGTGGCTGGTCTATGAGGAGAGGGGGCTCTGACAGGGTCCGTAGGTCGCCCGCATCGACGATTGGCCGAGTCATTGCCTCGGTGCTCGGCATAGCCATAGTCCTGCTTCTGACGGTGGGAGGACTCACCGCACACAACGTCTACAATAGCGCCAAGAGAATAGCCTCTGAGGCGAGCAACATCATGGCTTGCGTCGACAAGTTTGAGGCCGCCGCCAGGGATGGCGATCCCCATGCCCTCCGAGCTGCGGCAAGCGACATCAACGGATCTGCCCATGGCATCCAGAACGAACTCAACAGCCCCTGGTGGGCTCTCGCATCACTCGTCCCGGTGTACGGCTCCGACGTCAAGAGCGCACGGACGCTGGCAGACAGCATGGTCGATCTTTCCGATAACGCCCTGTCGCCGCTCGCATACGACTCAGGCGTGTTGAGTCTCTCAAACTTCGTGAGCGATGGCACCGTCAACGTCGATGCCATCTCGTCTCTCGTCTCGACCTGCCAGATGGCCCAGCCCATCGTACGCAGGGATGCGGAGGCCATCAACACCCTGCCCGATGCCCACATCGAGCAATTCGCCACGGTGTTTCGCAGGGTCAGGGGCCGACTGTCCTCTGTCGATGACGCCCTCACGAAGGCGAACAGGATCTTGCCGGTTTTGCCTGACATGCTCGGTGCTGGTGGGCAGGAGAAGACATATCTTCTCATCGCGATGTCCAACGCTGAGATGCGCGCAGCCGGCGGCTTTCCAGGGGCATGGGGAGAGCTCACGGTGGTGGGCGGCAGGATGTCCGTCGATAACTTTGATTCCATTGTTCACGAGGAAGGCTTCACATCCGAGGATGCGGGGGGCGAGGATACGATGCTGGTAGGCCTCTCAGATGCCGGCAACTATTCGCATACGTTGCCCGGTGACATGACTATGAGTCCTGACTTCACGCGTGACGGCTGGCTTATGGCGGCCGCATGGAAGCACTTCAAGGGGACGCAAGTCGATGGTGTCATTGCCCTTGACCCTGTTTGCCTTCAGAGGCTCATGAAGCTCACCAACGCATCCGTTCAGGCCGATGGCTTCACGGTCGACGGATCAAATGCCGCGAAGATACTGTTAAGTGACGCATACTGGATGTACGGTAATGATAATGATGCCTCTGACGCGTTCTTCAGATCTGTCGCTGTCAAGTCGTTTGATGAGGTGCTCTCCAATATCGGCTCCGCGCAGATTACCGATCTCGCGAATGTGCTCGGCACTGCTGCCGCGCAGAGAAGACTTGAGCTGTGGATGGCAAATGACACACATGAAGACATCGTCAAGGAGGTTGGGGCATCCGGTCACCTATCGATGGACGAGGCAAATCCTGTCTTGGGCGTCTATGTCAACGATCATACAACGTCAAAGTATACCTATTACCTGAACGTAGTGACTCAGATTGGTGACAAGATGCACAACGGAGATGGTAGCTACTCCTACTCCGTCACAACGAGGCTTATCAACACGGCTGACTACAAGACAATATTATCGGCACCGAGCTACATCTCTGGCACTAACCCCGAGAAGAAGACCATCGACACCATGATCGAGCGCCCCATCATCCTGGCTCCGGCGGGGGGCGTGGTAACTAATATGAGCTTGGATGGCGATGGCGGAATGATAGAGGGCGCTCTTTACGGCTTCGATTGCTGGACCGGCACGATTAACCTTCGGTGTGGACAGACGGCAACATTGACGTATACGGTAACAACGTCTACCAATGCTACCCGTGACCTCGCACTGGATACCACACCTTTGGCACAGGACTTCGGCTAGCCCTCTGTCAGGCCGCCTGTGACATAGCCAGCCTCTCCCGAAAGCTTGAACGGTTACTGCTCATTCCTGAGGGCTAATGCAAACGAGCGAAGGGTGACCCGATGCAAGAGATGGAAACGGAAGCGAGCGATGGGGCACCGCGCCTCCCCTTCTTCGCAAGCTGTCCCAAGGGCTTCGAGCGGCTGTTGGCAGACGAGCTGAGGGGGCTCAACATCCCAAGGCCGCGCCCCCTGCATGGCCAAGTCGCGTTTTCGGGCACGCTTGAGGATGCCTATCGCATCTGTTTGTGGTCACGCCTCGCCTCCCGTGTCGTGCTCGTGCTCAAGCGGGTCGACGCGCCCGATTCAGACGCCCTCTACGAGGGCGTCTCCTCGATCGCATGGGAGGAGCACGTTCCTCGCGCCTCTTCTATCGCCATCGACGCCCACGGTGCCAACGCCCGGCTCAAGGATACTCGATTCACGGCCCTGAGGGCCAAGGACGCCATCGTCGATCGTCTCATGTCAAATCGTGGCGCACGGCCGCTTGTGAGCATCGCCGATCCCGACCTGCGCATAGTCGCGCGCATCTCAGCTGAGAGGGCAACGCTTGGCATCGACCTCTCGGGGGAGCCGCTCTTTAGGCGCGGGAGGCGGGAGGACCCCTCCTCGCAAAGTGGCCGAAAGGGCGGGGTCACAGGCCTCTCGCCGCTTCGCGCGGACTACGCGGCGGCGCTCCTGGCAGCTGGCGGCTGGAATCGCCGACTGGAACAGGGCGAGGCGAGCGTGGTGTCCGTCTTTCCTGGCGCGGGCGTGTTGCTTGCCGAGGCAGCGCAACAGGCTCTTGACAGGGCTCCCGCGCTTTTGAGGACGCGCTGGGGCTTCGAGGGGTGGGCAGGACACGACCGTAGCCTGTGGGAGGGCCTTCTCGGGGAGGCCCGCGATCGCGCGGACGTTGCCGGCAAGGAGCTGGCAGAGGGGGACCACACGGTCGAGCTTGTCGGCTGCGACAGTCGCCCTGCGAGCGAGCCAGAGACACGTCAGCTGCTCCGCTCGATGGGCATGGACCTGGAGCCGCGCTTCTGGCGCCCTGGCACGCCAGGTGCGGGCGTGGCGGAGGTCTCTCCCCTTATCGTCTACGACCTCTCGTGGATCCGAGGGGGCGAGGACGTGAGGGAGGCGGCCGCGCTGGCCTTTTCCTCATCGACCATGGAGGGGCTGCGAGACACGGACCCCGCCTCGATCGTATCCCTGACGCACGACCCGATCCTCGATCGCGCGCTCGGCCTGAGCGTGCGCTCGGTCATCGACGTCCTCATAGGGCAAAGCGCGGCGAGCATCAGGACCTACGACACCAGTTCGGACGGCCGAGGCGAGGCGAGACTGTCCCGCGTGCGAGTCTTCGGCCATGGGGGCGGTACCCCCAAGCTCGTCCCGACGCTCGTCGAGGGCTCGGAACAGTTCTGTCACCGCCTTAGCAAGGTGGCAAAGGCGCGCGTCAGGTGGGCGCGCCGCGAGGACGTCAGCTGCTATCGCGTGTACGACGCCGACCTGCCCGACTATGCCGTGACCCTCGACCTCTTCGAGGGCTCGACCCGTATCCCCACGCACCGCGGATGCGGCCGCTGGCTGCAGGTCTATGAGTATGCGGCTCCCAGGGACGTGGACCCCATCGTGGCCCGGATGCGCCTTCTGGATGTGCTCTCCATCGCGCCCGCTGTGCTTGGTGTCGAGCCCGACAACGTCTTCGTTCGCGTTCGCACGAGGTCACGTGGCGGCTCTCAGTATGCCAGCGAGTCACGGGCCGGTGGCGCCACGGGAACATACGGCAACCGAGCTGGACGTGGTCGGAGCGACCGCGCCCCTCGACCCTCCCGCCTGCGACTGCCCAAGGGCGCGCAGCTCGTCGACGAGGGCGGTCTCACCTTTGAGGTCAACTTCCAGTCACGCCTCGACTGCGGCATTTTTCTCGACCACCGAGACACTCGCTCCATGATCCGCGAGATGGCCAAGAAGACCAAGGGCTCGAAGCGCTTTCTCAACCTCTTCGCCTACACGGGGACCGCAAGCTGCTACGCGGCGGACGGAGGCTGCAAGCACACGACGACCGTGGACCTGAGCCGCCCCTCGCTCGACTGGGCGCGGCGCAACATGGGGCAAAACGGATTTACCGGCCCCGAGCACGAGTACGTGCAGGCAGACGTCACACGTTGGGTGGGCGAGCAGAGGCACACAAGAAACCGCTGGGACCTCATCTTCTGCGACGTGCCCACCTTCTCGAACTCCAAGGGGATGAGCGGGAGCTGGGACGTCCAGCGCGATCACGCAGAGCTCCTCATTGGGGTATCACGCCTCCTCACGCGCGCAGGCGTGGCAGTGTTCTCCTGCAACCTACGCACATTCAGGCCAGATGTGGGGAAGCTGGGGCGCGCGGGCGTTGCCATCGAGGACATCACGCCCCAGACGATACCCGAGGACTTCTCGCGCAGCCCCAAGATACACCACTGCTACCTCGTGAGACGCACGCCTAAGGCGTAGGCCCGAAGGGAGGCGGCCCAACCGTTGCGCCTCACGCCTTCGCGTAGAAGGCCTCCATGTCGGTGGCCATCCGCGTGAGCGTCGGCACATCCACGTAGGCCATGTGACCACAGTTGTACAGATGCCACTCCACGCGATCCTTGAGGGCAGGCGAGATAAACTGGCACGCCATGTCGTGCACCACGTTCCAGTAGGTTGTGGCGGCATCATAGCGGCCCCCCAGGATGGCGAGCTTCATCGTGGGGTTGCGGCGCAGGGCCACGGCAATGTCGTAGGCAACGTTAGGGGATGCGTTCTCCCAGCCCTTGCCGGGCTCCCTATGGCTCCATTTCCAGTTCACGCCCACACGCTCGTAGTTGTTCGAGAGGTAGCGCGCGGGACCCCGATAACCCAGCGTATCACGGAGAAAGGCCCTGAACGCCGAGGTCATGCTGGACTCGACCGCGTCGTCTGCGGCGTCCTCCCCCTCAAACCACTCGCTGCTCGACTGGGTCGGCAAGGGGGCGTCGGACGAGAAGCGCGTGTCAAGCCTTCCGCACACCCTCCCCTCGTCCTCCAGGATGTGCCTCCTGAAGTCGTCGAGGGTAACGCGCAGGTGCTGGCGCCGCAGCTTAGTTGACGAAAGGCCGATGAAGGCGGAGAGCTGCTCGGCAAGCTTTGCCTCGTGCTCCTCGGGCAGGCGGTCGCCCCGCAAAAGGGCCGGGGCGTAGACCTCCTCGTTCCAGCTCATGGCGGCGCCGAACCACTCCTCGACAGAGCTTCCCTCCCCCGCCTTGCCGAAGTAGTGCGCGGCAGCCGCCATCGTGGGCATCATGCCCAGGTGATAGAGGTCCTCTCCCTCGATGGTCTGCACCCAGTCGAAGATCGCCGAGAGCATCGTCACCCCGGCCACCTTGACGCCACGCTCGCCCAGAAGTCGCATGAGGACGGCGTTGCGCACGGTGCCGTAGGACTCACCGAAGAGATACAGGGGACTCGACCAGCGATTGTTCTTCTCGAGCCACGTCGTGATGGCACGAGAAAAGGCGTCCGCGTCCCCATCCACACCGAAGACCTTGGACGTGTCCGCCCCCTCGGCGACACTCGACCAACCAGTCCCGAGCGCATCGAGGAAGACGAGATCGCTCTGGCGCAGGAGCGTCGAGGGGTTATCCTCCACCTCAACCGGAAAGGCAAGATGGCTGACACCGTCGGTCCTCACACGGCGGGGCCCTATGCCGCCGAAGTTTATGGGCACGGAGGCACAGCCGGGGCCACCGTTGTAGGCGAAGGTCACCGGACGGGTGGGATCGGGCCTGTCTTCCTTCGCCAAGCTCACGTAGCTGAGCGAGAACATCCTGCCGACGAGGGCTCCGGTGTCCGAGCGCACGTCGAGGTGGGCGGCCTCGCACTCGTAGTCGATGTGCTCCTTGGCACTGACTCCCGAACCATCCCAGCTCAGCTTTGCCCGAGCGGCATCGGGCGTCTGCAGCCGCAGGTCGGCGGGCACCGTCATGAACGCGTCTTTCGGTACGGCACCGACACTGCCATCGGGCGTCGGAAGGGACGCCTTCGTCTTTTGGTCCCGCTCGGTCTCGTCTGTCATGGTTCCTCCCTGTGGGTCGTCGCACTGCATCACGATGACACGATAGCGCAGGCATGGCAACGGGATGGGTGGCGTGACCTAAGGTGTACGTTCGATGAACCGTGCCGTCGAGTCGAGCGAAATGGCAAATCCAACCGGCTTGTGGCCCATAAGGATGGAAACGGGCCGCGCACACCGCTAGACTATGCTGGTAGTGATGGAACGCCCGATAAGACGAAAGGAAGGTCACCGACTTATCCGGCGACAGGCCCATCACCACTGGCAGGTCGCTCGATTGGATGGAAGGGCTATGGACAGACAGACTGCGGTAATCGACGAGAGGGAGAGGGAGCGTCTCAAGAGGCGTCGAAAGCTGCGCAACGCGGGCATCCCCCTCTCGGCAGGTATGATGCTGGTCACGCTCGGTGTCGTCTACGGAGACATCGGCACAAGCCCCATGT
>ERZ773005.1448-NODE-1448-length-12335-cov-3.923453_pt1 | contig 12335 bp, 9 predicted proteins | sample MGYA00580666_ERZ773005 | MGnify/ENA primary metagenome ERZ773005 (study PRJEB29015, sample SAMEA2737999) | human oral metagenome | biome: human oral; feature: human-associated habitat; material: dental | place: China | collected 2061 ... | reverse complement strand
CTTACTCAGCAAACTTTGTGGATGACACGGTCATTTTAAATGGGCATCCCATGATCCAGCACAACGGCTTAGCTCTGGAAACTCAGGCACTTCCTGATGCGATTCATAGCGATTTGAAACCAGATGTTATCTTGAAAGCAGGCGAGATTTTTACCAGCACGACCATTTATCATGCGACTGTGGAGCAGGATAAATAGCTATATCGAAAAAATATTGATAGATTATTCTGTATTTGAATACAAACAACCCAGCAGAATTGAACTGCTGGGTTGTTTTATATGAAGTGATAGCTTTATTTTTATTTAACACTCGTTACAATACCATCTGAGTTAAAAGTGTAATATTTTCCGCGAATTAAAAGAGTTTCATCGTGTGCCATTTTTCCATCTTCCTTTAGATAATATTGGCCGTTCCATGCAGATGAGGACATAACGCCCATGCCTCTTGTGAAATGATACCAATCGCCATCAATTTTCCGCCAACCTTCAACTCTATGTCCATCTTCTGGATCAAAATAACGCCAGTAGTAAATGGTTTCCCCATTTGCATAGGAATGTGGTAATTTATGCCAACCTGTCTGCATATCGCCGTTGGTCGGATGGAGATAGTAATATTTTCTAACTCCAGGGGCGCCGATTTGTTTAACTCCCGTTAGCATATAACCTTCTGTTGGATCAAAATAGTACCATTTTCCATTGATGGCTTGCCAACCTGTTTTCATATCTCCGTTTGTGGGATCAAAATAATACCAGGATACTTCTTTGTGTTTATTAAAGCCAGTTAGTTGCTTCCATCCAGTAGTAATATAACCCTGATTGTTAAAGTAGTAATATCGGCTATTGATTTGTTTCCATTGGTTTTTCGGATATGTGCCATCAGGATATTTGAACCACCAACCAGTAGCGTCCTTAATCCATTGCCCATCAGCGCGATTGACCAATTCTTGTCCAGCTTGAGGTGTTTCTTCAGCAGTTGCAGGAACATTAGTGGCTAGAGCTATTGTACTGGCTGCCAGTCCTAAGAAGAAAAGCTTTGAACTGTATTTAAGGATGTTGTTCATTTGATATCTCCTTTCATAAAACAACAACAATGTATGCGCATACAAAACGAATCATATTAAAGGTAACATATTTTAAATGATAAATCAATCCGTAATCATCAAAGGGGTTCTTTGATTTCTAAATGACATTCTGTTTGATTGGAAAACAAATGTTCTCAAAAGGATGCACAGTAGTTTGACAAAATGATAGCTTCTTCAAGAATAAAGTAGAAATGAAAATTTAATAAAAAGCTCGGTACGAATTTGTTCTTCTGAATGGAAGAGGATTGGTTTTTTAATAGTGAAAACTGCCTTAGTATCTGTATGGATGAGGAAGTGAATAGAAAGAAGGATGCCAAATTAGGCAGATTTTCTCTGGCTATTAATCTACTTTATCCATCTAACCTATTTTTTGTTATAATAATAATTATGAATAGAATGTTAGATAATGAATTGATGGGAGACGAAGAGCTCGTTGAGCGGACATTGCGTCCCCAGTACTTACAAGAATATATAGGCCAAAATAAGGTTAAAAATCAACTGAAGATTTTTATTGAGGCAGCCAAGTTGCGAGATGAGGCATTAGATCATACCCTACTTTTTGGACCTCCGGGATTGGGTAAAACGACGATGGCTTTTGTGATCGCCAATGAGCTAGGAGTCAATCTCAAACAGACTTCGGGGCCTGTGATTGAGAAATCGGGCGATTTGGTAGCGATCTTGAATGATCTGGAGCCAGGAGATGTCCTTTTTATCGATGAAATTCATCGCTTGCCCATGTCTGTTGAAGAAGTGCTTTACAGTGCTATGGAAGATTTTTACATTGATATTATGATTGGTTCTGGTGAAACTAGTCGCAGTGTTCATTTGGATTTACCACCTTTTACTTTGATTGGGGCAACGACCCGAGCTGGTATGTTGTCAAATCCCTTGCGGGCTCGCTTTGGTATTACTGGACATATGGAATACTATGAAGAGACGGATTTGACCGAGATTGTAGAGCGAACGGCCGAAATCTTTGAGATGGAGATTACACATGAAGCGGCTGAGGAATTGGCTTTACGTAGCAGAGGGACCCCTCGAATTGCCAATCGGCTTCTCAAACGCGTACGAGATTTTGCTCAAATCATGGGGAACGGGTTGATTGATAATCGGATTACCGATCAAGCCCTGACGATGCTTGATGTGGATCAAGAAGGCTTAGACTATGTGGATCAGAAGATTCTTAAAACCATGATTGAGGTGTATGGAGGCGGACCTGTTGGTTTAGGAACCTTATCTGTCAATATTGCAGAAGAGCAAGAAACGGTGGAAGATATGTATGAGCCATACTTGATTCAGAAAGGCTTTGTTATGCGAACTCGAACAGGGCGTGTAGCAACGCGTAAAGCTTATGAGCATTTGGGTTATGAATATTTAGAAAAGTAGAATTTATGAAAATAGCAGAGCAGGATGTTTTAAAACAGTTCGCAGCAGATAAAGATTTAATGACTATGTTGACGCTTATTCGCAGTTTGCGATTAAAAGATAGTTGGTTGGCTGCTGGTAGCGTACGAAACTTTATCTGGAATATTCTATCGGGGAAATCGGGTTTTGATGCAGAAACCGATGTGGATGTGATTTTCTTTGACCCAGATATTTCGTATGAGGAAACGATCAACATTGAAAACCGACTTAAGCGAGCTTACCCTAGTTACCATTGGGAAGTCAAAAATCAAGTCTATATGCATCTCCACAGTCCCAATACCCGCCCTTATACTAGCTCACAAGATGCCATGAGTAAATATCCAGAGCGATGTACAGCTGTGGGGTTGCGTTTGCTGGAGAATGGCCAGTTGGAACTTTTTGCCCCTTACGGTTTAGATGATATCTTCCATTTTTATGTTCAGCCCACTCCACATTTCCTAGAAGATATAAGTAGGAGACAACTTTATAATAAGAGAATACAGAAAAAAGAGTGGCAGAAGAAGTGGAGTAAGCTTCAAATCGAATTTCTTTAAAATTTTTTAGAAAAAGGTAAAATCTTTAAGAAAAATTTAAGTCAACATCGTTATACTATAATCACAAGTTGAGAAAAGCTTAACTTGAACTCCTAAAAACTTTTCTTTTTCATAATAATCTCCCTATAAGAGCCATCTAATCGGTGGCTTTTTTTGATTGAGTAATTTTATAATATATGTTAAAGACGTTGACTTATACAAAAGTTTGATATATAATAGTAAACTGGTGATGATACTTTAATATTTTGGATGATAAATGTATAATAAAGTGCATTTTATAGAAAAGAGAGTAAAGTTAGGAGAGAAGGTTTATGGTTCATTTGACATATAAAAAGATTTCGCTGTCAATAATAGCTATTTTAAGTTTTTTCTGCTTGATTTTTTCAACGCAGAATTCTTTTGCTTTGACAAGAATTAAAGATGATACAGATTTGTCGAGAATTAACTTGTACCAATTTACTTTGACACAAGAAAATATGGAAATTCTTAATCAAGGTAGCTCAGTTGTGAAGGATATTATCCCACCTAACGGGAATCGTCCAAAACAAAGTACAGTGTTCTCTTTGAAAGTAGACAAATCTAAAGATTCACAAGATTTCTCTCGCCCACTTACTTTGAAGTTCACCAATGCTGGTACAGTCTATGGTAAGACTGTTGATGTGTATGTAACAATTAAAAATGTTAAAACTCATCTTGCAAGTAAGAACGGTGACTATTATAATCAAGCAAAAACAGTTGTCCCTTTTTTAACCGTAGATGAAAACTGGGGAACAAAGTCTATTCAAATTATGGACTATATCTACTTAGATCATGCAAATGTTACGCATGATATGTATCAAACTTATTGGTTTGATGCTGATGTAACAGCTGAACTAAAATATCAGGATGGAACACCGTGTGATTTAAAAATGGTTATGAATCCCTCTGATATTGACGTTATCAGTGGGAATTTGAAAGAATCATTCTCGTTATATAATATCAATAATACAATTGATAAGATAGTTGAAAATAACGCTAATAATCTTCTAGAAGCAACTACTGGCAATAAAACAACATGGTTACCTACAAACCCTGCTGGAACAAGTGGCGATTGGGATGAACATAATAAAACAGGGCTTGCGGTTCGTTCAGTGGATAATAAAATGTCCTTTTCTTATGGAACAACGGCTGTGTGTGGAGGACTCTTTGGATTCTATACTGAAGTACCGTCGACACCACCTATAAAAGAAGTGGACAAAGATACTATTAAGCCAATAGTTGGTCAAGAGTTGACCTATACAGCTAAATACAAGATGCCGGTTCCAGGTAAAGATGTTATTGGTGATTTGACTTCCATGAAAATGATTGATACTTTTGATGAACGATTAGACTATAAGAGCCTCACCGTTCAGCTTGAAGGAAGGACATTAACGGAGGGAACAGATTATACCGTAACAGTTGAAGGACAAAAGGTAACAGTTACTATTGACCAAAAACATCTAGTTCGAGGTAATGGTGGTCAAAATTATACGATTACCTATAAGACGGTAACGAATAATAAAATCCTGCAAAATGGGACGGAGATTAAAAACCGTGTTACTCAGGAGATAGATAATGTTCCATCTCATTCAAATACTGTCACGACCAAAGTTCTCTATAAAAAAACGCACGAATTTATTAGTGGAACACCAGGCAAGAACTTACCAAAAGCTGTTCTAGATTTATTACCAACAGATCAATTAAATATTCCGAATGGAACAACCGTAACACCAGACCAACCTAAGAATGGGATTGTTAAGGTTAGTGTTCCAGAAGGTAACTGGATTTTTAAGGGCTATGATAAAGATTCTGAGGTTATCAATAACAAAGATGCCCACTTTATTGGGAAATGGGTTATCGAAGAATATACTAAACCAGTGAAAGATGTTCAAGATGCTTCAGGCACAACGATTAATGGTAAAGCAGTTAAATCTGGAGATGTTCTAACTTACACTATTAGCTATACTAACACAACTGACAGTGATCGCGAAGTTACCATTACAGATACTATTCCAAAACTGACAACATACGTAGATAGTTCAGCAGATAATGGTGGTGTATATGCTGGTGGTAAACTCACTTGGGTCAAAAGGGTTGCTAAGAATGAAACTTTTAAAGTTACATTCAAAGTAAAAGTAAACGATAATGTGGATGGTAAGGAAATCACTAATATTGGACATGTGAGTGATGGCTTAACAAATGTAGATACCAATCCTACTAATAATCCAACGCCTAAAAAACCAGAAAAAGATGTCTTAAATGATTCCAATCTTAGTATTGATGGCAAAAAAGTTCAGTGGGGACAGACGCTTACTTACACAGTAACTTATCAAAATACGACTGGTGAAGCACGTGATGTTACCATTACAGATGCTATTCCTGAGTATACAACCTATGTTAGTGGGTCGGCAGATAACGGGGGAGTCTTCGCTAATGGTAAGCTTACTTGGACGAAGAATGTTGCCAATGGTGAAACTTTTAAGGTCACTTTTAAAGTAAAAGTAAATGATGATGCTAATGGCAAGTTGATTGAAAATACAGCTCAAGTAGTATCCGGAGACAATGAGGTTAAAACCAATACGACGAAAAACCCCACTCCAACGAGAACGAGTGTTAAAGCCACAAAAGTATGGGATGATGATAATGACAAGTACAAAAAACGCCCGCAATCTATTGTTGTTAACCTGTTAGCGGATGGTAAGGTCATTCAAACAGTGACAATTTCTGCTGATGCGAATGGGAATTGGACACATGAATTTACCAACTTACCAGAATATACTAGTGATGGCAAAAAAATAAACTATACTGTTAAAGAAAATGCAGTTAAAGGTTATGACACAACATATTCTGCCAACAATAATGGAAATATTACGATTACAAACACTGTTCAAAAAGAATATAGTTTGCCTAATACAGGAGGCAAAGGCGTAATGTTTTACATGCTTGCTGGTGGAATACTTACCGCAATTTCTATAATTTTCTTAGTCTTACGTTATAAGCACCATCTAACAAGAAAATAAGCTAATTTTAAATAAACACTATTTCCCTTTCTTTATTAAAAATCAAAATCGGTAATTTATCTTAAGGAGAATAAATATGAAAAACTTTAAATGGGCGTTAATGAGCCTTGTAGCTGTATTAATGACGGTTATCGGCAGCAAGGTGTTCGCTAATGCAGATACCTATACATTAACTTTAAACGGAACAACAACTGGTCATACTTACGAAGTTTATCAAATCTTTAGTGGGGATTTATCTAATAGTACTCTTTCAAATATAAAATGGGGAACGGGAGTCAGTGCAGAGGGGCAAGCGGCTCTTGGAGATGCTGTTGCTAAAGCTGAAAGTTTAGATGGAAAGACAAAAGATGCGGCAGAAGCGCAACAATTTGCAAAAGATGTTGCACCATATTTGCAAAATCCTTCTGCAACAGTAGCAAGTACAGCAACTACAACAACTGTTTCAGGTTTGGCTGCTGGTTACTATCTAGTTAAAGATAAGGATGGTTCACAAAATGGAACCAATGATGCTTATACTCGCTTTATTTTAGAAGTCGTTAAGAACACACAGGCTAATTTAAAATCTGATGTACCAAAAATTGAAAAGAAGGTTCAATCAGGGACTGATTATCAGGATGCGGCTAGCTATGCAATTGGCGATTCAGTGCCATACCAATTAACTGCAACGTTGCCAAGCAATTATGAATCATATAAGGAATATTATCTTTCATTTAACGATTCATTATCATCTGGCTTGACTTATAATAATGACGCAAAAATTTATGTTGTTAATGGTTCTACTGAACAAGAAATAACTAGTAAATTCACGATTGCTACAAATGGGTCAAGTTATGCGGTAAATAATTTGAAAACCGTAACAACAGATGATAGTGGTCAAGCTGTAAACATTACAAAAGATTCGAAAGTTATTGTACGCTATACTGCAAAACTAAATGAAAACGCAGTGATTGGATCAGAAGGAAACTCAAATACTGCTAGTCTAACCTACTCAAATGATCCAAATAGTACGGGTGGTGGAAGTAAGGGTGAAACACCAAAGGATAAAGTTGTTGTTTTCACTTATCAAGTTATCGTAAATAAATTAGATCAAGATTCAAAAACACCTCTTAAAGGAGCAGGCTTCACACTGTATAAGAAAGATTCGACTGGGATCTACAATAAGGTGAAAGAAATAGCAGCTGGTGAAACTACGACTTTTACCTTTAAAGGATTGAATGCTGGGGATTATAAACTTTCTGAAACTACTACGCCTGCTGGCTATAATACAATTGCTGATGTAGAATTTACAATTACTGCTGATGTTGATAAGACATCTGATAATCCAACTTTAAAGACATTAACGGCTACATCAACTTCTACGAATAAATTGACTTTTACTGCTAACACTACTGCTGGTTCATTAACGACCAATGTTGTTAATAAGAAAGGATCAATTCTTCCTTCAACGGGTAGCATCGGAACGACAGTTCTTTATCTAATCGGTTCATTCTTAGTGATTGGAGCAGGAACTTTACTTGTTATCAGAAAACGTACGAATGCACAATAATGTAAACTATATATTGTGAAAAGGAGATGGAATTGAATATCTATCTCCTTTATTTACTTAAGGGGGTGAACTCATTTAACATGCTTTCTTTTATAAAGAAACATTTCATTACATGTTTGTTGATAGGTCTTTTGTTAAGTGGGTTATCATTACTGTTGTATCCTACATTTAGTAATATTTGGAATTCTTATCATCAATCTAAGGCGATTGCAGCTTATAAACATGATGTGACTGATATGAGTCGGCAAAGGGGAAAGAGATTGCTAGTAGCTGCAGAGGCTTATAATCAACTACTTCCCGTAGGGATTAATCCTCATCTTAATCTTACTAACGCTGCAAAAGATCGTTATAACAAGATTTTAGATATCACTGGAACAGGTATCATGGCTTATGTTGAGATTCCTAAGTTAAAGACTAAGCTTCCTATTTATCATGGAACAGATGAGGCTGTGTTGGAAATAGCAATCGGGCATATTCCAGGGACGTCATTTCCAATTGGAGGGAAAGGGACTCATGCAGTTATTTCAGGTCATCGCGGTCTGCCTTCAGCAAAGTTATTTTCAAATTTAAATCAATTAAAAAACGGTGATACATTTATGATTCACGTTTTAGGAAGAACGCTGATTTATGAAGTAGATCAGAGTTTGACTGTGAAACCAGAAGATTTGTCTGCTTTAAAAATTGACCCTGTACAAGATTATTGTACGCTTGTGACATGTACACCTTATGGTGTGAATACGCATCGTTTGTTAGTTAGGGGACATCGAATATTTAAAGAGAAAGAAAATTCAGAGGCAATCAATAAGTCGACTAGACAGCATCCTGTGTTACATCTTATTCTGATTACGGGAGGAACGATTCTTTTTATCATTTTTGCACTTGTCTATTTTCGACATAGAAGACGGCAGCTCAAAATGAAAGTTTATTAAAATATTAAAGGCTGAGAAGAGTGTACTGACCTCCAAAAGTTAGATTTTTTATGTCTAACTTTTGGGGATCAGTACAAAAGAGTTCAGTCTTTTTATTTGTGTGAGATAATCTTTGTTATGATAGTTGTGTTAGTTTTACGGCTTAGAAATAAGAGATTGTAAGAGTCTATTTTGAATTTTTTTATTTACTAAAGAGGTTAAAAGTGATATTTCTTTAGATTTTGTTATAATAGTAAAGAGGTCTATGTTATGAAGAAAATTGTGTTTGTTTGCTTGGGAAATATTTGTCGTAGTCCAATGGCAGAATTTGTGATGAAGAATTTGACAGATGAATTTTATGTGGAAAGTCGAGCGACTTCGGATTGGGAACATGGGAATCCAATCTATTCTGGAACACAAGGGATTTTTAGAAAATATGCCATTCCTTATGACAAAACTAAAACTTCTCAGCAAGTTTCTCGGCAGGATTTTGTAGACTTTGATTATATTGTTGGAATGGATGAATCTAATTTTCAAGAGTTGATGAAAATTGCGCCAGATGAATATCTGGAGAAGGTTTTTCAATTTGCAGAAAAAAGTGTACCAGATCCGTGGTACACAGGTGATTTTGAAGAGACTTATCAGCTTGTTTTGGCAGGCTGTCAGAAATGGATTGAGCGTGTAAAAAGCGAAGATTAATGGAGAGCATGGATACATTAAAAGAGTTTTACAAAAAATATAACATGTATATTACAAGACACAATTTGGAGCTATTAGCAGTAACTGTTATTGTTCTATCAGCATTGCTGACTTTTACATCAGGTATTCCTAGCCAAGGGGCATTGACTTTAGATAAGGGAACAATTAAATATAATGGTAGTCTGGTTCGTGGTAGAATGAGCGGACAGGGAACGTTGACTTTTAAAAATGGTGATGTCTATAAAGGTCATTTTAGAAATGGAACTTTTGATGGACAAGGAACATTTACTGCTAAGACTGGCTGGAAGTATGAGGGTGATTTTGTTAACGGTCAGCCTGAAGGACAAGGTAAATTAACAACAGAAAATAATGTTGTTTACAAGGGAAAGTTTAAACAGGGGATTTATCAAAATGCGCATTAAATGGTTTTCATTAGTGAGGATAACAGGCTTACTCCTAGTTTTACTCTATCATTTCTTTCAGAAGGCTTTTCCTGGTGGATTTATCGGTGTGGATATATTCTTTACGTTCTCAGGTTTTTTGATTACATCACTCCTGATTGATGAATTTGTTAGAAGTAAGGCAATTGATCTCAGAGGCTTTCTGAAACGTCGCTTTTATCGGATTGTGCCACCGCTTGTGTTGATGGTTTTGATTGTCATGCCTTTTACAGTGTTGATTCGGAAAGATTTTGTAGCTGGTATTGGCACACAGATTGCTGCAGCTCTAGGGTTTGTGACAAACTTTTTTGAAATTTTATCTGGCGGAAATTATGAAAGTCAGTTTATCCCGCATCTTTTTGTACATACATGGAGTTTGGCCTTGGAAATGCACTACTATCTATTGTGGGGTGTGGCTACTTGGTTTTTAGCGAAAAAAAGTAAATCGGTTGGACAATTTCGCGGAATGATTTTTCTTTTATCATCTGCCTTATTCTTCATTAGTTTTCTTTCAATGTTTATAAGAGCATTTTTCTCTTCAAACTTCTCTGTAATCTACTTTTCAAGCTTTACTCATATTTTTCCGTTCTTTGCTGGCAGTGTTCTCGCTACAGTTTCAGGCGTAAGTGACTTAGGGGCACCTTTCCGAAAAATGGAACAGGCGCTTGATTTGAAAAAAACCTTCTATCTACTTGGTGTTAGTTTTGGAGCTTTGCTGTTACTGACATTTCTTCTGAAATTTGACAATTTATTGACCTATCTATTTGGTTTCTTTTTTTCCACAGTCTTTTCATTAGTGATGATTCTAGCAACGCGTGTGCTACACGAGAAAACGCCACATCTTGATGAGCCGCCCGTTATCACATTTATTGCAGATACGAGCTATGGTGTATATTTGTTCCATTGGCCATTCTATATCATTTTTTCTCAATTGTTGAACAATGGTTTGGCAGTGCTTTTGACGACCATTCTCTCCTTTGCTTTTGCTGCGGGCTCCTTCTACCTTTTGGAGCCGACTTTAGCTGGTAAACCACCTAAAGTATTTGGCTTGAAAATGGATATCAAGCAAATCACAATGCCCGTATTTTATAGTTTAATTCCCTTAACGTTAGTTGCTTTGGTCATCACCATAACGGCTCCTAAAATTGGTGCTTTTGAAGAAAATCTCTTGACAAATGGCTTAGTTCAGGCTGATAATAAAATGCAAATTACTCGTACACAAGTTGATAATGCGACTGCGAGTCAATACAATGTAGCAAAAGGTACGACAGTCATCGGAGATTCTGTCGCCTTGAGGGCAAGTGCATGGCTTAAACAAGCTATGCCAGAAATTCAAGTGGATGCTGCTGTTAGCCGTAATTTGTTGTCTGGTTTGGAAGTTTATCAAACAGCTATTTCAAATAAAATTTTACTAGAGAATGTGGTAGTTGCCCTTGGTACAAATACTGTAGAAAACTATGAAGCACTGCTCAATCAAATAGTGGCAAAGCTACCGAAAGGTCATCGTTTGATTTTAGTTACGCCTTATGATGGACGCACTGCACATAATGGGGCTAGTATTGCTGTAAAAACGCGGCAGTATGAATTAGAATTGGCTAAAAAGTATGATTATGTTTTTGTAGCGGATTGGTATAAGACGGCAATTCAGCATCCCGAAATTTGGTATGGTACAGATTATGTACACTTTGGTGCAGAGTCCACGACTATCACCAAAGGTGGGGAACTATATGCTCAAACAATCAAACAAACGATTGATGAGGCAACGAAAAAAGGAAGTGTAAAGAAGTAGCTTTATATTTTGAATAACAGTCGAAACTCTGTGAATGGATTTAGTGTTCATAGAGTTTTTTCATATTAAATATTATTTGGTGATTTTACAGCAAAAATGAAGGCCTAAATTAAGAAAGCGCTTTCTTATTGATTGCTATATTTCAACAAATTCCAGAGAAAGTATGTGAAATAAATATTTTATATTTATTTTTTCACAATATAGATTATAAAAACGTCATTAGAACGGCGTTTTTAAAAGGTATTCACAAAATAAAATAAAAAGATTGTGAATTTTAAGTGAAAGTGTTTACAATATCAGGAAAATAGGGTATAATAATCTTGTGAAAAAATTAACAAGGGTTTTAAAATCCTAAGAACCATTGGAGGAAGATATGGCTGATAAAAAAACTGTAGCAAAAGAAGACAAAGTCTTAGCTGCTCAACAACACGTGGATGAACTTGTTCAAAAGGGTCTTGTTGCGCTTGAGGAAATGCGTAAATTAGATCAAGAACAAGTTGATTATATCGTTGCGAAAGCTTCTGTTGCTGCGCTTGATGCACATGGTCAACTGGCTTTACATGCTCTAGAAGAAACTGGGCGTGGTGTTTTTGAAGACAAAGCAACCAAAAATCTTTTTGCTTGTGAACATGTGGTAAACAATATGCGCCATACCAAAACTGTTGGAATCATTGATGAAGATGACGTGACTGGTTTGACACTTATTGCAGAACCGGTCGGCGTTGTCTGTGGGATCACACCGACAACAAACCCAACTTCAACAGCAATTTTCAAATCATTAATTTCTTTGAAAACGCGTAATCCTATTATCTTTGCTTTCCACCCATCAGCTCAAGAATCATCTGCTCATGCAGCACAAATCGTGCGTGATGCAGC
>ERZ773005.1445-NODE-1445-length-12351-cov-23.904847_pt1 | contig 12351 bp, 10 predicted proteins | sample MGYA00580666_ERZ773005 | MGnify/ENA primary metagenome ERZ773005 (study PRJEB29015, sample SAMEA2737999) | human oral metagenome | biome: human oral; feature: human-associated habitat; material: dental | place: China | collected 2061 ... | reverse complement strand
CGGTCGTCCCAGCCCGACACGTGCAGGCCGGGGAGCGCCGCGCGCAGGGCCGCGACCACCCTCACCGCCTCGCGGCGCCTCCCCGGGTCGCAGCGCCTGCGGCAGAGCTTCCTCTTGGCGATCGCCACCCCCGGCTCGTCGAGCGCCGAGGGGATGTAGCGCCTGAGGACGCCCATGATCTCCTCCCGCACGGGGGAGGGCGCCAGCCCGTCCGTCACAGCCTCCCTCTCTTCCCGTCGCCCCCCTGCCAACCCCCGGCCCCCTTGCGGACGGGACGGCGGGCTTGCCCACGGAAAGCCAGCATAGCATGAACGCAGCGCGGGTGCGTCAGGGTGCGCTGCCGTACCTGCTCGTGACGCTCGGCTTGCCGTAGGGCCTCCGGCAGGGCCCGAAGAGCACGTCGAACAGCGTGGTCGGCCCCTCGTGGGGGAGCTTCGGGGCCGGCGGCCCCACCGGGCGCATCGCCTGGCGCAGGGAGAGCCGACGGTAGCCGAGCGCCCCCAGCGCCGTGCAGGCCGCGTCGGCCGCGACGCGCGGCGACCCGAAGTCCACGAGGTGGCAGACCGTCGTGTCGGCGCTGCGGAGTCGCAGGGTCCTCTGGCAGAGGGCGCAGCAGAACGGGACGAGCTCGCTCACGTGCACGCAAAGCGCCAGGTCCTCCCCGACCCCACCGGCGACGGAGCGCCCCTCGAGGAGCGTCACCTTGAGGGCCAGGCCCGGAGGGGACCAGTCCCACCACTCGCTCACCTCAGAGGCGGGGAGCGCCTCGCGAAGCGCGTCGAGCAGGGACGCGGCGAGGCCCTCGGGGCGCTCGGGGAAGGGGTCCTTCGGGGTGCGGTGAATGGATTGCCACGGCAAATCGACCGCCAGGAAGGAGGCGGCGCCCACGAACCTCGGGATGGAGACCGAGTGCGTAGAGCACAAGAGATCGACCAGCGAGATGCGCGAGGGCATGGAGTCCGTCGCCTCCATCCTCAACAAGCACGGTCACGGCACGCTCTACTTCGGCGTGCGCCCCTCCGACGGCGAGGTCGTAGGCCAGGACGTCTCCGAGAAGACCCTTCGCGACATCAGCCAAAAGGTGGGCGGGCTCATCGAGCCGCGCATCTACCCGCAGATTGAGCGCCTGGAGACACCCGAGGGCAAGGCATACGTGCGCGTCGAGTTCTCCGGGTTCGAGACACCGTACGCCTGCGACGGGCGCTACCGCATTCGCAGAGCGGACGAGGACATCGTCATGAGCCGCGCTAAGCTTGCGGAGATGATGCGCGAGAGCGAGAACCGCTCAAACCCCTGGGACGGTCGCAGCTCCGGGCAGCCCGTTTCTGCCGTCGACGTGGAGGTGCTGCGACGCTACGTCGAGCGCGGGGCGGGGGCAAAGCGCATACCGTTCAGCTACACCGAGCCTTCGGACGTGCTCTCGCGCCTCGGCCTGCTCTGCGAGGACGGCACGCTTACAAACGCCGCAGCCGTCTGCTTCGTACCGTCCAAGGACACCATGCTGAAGATGGGCGTGTTCGCCGACAGCAGTCGCGTGCACATCCTCGACAACCAGCAGGTCACCGGCACGCTCTTCTCCATGGTGGACGCCGCCGAGCTCTACATCCTGAACAACATTCGTCGAGCCTTCATCATCGACGGCTCCTCTCTCCACCGCCGCGAGGTGCCCGAAATCCCGATGGATGCCGTGCGCGAGGCGCTGTTCAACGCCTTCTGCCATCGACAGTACGAGGATGACTCCGCCATCCAGATTGACATCTTCTGGGATCACGTCGACATCTACAGCCCTGGGCTGTTCCCCGTCGGGTACGATCCGGAGGGCTACCTTGCCGGCGAAGAGAGCACGTCCAAGCCCAGGAACAGGCTCATCGCCACGACGCTCTACCGCTCGGGCGACATCGAGATCTACGGCACCGGCCTGCAGCGCATCAAGGCCGCCTGCGACGAGGCGAAGGTGCCGTTCTCGGTCACGCAGTCGAGGCATGGCGTGCATGTCACCTTCACCCGCTCCGAGGGCATCGCTGCCGCCAATTCGCCGACGTCCGCCGATAACCGCCGACAGGAGGACACCAGAGCTGTCGTCCTTCGCCATGCGCGTTCGCACGACGGGATAACCACGGCTGCGGCAACGGAGCTTCTAGGCGAGAAAGACTACACGGTGAGGAGGCTTCTCAACGCCATGGTCGAAGAGGGGCTTCTCGAGAAGACTGGCGGGCGCAAGGGGCGCGTCTACAAGGCTATCTGACACCCTTTTTAACAGCGTTGTCAGAAAGACTGTTAAAAAGAACGAGCAGGTAGATAATCCAATCACCAAGCTTTTGAACTCATGCGGTTTCGGAGCTGTTAATAAGAGTCGGCAACGGTGCCCGCCTGTTTTCTCAACCCGTCCGCCCGCGCCTTGGTCGTCTTCTCGTCTTCGCCGTACCACTTCATGCGATACTCCCAGGCGTGCATGGTGACTCCGACCTCGGCCATGTCCTGCGCCTTTTCGGCGGCAGTGCCGGAGATGATCGAGTCGTCGAAGAGAACGTAAACCTCGCCCTCGTCGCCCAGCTCTTGCCCGAAGCTCCTGTTCATGTGGAGAAGTGCATGGGAAAGGTTCGCAAGCGACCCTTCCAACAGGTGCTCGTGCCTGGCGAGGTCCTGGAGGAGAGCTGGGCGCACGGCTCGGACAGCATCGGCTTCATCGCCATGGACGAAGGTGAGCTCGTCTTCGTGGACACCACGACCAAGTGCGGCGGCTTCGACATGCCCCGCGAGGAGCCCGACCAGGAGCGCTTCGAGCGCATCGCGGCGGCATACCTCGCCGAGGCCGATGTGGAGGGCCTCACCAGCATCCGCTACGACATCGTGAGCCTCCTGGTGACGGGCTCCGAGAAGGCCCTCCTGCGCCACCACAAGAACGTCCTCAACCGACGGGAGGTGACCCTGAAGCGGCTGCCCCGGACCTTCGGGCTCGGGGCAGGTCGTCTACTTCGGCATCAGCGGGGCCTGGAAAACCTGGACCTTTCTCATGACCCTCGTGGGCATAGCCGAGGTCTTTTCCGGGTCAGTCGGGACTGCGACAGACCATATCCTCCATCGAGCGCGGTAACTACAACCCCACGATCAGGCTTTGCCGCGCCATCTGCAAGGCCCTCGACCGAACGCTGGACGAGCTCTTCTGGGAGGACTAGACGTTTTTGGCCGGGAAGTCGGTGACATGTCCCGCTATATATCGACGAGGGCCAAGGTGACTTCCTCGTAAGCGCCTTCGGTCTGCGCCGTGTCGCTCGCGCCCAGGAGGTAGGTTGCGCCGCTCCTCGTCCGCACGAGGAGCCAGGGGCCGACCTCGGGGTCCAGGCACACCTTGAGCGATCCGTACACGTCACTTGAGAAGTCACCTTCGAGGAAGGTTTCACTCGCGCCGCCAAACGTGCGCGTCATCTGGGGAAGTTGGTCGACCAGCTCCACAGACGCCACGTCGTCCATGTCAATCTCATAGGTTGTGAGCGAGTGGTGTGCCCGGATCGTCTGCTCGCTCAGCTCGAGCGTCACGGGAGCTCCAAATTCCTCCGCCATGAACGCTCCCGCCACGGGCAGGCAGAGCAGCAAGCAAGCGAGGACCACCGCAATCGCCTTTCCCGCCGGCCGTGCCAGGTTGACCGACGTGTTGATGCCCACACGCTCGTTCACTATGAGCTTGGTATCGTCGGGGTTGTAGTAGAAGATGCCAAAGACCCAGTGATCATCCTCGTCCACGTAGAGACCCTCGCCGCTGGCCTTTGTGAGACGCTCCTGCAGGCTGCGCACGCGCATCTCGGTTGCAAGCGCCACGATTCCGAGGACCGTGCAGGGAAGCATCATACCGATAAAGTACAGATTGGCTGAGCCCTGGAAGAGGAGCTGCGCCCAGCTCATGAATGCAAAGGACGCCGCCGCAATGAGGAACACCCGCGCCCAGGCGCGCCGGCGGATGCGCGTGAGCGTCTGCGTGAGGGCGGTGTTGTCGTCCACCACCTCGCTGCGGTCGCGGTAGCACCAACGGAAGATCGCCCACATCATGAGCGCGGATACGGCAAACAGCAGGTAGATTGCCACGTTGTCACGGTCGAGCAGGGCGGGGACCAGGCTCGCCGCGCAGATGAGGACAAACCATATGCTCGAGACGCGCGGGTACAACTGCGCGGCCGCCTCGATATCGGCCACCGTCACGCGCTGGGTCGCGGCGCCTCTGATCCGCCAGCCGCGCTCGTCCTTCAGGGCCGCGAGCCTGCGGTTGGTGAGCGCGTAGATCACCTCGGGCACGACACAGATCACAAGTATCCAGACGCTCCAGCAGAGCATGCTCGGCCCGGCCCACGCTCGTACCGTGCCCGTCGCCGCACCGCCAAGCGCCGCAGCCACGAGCACGACGGCGCACGCGAGCTGCAGGCGGCGGTAGCTGGCAAGAAGTGACTTTACCTGCGCGTCCTCCTGCGCCTCGCGTGGGAAGGTGACGCCGATGACGATGTTTTTCTTGAAGCGGGCCTCGTTGCTGAGGAGCCACCACATAAGAGGGGGAATCCAGCTGCAGGAGAGCCATAGGATAGTCGCAGTGCTCATCATAAACTTCCTTCCTTCTAGCGATACGCAATCTCATCCAGCAGGCGCTCGCAGAGCGCGAGAACCTCTTTGCCTGACATACCGCCGGCCACCAGCTCAGCCAGGCGCATCCGCAGCGCGTCCACGGTACCGGGATCGGGGTCTGAGCTGCCGTCGGGCTCGCACACGAAGGTGCCGCCCCTCCGGTCGCCGCGCACGTGTCCCTCCTGCTTGAGAAGCTGGTAGGCCTTACTCACCGTCATGGCGTTGACGCCGCACTCCGATGCGAGCGCCCGTACGGTCGGCAGGCGCTCGCCGGGCGCGAGCTCGCCTTCGGCGATGCCCCGCACGATCTGATCGCGGATCTGCTGATAGATGGGTGTCGCGGTTGAGAAGTCCAGCTGCAGGAGCATGGTGTGAGCCTCCAACGATGTCCGTATTATATGTATTACACACAATAATACATAACAGACAAAGCTGCAAGCGCAGAGGAAAGCACAGTCCAAGCCGCTTCCGTCATCACAATCATCTTCCCTTGTATGATCTGTACCTACAGCAGATCTGCCTTGGATGAATCGGGATCCGGCCATGTCCTCCCATTAAGAACTCGTCTTCGACACGGGCGCTCAACTCCTCGGCACAGGAGTTGTCCGGATAGTAAGAAGCAGGCCCGCGATCTGGTCGAGCATACGTCCCGCAAGAGAATTCCTTCCGGACCATCGTCAAGGACCCCCCTTCCGTGCGCCCAAACGCTGCTCCCGCGAGGCGCCCCCGAACACGCAAGCGAGCACCAACGCGCTCGCCAGCGCGACGAAGGAAGGGAAAGCCAGCGATGATCGTGAAGACCTACTACCAGGACGGGCGCATGGACGTGTTCGACACCGCCAACCTCACCGACGCGAGCATGTACCGCGGAAACGTCATCACCAACTGGTCGCTCGACCTCTCCGGCGCCATGAGCGAGGGCGGCATGTTGCTCCTCTCCATGCGCTGGTACCCCGCACCGGGGCAGGACGCACCCGCCGGGCCGGAGGGCCTCCCCATAGCCCGCAGACGCGACGGGCTCTGCATCGTCGTAGCGGACAGCGAGGACGTGCCGCAGCTTTCCATGGTGACGGTGGACGGCGAGCTCGCGCTCCTGCGCGTGGGAGACGGCCTCGTGGACTGCAATCGCCTTGCCTGGGCTTCTCGCATAGCAGACGGCCTGCCCGCTCAGGCGGTCTCGGCGCATCGCACGCTCAGCATGCTTATGGGCAATGATACAGACGGTATCGACGTGGAAGCCGAGGTCTGTCGTCTGACGGGCTTCGACCCCGCGACGTACGCGCTGATGGAGGATTTATCGGAGATGACAGATGCCGATAAAGAAGATGCTGATGGCAGGCTCAGCGAGGATCCACCTACCTAGAAGTACGTATAGCCGGACCTCACAAATGCAATAATTTCTCCTGAAGTAAAGTGCGTCCATCAGGAGTCACCATGCACGTTAACGATGAAGACAGGCCCGAAGTTCAGTTCTCCTTCGAGGAATTGCCAGCGCTTCCACCTGGTGCAACGGATGATTTCAGCGCTCAAGGTCAAGGCGAGCCCACCCGCATCGAGTTCGACGAGAGTATCGATAAGGCAGAGCGAGCGGATTGCATCGTCGCTGCGGCTATAGGTGCTTTCTCAGGCGTACTCAACATCTTCTGGCAAAAGCAGTTCGACCTGTCCGAAGCTCACGCATGGGGCAAAGAAAAGACAGAAGGCTTTGTCTTCGATGTCGCAAAGAGCTCAGGGTTCAAGCCGGACGGGAAAGACCTGAAGGACGCAATACATTTCCTTGAGGACATGTTTCCCCTTGCAAGCGACAAACTGACTCCCGAGTTTGGCGGTGGCCTCCAGCATCACCTGAGGGACTTCGCCCATCACCCCTCACCTGTCGGTTTTCTCATGTCGATACTTGCCCAATTCACGGGCAAGGGCTATGGCACCGATACGAGCGGCGCGTTCGTGATACTCGACCTTCCAGCAGACGCCCTCATAGGAAAGACCTTCCCTGAGAAAGTGTTCTACGGGGCGATCATCTGGGCGGGACACCTGGTGAGCGACATGGCGGGATCAAGCGGGGCATTGGGCGAGGGCACTGGCATACCCGGCCCAATTCTTTCGTTCTTAAAAGAACTCTCGGCACTTTCAGTCTTCAAGAGCGAGGGAGCAGACAACGTCTTCTCCAAATGGATCTCGAAGCTGTTCAACGGCACGTTGATTCGCGATACGGACGGCAACCCCATCCGCATTGACTTCAGAACCGAGCTTGGAGTTGCCGACCAGGTGCTCTCGCAGGCGAAATCAGTCATAGCCAACGAGTGCCTCGTCAGGGGATATTACTTCCTGAGCCGTCTGAAGGACGAGCTCTCACGTAACGACGTGCGTTCATTGAAAGACCTCGAGCGCATAGATGTGAAGAGGGTGATTCCGACCAACGAGTGCTCTCTTACTCGCATGCTCACTATCTCGAGCTCCGTGTTTGTCCTCACCAACTTGGGAATTGCCGTGGGTAAGGCCGCTCTAGCATCCAAGGGCGATGCCAAGAGGTTTGCAGGCGGGATACTCCTCAACCTGAATTTCGTCGGAATTGCCCGAATGGCAGTGGCCATCGCAAGCGACTCTAAGTACATCGCCGAGGACTTGAAGGACTATCTCAATAAGCGCGCCAAGGAGATGAATGCGTTTACGGAGGACTTCAAGCTGCTCAGGCTGAATGACCGAGAGGCGCGCCTCCTGTTCTCTTACCAGGCAATCGCCGTCAAGAAAGACATCGAACTTACCAAGAATAGGGATCAAAGCGATGCGAAGAGCGCCTGGCTTGAAGAGTTCAAGACCAGGCAAGCAGACCAGATGAGCTGCGATGCGGCAACATACTTCCTCGACGAGGAGAGTGCGGCAGAAGATATGCAGAAAGCGTCCGATGAGGACATTTCCTCGTGGGAAACGCTGCTCGCCATGGAGCTCTGGCTCTTCAAGCCGTACTATCCCTTCGATGACGACTGGAAAGAGCGTCTGAAGGGCGTCAAATACAAGAACGATTATGCAGGGAAGGATTTTCCCAATGCACAAGGCGTCATCGATAAGAAGAAGATCGATGAGGTGAAGAAAGCCTACAAGCGCTTTACAAGCTTGCTTGCCGGTAGCAGAACCAAGACGGCAATTTTTGCAGGGGGCACAGTTGCGATTGGCGTTGCAACAGCAGGCACCGCGTATATTCTTGCCCCGGTCATTGCACCCATGATTGCCGGAGAAGCGGTTGCAGGGCTATCTGGTGCGGCCCTCACCAGTGCGAGCCTTGCCGCCGTCGGCGGCGGATCGCTTGCCGCAGGAGGCCTGGGAATGGCGGGCGGCACGGCGATAATTACCGGTGGAGGCGCTTTGTTAGGCATGGCCACCACAGGCAGTGCTGCACTTATCAGCGGTCTTGGCGAGCATGCAGAGCAATATGCTCTGAACCAGTGCGCACAGTTGCTCACGGTCTGCCAGCAGCTACCTCAGGACAGCAGCTCAACAAGCTCCTTCATACTCCGTGCAAAGGACCAAATCGAGCGAGTACGCGACAAGTGCCTTGAGGACATCGACACTGAGAAGGCAGAAGGCAAAGAGGGCAACCGGAAAGCAGTCAAATCAATGACGAAGGCAGCCAAGTACCTAGAGAGGTGCGCAAAGGAGCTGCAAAAGCTAGCAGACAGCGACGGAAGAGCTCCCGTCGCCCACGGAGACTGCACTCCCGGCCTCGGCTACAAGCGTGATCGTCGGCCAGGTCTCCCACGTTCCGCCGACCTCGAACGATTCGGCGCCGCTCGTCTTAGGAACTGTCGATAATAAGAGGCCCTTCGGGGGTTCGTGTGGGTTGACGCCTCGGCGAAGATGCCGACCTGGCAGCGGCGCCACTCGCGCAGAGCCTATCTTCCCGACCAAGCGAGAGGGGCCAGCGAGGGGGCACAGCCGGCACGCCATGGCGGTTGAGGCGCTCGCGCCACCTGACGCAGCTCGCGTCGCGATTCGTATCGCGACGCGCGTCGCAACAGTGTACACGAATGCCCCAAAACGGCTCCGAGAGGCCATTTCCACCGATCTGTGTACACTCCTACGTCCCCACGGTCGCTCGAACGATCCTCGCGAGTCGCAACACTGTACACAAATGCCCCAAAGTGGCACCGAGGGGCCATTTCCACCGATCTGTGTACACTCCTGCGTCGTCGTCCTGGCGGTGAGGCCCACGTCGCCGGGGCGGTGACGCAACCACCTGCCCACACGAACTCACGAAGCCTCAGTTTTTGGCGGTAAAATGTCGGTCAAACAAAAGCCCCGAGCTGTTTTACCAGGTCAGGGCTGTGGTTTTGGTCGCGGGGGGCGGATTTGAACCTACGACCTCCGGGTTATGAGTGACCCAGAGGGGGTGTTCATCCCTTCCCAGCGAATTCAGGGCTTCCGCACCTAGGCCTCTGAAGTGCAGAAACTGTGGAATAGTTAACCACACTTTCCACGGGGATTCACGTCTTCCACCCCTTCCATCTTCTCGTTGGTGGCAATTTGGTGGCAACAATGGTGGCAGCCAAATCGCCAGGGGAACCCTACAGACGGGAGACGAGAGATGACGGAGATGCACTACGCGCCACGGAGCCTTCGCAAGAGGGGCGAGGGGGACAGCTGGGAGGCGACCCTCGCCCACACCAACCCGCTGACCGGCGAGACGGTCAGGACCTACCACACCATAGAGGCGAGGACGCGTCGCCAGGCGGAGAAGAGGCGCGACGAGCTGATCCTCGACCTGGAGCGCAAGGGCGGCGCTCTCGCCAGCAGCCTCACGCTGCGCGGCTACCGCGCCGAGGCGGCCACCATCAGCCGCTACATCGGCGATGTGCGCCTGGGCTCGCTCACCATCGCCGACGTGAACGACTTCATGGCCCGCATGAGCGCCGACGGCTACGCGCCCAAGTCGGTCGCCAAGCCCTTCCGCCTGCTCAAGCAGGCGCTCAAGTGGGCGCAGGCGCAGGACCTCGTGGCCAAGAACCCCTGCGACTTCTGCAAGCCGCCCAAGCGCGTGAAGACGCCCATCAACGCCCTGTGCACCGAGGACCGCACGCGGATGCTGCGCCTGGCTGTGGCCTCGCAGCCCCAGCCCCTCGGCGTGGCCATTGAGCTCGCGCTCACCACCGGCATGCGCAGGGGAGAGGTGTGCGCGCTTCGCTGGGGCGACGTGAGCGACGCCGACCACTCCGTCACCGTGCGCCGCGCCCTTGGCAACGCCGAAGGCGGCTTCTACGTGAAGGAGCCCAAGGCCAGCTCCAGCGTTCGCACCATCCCGCTCACGCGTTACACCTGGAAGCTGCTCGCATCCATGCGCGCGGAGGCCACGCGCACGCTCGCGCCATTCGGCCTGTCGGCCGCCGACGCCTACATCCTGGGCACCCAGGAGCCCGAGAGCCGCCCCTACAATCCGACGATGCTCGGCAAGGACTTCGCCGCCTTCTGCAAGATGAACGGCTTCAAGTGCACTTTTCACGATTTGCGCCACACCTTCGCCACGATGATGATCGCAAAGGGCGTCGACGTCCGCACCGTGGCCAGCTACCTCGGCCACGCGTCCGTGACCATGACGCTCGACACCTACGCCGACGTGGACCCCGACGCCAAGCGCGCCGCCGTCTTCAAGGTGGAGGAGAGCTTCGACATGGACTTCGGAGACCTCCTCGGTGCGCCAGCGCCGGCGGCCAGTCCGGCACCCTCCCTCGTCTTCACCGTGGACCAGCTGGAGGCCATGCTCGCCCAGGCTCGTGCGCAGGAGCGCCAGTTCAAGGTGGTCTGACGAAAAGGTCCGGCGCAAGTGGAGGACAACCCTTGCGCCGGACGCAGAAAGTGGGTATAAAGTAAGTGGTCGTCCCCCAAGGGGAAGGCTTCCGAGTGCCGGGAGTTGCCTCCCGGCTTCTTTTTTCAAGAGGGGTGGTTGCATGCCGCTCGATCTCAGCGTGATGGTCGACGAGAGCGGGTCGGAGGACTCGCGCTACTACCTGGTGACCCTTGTCTTCCACGACCAGGGGGAGAACATTGCGACCCCCATAGCAGTCTACGAGGCGTCCCTCAGGGAGAGGGGCTTTGACGACGTCCCCTTCCACGCGTCCCCGCTCATGAACGGCCACGACGATTACGAGAATCTGGATATCGAGACCCGCAAGCGCATGTTCTCGGCCTTCTTCATGATGTTCCAGCACATGCCCGTGCGCTACCACACGTTCTTCTACGTCAAGCGCGAGGTGGGAGGAGCCGACGCGCTCACGGCACGCATCCGCCGTGACATCGTCAACCTCATCTTCGATAAGCTCGCCTACTTCCAGTCCTACGACTCGGTGAAGGTCTACTACGACGGCGGCCAGGGCGTGGTCACCAAGGCCATCCGCGACGCCGTGGAGTACGCACTGTCCAAGAACGCCGTCGTCTATCGCGGCGCGAGCCCCTCCCAGTACCGTCTGCTTCAGGTGGCCGACCTGCTGTGCACCCTGGAGCTGACGGAGGCGAAGTATCAGAGGCACGAGCAGACGGCCACCGACGAGAAGGTCTTCGGCACGCACGGAAGGTTCAAGAAGCTCTACCTGAGGGTTGCGAGGAGGAAGCTCCTCTGAGCGTGGCTGCCGCCTCCGCTCCGCTACATCACACCATATCCATGGTTTGCCAGACACCCGCTCCTCCCAAGGGAGAAGCGGGTGTCTGTTTGCTCAGCAGTCGATGCCTCACAGCTGCACGATCACGAGCGCCAGAACGAGCGCCACAGCCAGCAGCCTCATCCCGCACCTGGCGATGCACGCGACGCAGGCGGCGCACACGAGGACGCACGCCGCCACGACGGCCTCAGCCCTCACCCTCATAGGACACCCCCATCACGTTGCCGTAGCTGTCAAGGCGAACGCAGCAGCCGCCACGGTCGTTCACCAGGTATTGGATCCCGAAGTCGGGGTCCGCGAGCACGTACCAGCGGATCACCTCGCCGTCGTAGGTGTAGGTCGGGGCCAGGCTGTCGTGCGCCACCCTGTGTGTCGGCAGCTTCTCGGGCTCCTCCTCCACGGGCCGCGTGATCATCATGCCCAGCCAGGCGCAGAGCCCGAGTATCCCTATCAGCAGCACGCATACGAGCGCCACGGCAAGGTCGCTCGGCCGTCTCTGTGGCGTCCTGGGCGTCGGCCTCCCGCCCGCCATCACGACCACGCCCCCGCGTTGAGCGATCTCTGTACGGCCATCGCCGTGCAAGGCCCCAGCACACCGTCGACAGCCCCGCAGTCGAAGCCATGGCTGTTGAGCCACGCCTGCAGGCAGCGCACCGTCTGGGGCCCCATGAGTCCGTCGACCTCGGCTCCCACCACGCGCTGGATCGCGCAGACGAGCGAGGAGCCCTCGGCGCCGTAGCAGCGCTCGACGCTGACTAGTAGAACGTTTCATAAATAATGGGTCTCATACCCCTTCCTGCGAGATAATGGGGAGAGCGCAGGAGAGAGAGGAAGGGGCATCCCATGGCCGCAGCAACCACATGCCTCGAGCTCGCCGAGGGGGACCGCGAGGAGCTCGAGGGGATCGCGAGGACGAGGACGGAGATGGCGAGGCGCGTCGACCGGGCGCGCATGCTGCTGGCGAAGGCCGGCGGCGAGTCCGCGGCGTCCATAGCCGCGAGGCTCGGCGTCAACCCCAACACCGTCAAGCTGTGCGTCCGCAAGTACCGCGACGGCGGCCTGGGGGCGGCGCTCGCCGACGCGCCCAGGAGGGGCA
>ERZ773005.1444-NODE-1444-length-12360-cov-36.786510_pt1 | contig 12360 bp, 9 predicted proteins | sample MGYA00580666_ERZ773005 | MGnify/ENA primary metagenome ERZ773005 (study PRJEB29015, sample SAMEA2737999) | human oral metagenome | biome: human oral; feature: human-associated habitat; material: dental | place: China | collected 2061 ... | reverse complement strand
TGAGGCCGACGTCGGAAGATCAGGGAGGCGTCCACTCCTTTCTTGCCATGACCTCCGACAACGACTTCGCTCGCCTTATCGAGGATGAGTTCGCAAGACCGGCGGGCGTCGAGGTCGTCTATGTGGGAGACTCGACGTCCGCCCAGCTGCGTGCCGAGGGCGTCCACCTTGATGGGGAGGGCTTCGCGCACCTCACCCTGTCATTTGCCGACGGGCTTCGCCTCGACACCAAGCTGGGCGTGCCCGGGCTTCATGTCATCCCTGACGTCCTCCTCGTCATGGCCGTCGCCGAGCGCCTCGGCGTCGATCGCCACGCCGCCGCCCGGGCCATCGAGAGGATGCCCCAGACCCACATGCGCCTTGAGGTCGTGAGGAGGCAGGGTCGCCCTTGTGTCATAGACGACTCCTACAACGCCAGTCCCGACTCCATGGCATCCGCTCTCGACGTGCTCTTGTCCATGAGCTGCGTCGGCAGGCGCGTCGCGATCCTCGGGGAGATGGCCGAGCTGGGAAGTGAGGCCCGCCGGCTTCATGGCTACGTGGGTGCCTATGCCGCCGCGAAGCGACCCGACCTTGTGGTGGTCGTGGGAAACGAGTGGGCGAGCGAGATGGCGGAGGCGGCCCTCACGATGGGCCTTCCCGAGGATAGGATCGAGCGTGTCCCTGATGTGGGCGAGGCATGTCGCACCGTCGTTCCCTCCCTTTCCGAAGATGACCTCGTGCTTGTCAAGGCCTCCCGCGCCGCAGGCCTCGATGCCCTCGTCAGGGAGGTGCTCGGCTGATGTTTGGCAACCCAAGCTATCCCACCTACCAGGTCTTCATCGCGGCGGCCCTCGCAGCGCTCCTCACGGGGCTTTTGATGCCCGCCTTCATCAGGCTGATGCGCTACGAGGGCTTGGGGCAGCAGATCCGTGCGGACGGCCCTCAGCGTCATCTGCAGAAGCAGGGCACGCCCACCATGGGTGGCGTCGTCATACTCCTGGGCGTCGTCATCACCTGCGCGCTGCAGGCACGCTGGACGGCAGAGCTCATCCTCGCGATGCTCGCGATGCTCGCGACGGGATCTCTCGGACTTCTCGATGACATCGAGTCGGTTGCCCACAAGCGCTCGCTGGGCCTCACGCCCCCCCAGAAGATGGCGGGTCTCATCGCGATCTCGGTCGCATTCTGCCTGGCGGCGGTCAACGTCTGCGACATCGCCCCGTGGGTCGACTTCCCCGGGGGATTCTCGCTCAACCTGGGCGTGCTCACCTCTGTCGTCGAGGTGGGTGGGACGCGGATCCACGTCCCCTGGATCTACCTCGTCTTCGTGTTCCTGCTCATGGCGGGCCTCTCCAATGCCGTCAACCTCACGGATGGGCTTGACGGCCTTGCGGGGGGCTGCACGCTTGTCGTGATGCTCGCCATGGGCATGGTCGCGTTCAGCATCGGCTCCAAGGACCTTGCCGTCTTTGCCGCGTCCATCGCGGGTGCGTGCGTGGGCTTCCTCTGGCACAACTGCTACCCCGCGTCGATCTTCATGGGTGACACCGGCTCGCTCGCCTTGGGCGGGGCGTTCGCGGCCTTGGCCGTGCTCACCAAATCGGAGCTCGTCTCGCTGGTCATGGGTGGTCTCTTCATCTGCGAGGCGCTCTCGGTCATCATCCAGGTCGTGAGCTTCAAGGCGACGGGCAGGCGCATCTTTCTGATGGCGCCCATCCACCATCACTTCGAGAGGCTGGGCTGGAGCGAGACGAAGGTCGTGATCCGCTTCTGGATCATCTCGGCCGCCTTCGCCGCCCTAGGCTTTGCTCTCTACTTTCAGCTCGGGTAGGAGGCTCATCATGACTGACGCGACGATTGCAAGACGCCAGCTTGGGGACACGCTCGTCCTCGGCATCGGCAGGACGGGCAGGGACGTGGCTTTCTACCTGCAGGGGCTTTCCAAGGACAGGGTGTCGTCCGTCACGGTCTACGGCGGCGTGGCGTCTCGCGAGGGCCAGGTCTCCCGTGAGCTCGCCGCGGCGGGCATCCGTGTCGTCTTGGGCACCGACGAGATCGCGGGCGAGGAGCGCTACGACCTTGCCGTCGCCTCGCCGGGTATTCCCGAGGACTCGCCCTTCTTCCAGTCCGCACGGGCGCATGCGAGCGAGATGGTGAGTGAGCCCGAGCTCGCGTGGCGCGAGAGTCCCGAGCGCTGGGTGGCCATCACCGGGACCAATGGCAAGACGACCACGACCACCCTCGCCTGCCAGCTCCTCGAGAGGGGGTGTGGCGCTGCCGTCGCCGCAGGCAACATAGGCACGCCCACGATCAGGGCGATCTCTGAGCGGGCCGATGGCGCCTGGATGGTGGCCGAGCTCTCGAGCTTTCAGCTCGAGACGACCCAGAGGCTTCACCCGCGCGTCGCCTGTCTGCTCAACATAGCGCCCGACCACCTGGAGTGGCACAAGACCATGGGAGCCTACGCCGCCGCAAAGGAGAAGCTGTTTCGGAACCTTGGCGCGGACGACTTGGCAATCGTGTCCGACAGAGACAGCTGGTGCGTGTCCATCCGCGAGCGCCTCCTGGCGAGGGGGCTTCGCACCCTGACGCTTGACGTGGCCGCTGACTGCGGTGACGCCTGTGCGGCGTTCGTGCGGGGCGGTCGTCTCGTGGTGCGCCTTGGCGGGATCGAGCACGTCCTCTTGTCGGAGTGCGAGATGGGCGTGAGGGGCGCCCACAACATCGAGGATGCGCTGGCTGCCGCCTCGATCGCGCTCGAGCTCGGCGTGGGCGAGTCCGTCGTGAACGACATCCTTCGCAACTTCAGGCCTCTTGAGCACCGCATCGAGCCCTGTGGTGAGGTGGCGGGTGTCAGCTTCGTGAATGACTCCAAGGCAACCAATCCCGACTCGGTCTCTAAGGCGCTCAGCTCCTTTCCCAAAGGCCGCGTCATCGTCCTTCTGGGTGGTTACGACAAGGGCCTCGACCTCGCGCCGCTCGCGCGTGACGTGGCTGCTCGCTGCAAGGTCGCCGTGTGCTTTGGTGACGTTGGAAAGAGGATGGCCCGGGAGGTGGAGGGCGCGGCCGCAGCCGAGCGGGCCGCTTGCGCCGTTCGCGTCGTCCGTCGCGAATGTCTCCGTGACGCCTTCGCTGCGGCGATCGAGCTCGCCGCTCCCAAGGACACCGTGCTCCTCTCACCCGCCTGCTCCTCCTTCGATGAGTTCAAGGACATGGGGGAGCGCGGCAGGCTCTTCAAGTCGCTCGTGGCAGGGCTCTCGCCCACGGGCGTGGGGGGCAAGCGATGATGACGCACGCGAAGGCGAGCCGCAGCCTCCTCGGCCAGCGTCTCCGGGAGAGGGGCGCGCGTGAGGGGGCGCGAGGCGATCATATGATCTGGGGCATTCCCGTACGCCTCATAAAGCCGCGGCTCATCCTTCTCGCGGCGGTCTTCGCGCTTGTCTCCTTTGGCTTTCTGATGGTCTATTCGAGCTCCTCGGTCACGGCGCTCACCTCGAACGGGGACGCGCTGTACTACCTCAAGCGCCAGCTCGCCTTCGCCGTTGTCGGTGTCATTCTTGCCGCCGGCATCGTGAGGATGGGCTATAGGGCCATCATCGACCGCTTGCTGAAACCCGCCTGGGTGGTTACACTCGTGCTGCTGCTCATCATATGGCTGCCTGTCGCGAGCAGGGACACCAATGGCGCATACAGGTGGATCGCCCTGGGACCCTTCACGCTCCAACCCTCCGAGTTTGCGAAGATCACGGTCATCCTCACGGGCGCAAACCTCATGGAGCGCTACTTTCGCTCGGACGAGCTCGACTGGCAGGAGTTCAAGAGGCTGTTCGCACTCGGGGTCCTCGCTCCGCTCGCTTTGATACTGCTCCAGCCGGACAAGGGTACTGTCATGGTGCTCGCGCTGACGCTGCTCATCATGGCCTACTTCGCGGGCTGCCCGGCAAATGTCGTGGTCTCTCTGCTCGTCTTGGGGCTTGTCGCATTCTTTGCCCTCTCCTTTGCCCAACCCTACTCGAGGGCCCGCCTGCTCGCCATGCTCGATCCCTGGAAGTACCAGGAGAAGGAGAGCTACCAACTTGTGCAGGGCTTCTATGCCTTCGGCTCGGGCGGCGTCTTTGGCCTTGGCATCGGCATGAGTCGTCAGAAGTACAGCTATCTGCCCATGGCGCACAACGACTTTATCTTCGCCGTCATAGGGGAGGAGTGCGGCCTTGTCGGCACCATCGGCGTGATCGTGGGGTTTCTCGTGGTGCTCTGGGCGGGGTGCAAGATCGCCAGGTGCGCCCCTGACGCCGCAGGCCAGCTCGTCGCCCTCGGCTGCTCCTCCATGCTCGCCATCCAAATGCTCCTCAACGTCTGTGGCGTCATCGGGATATTTCCCCTCTCAGGCAAGCCCATACCGTTCATCTCCTACGGAGGCTCCTCGATCATGTCGAGCATTATGCTGGTCGGTCTGGTCCTCTCGGTGTCATGTGAGTCGGGACTTGCCTTGGCGGAGCTCGGTGGGGCGCGCCAGGACCTGCGGGCGCGTGAGGACGGCGAGGTCCCGACATCTGAGTCTGGACAGGTGGGGGAGGTGACGGTGCGCTCGGCACGGCTGGCGAGGCCTCACTCGGCGCTGAGGCTCGTCGGCGGCGGACGCACGGACCGGAAGGCCCCGTCCCCAGATCCTCCTGGGCGCGTGAGGGTGGACCCCTCGGGCAGAAGGCGCATCGACCTGGGTCCGAGCGCCTCTGAGCGGCTGCGGTCCAGGAAGCCAAGGCCCAAGACGCGTGGCATGAGGGATGACCGAGGAAGAAGGAGCTGATCGCCGTGTCCGACACGATGCACGTCGCCATCGCGGCTGGGGGGACAGCCGGCCACATCAACCCAGCCCTTGCCCTTGCCGAGGAGCTGAGAAGGCGTGGGCACGAGCTTACGTTCTTCGGTCAGCCCACCCGTCTTGAGGCGACGCTTGTGCCGCAGGCGGGCTTTCCCTTTGTGCCCATCGAGGTGACCGGCTTCGATCGCTCTCGCCCCTGGACGCTTGTCACGGCGCTTTGGCGCATGCGCAGGGCGCAGAGGAGGATCGATGACTACTTCGATGCACACGGCACCCCCGATGTGGCGGTTGGCTTTGGCGCCTACGTCGAGATGCCCCTGCTCAGATGCTGCCATGCCAAGAGGGTCGCCTGCGTGCTCCACGAGCAGAACTCGGTGCCGGGACTTGCGAACAGGCTGCTGGCGCGTAAGGCCGACTGCGTGTGCGTCTCGCTGCCGATCGCGATCGATGCCTTCAAGAGCCGCGTCAGCGCCCAGACCCAGATCGTCGTGACGGGTAACCCGGTTCGACAGAGCGTCATTGGCGCAAGTCGCGAGGCTGGTCGCGCCAACAACGACATTCCCGACGACGCCACGCTGCTGCTCGTCTTTGGTGGCTCGCTCGGGGCCCAGCACCTGAACGGGGGCCTCATCGCGCTCAAGGACAAGCTCCTCTCTCACGCGGGACTGTACGTGCTCCACTCGACGGGCAAGAAGGACTTTGATCGCGTGGTGACTGAGCTGCGCCTGAGCGAGAGGGAGCGATGCCGCTGGAGGGTGGTGCCCTACATCGACGCCATGGGAGAGGCGCTCGCCGCCGCCGACCTTGTGCTCTCCCGTGCCGGCGCGTCCTCGATCGCCGAGATCGCCGCACTTGCCGTGCCCGCCCTTCTCGTCCCCTATCCCTTCGCGACAGCCGACCACCAGACGGTCAACGCGCGCTATCTCGTAGATGCCGGCGCGGCCGTTCTGCTTTCGGATGACCAGATAGATACGCCCGCGTTCCTCGAGAGCCTCTGCAGCCTCATCGACGATGGCGAGAGGCGAGCGTCCATGCGCCAGGCGGCGAAGAGCCTCGCCCAGGATCGCGCGGCCATGGCGCTTGCGGACCAAGTCGAGGGCGCCGAGGCGCTTGGTACCTAGACGGGCGCCTTTGCGCTAGAGTGGTGGGGGGCATGTCGGACGCCGGGTGAACATGCGCACGCACAACAACGTACACGCAGGCGACCAGATCGGTCGCCGTCAGGGCGAGAGGACCTCATGACCATGACAGACGGCAACGCAAGCAGCTTCACGAGCGCCCACTTCGTTGGCATAGGGGGAGCGGGCATGAGTGGGATCGCACACGTGCTCCACGAGCGTGGGTGCAAGGTGACGGGTTCCGACCTCAAGGCCTCGAGCTACGTTCGTGACCTTGCGGATGCGGGCGTCAAGGTCCATATCGGCCACAGGGCCTCGACCATAGACGAGACGGCGCCTGACCTCGTCGTGACCTCGTCGGCCGTTCCGGAGGATAACCCCGAGGTCATACGTGCGCGTGAGCTTGACATCCCCGTTTGGCCCCGTGCCAAGATGCTGTGGGCGCTCTCGAGGGGGTCTACGACCATTGCCGTGGCGGGTACGCACGGCAAGACCACCACCTCGTCCATGATCGCGACCATGCTCGACCATCTCGGATGCGACCCCTCCTTCCTCATAGGCGGGATCGTTGAGGAGTATGGCACCAACGGGAGGAACGGGACGGGGGAGTACTTCGTCTGCGAGGCCGACGAGTCGGACGGCTCCTTTCTCTACCTCGATCCCGATGTGGTCGTCGTGACCAACATCGAGGCCGATCACCTTGACCACTATGGTACGCTCGAGAACATCGAGAGGACCTTCTGCCAATTCATGGACCTTGTCGGAGAGGATGGCTGCATCATCGTCAACGGTGACGTCCCCCACTACGTCGAGCTCGCCCGCTCGACGGGGCGCCGCTTCGTGTCGTATGGATTTGACGAGTCCTGCGACTACGTCTGCACGGCCAAGAGCGACCCCCATAGCCTGAGGAGCCGGCTCTGGGTCAAGACGCCGCACTCAGCTGTGGTCGAGGTGACCATCAAGGCGAACCCCGGCAGGCACAACATGGCCAATGCCACCGCTGCCATCGCGGCGGCAGACGTGTGCGGCCTCGATGTCGAGAAGGCCGCCGAGGCGCTCTCGCTCTTCCAGGGGGCGCATCGTCGCTTCACGCATGTGGGCGACATAGACGGCATCACGGTCGTGGATGACTATGGCCATCACCCGACCGAGATCAAGGCGACGCTCGCCGCAGCCAAGGGGCTTGGCTTTGGTCGTGTCATCTGCGTGTTTCAGCCCCATCGCTACAGCAGGACTCAGTCGCTCGCCTCAACGTTTGCCCGTGCCTTCGGTGACGCCGACGTGCTCGTCGTGACCGAGGTCTTTCCCGCAGGTGAGACACCGATCCCCGGGGTCTCCGGAAAGGTCGTCGCCAACAACGTCATCGACGCGGGCGGCGTGGGCGAGGTCCGCTTCGCCCCTACGCCCAAGAGGGTCGTCTCGACGCTCCTTGGCATCTGTCGGGAGGGCGACCTCCTGATAACCTTGGGTGCCGGCGACGTGACGGCCATCGGTCCCGCCTTCATCGAGGCCGTCCGCGAGCGCGATGAGGGCGGGGATGTCTAAGGTGAGCCTCTTCAACGCATACATGTCACTCTCGGGCGCCTATGACGCCGAGGTGATCAGGGAGGAGAAGCTCTCGCACAGGACGACGTATCGCATCGGCGGCCCCGCTGACCTCTTCGTCTGCGTCCACAGCTACCCGGCACTCAAGAGGACGCTCGAGGTGCTCGCCCGCGAGCAGCTCGAGTGGGTCATCTTGGGCAAGGGCTCGAACGTGCTCGTCTCGGATGAGGGCTACCGCGGCTGCGTCATAGAGCTGGGAAGAGAGTTCTCCAAGCTCGCCTTCTTCGAGGACGGTCGGGTGACGGTGGGGGCGGGGGTGCTCCTTCCCAAGCTCGTGAGGGAGACGCTCTCCCATTCGCTCTCGGGCATCGAGTTCTGCATGGGGATTCCCGGAACCGTCGGCGGGGCCATCTCCATGGACGCGGGCTCGCGCCATCACTGGTTCGGGCAGTGTGTGCAGAGTGTGGTCATCGCGAACGCCGCCGGGAGCCTGAGGCGTCTTTCGGCAGACGAGATCGAATGGGGATACCGCTGGTGCTCGATAGATCCCGCCGCGATCATCCTCGAGGCCGACCTCCTCCTCGCGCCTGGTGGCAAGGACGCGATAGCGGCCGAGATGAATCGACGTACGGCCCAGCGCAGGAGGGCGCAACCGTTCGGCCTGCCGTCATGCGGCTCTGTCTTCAGAAATCCTCCCGATGGCTCTGCGGCCAAGATGATCGAGCGCTGCGGTCTCAAGGGCCACAGCGTCGGGGGTGCGCAGATCAGCAAGATGCACGCAAACTTCATCGTCAACGTCGGAGGTGCCACGGCCGCAGATGTCGTGGCGCTCATGCGCGAGGTCCATGAGGCCGTTCAAGAGCGTTTTGGGGTGGACTTGAGCTGCGAGGTCAAGTTCCTGGGATTTGGGGCATAGGAAGGTGACCGCGCGGGAGAGGAGCGCGCGGCGGGCGACGGCGCGCGGTGGGGCGTCCCCATCTCGAGCGAAGACCCGCCGCGAGGGTAGCCGGCGCGGCGCTGGAGGGACCCAGAACCCGAGGGACCGCCTGCGCCCCCCTATGCGAGATGGCAAGCACGCCGCCTCAGCCTTGAGGACGGGAGGCGTCGCCTTGGAGGCGAGCCGTTCTCCCTCGCGTCCGATGGCACCGGACCGTCGTAGGACCCAGGCCGAGACCTCTGAGCGCCAGCGTCCCATCAGGCGTGCCATCGTCGTGGGCATCATCGTCGCAACCTTGGCGCTTGTCGGACTTCTTACCCTGCTCGTGCTCTCCTACACGCCCCTCTTCACCATCACGGGCATCGACGCCGAGGCAACCGAACACATGAGCGCGGACGATATCATTAAGCTCGCGAGCATCCCCGATGGGACGACCCTGCTCAACCTCGACGAGGATGACATCACGAGCAGGCTCCGACGCAATCCCTGGGTGGGCTCGGTGAGCTATGGGCGAGAGTTTCCCGATCACCTCAGAATCACGGTGCATGAGACGAGCGTCCAGGCCATAGTCGTGATGGGGACCGGCAACATCGCGTGGACGCTGGGGGAGGGCGCCGTGTGGATAGAGCCCTATCCCATCACGGTGGGGGACAAGCAGTCCATAAACGACGTGGCGCTGGCGAGGGCTCAGGAGCTTGGGGTCCTTCTCCTCACGGATGCGCCCCCGTCGGTGAGTCCTGTCGCCGGGCATGCCGCGACGGACGACGTCATAGGGGCCGTCCAGTCTTACCAGGAGAACTTCTCCTCCGAGCTCAGATCGCAGATCGTCAGCTACTCCATTGCGAGCCTCGACTCCATCTCCTGCACGCTCTCGAGCGGCGTGCAGGTCTCGCTTGGCGCCGCAACCGACATCGACGCCAAGCAGACGGCCATCTCGGCCATCCTCGCCCAACATCGGGACAAGCTCACCTACATCAACGTGCGTACGCCGCTCAATCCCAGTTATCGCGCCATAGACAGCGACGACGTGAGGGCAGGCACCGGTGCCACGGGTGCGGGAGATGACGCCGGGTCCTGACCCGCCGGCCCTTCCGACCCGCCGGCCCACAGCTTTTCAGTCTCGTCTCGTGACGACTCGAGGGAAGCGGGCGCACCACGGTGCCGGCGCTATCTGGGAGGGATCCCACGTGGTGAGCGGGGCAAACTCTCAAGTAGAGCTGGAGAGGATGATTCGTAGTCAACAAGCAATGTACCAGCGCATTCCATATAAGGTACACATGTGTTGACGCCCGGGTGCTCTTGTGCGACTATAACGCACTTTATGTGAGCCATAGGGGTCTACCTGAGGTTTAAGGTTTTCACGACAGGCTTTCATGAAGTGGCAACAGGGACGCAAGCAGTAACCGGAGTAGAGTGAAGCATGAAATCGAAGCAAAAAGCGAGTCACTTCAAGACGAGCGTCATCGCGAGTTCTACCCCAAAGGCCGAGGAGCTGCTCGTGCCCGAGGAGATTGACGCGCCAAAGGCTGTCGCCAGGCAAGGAGGAACAATGATCGACTCAGACATCCCTAGCAACTACATGGCCGTAATCAAGGTCGTGGGCGTGGGCGGCGGCGGCTCGAACGCTGTCAATCGCATGATCGAGGAGGGCATTCGCGGTGTCGAGTTCGTTGCCATCAACACCGACGCCCAGGCGCTCGCGATATCGGACGCGGACATAAAGGTCCACATTGGCCAGGACATCACGCGTGGCCTTGGTGCCGGCGCCAACCCCGAGGTCGGGGCCGAGGCCGCCGAGGATTCCCATGATGAGATCAAGCAGGCCCTCGCAGGTGCCGATATGGTCTTCATCACTGCGGGCGAGGGGGGCGGTACCGGCACGGGGGCTGCCCCCGTCGTCGCGGACATCGCCAAGAACGACGTGGGTGCGCTGACCGTCGGCGTCGTGACCAAGCCCTTCTCCTTCGAGGGACGCCCCCGCACCAACCGTGCCAGCGATGGCATCCAGACTCTCTCGGACAGCGTCGATGCCCTCATCGTGATTCCCAATGACCGCCTGCTTGACCTCTCCGAGAAGAAGACCTCCTTCATCGAGGCCTTCCGCATGGCCGACGACGTGCTCTGCAAGGGCACCCAGGGCATCACGGACCTCATCACCGTGCCCGGCCTCATCAACCTCGACTTCGCCGACGTCTGCACCATCATGCGCGGCGCGGGCACCGCGATGATGGGCGTCGGCACCGCCTCGGGCGACAGCCGTGCGACCGACGCGGCCGAGGAGGCGATCTCCTCGCGCTTGCTCGAGAGCTCCATAGACGGCGCGACGCGTGTCTTGCTCTCCATAGCGGGCAACAAGGACCTCGGCATCCAGGAGATCAACGACGCGGCTGACGTGGTTGCCAAAAACGTTGATCCGGAGGCCAACATCATCTTCGGCACCGTCGTGGACGAGAGCCTCGGCGACCAGGTGCGCGTCACCGTCATCGCCACGGGCTTCAACGATGCGAACGTCCAGCAGTCCATCCCGTCGCTCACGCTCGACAGGGGCCGCTCCTCGCGCTCCTCGCAGTCCGTCCCCAAGTCCCGCGGCACCGGCTCCTCGGATGGCTCGCGCTCGTCGAGCTCCAGCAACGACAAGGAGTTTGACATCCCCGAGTTCCTCAAGCGTAGTCGCATCTAGCATGGGTGCGCCTCGTCTCAATCGCCTGAGCGCGCATGGCGTGACCTTCCTTGGCGACGCAGGGCGTCCGGGTGGGGTTGCGTTCGCGTTTACGGAACGTACGGGTGGCGTTTCGGCAGGGCCGTGGTCCTCGCTCAACCTCGGGGCCTTCTGTGGGGATGACCCGGCTCACGTGAGGGAGAACCGTCGCCGCGCGCTGTGCGCCCTCGGGGCGGGGGGGCTTCTCGGGAGGCTCGTCTCGCCCAGGCAGGTGCATGGCGACCGCGTCGTCGTCGTGAGCTCGGCCACCGACGGCGCGGTCTCTGTGGCGCAGGCAAAGGCCGAGGCGGGAGCCGACGCCATCGTGTGTTGCGCCCGAGGCGTGCCGGTCCTGCTCTGCTTCGCGGACTGCGTTCCTGTCGTGCTCGTCTCACGCGGGGGCTTCGCTGTCGTGCACTCGGGCTGGCGCGGCACGCTGGCGGAGATCTCCGCCACGGCGGCGCGGGTCTTGGGGGAGGTGAGCGCCGCAGGGCCCGGGGAGTTTCGCGCCTACCTGGGGCCTCACATAGGCGCAGAGGACTACGAGGTGTCCGAGGAGTTGCTCGGGCGCTTCGTGGAGAGATTTGGTGACGTCGTCTGCGCCGGCGAGCGTCGGCTTGACCTTGGGGCGGCCATCGCGGCCTCGCTCGTGAGGGCGGGCCTGGCAAGGCAGAACATCCTTGGCTGCGCGGCCTCGACGGTGAGGTGTCCGAGGAGGTTCTTCTCGTATCGTGCGCAGGGCGGCACATGCGGGCGCCATGGCGCCCTTGCGGTGCTTGGGCCGTGGGAGGAGGATGAGGCGGCATGAGAGGCAACGAGCAAACTGACCTTGGCAGCTTCCTCGTCGAGAGGCGAGGGGCCATCTGTGAGCGCATGGCGGCAGCCGCGAGGAGGGCAGGCCGTAGCCCCGATGAGGTGACCGTGCTCGCGGTCTCGAAGACGGTGGGGCCAGGGGAGGTCGAGCTAGCCTGGAAGGCGGGCTACCGTGCCTTCGGCGAGAACAGGCCCCAGGAGCTCAAGCGCAAGCTCGAGGGCATCGAGGCGTACCCGGAGCTGCGAGCCGTGCGCTTCGACATGATAGGCAACCTCCAGACCAACAAGATCAACCAGGTCATCGGCAAGGTCTCGCTCATCCACTCCGTCTCGTCCGTGCATCTCGCACAGTCTATATCGAAGCGTGCCGCAGTGCGTGGCCTGCGCTGCGACGTGCTCCTTGAGGTCAACGTGAGCGGCGAAAAGTCCAAGGCCGGCTTCTCGC
>ERZ773005.1442-NODE-1442-length-12377-cov-5.413650_pt1 | contig 12377 bp, 10 predicted proteins | sample MGYA00580666_ERZ773005 | MGnify/ENA primary metagenome ERZ773005 (study PRJEB29015, sample SAMEA2737999) | human oral metagenome | biome: human oral; feature: human-associated habitat; material: dental | place: China | collected 2061 ... | reverse complement strand
ACCAGGTGATAATGCGCACCGGCGTGGCATCCGGCGCGAGAGTTTCCGGAACCGGCGGCGGCGTGCGTGAGAGCGAAGCCCCCAGCCCGGAGGCCGCCCCCATAATCACAAGCTCAGCAGCTATGGCGCTCCACAGGGCGCGTGTGCCGCTCATCTTACCGGCGGCGAGCGCGGGAATGAGCCTGAGGCGGTGCGCCGCGCCAATAGTTCCCAGAATCAGGGTCAGCCCTAGTTTTAGGAGCACAATCTTGCCGTAGTCGGTGCCTAAGTCCCGCCACGACGACATGCGCACCCCCGCGTTCGTAATGCCCGAGAGCAGCACGAGAATGAACCCGATGAGGGCAAGCAGCGAGTAGCGGCGCAGTACCGCATGGGCCATCGGCACGCGACGAGATGCCGCAGTGTGTTCGCCGCGGCGCTCCTCAACGACGGTGCCGGTGCCCGCATCCTTACCCGAAATACCGCGCGAGATAAACGCCAGCGCGATCAGCCCACCGCACCAGATGCTCACCCCCAGCAGGTGCAGTCCCAGGGAGTTGACGGCGCCCATATGGTCCTGCCCGCCCGAGGAATGCCCCGAAAGCGCCATATCCGCGATACCGACGAGCGAGATCATGAAGATGAAAAACAGCCCCATGAGTGAGCGCACCCCGAAACAGGCGGTGGCGACCACGGCGGCAACCACGACGGTCATACCTTTTTCTTTGCCCGCATCTAACGTGGTGACGTAGCTGATCAGCTCACTGGCGTACTCGGCACCGGAGCCAATGGGCCGCCCCGAAATATCGGCGTAGGAAAGAATCAGCACAGCCAGCGCCGCTAGAGTCCACAGCACGGCGGAGGCGGCGGCAAGGTTCAGCACATCGGCGAATGGCTTGTACTCTTTCTCAGCGGTATTGTGTGCGGAGCGTGTGCCGTGGCGTGTTCCGGCGGCATCGGCGGCGTAGCGGGGAATAATGCCCATCGCGAAGATTAGCGCGCCCATAGTCGTCGCCATTGCAAAGTTATGCACAACCTCGGTGATGGGCAGCCCCCAACGCACGAGCGCACCGGCATCCGCTAAGTCCGTTGCGGCGTTGGCGGCGGTAATGCGCAGTGAAATAATCAGCACCAGCAGTCCCACGCCCGCGTAGGCGGCAATCCAGGGGGCGCTCAGCCCGGGGCGCACGGCGGCGCTCTTGGGGCTTGCCTCGGTTTTCTGCGGTTGTGAAGACATAGTAGCCATAAGTTCTTTTTATCTGTGGTGTGTGCGATGGGGCGTGTTAGGTATGCGCGTACATTCTGGGCGGCTAGGTGAAGAGGCTTTCGCCGATATACCCGCCTTCCTCACGTACCCCCGCGGGGATAGCGAAAACCGCCGACCCGATAGGAATCGTCCATGTGTTGAGCATATCGAGTTTTTCGAGCCGTTTCTGAATGGGCACAAATTGTTGCACCGGGTCGGTTTGGTACGCCACGAAAATCAGGCCCGCGTTGGAGATACCGCCGGATACCTCCCCGTGCCGGGACAGCCCGCCCGCGTTCGCCACGGGTTCGTCGTAGTTATAGGCGCGGCGCAGGATGCGCTCCCACGGTTTTTTATCGAGTTCTTCCCCGCGGGCCCGGCGAATATGCGCGTAGGGGGCGATCATTTCAAACCCCAGGTTGTTGGTTTTGGCGAAGTCGGGGTCGTCGAATTCTTTTGTCCCGGTCAGTGGTGCCCCGTTGGAAAGTTTACGGCCGATCGCGTCCTCACGGGCGGGGGTGTCTACCTCATCCCAGGTGTCCAGGTTCATGTGGATGCGCCGAATCACCACGGAGGTGCCGCCGGGTTCCCACGCCTGCGGGTAACCAGCGCTGGCGCTGCCTTTGCCCCACACGATGTCGTCGAGGCTGGCGCCGCCGCGTCCTGGGGTTGCGGCGGGGTCGGCGGTGGGGTTCACGGTGCCGTCTACCTGCCCGAACAGGTTACGCGGTGTGCCGGTGCCAGCCCCGAAAGCACGCAGGAACCCGTTCTGCACCCACCTAATACGCCCGAAGGAGCGGGTGTCTTTGGTGAGCATCCGCTGGGCGTGGGAGAGTACCGTGAGGTCGTCACAGCACAGCTGCAGCAGCAGGTCGCCGCCGGTGTAGGCGTCCTGCAGCTTGTCGATGGCGGGGAACGCCGGCAGGGGCGCGAGCCAGCCGGGTTTTTTCTCGGGTGCGGCGATATCGAAGATGCGGGAGCCGAACCCAATAGTGACGGTCAGGTTCGCGCTGACCTGGGCAAGTTCAGGTTCTTGGTCGGTGAGCGGGGCGGTTCCTCTCGTCAACGCCGCAGCATCGTTGGTGAGGATACGCAGGAGCCGCTGGATTGCCTCGGCGTGGAGGTTTTCGTTCAGATCAATGGCGATGAACCGGGCGTGCGCTTGGGATTCTGTGGCGATCCCCTGCTGGTGTTCACCGTAGAATCCTGCCGTGGCGTCGGTGAGGGCAATGTCGGCGGGTTTCCGCCCGGGGACCGACATGTCCGAGCGGGGCGGTGACAGCAGCGCGTGGGCGCTGGCCCCGGCAACAGCGCCGACCCCTACCCCGGCGGCGCCGGTAATGACGGTGCGGCGGCGCATCGCGCCTAGGGGCGTTTGCCCCGCAGTATCTGTGGTTTTATGTGGGTTTTCGGGTGGCATGTTTTATCCTGCGCTACTCGTGGTGGTTGTAAGGTGGTGTGCGCATTCTGGATGCTACGGTGGTAGCATCCTGCTGCACCGGTTACGGGCTTTCCTACAGTAGGTACGATAGGGCCGGTTACCGCCCGATCCGGTGCGGCTTAAGTCCATTTATTTTACCAAACAGTTTTTCGGTTCTGAGTGGTTTGCCGTTGTTTTTTCTGGGTTTCGCGGCGGGGCCGGTGCCTTGCGGTGCAGGGCTCAAAAGTCCTGCACTGCAAGGCACCGTGTGATGACCTGGCGCCATCTGCTTGCCCGCCTCCCATAGAGCGATTTACGGTATTAGCGCGGTGCTGCGGCTACTTGCACTCGGGCAGCGGCGATTCGGAGGCCCCTGCCGCACCGTGCGAATGCTCGTGGGATCCTTCGCCGTGGTCATGGTCAGCGTGCTCATCGGCTGAGGCCGACCCGGAGGCTGAGGACCCGCCGTGCTCATGGTCATGTCCCTCATGCGAGTGGTCGTGCCCGCCGTGGCTGTGTGAGTGGTCGTGCCCGCTTGCCGAGGCATCGGCGGTGGCTGGCGCGGAGCCTTCACCCTTGTACTCTTCCTTCGCGCCCTGGTAGTCGCGGGCCACCGGCTTAAATTCAAGGGAAGCGCCGTCTTCGGTCTTGACCGTCACAGTAGTCGCCCCGCCTGCGGCGAGCGAGCAGCTCATATCCATGAGCATAATGTGGTCACCACCGGGCTTGAGTTCCAGGGTGGCACCGGGCTCAATGGTGAACTCGTGCACCTGCTCCATCTTGGTGCCGCCATCTGAGCCTTTGGTGGTGGTGTGCAGCTGCACGGTGTCGGTGGCGGTCGAGGAGGCGCTGGTGATCTTCACGGGCTTGTCCCCGCTATTGGTGATTTTGCCGAACACGCCGGTCATGCCGCCCTTGCTGGCTTTCACCCAGGCCCCCTCAATTTTTAGAGTGCCTGACGAGGCGCTGGCCCCCTGCCCGCCGCCTGCAGCGCTAGCCCCCGCTGAGGCTGATGAGCTTGCCGAGGAGGAGGCTGATGCGGAACCGGATGCGCCGGTGCCGGTGGAGCCACCCCCGCAGGCGGAGAGCAGCAGCACCCCAGCTGCGGCGGTGCAGGTAAAGGTTACGAGCTTCTGATGATTCTTGAACATGGTTGGTTTTCTCTTTCTGGGCGGTACCGCCCGGTGTGTGCTGTGCGCAGCTGAGGTCAGGGGACGACCCCAGCTATTGCGCTTACTGAGGTAGTGCGGCTACTCACTGGTTCCCGGCCCGTCGTTGCGTTTGCGGATGAGCATCACCGCAATCGCCCCGACCAGCAGGATCAGCAGCCCGCTGCCGCCCCACAGCCAGGGGGCGAGTTCTTCTTTATGTTCCGTGTCCGACCCGTTCTGCGCCTCACTGCTCTGTTCGGCGGAGGCGCTGCTTACAGGTGCCGAGGCGGTTTTACCGGCCCCCACAGTAAACCTGTAGGTACCCTGAATGGGGTGCCCGTCGGATGAGACCACGCGCCAGGTGACGGTGTACGTTTCATCCGCTGCGGGGTCTTTGAGGTTGAGGGTCTGGGTGACGGTGTTGCCGCTGACTTTAGCGTCGCCTTTCCCTTCAACAAGGGAGTTGCCGGCCGAGTCGGTCACGCGCACCCGGTTGCCGCCCTCAACGTTCATGAGGTTAGCGCTGTAGGTGAGCGTGATTTCGGTGGGTGCCTTGCTGAGGGTCGCATCGGCGGCGGGGGTACTGCTGACGAGCTCGTCGTGCGCATAAGCGGGCGCGGCGGTGAGCGTCAGCAGCGTTGCCGTGAGCGCGGCAAGTAGGGTACGCAAAATAGTGCGCATAGTGTTTCCTTGTCTGAGTCACGGGTTGCGGTAACCCGGGTGCGGGTGCGTGCACCATCTGGCACGCTGGCTTTCTCAGACGAAGGCGGGCGGGCCGCGCTCAATACGGCAGTATTTGAGGGTGGCAACCCGCCCGGTGGCGGGTGCGTTCGGAATATACAGTAGGATGCGCCGCCCCAGCAGCGGCAGCACGGCTGGCGGGGTGAGGAGCGCCGCCCCCAGGGCACGCACTTTCATGGCGAGCAGGCGTATTAAGCGAGCGAGGGTGCGTTCGGCGCTGTAGAGCACCCCCAGGCTGGCGATAGCTGCTGCTAGGTGCACCCCGAACATGGGCATATGCGCGTGTTCGGCCGCTGCGTGGGTGAGGGTGTGGGTGCCGTCTACCCCGCCGCCCGATGGGGCATAGCCATAGGGCGTGTTTCCTGGTAAAACATGGTTGCCCAGCGTATGGGTATGTGCCCCGTGCGCGGCGGTGCCGGCGTGGGCTGCTGCGATGTGCTCCCCCGCTAGGGAGGGCGCGTGGGAGAGGTTAAAGAGTGTGTGCAGTAGTGCTTGTACGGCAACGGCACCTAGGGCGGTTCCAGCGGTGAGGGCTTGGGGGATGCGGTTGCGCATCCGGATCATAACCAGCAGCAGCCCCAGGCTCATGAGCGCCCCAAGCGCGGTGCACAGGATGAGAAGCATAAGGTGCGGCGCACTGGCCCCGGCAAGGGTGTGTCCGGCTGCGCCGAGGAGCACGGCGGTACCTGAGATAGCCCAGGCACGCCCCATTAGGGCGGTGCGGGTGGGGATGCACAGCGTGTGCGCATCCGTTTCAGTACATGCGCAGGGGGTGTAGCAAGGGGTGAAGGCGCGCCGAGCGTAAGCGTTAGCTGCGTCGCGCATATATGCCTCCTCGCTGCTGGTACACCGTGTGTGCGGTTTTCGTGTACAGCACCCATTCTACCGGTAATACCGTAGGGCGCCGCATCCTCCGTTGGATGCGGCGCCTATTGGGCTACCGCCCGGGGCGCGGAGCGTTACTTGTGGCCCCCTGAACGGCAGCTTCCTGTGCCGAGGTGGTTGAGCCGTACGGCGCGCCTTATTTCCGCACTGACGCGCCGCTGCTCTTTCCGCACAGGTTTATGAGCTGGCGGCCTTATCGGGTCAGTTGTTCGCCTGCCGCATACGGTGGTGTAGGCGGCTTCTTTCCCGAAGGGATTATGTGAAGGCGTGACCGTCAGCTCAGCAGCGTGGAGGGGGTTCTAGTGGAGGTGGTCATGAGGGTTTTCCTCTGTGGTGGTTGGTATACGGTTTGGGGTGTACTGCCGCAGTTCGTGCACCCGCATTATTGCAGGCTTGCGGTAGTGATAGGTTCCACTATATAAGGGGTGGCTATGTTTGACCTGTGTTTATACTGTGATACCCACCTGTGAACAGCGAGAGCACTAAATCAGTGGGGTTTGGCGAGGCGGCTCCCACCTCAGCTGTAGCGGGATACTGCCGTAGCGGGGATACCGTGGCGCCCCTGCCGCAGGTAGTGTGCCTCTGTCTGCTATTAGGGTCGGGGCCGCCACAGGGCACACGCCGCTCCCCCGCTTGTTTTTGAGGCTAACGTTCGGGGAGCAGCTGTTATCCGCTCAATGGAGGGAACTATTTGGAGGTCTGTGTGGGTTCTGCTGGTGCTTTGGGGGTGACGTTCTGCCCGCTGGGCACAGCAGGAACCTGCGGTGTTGCGGGTTTTTCAGTGGTGGGAGACCCGTTTTTAACAACGGTGTATTCCCCGTCTACGCTCACTTCTGCGGTGTCACCGTTGGCGTAACGGGTTTCCCATGAGCCGTCTGCTTTGACTGTGGTGGTGTCACCGTTGGGGTTGGTGCGGGTCCAAGATCCTGCGGTACCCACTGTGACGGTTGCCCCGCCGTTTTCGGTGTTCTTCCAGGCTGGGCTGCTTGCGGAGGTTGCGGGTTTCTGCCCGCTGCCAGTCGTCTGGGTGCCGCCGTCTGCACTGGTTTCGGCGGCACTGGGGCTGGTGCTGGTCTTAGGTTTTTCGTGGGGGTTCGCCTGGGTGGATGCCCCTGCCGTGCCCGGGTTTGTTTCTGCGCCTGCACCACCGGTGGTTTTGCCTGCTGCGGCTCCTTTGCTGCCGCTGGCGGTGGGCTTCGGTGTGGTGTTTGCGCTGCTGGTTTCACTGGGGGTTGCGGATGCACTGTCTTCAGAGATGGTGTTGGTGGTGCCGCAGGCGCTAAGAGTGAGCAGCCCCGCGATGCTAAGAGCGGTCAGTACAGATATTTTTGAATTTTTGAAGACGGTATTCATCTTGTCCTTTTCATGCAACGGGGCTCATATATCGGTGTGGTGCTATTAGCTTAGCAGGGTGACCTCAGTAAACGCCGGAAAATTACAGCTTATTTTTGAGAATGCGTGGCTGTTTTCCTCATGTATGGTGCTCATCCCGGGGCGCATGAGTACATTTAGTTTCCGCCGCATTGCACACCGCGAGTTCTGAGGACTACCGGGAAAAGAGGTAACGATAGCAGCCTGTTGTTTTACAGAAGGTGCGGTGCCGCTATTTTTCTACAGGTATGGCTGGGTTAATAGGGGTTTTGGGTGTTGCCGCCCCGGGTGCGCTGGCGGGCGTGGGCGTACCTGGTTTTGCGGGGAGCACGGGGGTGCCGCCGCCTCCGGGGTTGTCGTAGGTTCCGTCGGTTTTAACACGCATACTGCCTTTATTAATACCGCCGATCCAGGTCCATGATCTGTCACGGTTAACATCAATAATTCCACCTTCGGGGGATCCGGTCCACCGCCAGGAGCCGTCGGCGTTTACGGTGATGGTGCCGATGTCGCTACCGGTTGCGGCCCATGATCCGTCGGGGTTAACGTGCAGCTGAGTTCCGTCAGGGTTGGTGACAAACCAAGAACCGTCTGTTTGCACGACTGCGGTGTCGGTGTTGAAGGTCAGGGCGTGCACACCGCCGGGGTTTTCGGCGGGCTCGGTGTCAGCTGCCACAGATGAGGCAGTACCGGTGGGCGCACCCGCACCGCTGATGGTGCACCCGGTTAAAGCGAAGGCCAGCACACCGGTGAGAACCGTAACGAGAAGAACTGGTACGTTTTGAGCAGCCGTCATTGGCGAACCTTTCCGCATATCAGTCACGCACCCCTTATAGCTTGTAGTAGATAAAGGTAGCCCCGGGCCGGTGCAATTTCAGCACTGGCCCGGGACTCTAGATCGCCCTATGCACGGGCGCTAGGTGAAGGATGCTCCCCTAAGAATTAGCTGTTAACTTTCTTGGGCTGCACAGGGGTCTTTGGAGAAGCCGCATCCTTTGACGGCTTCTCAGAGCTTAAATCTGGAACCTTAGGAATCCGAATATTAGCTTTACCATCTTCTGAAGTTCCGGTATTACCTGCAGCATCAGTAAATACCCAAGTTCCATCGGCCTTCACAGTAAAAATGTTACCGTTGCTATGCTTAACAACCCATGAACCATCAACAGCAGTGCTGATAGTTGCTTGGGCATGATTCATAACCCAGGAACCGTCTGCAGCAACAGCTATTTTGTTACCGCTTACAGTCGCAGTCCAAGATCCGTCAGGGCTCACTTTTGCGTCTTCCAGGCCCTCAGCTTCAGAACCCGAGCTTGAGCCGCTCTTAGCTGAAGCTGAAGAGTCAGCTGCACCGCTGCTGGAGTCTGAACCACTGGAGCTCTCGGCGGTTGATTCGGTGCTATCACTGTCTGCAGACGCACTGGAATCAGCTGCCCCGGAGGAGCTTGCGCTGCTGTCCGAGCTGGCACTGCTTGACGCGGAGGACGATGCGGAAGCACTGGAACTCGCGCTTGAAGATGCGGAGGAGCTTGCGCTGCTGCTCGAGTTGTTGGAGGCAGACCCTCCACCGCAGGCGCTCAGGGCGAGCACACCAGCGAAGGCGAGAGAAAGTAGGGCCGGTGCTTTTTTGTATTTCATCGAGAGACCTTTCGGTAGTGTATATCGGTGTGTGTCCCCGCCCCAGACGCTTATCCCAACATATGTTGAGCCAGCATAAAGGCAGGGCGTGTCACTAGCGGCTACTTTCACTGGTGCGGAACCGGTTTCACCCCTAGCAGGCCGTTAAAGCACTGATATTCAGTCTACCTGAAAAGAACCGCTGACAACGTGGCGACACATTACACTTTCTAGAAGCACTATCCTGACACTCTCATGACGAGAAAATACAGGCTACTTACGCCGCTGTATTTTTACGAAATCTCAACGTTGCCATACCTTTTCCCAGTCACCAATCAGCCGTTCTGAGGACGAAAAATTGCACTTACCTCAATCATTCTCCGATTATTATTCAGAGTGGTCGGTGCCACCTCCATGCGGTAACCGCTGGGGCATTCTATTCATGTGCAGTTAGCAGCAGGTTACTTACTTGGAGAGATGGGGGGGGTAATGGGTCTTTGACGTCAGTGTTCGGCTTAGCAGGTACAGGGAGAGGGACAGCTACTGTACCGTCATTTGGTGAAGGGGTGCCGTCATACTCGACAGCGGTGACTTTGCCGCTGAAGTCTTTCATGGTCCACGACCCGTCATAGAAGATATCCAGCTTTGCCTTGGAAGAGTCGCTATCGGCAGCGGCAGAGACTCCCCCAGCTTTTCTATTGGCGCTTAGAGATACACAAACAGAAGCTGTTGTAGACGAAGAACAGTGTTTCCTCTATTCCATTGTGTATTCTGCGGCTGTGTGTACACAACCGCTAGAAGACACCGTTAAGAAGCTCACCCACGCCTTCAGGTTTCAGTACCTTATTAGCGTGGGTGAGATCCTTAAGCCTATTGTTTGGGCTGAACAGGAGTTGTCGGGGTGACCGCTTTATCGTTCGGCTTAGCAGGCACCTGCGGAACGGTGGGAGTTCCATTATCAGAGTGGAATGCCCCATTCTCGTTAACAGTTGTGGTGTTACCGTTAGCATCAGTCATGGACCACGCGCCACTGGCGTTAACCGTAATGTGAGTGCCGTCGGACTTCTGCAGCGCCCACGCCCCACCCGCATTAACCGTAATCTGGGTGCCGTCGGGCTTCACTAGCACCCATGCGCCGCTGTCGTTCATCGTCAGTTTGCCTTCTGCCGAATCAGAAGAAGCTGCAGAGCCAGCTTTGTCGTCAGCTGATACGGTGGAATCCTCTGAGGCTTCAGCTGATGCGGTTTCTCCTGAGGACGCCGAGGCAGACACGTTCACATCCCCACCCTTACCAACATTCACATCCGCCGAATTACCCTTGCCGTCACTACCGGAAATCTTCACATTCCCGTCAGGACCAACCGACACATTAGCACCAGCAGAAGCTGACGCAGACGAAGAAGCCGAAGAACTAGCCGACGATGAAGAGGAAGAAGATTCAGGCGAAGACCCCGAAGAGTTCACTGAGACACACCCACTCAACGCGAGCATGCCAGCCACAGCAAGAGACACAAAAACAGGAGCTTTTTGGACGGAAATATTCACAATATTTTCTCTTTTCTTATTCGACAGCTAATCGGCTCATCAGAGTTGGGAGTAAAGGCGCAGCCGACAACCCATACGCGACTGCCGGAACCTGTGCCAGCAGTACGTCGTGAAAATCAACCCGCCTGCACACAGCTACAGCTCTATGTGCGGGGCTTACCCCTTACTTACTGCTTGGGCTGGATAGGGGCTTTAGGGGTAGTTGCTTTATCGTTCGGTTTAGCAGGTACCTGCGGAGCGGTGGGGGTACCGTTCTCAGATTCGAACGTCCCATTAGCGCTCACAATGGCGGTGGTGTTACCGCTGGCATCGGTTGTGGACCAAGCCCCATTCGCACTAACAGTAATCTCGGACCCGTCGGGCTTTTTCATAGTCCACGCACCGCTGGCTGAGACCACGATGTGGGTTCCGTCGGGTTTCTTCAGTTCCCATGCACCACTGTTCGCAACGGTCAGTTCCCCCTCAGACGATGAGGTGGAAGATTCGGAAGAACTGCTGTCAGAGTCCGACTCTCCAGCTTTACCATTGGCACTCGAAGAGCTGGACGAAGAATCAGCTTTGACCGTCTCCCCCGAGGACGCCGAGGCAGACACGTTCACATCCCCGCCTTTGCCAACATTCACATCTGCCGAATTACCCTTGCCGTCACTACCGGAAATCTTCACATTCCCGTCAGGACCAACCGACACATTAGCACCAGCAGAGGCCGACGCAGATGAAGAAGCCGAAGCCGAAGAACTAGCCGATGAAGAGGAAGAAGAATCAGACGAAGACCCCGAAGAATTTACTGAAACACACCCACTTAACGCGAGCATGCCAGCCACAGCAAGAGACACAAAAACAGGGGCTTTTTTGGAGGTGATATTCATCGGAAGTTCTTTCTTATGTGATTGTTAGTATGCGGTTATGCTATGCCCCAACGATTCGGGGCACCATCAGTCGCCTGTGTGCCTCCATTTGGCCTGTGTAGGCGGGGTTTTCCACATCAGTTGAGACCTTTTAATTTTACTGTCGTTTTCTATGCCCCTGCTATGAAAAGCTATGTTTTAACTGTGAAAAGTACCCCATAATATGTGGGGAGCCTCCATATGTACGGCAACTGGGTGCCGTACCCGCAGCGGATACAGCACCCAGTCTCAGTAAGGTCCGTGTTTTTGAACCGTTGAACGAGCCGGAGCCCCTAACCTAGTTTCTTCGTGGGCTGGACGGGACTGACAGGGTTGGCGGCCTCAGCATTCGGTTTTGCAGGCACGTCCGGGGTGTCTGGCTTATCTGCTTTACCGTCGTGCTCAACCTGATTGTACGAGCCGTCAGGTTTTACCGTCACGCTGTCACCGTCGTGTTCGGTTTTAGTCCACGAGCCGTCAGACTGCACCGATACGGTGTCACCGTCAGGTTCGGTCTTGGTCCATGAGCCATCTGCTGCGACTGTGATCGTGTCGCCGTCAGCCTCTGTGAGAGTCCAAGCGCCGCCTTCACCCATGGTCACGTTGCCGTTTGCCCCACCGGATGCTGCGCCCGAAGCTGCACCAGCCGCGCCACTACTTACGGCACCGGAGGCACCACCAGATGCACTAGCAGATGCGCTACCAGTTGCCGCACCGGATGCAGTACCGCCCTGAGTCGCAGCCGCAGAAGAGCTGGCTGCTGATGAAGCGCTTGATGAGCTGGAGCTCGAAGAACTATTGGAAGATGATGCGTTATTAGAACCACCGCAAGCGCTCAGCGCGAGCGCACCGGCGACCGCAATGGTCAGGAATGCGGAAGTCTTCTTGACAGATGCGTTCATTGTCTTGTCCCTTCAAGGATGGTCGGTTGGCTACCACCGGGTGGATGCACAACCACAGCACATTATAGGATCAGGTGTGTGCGTCCCGTATGGGGAGGGGAATTGATTCTCGGCGCTGGTTCGGGTTCGTGGGGAACTGTCGCCAAATGCTAAGAATCTGCTGGACCTGATGTGATTGTATGTTGTCATCCTGTGGTGATACCCCCAGCTTATCAAGGTTTTCTATGTTTCCTCCCAGAAAACCTGTGCTTTAGCTGTGATAGTTAAATCTTAATATTCTGCTTAAGGATTTCGTTGCTGATATGAAAGGTGTTTGCTGTGCCGCACCAGCACCGTTACCCCGCTATTACTGCCTGCACCCGCCGGGGGCGATGCGTCCTGTTGGTGAGAACCGGGTGCCACATCGGCGTTAATGCGGCATCCGGGGATGGGGGTGTCAGGTGGGAACGACGCTGTTTGGCCGCTCTAAAAAACCGTCTCTCAGCTGTGAAACCCCTAGGGTGCACCCAATAGAACTCTCAACTTTGGCTTTATATTTTATGATTGTGTGTCAACGTAAGCGTTCTTGACGCACAAGGCACCCCCTGCAGGATGCCGAGGCTAAAATACCCGCAGCACCACCAGCAGAGGATGCAT